>OBLI01000098.1_pt1 | contig 88622 bp, 75 predicted proteins | sample 1519701 | NCBI WGS metagenome assembly OBLI01 (sample SAMEA3663005, study PRJEB22513) | pig gut metagenome | biome: pig gut; feature: pig-associated habitat; material: faeces | place: France | collected 2012
CGCAGTCGGGGGCGAATGCGAGGGTAATGATGTGTTCCTCGCTTTGGTAGGTGTAGATCTTAAATTGAAGAGTCTCTTCTGCTTTTGCCGGTTCTGTTCCTGCCGGTGATTTTTCATCCTTGGCCGGTATATGGATTTCTACTTTTCCGTATAGAGGGGATGGGTCATTGAGGATGGTGGCGGGGAGGTGGAACTCGGTGGGGTCGAAGACCGTTGTGGGGGGTGCGAGCAGAGGCATCTTGGTGATTCGGATTTGGGTGCGGAAGTCGAGGCCGGCGGTGAAGGCGGCTTTGTAAGCAGCCTCCTTGATGGTCCAAGCCATGACATTGGCAGTGACATCGTCGGCGGGGATCATCTCCAGTTCTTCGGGGGAGAGGAAACGATCTCGGATATGAATCACCTGCTCGCGGTCGGCTCGTTCGGCGTCGATGCCGAGAGCGGCACGGTTTGAATATGTGGAGAGGTCGACTTCGGGCGTCGGAGGGAGAGTAGCCACGGCGAGCAAGCCCTGACAATGGGTCAGCGAGATACGAGCCGACTCACCATAGAGGAAAGGGGCACCATTTCTGAAATGGCCTAAATCGCGGTAAGCCTCCTTACCATTTTCGCAATATAGTTGGCGAGCCATATCGAGCCATACATTGCCCTTATAATGCTCGCCTCCTGAAACTTCTTCCACCTTAATACCGGGGATGGTGGGATGACGCCAATATATGAAATCCATATTTTAGGTTAGAGGTTAGGGGTGGTTAGGTAGGAGTTAAGGTTACTTTAACTTTGGCTATGCGGTGGCGATCCATTTGGATTACTTGCATGTGGATTGGTCCACGGTCGAACTCCTCCTTGGGTCGGGGGAAATCTCCCTTGATCTTAAGTAGGAGACCGGCGAGGGTTTCAGATTCGCCGACATCGCCGAGGGTTTCCTCCTCGATGTCGAGAGCTCGGCAGAAATCGGGGAGAGGGATCTTCGCCTCGAAGATATAAGTATTAGGAGCGATGACATGATAATTAGGGTCTTCATCATCATACTCATCATCGATATCACCGACGATTTCCTCGATGATATCCTCGAGGGTTACGATGCCTCGGGTGCACCCATACTCATCGATAACGATGGCGATGTGCATCTTTCGGCGGCGGAAATCCTCGAGCAGGTCGTCGAGCATACGCGACTCCGGCACGAAATAGGCTTCGCGGAGGAGCGACTGCCAAGCGGGTCGGTCGGTTTTGCCGATATAGGGGATCAGGTCCTTGCTATAGAGGATACCCTTAATAGTGTCTTGAGTTGTATCATAAACGGGTATTCGGGAGAACCCCGACTCGAGGATAGTGTTCAGAGCATTTTCCCACGACTCGTGGATCTCGATGGCTGTGATATCTACACGCGACACCATCACTTCGCGCGCCTCCCTCTCGCCGAAAGAGAGGATACCCTCGAGCATATCCTTCTCCTCGCCATCCTCGACGTCGGATATCTCGAGCGCCTTCTCGAGAGTATCGGTAGAGATATCCTCATCCTTCTTGGCAACCACACGGTTTACGATAAAAGTAGACTTCACCATAAGGCTGGAGAGGGGTGAGAAGAGATGGTAGAAAGCCGAGATGCCTGGGGTAGCCATTTTGACCCAAGTTCTCATACGGCCACGCGCCACGAGTTTGGGGAAGATTTCGCCGAAGAGGAGGAGCAAGAAAGTCATAAAGACCGTCTGCACCATAAAATTAAGCCAGGTCGCATTGAAGGTTACCACCTCATTGATGGCGAAAGTGAGGAGCACCACCATGGTGATATTGACCAGGTTATTGGCGATAAGGATTGTGGCGAGTAGGCGTTCGGAGTTTTTGATAAGATGGAAAGCGCTACTATCCTTAGGGTCGTCGGACTCCTCGAGTTCATCGATGTCGTGAGGGGAGAGTCCGAAGTAGGCGATCTCGCTACCGGAGACGAAAGCCGACATAGCGAGGCAACACACCACGATAATGATCAGCACGCTCCAAAAGAACCAGGAGATCGTAGGGCTATGAAAAGAGATGGCCGGCAACACATCTTGAGATGCGGCAGGTAATTGTGCCAACATATCTAACAAACAATTGGCCGGCAAAGGGTCTGTATCCAATTTTAAATAGAATATTGATTATGCTTACAAAATTACGACAAAATCCTCTGATATGCAAATTTCAATTCATAATGCATGACTCATGATGCATATTTCATAGAGCGCGTTCCAATTTCAGACCGGGATTATTTGGTCTTCTTTCACATACCAGAGATAGCCTCTGACGGAGGTATAGCCGGACTTGCGCAGGAGTCGGACATAGTTGGCGACCTGACGTCGATACTTGCCGGAGGTGTCGACCTTGCCGAACTTGTAGTCGACCACATCGACACTGCCATCGGGATAGAACACCAGACGGTCGGGACGTCGGAAGGCAGACTTGAAAGCCAAGAGAGGGCGCTCATTGACCACCCGGACATCCTCGCCAAACCAGCGTCTCACCTCGGGTCGGGGTTCATCTACCAGTTTGCGGGTAAGGAAAGACTCGATCTGCTTCGCCATCTCCTCGGTGATAACGCCGGAGAATAGCAGATACTTCACAGCCTCCGAGAGGTCGGCGGGGTGCTTCACCATCTCCAAGAGGGCATGCATCAGGTTGCCCTCCGAACGAGGATCGGTATCCTCCTCCGGTTCAGAAGCGGATTGAGAATCCGACTCGCCATCCGACTCAGAATCTGCAGAGGCGTTGATATGTATGGGAGAATCCTCCAAACGAGTTTTCAGAAACCCGGGAGACTCATGAGAGACATACTCCCCGATAACAATCTTGTCGCTGCGATCGTCGGTCTTGGGCTCCACCCTCTCCGGGAGCGAGCCTATGATATATTGAATCAAGCCATCTTCCACGACCTTCTCTACGATATCCCTCGAAAGGAGTTTAATATCGGCACTATCCGGGATGACTCCATTGATGAGATTCTGCAAAAACAGATCGATAAGACATCCGACACCGCAATAAGTTGAAGCAGTGTTCGATCTGTTTTTATCTTTCTTAACAGGGGCGATTCCGGCGAAGACATACAGTTCCGATTTGGCGCGAGTGAATGCTACGTAAGCGGCATTGAGATAATCCATCTTCACATCGTCATAGAAACAATATAGGATATCCTGATGGCAAGTATCCTCCATATCGGGGGAAACAGCCAATGGGAGATAAGGGGGCATTTCGATCGAATCGTGAGAGATAATATTGGTGTTAGGTTTGACCCATCGCCACTCTGTCTTATTACGTTCAATCTTATCGGTCATATCCCAATCTACGAAAGGGAGGATGACACACTCATATTGGAGGCCCTTCGACTTATGGACCGTAGTCACGGTGACGGCGTCGATATCATCAGGAGAAGCGATGCAAGCCTTCTTTCTTTTGCGGTCCCACCATTCGAGGAAAGATCGCATATCGGTGGGGTGTCCATCGCAATACTCCAGCACGAGGTCTTGGAATGCGGCGATATATACGGCATCCTCGCTGCGCAAATCCGGGGTAAGGAACTTTGAAGCGATAGCCTCGACCAGAGCCGGGAGGGCGAGCGACTGCATATTCTTGAGCAGATCGGAGAGGGCATCGAAAGTCATATCCTGCTCCAAGAACTCATCGAGGGCCTCGGCTGTCGATGCCGAGGGATGATTCAGTCGGAAATACTTGAAATTGGCAGAGAGTTCACACCACTTGCCGGGTCTCTTGACAAAAGACTTTCCATCGCCATGCTCTATCTTGGGGAGCGAACCGCGAGCGATATTATCCAATACGCCAACGATGATGCTCACCGCCTTCGACGAAGAGATATAGAGCGACTGCTCGCTGACGAAAGATATCGGAGGGAGGTCGGGGTGCTCCTGATTGAAGATGGTAAAGCGATCGATCAGAGACTCGCACTCATTATTTCGCGACACGAGCAGAGCGATGTCGCGTTGGCGGTAGCCACGACTGAGAAGCTGATGGATCAACTCCGGCACCTGTCTGAGGGCATAATCGCTTGCCTCCTCCTTCTTACTCCTCTCGACAAGTCGAATATCGAGATATCCGCGATCCTTCTGCTTCTTGGGTGTCTGCACGACATTGGCATATAGGGTTGAAAAACGTCTACGCTTCACACCCGGATGGTCCGACTCGAACTGCCCAGCCATATTGTCGAGGGCTTGGGCGAGGAACTTAAAGAAAGAATTATTGAACTGCACCACATGCAGATCGCTGCGATAATTCGTATTCTCCGAAGGGTCATTGCCATGGATATGGACATAATTGCTGAAATCCTGCGGCACCTTCTCGCTGATGAGGGAAGGGTCGGCATTACGGAATCGATAGATACTCTGTTTGGCATCGCCGATGATCAGATTGCCATGCGCCTCGCTTTGGCTTAGGCTTTGCCTCACGAGCGGAGAGAGGTTCTTCCACTGCATTCGGCTGGTATCCTGGAACTCATCGATCAGGAAATGATTGAGCCGAGTGCCTATTCGTTCATATATAAAAGGAGTATCGCTATCGCCGATCACCTTATTGAGGATCATAGTGGTTTCCGACAGCTCGATGGCATTGATCTCATTCAGGTAATCGCGGCGCATTTTCGACACGATGTCGAAGAGGGCAAAAGCGGGAAGATTCGTGCTATACAACTTCCATAGGCGGAATCCGGGAGAAGAGAGCAACTTGAACCAATTTTCAAAAGCATCGATGAACGGACGCAATATCTCCTTCAACTGCTCGGAGGTATAACCTGCACTTTGAGCGGCACTATCAAGGCGATTTTCAAAATCGGGATTGTAAGACTCTGCGATTTTGATTCTGCAATTCCATATCAGTTTTTTGTTTGAAAACTCCCCCGTGTGTCTGCCTATGCGAGCGATACGTTCTATTATATATTTTAAATCCTTACCATTGTTTTGCTTAACAGCATCCGGGAGATTCAGGTACAGATCGTGGCAGACTTTTCGCATACTCTTGAAAGCATCCTTGACATCATCCTCATACTTCTTTTTCAGGTCGTTGTAGAGGCTGCGGAGATCCGGCTTTTTATTCAGATATGCCTCGACCTCATCTCGAATCTGCTTATCCTCCTCATCTCGAATCTGCTTATACTCCTCATTATCAAGCCGCTTGACATCGTTCACAAAAGTCTTGTAGGGATTTTTTTGCGACTTCGATTCGAGATTAGAATTGAAGATATTCCACCCCTTATCGATGCGATCCATCATCAGTTTGACCCAAAAACGGATAGTATCATTCTCCGGGTCCTCCTCATCATCGATCACATCGAGAGTGGCATCGACGCTCACCTTTGAGACATACTCCGAATCGAGTTCTACCTGGAAAGTATCGTGATTGTTGGTTTCGTAAGCGAAAGTACGGAGCACCATTTGGAAGAACGAATCGATGGTAGAGATACGGAAATCGGAATAATTTTCCAAGAGTGAAGCCAGAGCAATCTTGCACGCCTCAGCTATTTTCTCCCTCGACACTCGGAGAGTCTGGCGGAAATCATCCATATACTCGACATCCTCCACGACTTGACGGCCCGAGTCATCAGTCTTCACGACAGGTGCGCCGTATGCGAGATTATATAGGCTATTGATAATGCGGACCTGCATCTCATTGGTAGCCTTATTGGTGAAAGTTATGGCCAGAATATGACGGGCAGCGTCGGCGAGTTCATATTTGTTTCGCAGACGCGGGGCATTACCTCCATCGGAGATGGATATCAGATAGAAGATATAAGTTCTTGCCAGTCGATAAGTTTTGCCCGAACCGGCGGAGGCTCTATAGAGGTCTAACATAGTGAGGAGTTAGAAATTAGGAGATAGGAGTTAGGAATTGGGAGATAGGAATTGGGAGATAGGAATTGGGGCTGTTATTTTACTTTATAGCCTTGAGCTGAGAGGATCTTCTTCACCTGGTCGACGAGGTTCCCCTGGATTAGGATTTCGCCACCTCGTGCGCTACCGCCTACGCCGAGGCTACGCTTGAGGAGAGCGGCGATGCGCTCCGTTTCGTCGGGGATATCGGGGTCAAAGCCCTCGACGATGGTAGCGGTCTTACCCTTACGACCCTTACGATCGATCAGCACATGCAGAGTGGGGAGGGCCGGGGTCTTGGCAGGAGTAGCCTCAGGGGTTGGCTCCTCGCCGGCGGGGAGATCGGCATTTTCGAGGAGCGAACCTAATACATTTTTCCAGTCCATAGTCTATACGTGGGGGCTTAGAGTTTGCGTTGGAGGTCATCGAGCGACTCGGGGCGCTCCACAAGTTCACCCTCAGCGCTATATATAAAGACAGCGGGGAGCGAAGAAACGTTATACTCTACCAGGGCATTGGAAGTGGCATTACCGGGGTCGATGACATTGATCCAGGGGAGATTGCGAGCAGCCTCACGCCATTCGAACTGAGCCTCGTCGAACGACACTTGGAAGAACTCGACAGCGCCACGCTTTGCCTCATAAATGCGAGCCAACTGACGGTTGAAGGCCGGAGCATTAGGGTCGGTCATCATCGAGAAGATGAGCACCACCTTCTTACCCTTGCCCACGACATCAGAGAGACGAACCGTCTTACCATCGACACCGGGAAGTGCAATATCTATCACTTTTAACTCATTAGCTTGTACCACGGTCTTACGGCCGAGGGCGGAATTACGTTGGCGCATAGCAGCGAGCGACACCTCCTTGACCATCTTGCCGTGAGGGTCGTTAGGGCGATAATTCTGGAACTGAGTAGCAACAGCGGCATAATACTTTGCATCCTCGCCATCAGCGGGGTCGTAGAGAGGAGCACCATTGACTATCTTGGTGAGGACATAATAGCTGAGGATCGAACCCTGACCATCCTTGATATACTTGGTATAGACATTGCGTTTGAACTGAGCCAAAGCAGTCGAATCGGGGTCGGAGAGGGCAATCAGTTCCTTCTCGAACTCGGCGAGCCGTTTGGCTTGGTCGGTGCCATCGAGGGTAAAGACCCTGCCGAACTCAGCGGCGGAAGAAACGAGATGTAGCGACTCGATCGAATCGATAGGGAGGTAGACGAACTTACCATCGAGCGAGAGGCGATAGATATCGGGAGAAGCCGGGGCATCGGCATGGATAGAGAACTTGCCATTGCCGCCGACTTTGGTAGAATCTACGGGCATCCAACGGCCGTGGAAATCGGACTTCTCGAGGACAACATACTGATCGGGGTCAGCGCCGGCGATCTCACCGGAGACCTCGAAACGGGGCGAGCGTCCGCAAGCGACACAGAGGAAGAGAGCAGTAAAAATGGATAAAGAACTGAGCTTCATAAGAAATAAATTAATCAAGCGGTTATTTTTTACAAAATTAGCAATAATTTGTTAAAAAAAAGATGGGAAATGGAATAAAATTTGTAAATTTGCAAGATATTATGCTTTAACACGGAACCGTAATCGAGACGGATGTCCCAAAGAATGACAAAACCGGGCGTTACCAACCTAAAAAACAAGCAGCGAAGAAAACAATAACGAAATTTATGTTACAACCAGTAAAGAAGACCATCACCTTGCCCGATGGGAGAGAGATCACCATAGAGACAGGCAAGCTCGCCAAGCAGGCAGATGGAGCGGTAGAGGTCCGCATGGGCAACACGATGTTGCTTGCGACCGTATGTTCGGCCCAGGAGGCCGGAGAGGGAGTAGACTTTATGCCCCTCACAGTAGAGTACAAAGAGAAGTATGCCTCGATTGGTAGGTATCCCGGTGGATTCCAGAAGAGAGAAGGGCGCGCCAGCGACTATGAGATTTTGACATCTCGCTTGGTGGACCGTGTATTGCGACCCTTATTTCCTGAAGATTATCATGCCGACACGTTCGTCAATGTGATTTTATTCTCAGCCGACGAACATGATGCACCCGATGCCCTGGCAGGTATCGCCGCATCAGCCGCCTTGGCATGTAGTGACATACCCTTCAACGGTCCTATCTCCGAGGTGAGAGTGGCACGCGTAGGAGGGGAATGGGTGATCAACCCCACCTTCGAGCAGATCGAAGAGGCTGACATCGAATTGATGGTCGGTGCTACATACGACAATATTATGATGGTGGAGGGTGAGATGAACGAAGTGTCGGAAGCAGAGCTTCTCGAGGCACTCAAAGTGGCTCACGCCGAGATCAAGAAGCACTGTGTGGCACAGATCGAGTTGATGAAAGAGGCAGGCAAAGAGACCAAGCGTGTCTACTGCCATGAGATCAACGACGAAGAGCTCCGCAAGGATGTGCACGACAAGTGTTATGACAAGGCCTACGCCATCGCTCGCACCGGCACACCCGACAAGCATTGGCGTGCCGAGCAGTTTGACAAGATATGCGAAGAATATATCGAGCAGCTTCCGGAGATGACCGAGGCTGACTTGGAGAAATATACCGCCGACCAGCGCATAGCGATGGTGAAGCGTTATTATCACGATGTCGAGAAAGAGGCTATGCGTCGTTGCGTTCTCGACGAGGGCATTCGTTTGGATGGCCGTAAGACCACCGAGATTCGTCCCATCTGGTGTGAGGTTGACTACCTCCCCGGTCCTCACGGAGCAGCCGTGTTCACACGCGGTGAGACACAGGCATTGGTGACCACAACTCTGGGTACCACACTCGACGAGAAGATCGTGGACGATGTATTGAACCAGAGCAAAGAGCGATTCTTGCTCCACTATAACTTTCCACCCTTCAGCACAGGCGAGGCACGTCCTCAGCGTGGTGTAGGACGTCGCGAGATCGGTCATGGCAACTTGGCACACCGCGCATTGAAGCGTATGCTTCCCGACAACTTCCCCTACACCTGCCGCATAGTGTCCGACATCCTCGAATCTAACGGTTCGTCATCGATGGCTACCGTGTGTGGCGGCACATTGTCGCTGCTCGATGCCGGTGTGAAGATGAAGCGTCCCGTAGCCGGCGTGGCAATGGGCCTTATCTCCGACAAGGGTAATGTGAAATATGCCATCCTCTCCGACATCCTGGGCGACGAAGACCACCTGGGCGATATGGACTTCAAGGTGACCGGTACGACCAAGGGTATCACCGCCACACAGATGGATATTAAGTGCGACGGTTTGAGCTATGAAGTATTGGAGCGTGCACTCAACCAGGCACGCGACGGACGTCTCCACATCCTCAACATCATCAACGAGACCATCCCGGCACCTCGCGAGGACTACAAGCCTCACGTGCCTCGTCTGATCACTATCGAGATACCGAAAGACATGATCGGTGCGGTAATCGGTCCGCAGGGTAAGGTGATCCAGGGCATCCAGGAAGAGACCGGCGCCACCATCTCTATCGATGAAGATGAGAAGCTGGGTATCGGCCGCGTAGAGATAGCATCGAAAGACAAAGCGAGCATCGATGCAGCCCTCGCCAAGATCAAAGCAATCGTGGCACAACCCGAAGAGGGAGAGGTGTATGAAGGAACAGTTCGTTCGATCCTCGACTTCGGTGCATTTGTAGAGTTTATGCCCGGTCGCGACGGACTTCTCCACATCAGCGAGATCTCATGGGATCGTCTTGAGAACATGGAAGCGAGCGGTCTGAAAGAGGGTGACAAGGTGAATGTCAAACTCATCGAGATCGACAAGAAGACCGGCAAATATCGTCTGTCGATGCGAGTATTGACTCCCAAGCCCGAGGGCTATGTAGAGAGAGAATCTCGTCCTCGTCGTGAGGGTGGAGACCGTGGACCCCGTCCTCGTCGCGATGGCGACCGCGGACCCCGCCAGGGTGGCGACCGCGGCCCGCGTCAAGGTGGCCAACGCACCTTCAAGCACAACAACGACTAATCCCCAACCATCATAGACAAAAAGAGAGAGCGCATCTTCGCGGATGCGCTCTCTCTTTTTTATAAGATTGTGAGTTAATTTTCTTGATGTGTGGTCGGAATGGATTTACTCGTAATCTTCGATGACACTGTCGATGGCTTGGTCATCGCGGATCCACTCCCCATCGGGGGTCATCTCGATGAAATCCATGATGTCGTAGATATCGGCATCTGCCTCTTCATCAGCCTCCTCCTCTTCGATGAGGAAGACTTCGTCGGTGGCGGTATCGATGGCAAGAAGGGCATCATCCCAAGCCTCGGTAGCCTCGAGATACTCATCGATGGCATCAACGATCTTTTCTTTCAAATCAGACATAATCTATAAAGGATTAGTCTCTGCTTGCACCCAAGAAGCGGAGCAAATAGAGGAAGAGGTTGATGAAATCGAGATAGAGGTTCAAGGCGCCGATAGTAGCCAACTTATCGGTGAGGGCAGGATCGAGATTGGCAGCGGCAAGATGCTTCACCTGCTGAGTGTCGTAGGCGGTAAGACCCACAAAGATGAGCACGCCGACGAACGAAACGATCCACATCATAGTGGCGGACTTCAAGAAGATGTTGACCACCGAAGCGATGATCAGACCGATCAGCGCCATAAAGAGGAACGAGCCGAACTTCGTAAGGTCGGTCTTGGTGAAATAGCCGTATGCCGACATAGCGCCAAACGTACCGGCAGTGATGAAGAAAGTCGAAGTGATCGAACCGAGGCTATAGACCAGGAATATTGAAGAGAGGGAAGCTCCCATCAGGGCGGCGAAGAGCACAAAGAGGCCGATCATCGCACCATTCGACAACTTATTCATAGCCGCAGGGATGGTAAATGCCATAATAAACATGGCGATAAACATACCCCAATAGACGATAGGATTTCCAAAGAGGATGCTTATGAGAGTCGGGCTGCTTGCCACACCGAGAGCGACGAAAGCAGACACGAGCAAGCCAATGGTCATACGCAGGTATACACGCTTCATCACAGCATTGGTCTGCGAAGCGACGCTGACATAACCTCCGCCATAATAAGGGGGAGGAACATTGTTCATGTTTTGATGATTAAAGTTCATAGTAAAAAAGGTTATTAGATAAAACTTAGAGCGAAAAATTTAAGGAACGCGCTCTTATCGTAATGAATAGCAAAAATTGTGCCAAACTTACATACGTTCGGGCATTTCGATGCCGAGCAGCGACATGGCGTCGCGGAGAGTGCGGGCGGTGACCCAGCAGATCAGCAGGCGCTGAGCGCGTACATCGGCATCCTCTTCGCGGAGGATCGAATAGTCATGATAGAACTGATTGAACTCCTTGGCGAGAGCGTATGCATAATTGGCGATAAGAGCGGGAGAGCAATTCTTGCCGGCTTCAGCCACGACGTTTCGGAAATCGTCGATCTTGCGGATGAGTTGCGCCTCCTTCTCATTGGGGACACCGGCGGGAGTAGCCATCGGGTCGAACTCGGGAGCCTTGCGAAGGACAGAGCGGATACGAGCGTAGGTATACTGGATGAACGGACCGGTGTTGCCGTTGAAATCGATCGACTCCTCGGGGTTGAAGAGCATATTCTTGCGAGGATCCACCTTGAGGAGGAAATACTTCAGGGCACCCAGGCCGACGATTCGCGACACTTCGGCGGCCTCCTCAGCAGGCATATCGGCGAAACGCTCAGCGCTCATCTCGGCAGCCGAAGAGATCATGGTGTCGATCAGATCGTCGGCATCGACGACAGTGCCTTCGCGCGACTTCATCTTACCATTGGGGAGTTCGACCATGCCGTAAGAGAAGTGCATCAGATCCTTGCCCCACTTGAAGCCGAGGCGGTCGAGCAAAATCGAGAGCACCTGGAAGTGATAATTCTGCTCATTGCCCACGACATAGATCATACGATCGATGGGATAATCGCGATAACGGAGTTTGGCGGTGCCAATATCCTGAGTCATATATACGGAAGTGCCGTCAGCGCGGAGCAAGAGTTTATGGTCGAGGCCTTCTGCAGTGAGGTCAGCCCACACCGAGCCATCCTCCTTGCGATACATCTTACCCTCCTCGAGGCCCTTGAGCACGAGTTCCTTACCCTCGAGATATGTTTGCGACTCATAATAGATCTTATCGAACGAGACGCCGAGGCGGGCGTAAGTTTCGTCGAAGCCGTCGTAAACCCAAGAGTTCATTTTCTCCCAGAGGGCACGCACTTCGGGGTCGCCCTGCTCCCACTTGCGGAGCATCTCGCGAGCCTCCTTCATAAGTGGAGAGAGTTCCTTAGCCTCATCTTCGGAGACATGTTTCTGCTCCATAATCTCCTTGACCTCCTCCTTGAAATGGCGGTCGAAAGCGACATAGAAATTACCGATAAGGTGGTCGCCCTTCAGGCCTGTGGATTGTGGAGTAGCCCCCTCGCCCCACTTCTGCCAAGCGAGCATCGACTTGCAGATATGGATACCACGGTCGTTTACGATATTGGTCTTAACGACGTTATTGCCGTTAGCCTCGAGGATTCGAGCGAGCGAATAGCCGAGGAGGTTATTGCGCACATGGCCGAGGTGTAGAGGCTTATTGGTATTGGGCGAAGAATACTCCACCATCACGAGTGGGGAGTTCTCGTCAGCCTTACGGAAGCCGAACTCGGGAGTAGCGGCTATATCATGGAGCAGATCGATCCAGAAATGGCGAGAGATCGACAGATTGAGGAAACCCTTAACGACATTACACTCCTCGACGGCATCGAGGTTTTCGACCATCCAGTTTCCGATCTCAGTGGCAGTGGCATCGGGGGCCTTGCGAGAGATCTTGAGGATAGGGAAGACAACGATAGTCATATCGCCCTTAAACTCCTTGCGAGTGGCGGTGGGGGTGGGTAGAGAGGCATCGACATCAGCGCCATAGAGATGATGCACAGCATCGGCGGCGCCGCGAGCCAGAATAGATTCAATTGACATTTACAAAAAGATATAATAGTTTGAATTTACAAAGTTAAATAAAAAAACGGAAAAGTAAAAATCGAGAGTTAGTTATTAGTTATTAGTTATTAGATAATAGTTATTAGATAATAGATGGAAGTGATTGGATAAAGAGAAGCCTTGGGGCATACCGTGTGGGATGCTCCAAGGCTTGTGATAGCGGGGATGTAAGAGGAGAACTCTTACTTACCGAGTTCGGCAGCCGGTTTGAATTTCACGACTTTGCGAGCCGGGATAACGATCTTCTCCTTAGTCAGGGGATTGATGCCGGTACGTTCGGGTTTATCAACCACAGCGAAAGTACCGAAACCGATCAATTGCACCTTGTCTTCATTTTTGAGGGCCTCTGCGATAGTCTCGAGAGTAGCCTCAAGAGCCTTCTTGGCATCTACCTTGTTGAGCTGCGCTTTAGCAGCGATTTCGTTAACTAAGCCTGTCTTATTCATACTTATATTTTTTTGGTTAGATAATTTTTGACCAAAGGATGCACAAATATAGCAAATAATTAAAGAATTACAAATAAAACTTAAAGAATTTATGTACAAAACAGAAAATTTTTATTTATAATTGAAATATTTAGCAATTTTTGCAGTTGATATAGCAATTTTGGGGAATATTTCCGTTAATAGAGTATGAACACAAGTATGATGTGGCGGCAGGTTCCGCCGGTGACAAAAAATCTGATAATTATCAATATTTTGCTATGGCTGGCAGAGGTTTTTGTACCGGGCTTTGGCGAGACGTTGATCAATAAATTAGGTCTCCACCTGTTTGGGACGAGTCTCTTCAATCCCTTCCAGGTGTTTACCTACATGTTCTTGCACGACAATGGGATGATCTTCCATGTTCTGTTCAATATGTTTACCCTTTATATGTTTGGCAGAATCTTGGAGATGGTGTGGGGATGGAAGCGCTTTCTGATCTTCTACTTGGTGTGTGGCATCGGCGCCGGCTTGGTGCAGGAGGGAGTATGGCTATTGACCTACAAGCAAGAATACATCTCAGCGATAGCAGAAATCAACCGGCTAAGCTATAGCGACATGGCAGCGATAGTGGAAGAGGCTGCGGCGCATGGCGACCCCTCCTTCGTAGCGGCGATGAACGCCATGAAAGAGCAGATGGTTACGATCGGCGCTTCGGGTGCGATCTTCGGCTTATTGCTCGGTTTTGCGATGGTATTCCCCAATATGCCCCTCTATCTGTTCTTCATTCCGGTGCCTATCAAGGCTAAGTATATGGTGATCGGATATGCAGTGATCGAGCTGCTCTTAGGGGTTAGTGCCAACGGCTCATCGATAGCCCACTTCGCCCACTTGGGAGGTATGCTGTTCGGTCTGGCGATTCTGCTATATTGGCGACACAAGGGGACACTGCACAGCAAAGGATACTATGGACAGGATTTCTAAAGCGCGATGAGTATAATAGAGAAAGTAAGAGAGATGTGTTGCGGCAGCCGGGTTATGGCATGGGTGCTGACGCTCACCGTATCCTTCGGGTTGCTCTTCTGCCTGCTCAGCATCTTCAGCCGCTACGGGGCGGGAGCCACGGGCTTGGAGACTTGGATGGTGCTGTCGGCAGATGCCTCGGTGTTGCTCTATCGCCCTTGGACCTTGTTGAGTTATATGCTGGTGCACACCTCGATGCTCCATCTCCTCTTTAATATATTGTGGTTGTATTGGTTTGGCGTGATGCTCTATGATGTAGAGCGCGACAGCGACATAGCGATGATATATATAGGAGGGGGATTGACCGGCGGGTTGCTCTATCTAATAGCCTCCCCCTTGTCAGGTACGACAGGCTACTTGGCGGGGAACTCCGCGGCGGTGTTGAGTATGATGATAGCGGCAGCGATCAGGATGCCATCGCGCAGCATCGGGTTATGGCTTATCGGAGAAGTGAAGTTGAAATGGGTGGCATTGGCATGTATCATCCTGACACTCTTGGGAGGTGGAGGCAACATAGCCGTTCAGATGACCCACATCGGGGGACTCGCCTGCGGAGCGCTATATGTGCTGAGCAAGCACCGATGGAATATCCGACTCTTCAGCCGATCATCACGCAGCAAAGAAATAAAGAGGAGTGGTTCGCGTTTCAAGAGTGCGGTGAAGAAGAGCAATATCACCGATATGATGCAGAGCATGCAGCAGAGTGCAAAGACACCCCCGGCAGAGGGAGAACTCGACGAGAATCGTCTCGACCAGCTCCTCGACAAGATTCGCGTATCGGGCTTTGACTCGCTGACCAAAGCTGAGAAAGAGGAACTCGACAGACTGTCACAACAGATTAAGTGAAATTAGGAATTAGGAGATAGGAATTAGGAATGGGTTAGATTTAAGGAACGCGCTCTAAACAATAAGACTATGATAACTTGGATGATGATTAAGCCGATGCTCCGCATAGCGGCAAAGGTGGTGACAACGATACTCTGCATGGTGACCCTACTCTCAGCCTACGGCGGGAGGATCAGCACCGACTATTTGACCCTACCGGGGATGCTGACCATCGCCATGCCATGGTTGGCATTGGCGACATTTGTAGTGGGAGTGATATGGTTCTTGACACGGCGACTCATCATGGGAGGTCTCTGCATAGTGGCCATCGTAGCCGGTTGGGGATCGATCTCCACCCTCTATCCCTTCTCGACTTCCAAGCATGCGCTACCGGGTCGGTCGACCATCACACTGATGACCTACAACTGTCTTCATGGCTGGGACTTGGAAGACAAATATGAGGGGCGCAATCGCACCCTCGACTATATCATGAATAGCGGTGCCGACATCGTATGTCTTCAGGAATTAGTGTCATGGGATATCGACATGCCGGGGAGGGCACCCGGGCAGATGGATTCACTCATGAAGGTATACCCCTATCGAGTGGGGAGCAATAGTGTCGACACGAAGATACTCTCGAAATACCCGGTGGAATATATCAAAGCCAACCGCTATCTGAGCGACCTGCCGACGCCTCAGAGATTCTCGATCTATCGCGTTGAAATCGACGGCAAACCGCTGACCATCATCAACATGCACCTCTGCTCTATCCGTCTCAACGACGAAGAGAAGCAGGTGGTGACCGGCATCCACAACATCGGGGATGTGAAGCGGAGTGTGGGCACGATCAAGGGGAACATCCGGCAGAAGATGTCGGTGGCATATAAGAAGCGCAACGATGATGTGCGAGCCATTCGCGAAGTTCTGGAGCATGTCGACGGGCCTGTGATCATCTGCGGCGATCTGAACGACGTAGCGGAATCGTATGCCTATCGTAAACTACGTTCCACCGATCTGAAAGATGCACGCACCGAGACGACTCTTCTGCCGATGGTAACCTTCAATCGGCATGCCTTCCCGGTGGGGCTCGACCATGTGCTATATAGGGGCGATCTGCGTGCTCTCTCGCTCAAGCGCGGCGACATCAAGAGCAGCGACCACTACCCTCTTATGGCGCAATTCGAATTTTGAAAAGTAAAAAAAAAGTTGTAACTTTGGAACATTCAAAAAAATATCCGTATAAAGATTGGCTAAATCGATCAGAATCATGAAAAAAACAACCCTAATTGCAGCAGCCACACTGATGATGGCAGCCCAAACCACCCCCATTATGGCAGAACGGCAGAATCCCTTTCTCCAGCCTTATGAGACGAAATATGAGATCGCTCCATTCGATCAGATCAAGACTGAAGATTTCATACCCGCCATCAAGGCCGGTATAGCAGAGCAAGATCAAGCTATCGACAACATCCTGCGCAAGCGCTCGATGCCCGACTTCGACAACACCATCCTCCCCTTGGAGGACTTGGCTCCGACACTCGAGAGAGTAAGAGGTGTGTTCTATCACTACATGGAGTGCATGTCGACACCCGAATTTGCAGCCATGGCCGACGAGGCAATCCCGATGCTCGATGATGCAGACAATAAAGTGATGCTCAACGACCAACTCTTCGAGCGCATCAAGACCGTATATGAGAATCGCGACAAAGCGAAACTCACTCCGGTGCAGAAGCGTCTGGTAGAGAAATATTACAAGATGTTTGCGGAGAATGGTGCCGCCCTCTCGGCAGAGAAGAAAGCGGAACTCGTAGAGGTAAACAAGCAGCTCTCGAAGCTCTTCATCCAATTCAACCGCAACCTTCTGAATGCCACCAATCAGTTTGCCGTGATCGTATATAACAAGGCAGAGCTTGCAGGGCTTCCGGAGTCATCGATCGCCCAGGCAGCCGACGAGGCTGCGGCACGCGGGCTGAAAGATGCGTGGGTGTTCACACTTCATGCACCGAGCCGTCTGCCGGTGTTGCAATATGCAGACTCACGCGGACTTCGCAAGACCATCTACGAGGGATACACCAACTTGGCATCATGGGGCGAGAACTCCAACCTCGATATCATCCCACAGATCATCAAGCTTCGCGACAAGAAGGCACATATCATGGGCTTCAACACCTTCGCCGAGATGATGACCTCACGCGTGATGGCAAAGACTCCCGACGCAGCCACTACCCTGCTGAAGCAAGTGTTCACACCGGCTGTGAAGCGTAGCGCCGAAGAGGTGGCTGACATGCAGGCATACGTCGATGCACATGGCGGCGGCTTCAAGATCGCACCCTACGACTATTACTACTATGCCGAGAAGGTGAAAAAAGAGAAATTCGACCTCGAAGAGAGTGAGATCCGTCCCTACTTCGTGTTAGACAACGTGATGAAGGGAATGTTTGATGTCACAGAGCGTCTCTATGGAGTAAAATTTGTCAAGATGCCCGATGCACCGAAATATATCGACGACATGACTGTCTATGACGTGGTGGATGCCAAGACAGGGGAGCATGTAGCAGTGTATATGTGCGACCCATATCCTCGCGACACCAAGCGTCAGGGAGCATGGATGGAGCAGATGCAGAGTGCCGGGCTCTATTCCGACGGCAAATATCGTCGCCCCATCGTGTATAACGTATGCAACTTCACACGCCCTGCCGGCGACACCCCCTCACTGCTGACTATCGATGAGGTAGAGACTCTATTCCATGAGTTCGGTCATGCCCTCCAGGGTATGCTCTCGACAGCCCCCTACAAGTCACTTGCCGGCACCAATGTCGACCGCGACTATGTCGAGATGAGTTCTCAGATGAATGAACACTGGGCATTGCTCCCCGAAGTGCTTAAGACTTACGCTCGCCACTATAAGACGGGCGAAGTGATCCCCGACGAGCTGGTGAAGAAGATCAACGAAGCAGGCAAATTCAACCAAGGCTTCGCCACTACCGAGCTTGCCGGCGCCGCACTTCTTGACATGGCATACGGCGAGCAGGCAGAGGTCAATGATGTCAAGGCATTCGAAGCCAAGGTAGCAAAAGATCTCGGCATGCCCGAAGAGATTACATTCCGCTATCGTTCGACCTACTTCAAGCATATCTTCGGCGACGACGGCTATGCTTCAGGCTACTACACATATCTCTGGGCTCAAGTGCTCGAAGCCGATGCTTGGGAGCTCTTCGAACAGAAAAAATATTTCGACAAGAAGACAGCAGCCAACTTCAAGAAATATATCTTGGAGTCAGGTGACACCGAGGATGCAATGGTGCTCTTCAAGAAATTCCGTGGCCACGCACCCGACACCAACGCACTGCTTCGTCTCCGCGGATTCGAATGATCAGAGCGAGGATAGAATCATAAAGAAGGGAGCAATCGTAAAGATTGTTCCCTTTTGCTATATATTGAAAAAACAGTGTCTGCTCTTATTTTGGTTTTTTTAGGAAATTATTGATCATATCGAGGATATGGCGGGCATTCTCTCTGATGAGGAAAGAAGAGTCCTGGCGCATCGAAGTGATGGGTGATAAGAATGGGCGGAATGGGGGTTTCTCGGGGTCGACCAGGATGGGCAACTGAGCATGATGGCAACGGATTTCGATCTGTCGGGGCATCTCGAGAGGTTCGCCATCGACATGAGCCGCCCCCGGCTCATGGATGATAGTCGCCTCAGGCACACGGATCGCCTCAACGAGATAATTACTATCCATTCGACCGGTGAAGAGTTCGACGCCTGCCAACGCTCGAGTGAAGGGATTGCCGGAATGGACCACAATCAAGTCGAGCAGTCCATCGCGGATCGAAGCTTGCGGGGCTATAAATGCATTATTGCCATATTGCGAAGCATTGCACACGACGACGGCAAGGGCGTTGACCTCGAAAGAGATATCGCCGGTAAGGATCTCGCAATGCACCGGAGTGAAATTGACATACTCACGAATAACGCTGCGGGCGTATGAGATGATGCCACGTTCGGGCATGGTGGAATAAAGTTGAGTCACCCTGGCATCGAACCCGAGACCGAAAGTGCAGAAGAAACAGCGGTCATTGGCAGAACCATAATCGCACCACTCGACATTGCTTCGAGCGATGATGCGGAGGGCATGGTCGACATCGATCGAGCCATAAATATGACGCGCCAGACCATTGCCGGATCCGTATGGAAGTATACCCAGCGCCACATTTCCACCACAGAGAGCAGAGGCGACCTCATTGACCGTGCCATCGCCTCCGGCGGCCAACACCGCATCATAGCCCTCGGCATGGGCATTGCTTGCCAACTCCGCAGCATGTCCGGCATGCTCGGTCAGCACACTATCCACCTCGGCGCCTGTCGGCTCCAAGGCACTCCTGACACGCTCGGTGAGACCATCCTTGGAGAGGGTGCCCGAGATCGGATTAATGATTAGCAACACTCGTTTCATAGTTCCAAATATAATAAACTATAGTTTCAGACTGCAAAAAAAGCAGAAAAAAAGAGAAATACCCTAAAAAAATAACTAAAAAATTAAAAATATGTTATATAACATTTGATAATATTTTGAAAGTATCTACACCCGATATAACTTTGCAATACGAAAATTCAACACCGACAAGTGTCGAATTTTTAGCGCAAACATTAGTTAAACAAATCAGCAAACCTTAATACCGAAAACTTTAAGTCTAATACCGGAAAAACGGAAGAACGAAGAAATGCAAACAACAGGGTAATTGATTATTATTGACCTTAATCAGAGACAGATTCCGACGAGAGTCGATAATCTATCAAGTGGGTTGGATGATTTCATCCGACCCACTATATTTTTATCCATTTGTATACCTCATTTTCACTTCTATATAAAAGGTCTAAAAAATGTTGTATAACATCACTAATTTTCTTGCACAATCGGACAAAAATTTCTAATTTTCGGGGTAACAAAAATCTAATACAGTATGAAGAGGAGTTCAACTTCGGACTAACATTCACATATACATTAACTTAACAACAATAACAACAAAAATAAACAGATTTCATGATGAAAAGAATTTACAAGAGTTTGTTCACCTGCGCCGTGGCAGGCGTCATGGCGGGTGGGATGCTGACATCCTGTATCGATGACGGCTATGATCTTGACGACATCGATCTGACGATCAATGTCGGAGGAGACTTGGGTGTGCCAACGAGCAGCACCGAGCAGTACACAATCTCAGACGTGTTGGATCTATCCTCCACAAGTTCGATCAAGGCGACAGGCGATCAATATGGTTATGCCAAGGGAGACTATGTGCTGGTGGAGAATGGCGATCCGAGCTATTCGACAGTCAACATTGATACGCAGGATGTGAAGAATATCACATGCGATCCGACTAACGTAAAATTATCGTTCACCTCACAGGGCACCAATCAGGATGTGGATCAAACGATCGAAGGTATCCACTCAAAGGTGAAGCTCAGCGACGACAATATCGACAAGCAACTTCTGTCGCTGACACGCATTGATGCGAATGTGAAGCTCGACATGAGCTTCAAGCTTGAAGCCTCGACAGGTTTTAAAGGCTCGCTGACCTTGATGCCCGGTTTTACGCTCACCTATCCCGAGGGATGGACGATCGACCTCTACGACCAGTCGATGGCATCTTATTGCAAGGTGGAGGGACGCAAACTTATCTTCACTGCAGCCAAGAAATTCACCACAGCCAGCGGACTGAGGGTACCGGTGAGGGTAACATCATTCGATTTCACCAACATGCCTGCGGGTGAGGGCCTCTATAAGCCGGGACACTTCTTGGTGAATGGCGAATTGCTGACCTCCGGACCGGTGAGAGTGTCGACCGGCAGCACTGCCGCCGGCACAGCCATCGACTTGAACGTGAAGATCACACCAACGATCCCGGCGATGACTATCACCGCCGTTACCGGCAAGATCGATCCGAAGGTGGATATCGACAACAGCAGCTTCGAGATCAACGACATCCCCGACTTCTTGGCAGAAGAGGATAACTATCTCGACTTGGCAGACCCGCGCATCGTGCTGAATGTCAACAACGGTTCGCCGGTGGACATCAACCTAAATGCCGTGGTAGAGGCAGTGACAGAGAATGGTGGCGTGCGCCAGATCGGCATCGGTGATGCTCATGGCACGCCGCAGGTGATGGTGAAGGCGTCGTCGCAGAACAAGATTGTGCTCTCCGCCACAGGCAATGCCGTGGAGGGTGCGACAGTGGTGAAAGTGCCCGGACTCTCCGAGCTTCTTGCCAAGATCCCCGACCGCATCAACATCAAGGATGTGACAGCCAAAGTGCCGAGCAACAAGGAGTATACCATCCGCTTGGGTAGCAAATTCTCTGTCGTCACCGGCTATGAGGCGGTAGTGCCCTTGGCATTCGGCGAAAATCTGCGACTCTCCTACTCTACCGACGAGACAGGATGGGATGAAGATCTCAGCAAATATAATTTCAATGAAGTTACCGCCACCATGAAAGTGGAGAACTCGATCCCCTTGGAGATGGTGCCGGAAGTTCAGGCTCTCGATGTCTTCGGCCATGTGATCGAAGATGTGACAGCCACGGTCGAAGGTAAGGTTGAAGGTGGCTCGGTGGCATCTCCCGCCATGTCGGAACTCCGGGTAACACTCCGCTCGAATGCCGATAATATCGGCCGCCTCGACGGATTGCATCTCGAATTCAAAGTTACCTCATCACCCAAACATGTGGGCGAGGCTCTCAACGAAGCGCAAGCTCTGAGATTTACCGAGATCCGCCTCAAACTCAAGGGTGGAATCACTATAGATGCCAACTAATCGAATAGCAACCTACTAAAAACTTTCGACCAATGAAAAAAACTATCATAACAGGGTTGGCTCTTGCCCTTGCCTCCATCCCGGTGATGGCTCAACAAGAGGCTTCACGAAGCGGTTACTTCCTCGATGGATATACCCATCGCCATGAACTGAACCCCGCTCTCGGTGGTGAATATAATTATGTGTCTATACCTATTTTTGGCAATTTCAATTTGGGTGTAAACAGCAATGTGGGTGTCAATACATTCCTCTATAAGCTTCCCAACGGACAACTTACCACCTTCATGAACCCCAACGTAGATGGCCAGGAATTTGTATCCAAGCTCGCCGGCAACAATAAGGTGATGCCTAACTTGAATCTAACCATCGCATCGGTGGGCTTCAAGGCCCTGGGCGGTTTTAACACCATATCACTCTCGGCGAGAGTCGATGGGGGCGTGAACGTGCCCAAAGGTTTGCTCGAATTTATGAAGATGGGTCAGCAGGGCGAGTCATCGACCTATTCTTTCGAGAATTTGCGTGTCAACATGAATGCATCGGCAGAGATCGCCTTGGGACATAGCCACAAGATCAACGACAAGATCGATGTGGGTGCGAAGGTGAAGGTATTGCTCGGCATGGGCAATCTCGATGCACGCATCCAGAAGATGAATATGACACTCTCGGACACCCAGTGGAAGATCACCGGCCAGGGTAATGTGAACGTGGCACTTGGCTCGGGACTCTATCTGCCGACATATCAGGAGGCAGGAAGAGAGTATGACAATCCTTCGCAAGCCGACCAGATCTCGTGGGACGATATGGATTATAACAGCTTCTCGATCGCCGGCGGCGGTGCAGCCCTCGACCTTGGTGTCGTGTATCGCGGGTTGGTGCCCGGTTTGACCCTCTCAGCCTCCATCCTCGACTTAGGTTTTATGACTTGGAATAATGTCAAGAAGGGTGAGACACCCTACACCGAGTGGACGTTCGATGGCTTCAAGGATATTGCCTTTGACGAGGATAGCCCCAACTACGAAGAGAACAAGCTCGACGAGCAGATAAGCCGTCTTGGCGATGACTTGGAAGACTGCTTCAACTTCCGTCGCGTTGAGGACAATGGCTCACGCGCCACAATGCTCGCCACCACGATCCACATCGCCGGCGAATATGAGATGCCCTTCTACAAGAACTTGACGGCCGGCCTCTTGCTGACGCAGCGCATCAATGGAGCCTTCTCATGGACAGAGGGACGCCTCTCTGCCAACTGCAAACCGACAAAATGGTTTGACGTTAGTGCCAACTACGCGATTTCGACTTTCGGCTCCTCATTTGGCTGGATGATCAACTTCCACCCCAAAGGGTTCAACTTCTTCATCGGGTCGGATCATCAGTTCTTCAATCTGACACCGCAGATCGTGCCTGTGGGCCATGCCAACGCCAACGTCACCTTTGGTTTCAACGTCACCTTCGGCAAATCCTAATAACACCCCGACAAGAGCGAAAACACATGAACTAACATAAAGTGTGTCAAGGACAAAGATCCTTGACACACTTATTTTTCGGGGGATAGCAAATAGAGGGTAATGGGATAGAGGTATGGGGTAAAAGCGAAAAAAAGAGAGAGAAACTAAAAATAAGTAGCAAAAAATTTGGTGGAATGAAAAGAAATTCCTAACTTTGCACTCGCAAACGGGGGACAACCCCTCGGAAGCGGTAAGGTGCCATAGCTCAGTTGGTAGAGCAAAGGACTGAAAATCCTTGTGTCACTGGTTCGATTCCCGTTGGCACCACAAAGAAGAAACTCACTCAAAATCAACAAATTAAATGATTTTGAGTGTTTCTTTTTTAGAGAAAACATCGCCGAATACGGCTAAAAAAAAGCCCTTGTAGGTTGCATTTGGTAGTACAAAGTAGCGTTTCGTCGCAAATAAGTACAACAAAAGTACAACAAAAAGCGAACCACTACCACACCTGCCTAAGAAACCAAAGGGGCGATTTGATAGCCCATGGCAAAGATAAATTTCGTTCTTGACTCACGTCCTCGTAAGGACGGTACAACAGCCCTGCTGTTGAAGTTTATTCACAAACGTTATCGCAAACAGGCAAATCTTGGCATTTGGCTTGAACCCCAGCACTGGGATTGCGAAAGTGAAGAAATAACAAAAAAGCATCCTCAGCACAAGCAGTATAATTTGAAGCTCCGCTATATTAAAGGCGTGGCTGAGAATGTTGTACTGAAACATATCGGGGAGAATATTGACGGAGAAGTACTGTTTTCCGAAATAGAGGCAGTGTTATTTCCCGAAAGAGTAGCACGGGATGTTGAAAAGAAAGAAGCCGAAAACACATTGATAGCGGTAGCCAAGCGTTTTACGACAATGAAGAAACCGAGTACACGTGCCACCTATGAGCGCACAGTCAAGCACTTGGAGGCGTTCTGCGGAAAGGGCAACACCGACAATCTCAACGAGATTAACAAGGCGTGGCTTGCAGCTTTCGACAACTACCTTGTCGATAGCAACCCCTCTCCGAACGCTCGTGCCCTGCACTTCCGCAATCTCCGTGCCGTCATCAATTATGCCATAGACGAGGAAATCACCACTAACTACCCTTTCCGTCGCTTCAAGATCAAAACAGTAAAGACCGCCAAGCGCAATCTCTCCGTTGATGAGTTGCGCGAGGTGTTCGACTATGAAGTAGAGGAATGGCAAGTGATGTACCGAGATATGTTCAAACTATCGTTTATGCTAATGGGCATCAACTTTGCCGACCTACTTGCACTCACGAAGTCGCAACTGCGCGGCGGTCGCATAGAGTTCAATCGCCACAAGACAGCAAGGCTCTACTCAATGAAGGTAGAGCCGGAAGCCGCCGCTTTGATAGAGCAATATGGCGGCGTTGAACATCTGTTATCCATAATGGATAGCCGCAAAGATTATGTGCAGTTCATTCGACAAACAAATCATGCGCTTAAAAACATTGGCACGAAAAGCGTTAAGGGGCGAAAACCACTGGGCGAAGCATTGTTCCCCGACCTCTCAACCTATTGGGCACGTCACTCATGGGCTACGATAGCCGCTTCTCTCGATATACCAAAGGAAACGATAGCCGCAGCACTCGGACACGGCGGTAACACCGTAACCGACATTTACATTGACTTCGACCGAAGCAAGGTGGATGCCGCCAACCGCAAAGTATTGGACTGGGTACTATATAGTAAGCGTGGCTAATCCTTGATTGGATAGCACACAGCCTTGATTAACTGCGACATTCCGTTCTCGGAAAAGGTCGCAGTTAGTTTTTCGCAGACATAACGTTTGCCTCGTATGAGGAACAGAGAGCGCACGTCCGGCACTCGGTCGGCGAGAAATTTGAAGGTCGTTTTCATAGTAGGCTCGATGTTGTAGGACTTGACACTTCGGGGAGCGAGATTGTCGTTCAATCGTAGCGAGAAGTGTACATTGCGGTAGTTGCTCCAGTCGTTGTTGACCTTAATGTCAAAAACGTGGGGATATGGGAACGTGTCGTTGGCATCAGTGGCACCGTCCCACCAAGCAATGTATATGCGGTCGTAATACTCGGCTTTCTTGTCGGCTTCACCTGCCGCAAGCGATTGAGCGGGAAAGGTCTGAGCGAAACGATTGTTGCGCTCGGCGTACCATTCATCGCTCCACACTTCATATTGCGACCGCCCCGAATAAGAAGTACCTTCTTCGTCGTAGCCGTTCAATTTCAAGTACAGGCACCAGCCGTAAGTGTCATCTGTGTAGTCAATCCAAGCAGGTACAAACTCGATTTCCTGCTCGTCGGCGTCCTCGCTATCGTCCACGATGCGACCGCCGAGAAGATTGACGGGTTGCAAGATGCACTTGTATTTCCACTGTATTGTCTTGCCGTCAAGCATATACTTTTCAAATACGCGACTTATGGCACGGATAATGAAGTACGCATTGACATCGGCTGCATAGAGCAACTTGTTGATGTTTGCGCCACGCATACTGCCACCGTTCCATGTTGAGAGCCATTTATTGGCAGACAACAACTCTCGCATAGTGTTGTCCTTCACAGCGTTCTTCTCCCAGCTCTTGATAAACCAAGGGCAAGAGTAGAACTTCCACATTTCGTGGTCGCACTCCTTATAGACAAGGTTCTTGGCTTCGGCATATTCGCATCGTGTTTCCTCTACCTTTACCTCGGTGGAGTGTTCCTCCACCACATTATCGAGCTTAACGACAGTCTTGGCGGCGAGAATGTCCTTGGTAAAGGCAAAACCGATGCGCTTGTTGCGGTGGTCGAAGTCAAACTCACAATTCATAAACAGCTCCAACTTCTCGAAGTATTCTTCGACAGTCCAGTGAGGCAAAGCACGGGCATATTCGTGTACATACCACGAATACGGCAACGTGTTGCAGATGAGCAGGTACTTGTACTCCTCTTTGCTCTCCCACTCGGAGAAGTCGCAAGAGTAGCCAACCGCTTCACAAATCTTTTTTGTGATATAAATAAGGTATGGCTGCCACGACAAGCCATGAGTGTCAGAGTGCCAGGCATAAGTGCCGCCGGGCTGTCCGTCGGTGCGAGGTGTAAATGTCGCACAGTTCTGAATGTTGCCCGACGCATCGTTGACCCACGGCAGAGCCACAGCGTTCTGCCCGAAAGCCAACCCCTGCCATACGGTAGGTGGCTGGTAGTTAGCGGCAATGGAGTTGGGCCACTCTCCGAGGTCGAGTTCGTTGATATAAACCTTGTCGAAAGTTTTATCAAAGTTTTGTTCCGAGCGACCGTCGAGGAACTGTGTCTTGACCTCGGCTTCGGAAATCTCCGTGATGACGATGCAGCCGAACTTGTAGAAGTGCTTGTCGCGTATCTCGCAGTCAAACACACACTTGCCCGTTGACACATCGGCACGGTTGATGTGTCCGAAGATAGCCTGATTTTGAGGGCAATCTTTCAGAGGGAAAGTGATTGTCAGCGTGTAGCCGTCGCTACCGCTGAACAATCTATTCTCCGAAACGTATTCAAACGATGTGCCTTGCTTCAAGGCAGCGAGTGCCCATACAGGGTTCTGCGAGGTGGATTTATTGATGTAGATTTGCATTATTTCTTGGATTTGGGGGATTTGTTACGCATAAGGTTGTCGTATTCGTCTTGGGCGCGGGCTATGCCCTGGTCGCCGCTGACAGTTACGACTGCACCGATTGGCTCGTTGAGCCGTTCATTGAGCCGATTGAGAGTGTCGTTGAGTGCCGGATCCGTAGGCAAGCCGGAGGTTTCGGTGCGAATAACGACCTCTTGTGGCAACTGACGGATCGCGTTCTGCGTCGCTTCGGCAGATGTGCTCAATGCAATGGCTGACCCCGGAATGAGGGTGGAAACAGCCGAATGGGTCAAAGAGCCAATCGTGTTGTTGCGCTGGGCGTTGTCGAGAGCTTCAAGCAGAGGGCGAGTTTTGGGGTTGTGCGTCAGCTTCTGCGACGCTACCCACTCCCCGGCATGGACCACGCCGACGGCGGTGTCCTTGGCACCTTCGGGAGTAAAACCGCCCTCAGAGTAGCCCTGCGCTTCCGAAGCTTGCTGCTGCTTCTTGATAGCCGCAATTTGGATAGCACCTGCTGCTACGGCCATAGCGGCGGCAATAGGCGCAAGAATGTAGCCGACAACAGGAATGGCGGCGGCAGAGCCGTATGCTGACAAGGCGTTTTGTGCCGTCTGTGCTACGGCTTGGATTACCTGCATGGCGAACATCTTGCGGTTCGCCTCGTTCTTAGCCTTGGCGATTTCGGCTTGTTTCTGCGCTTCGAGCTTCTTGACTTGGTAAGAGTTGCCCTCGGCACGGCTGATTTCGGCATCGTAACGCTTGTTAATGGCGGCAGTCTGTATCTCCAACTCCGCTTGCATAAGCGATGAGAGTTGCGAAAAGATAGCCGACATACCCGAAACGAGCGTGCTCATCGAGCCGGTGAGAGCCTTGCCGCCGTCGCCGTCGAGCCATTCAAGGAAATCATCGTTGATTTTCTGAGCGCGATTGCGCATATCTTCTTCTTCGAGCAAGCCGTACTTCTTCTGGAGTGCGAGCTTGGCTTTCTGATAAGCCTCGTCAATGCGCAACTTCTCGGCGGCGTTGTCACCTGCGGCTTGCAACTCACGTTGATAGACGACATCAAGCATAGCGATGTCGGCATCATACTTCGCCTGACGCTCCTGCGGATTGTCGCCGAAGTAGTCCTTCTTCATAGCCGCATACTTGGCTTCAAGAGCGGCGGTTTCACGTTGGCGACGTTCCGTTTCAGAAATGAGCAATTCAGTGAGCCGTTTCTCGGCGGCGATGCGCTCCTTACTGCCTTCTTTGGTAAGAGCGATGATATTGCGCTGATGCTCCATTTCGAGATGTTCGAGAGCGAGGTCGTAGGTTTCCTTGGTGTACTGACCGTCAATATACATCTGCTTGGCGTTGGCAACACGCTCGTTGTAAGAGTTTTCCTCTGCTTCGAGCGTAGCGGCAAGCGTGTGTTCGGTCTGCTTCTGCATAGCCTCGGCATAGTTTGCGGATATGGTGAGGCGTTCCGTTTCCGTGAGGTCGGTGTGCAGAAGCTGACGGCGGTAGAACTCGACCGCGATGCGGTCCATTTCCTTTGTATAGGCGAGATAGTCCTTAACGCCGGTGGCGTAGTCTATTCGAGCCTGTGCCTCCTGCCGTTCTTTCCAGTCCTTTTCGGCGGCGAACTTGTCAACGTTGCCACCGTCCGGCGTAGTCGTCAACGGCGGCGGTGTTCCGGTCGGAGTAGTAGAAACGACCTGCGGAGTCTGCGTCTGCTCACCGGTGCGGAAAGCGTATTCATCGGAGAACTCAACGAGAAGCCTACGCGCCTCGTCGAGCGATACCTCGCGATATTCTCCCGAAGTACCCTTGTCGGGTATGTATGCGCTTCCCGCTTGTCCGCTGTCAACGATGTGCTGCAACGTTTCGACCGCCATTCTCAGAGCCATAGTGTCCTGATGACGGTATGGGTTTGCTCCGTCGAGCATACCCTCAATGGCGGCGTTGCCCTGCTCGTACTTGGTACGGGAGTTGAACAGCGCGTTGACATAATCGGCAGGGTGCGTGGCGGTGAACTGCGCACCCGTCCAGCCGAGCGTGGATTGGAAGAACGACGACAGCTGCGAAGTGTTGATGAATGAGTTGATGTTGTCGAGCACACCTTGACCGTTTGCGGTGCGGTATGTGGATATTTCGTTGAGCCTTGCCACGGTCTGAGCGTCGAGGGCACTGCCCGAAGTCAGTGACTCGGCGACCTTGGCGACAAGCGTAGCAGCCTCGCGAGTGTCGCCCGTCCAATATTCGATGTTGGCTTGCAGAGCCTTTAGGTACTGCGCCTGGTCTTGGTAATACTGCTGGTCAAGAGCCTCACGTGCGGCTTGTATTCCGCGCTCGGCGTTTGCTCGTCGAATGGCTTTTGTGAGACGATCATAAGCAAGAGCGAGGTTTGTGATTTCACCGCGCTCGTTGATAAGCCCCTGCATATACTTGCCGTATTTGTTCAGGAGCGTTTGCTTTGCTTCCTCGAAGGCGGCAGTGCCTTTGGTACAGCCTTCCAACTTGCCAAAGAGGATGTCAAGCTCGCGCTGCTCCTTAATGGCTTCCTGCGAGAAGCCGGCGGCAGCAGCCTTTGCGTCGTTGACCGCCTTGGTGTAGCCGTCCGTGTCCTTTTTGAGCATCTGCAATGCGACAATCACGGCTGTAATAGCCGAGAGTATCAAGCCGAAAGGATTGAGCTTCATTGTCGTGTTGAGAGCTTGGAACGCAGTCTTGGCGGCTCCAAGTCCTTGCGTAAAGGCGATAACGGCTACCTTGCCCAGAGCGAGAGCACCATTATATGCGGCTTGCACCGTAGCGGCAACCTTTGTGATAAGGTTGAGCGCGGCAGTCTTGATGTAGGCAAGACCGATAGCCGTATAGTAGGCGGCAACGGCGGCGGCAGTTGTGACAATGACGACGCGGTAGCGGATAAAGAAGTCCACAATCTGCGACAATACGCGCAAGAATACACCCGATGAAGTATAGATATGCTTCATCACAGGGTAAAGTTTCTGTCCGAGTTCGATAGCCAACTCATTGACGCGCTTCTTAGCCTTGTCGATAGATGCCTGTGCCGTATTGTTGAATATCTCATATTCACGAGTGGCAGACGATGCTTCCTTGAAAGCCTTGTCAGCCTCGCCCATTTGCCACTTCACCTCGTCAACGTGCTTGGCGAGTGTAGATAGCACTTGCGACACACGGGCGGCATCAAGCCCCATGTCCTTAAAGGCAGGGGCAAGTATCATCGTGGCGTTGGCGTAGTCCGACTGCTCGCCTATATCATGGAGAGCATCGAGGAACATAAGCAAACCATCCTTGGCAGAGGTTTTGAGCGTTTGATTAAGCAGTTCCGCGTCCATGCCGAGGGTCTTGGCAAACTCCTGGTTCTTGTTTGCCAAATTCATGATGACCTTCTGAATGGCGGTGGCTGACATTTCCACCTTTTGGCCGTTAGCGTCGAGCACAGCACCAAAAGCAAGGATTTGGGGAATAGTCAGTCCGGCTTGTGAGCCGATACCCGCCATTCGCTGTGCGAACTCAACGAGGTACGGCTTCGATGCCGTACAGTTTTGAGAGAGCACGTTGACCGTGGAGCCGACGGCAAGCATCGACTCTTTCACGCCCAACATCTCCTGCACACCGAAGATGTTGGTGAGCTTGGCGATTGTTTGGGTTGCTCCGTCACCCAAATCGACAAGTGCCACGTTGATGATGTCGGCGGCTTCGACGTAGCCTTGGACCGCTTCGAGGGTATTCAAGCCGAGGCGACCGGCCTCCTGCGCAAGTTCGTTGAGCTTGTCGCGTGGCGTTCGAGTGTCCATTCGCTTGAAAGCCTCGTTGAGTTCGAGCACTTTCTCCTCTGCCAATCCCGTATATTTACGAGTGTTGGCAAGCTGCTCGTCCATTTCGGCGAAAGCGTTGACAGCCTTTCGTCCTGCCATAATCAAGCCGGTAACGGCTGCCATAAGCCCGAGCAAGGCGGTTTGGCAGTTGTTGAGCCACATATTCATTCGTTCCCAATTAGATTTTTGGGTAACGAGTGAAGCGTTCAACTTATTTATCTCTGCCTTGACCGCCCGGATTTTGGCAACGTGGGCATCCCAGGCGGCGGTGCCGCGCTGTATGCCGTTGAGTTGCTGTTGCAAGGTGCGGAGAGTTTTCTGCAACTCCCTTGGTGTCGCCCTATCGAGGCGAGCCAAGACTTGCTCGGCAGTCTTTGCCGAGCCTTGGAGTTGCTGCATCAGATTTTTAGTTTGTGTCAGCTCTCGCTGAAGCTTTTTCATCGTAGCCTTGTCACCTGCTTTGGCGGCTTTGGCTATCTGCTGCTCCAACCTCTTGGCATCGCGTTCGAGGTTTCGGAGCATCTGCTGAGCCTGTTTGCCGTTGACCGACAGGACTACATTTGCGGTGGTACTGTAGTTTGCCATAATTTTTCGCTCTGAGTGGAAAATTTGCTGTTGACCTGACCCAACTTCGCCGCTCTGAGTGGTGGAGTTGGTGTCGGTGATGCAAAGTTCGGAAGCGTTCAATCGACCCGAAAAGACACCAAAAAGAGCATCGCTTAAATTTTGGTGGCTAAACTGCTGACTATCAGCATTTAGGCGAAGGGTTGCCAGTCCAGGCAAAACCGAGCCGTAAAAGGTTGATATTCAGCATAATAACCTATAAAAATCGTTACAATCTCTAATTTTAGCCTTACGTTTGTAAAGGCTTCGTAAAATTAGAGTGTTGATTTATAGGTTATTACGGGGTACGGGGCAGCGCCCCGTGTACGGCTCTTATGCCCCCCCACCGCCCAATGGAACACGACCGCTCCGACCTCGTTTTCCGTTGCGTTATATGCACCGACACCGAGCCGATGTGCGGTGAAATCGCTACCGTGAAAGTCAAAATCCGCGAGCGGAATTTTGACTTTTCGGCTGCACCTATCTCTCCACTTGTGGGGGCTATGGCGATGAGCGGTGATGCGTAGGGCGTGGGCGAAAGGCGTAGGCAGGAGCTGACGGGCGGACAGGGCAACTCGGATTTGTCGGGGCAAAGAGTACAGCAAGGTATCGGCGCAGACGATAGAGAGTTTGCCGCCGCAATGCAGACGGAGCGTTGGCAGACACCGTGAGCGAAGGGAGCGGTGTCGCCAAAAGCATAGGCGAAATGGAGTGCGACAATCTCTCGACCTTGCCGTACCCTGAGCCGTAGGCTGCCCGGACATAGCCGATGTTGACCCCGACCGTGGCGTATGCCGCCAGTCGTAGCCCTGCCTCGTAGCATTGCCGTTCGTCGGGGCGCGGGGCGGGGTCAAGAGGTTGGCATCGTGGCGTGGCGCATAAGCCGGAGTGTAGGCTCATCAGCGGAATGGAGGACGAGAGTTTGCTCGCTATTGGATAGCCACCATAAAGCCGACCGAAGGGAATTGCCGTAGTTGTCAACTTGTTGGCGACTTGGGCATTGGCTTGATAGTGGCGTTAAGTCCAACGGCGAAAGCAATCTCTTGGCTGTAATGTAGCAGATGAAGCCGAAAAGTAGGCTGGCAGTGCCACACCTGCTGCCAACCGAATGTGTATCTATGTGGTGGCGGCTCAATCCTCTATCGGGTGGGTGGAACGTGTCGTAAGTGTTGGCTCTGCGAGAATGGAGAACGTAGCAGTAGCAGTTACCTTTTCGGGTCAGTTAGTCGGAGCAAAGAGCGTAGAGAGGTGTCGCCATTGACACAGGCAACGGCGACAGGCAGTTTGTAGCCGTAATGCAGACGTAGCGTTGGCAGACACCGTGAGCGAAGGGAGCGGTGTCGCCAAAAGCATAGGCGGAATGGAGTGCGACAATCTGCCGACCTCACCACGCCCTGAGCCGTAGGCTGCTCGGACTGGCTGACTTTAGAGAAAAGAGGAACAGCGGAAGCAAGGGCGCAATGAGCGGTGAAATGCCAACTGTGCGACACATTCCGGGTGGGACTAAAAAGGTAGCCGCCTAAGCACCGCAGGTATAGCGAAGCGTGTGGCATCGCAGATATATGTGGGCGAAAGTCGTTGCAATCGTTTTGACTGACCTATGCTATTGCTATAAGGTCATGTTATCAGTGGCTTCGCCACCATTGCAACCGAAAGCCCCTATGCACCGCAGGTAGAGCGAAGCGTGTCTAACACCGTAGGTAGAGCGGTAGCGTGTCAGCATCGCAGATATTTGTGGGCGAAAGTTATTGCAATCGTTTTACTGACCTATGCCATTGCTATGAGGTCAAGTACATTAGTGGCTTTGCCACCATTGCAACCGAAAGCCCTTATGCACCGCAGGCATAAGCGATAGCGAGCGGTAAAATCCCTTTGAGCCAACCATAAGAAAAGCCGACCTGTGGCCGGCTTTCTTGGGAGAGGGAGCGTGGGGATTAGATAGCCACCTGCGACCAGCGTTCTACAGGGAAGAAGTTGTTCAAGCCTGCCTTGTAGTAGAGCCAAGCCGGAAGGCGGCAGATCATCTTCTCCGGCTCGTCGCCGTCGGCAACGAAGTGAGTGAGCGACTTTGAGAGCCAGAACTTGACTTCCTCGCCGGCCTCAGTGTGGAACGCGAGAAGCTGCGCCTTTTCAGTGGCGAACTCCAGGATTGAGGCGAGCACTTTGAACTCGACCATTTTGCGCTGCTTGGGCTTTGCCTCGGCTGCGGCAGCTGCCTCTTTGATTTGCTCCACTGCCTGTTCTACGACTTCCTTGATAGGGGCTTCCGACTTTTTCGATGTTTTCTTTTTCATTTCCGTATGATTTTAGAAGTTTGAGATTTTGCAACTGATTCGAGCGAGTTGCTTTCGCTGTTTTGCGAACAACCAAGACACACTTAACAGACGCAGGAGCAAGGATTTGGCAATCCACCTGTGGAGTAAATATTTTTCACAGAGCGCAGCGGGGTCTCGAATTTTCGTGCCAGTGAGAGCAGACCCAAGCTCGCTTGGTGTCTGCCGAGCGCAGCCGAAAATGCTTCCGCGAAGAAAAATTTTGAGTGCAGCCGTAGGCAATCCCTAAATTTTTTGAAAAATATTTTGCCAAACTCGTCTTGTCCTTGCCCGAAAAAGGCGGTAGCCGCAGCGTCGCAAGTGCGTAAATTTGTGAAGCGAATACTGCGGCAAAAGCTAACTCAGCCGATGTCAGGAAGCGGAAAAAATCTCATGCTGAATAAAATAGGAAATGGGAAAGTTGCGGAGCAAACATCGGAATGTCGAAGAAGCCAACCTATTAAGTCGCAGAACGTCAAGGCCGTGGGGCAATTCAGATGATGCAAGGCTATCATCGTCAGGCAATGCCCAAGCGATTGCGCGGTGGTGAGTTCGTGCTTGCGTCAATGGGGTTCATCAGCCAACAATCGTGCCAGTGAGAGCAGACCCAAGCTCGCTTGGTGTCTGCCGAGCGCAGCCGATTGAAAGCGTAGCTAATGGTGGCGCAGGTTCGTTCCACACCGAGGTCGGGAATACGAGGGAGTGTTCGGCTCTTGTTGCGTTACTCACTGCCGACAGCGACAAGCCGAAAAGGAGCAGATGTTCTGCCGTAGGCTTAGCCTACCAAGGCGTATAGGCTTGAACGCTTACCCATAGAATGCCGCAAGTGGCTATCCCCACTGCTCCCTACGAAGAAAGCCGCCACAGTCATCACGACTACGGCGGCTCAAAGGGATTTGCTTATGAAGAAACTTTTACTTTCTGCGGTGTAGGAAATAATAGGCTAACAAGCCTAAGATGAGTGCCACGAACAGCAGGAACGACGTAGTGTTCGGCGGTTCGTAGGCTACTGTTGTGGCGGTATGCTCGGCCGACTTGTCAGCCGAGTTCGCCTTGTATGCCGTGGAATCAAGTCTTGACTTGGCTTCGACGGCTACCTTATGCTGCCGGCGTGTGTCGTTGAGTTTGCCCCCGACGGCTTTCAGCCGGACAATCTCGGTCGGACGTATTGCTTGTCCTTCTACAAGGACCGGGCGTTCGACTGTGATTGTCAGGGTGTCAAACTCAAAGTGCAGGTTCTTGATGATAGAGTCGGAAACGGCGATTGTGCGGTGATGTTCCGCCGTCACGACGGAGTCGGTGGCGGCAGACACATCTTTCTGCACCTGCTTTTGCGTACCGCAAGACGATACGCAAAGCACGATTAAGAGGAACGGAAGCAAGTGTTTCATAGCAAGTTACTTGTTAGGAAACTCTTTCTGAACGTCAAATGAGGGACACGCTTTGTTAGCAAACTCGTTATGTCCGTGGACTGTCGCGCCGGGGAATTGCGAGCGGAGTTCCGCGACGAGCTTGATGAGTGCGGATCTCTGCGCCTCGGTGCGTGTGTCCTTGGGCTTCTTGCCGTCAGCGGTGCAGCCGCCGACGTAGCAGATGCCGATAGAGTTTGCGTTGTAGCCCTTTGTGTGGGCGCCGACTTTCTCAATCGGTCGCCCACGGTGGACGGAGCCGTCGAGATAGATAACGAAGTGATAGCCGATGTCGCTCCAGCCGTTGCCTTTGACGTGCCATTGGCGGATTTGCTCGACCGTGAAATGCTTGCCTTCAGGAGTGGCAGCGCAATGGATAATGATTTTGTCTATCTTTCTCATAATGATTATGGTTTTATTGCCTTAGCCTTGTAGTGATAGTCGATGCCGAACAGTGCGCCGACGAACGTTAGGATTTCGCCAAAGGCGATGAGAACTGAGGGGTGTATTTCACCTGCTGGCGGTACGATGAAGCCCGTGACAAGTAGACCGCTGCCTACGACAATCAGCGCGACGGCGCAGATGAGTTGCAAGGTGTGCTTTTTTACGCCCCGAGGTTTCCGAGAGGGTTTCTGCCCTCTTTGTGGAGTGCTTTGTGGGGTGACGTTTGCCGAAGAAAAAGCGTTATAAGGTTTCATTTGGAATGTGATTTTATGGGGGATTTTATAGTGTCTTTTGAAAATTGTGGGCTACATAGTACCTTTGCGATACCTAAGTCACACCTCTGTACTCATACAAATCAGTTCAACCACTCAACGATGTTCCAACCACTGTACCTGTAAGTCCACCTCTGGGTGTATATGTGATGGCGATATAATGGCTCTGCTGTTATATTATCCCAGGCTTTCACTGACGAATGCTTGATGAGCCGTTGAGGCTATCTACGCTGTTTACAAAGGTTGGCAGTCCATGCTAACCTTTTCTTTTGCGCTATCTCGAAATGGCGAACTTGCCGCTCTTGGGGTCGTAAACGACCGAGAACTCGGCAAGGTTACTGACGAGATTGAGGACATTGACGATTGCTTTGCCGTGATAGACTTTCTTGGCGAAGCCGACAGCGAAGCGAAGGCGCACCATGCGCTCTTGTTTCGCTCGTTTGTCGTAAAGGCAAATCATCGAACGACCCCAAGCAATTCTCTTGTGTCCGTCCTTATCGACATGAATACGGATAAGGTCGTTGACATCAAGGCTGAAAGCGTTTGCTTGCTTGTGAATGGACTTTGGCTCGTTGGTGGAGAAATGCAGTTTCGTGCCGGTGACCTTCACCGTCTGCCACGAGCCATACAGATGCCAACCCTTGGTCGGTGGTCCGTATTGCTTGTTTTTGTTCACGCGGTCGCGATTGCGGCGGCGAGTGTGGCGGAACAGATATGGCACATATCCCGCTTGCTGCAACTTACCTGCGCCATAGACGCAAAGGTCGCCGTTGACAACTTCGACAGCGATTTGCCCCTTGCCCTGCAAGGTGGCAACGGAGTCGGAAGTGCCTGTCAACTCGGCTATTAACTTCTCCAACTTTTGTAGTGTCGGCAACACAGTGTCATTCATGCGATTGCGCACAGTGTTAAGGTCTATGACCTGCTGCGCTCGCATCACGCCCGAATGTTCGGTCGTGGCTTGTGCCAACTTGATGCCGACATTGTTGGAGCTTGTCGTGTCGCCAAGCGGCGAGACCTTATCGACGTGCAGGTACAAGTCGTTGCGGTCGGTTACGTTGGATTGCTTGATGTTGGAGATGTACATAGCCGCATCGCGCATGGCGTTGTACCAGTTCGCCATTAACGTGGTCGTTTCGGAAGTCCCGGCAGTAGCAAGCAGGTCAGTGATGCGCTGCATGATTGCGCCGAGGCTTTCGGGCGTTATTGCGTCCTTGGCGTTGAGCTTACGGAACTCTGTAATGAGTTGGGTAAGCGATTGGGTATTGATAGAATTAGCCATAGCAAATTGATATTTATATCGCAAAGCTATGGCTAATTGGGAGTATGAGAAAAGACACCTTAAAGCGTCACCGACTTGCGCATAAGGTCGGGATTGAGTGCTCGCGAAATCGCAAGGCAACAATCTTTGCCAAGATTGTCAGCGAAGAACTCCTGAATGTTCATCACCGAGGCGAAGTATTTGCGAGAGAACCACCGCTTACGCTTGCGGCGGTTGGTGAACCCGGCACCGAGGTCGCCACTATTCCCTCGTGGCGTATTCGAGCCTGTGCCGTAATCGACAAATAAGCCATAGGTGTTGAACGATTGAGAGAGCGTTACAGAAGTATATTTGCCGTCGGCATTCATACCTACGGCAATGGTTGAGCGGTACAACGCCCCTGTGTCGATGACACCGAGGAGAGAGATTTGCTCTCGCCAAATCTTAATCATCGTGGCGTTGAAAGCGCGGACATACTTCTCACGCTCCTGCTGTGGGTTGTTTGTTCCACTCGTTTGCATTGTAACGTAGGTCAGTGTATTTGTCAATAGCGATTTGGAAATATGCGCAAGAGCAGCCGGAGAAGAAATATCGGTCTATCTCGTTGAACGATATTCGGGGGTCAATGTAGATGCAGTCCTGCTCCAACTTGACCCTTTCGAGGGTGAGTACCGACATGAATTGTCGGAACAGCTCGCGCATAGTTTCCATGCACTCGTTCCGGGCTTCCATATCATTTACGGCGTGGCGCATAGCGAGAAATACTGTTTTAACGCGGCGCGTCCGTGGGGTATTGTTCAGTTCGGTGTAGCCGTCGGCTATATCCGAAACGCAGACAAAAGCCGAAGCCGATTGCATCTGTTCGAGCGCTTCCTCGAAGCCCTCCAGCCCCGACACCCGACAGAAAACAAAGTTTTCCGAGGTGGCGAGGCGGTTAGATGCAGTCAGTTGCTCGAAGAATTGAGTTGCATTCCAGTTGGTGGTTGTATATTGAGCCATAGCGAAATAAGAAACTACTTTTTAAGTTGTGCTTGAAGTTGCTTATACTCTCGTGCCTGGGCGTTAAGCTCCGTAAGGGCTCGCCAAGTGTCGAGAGCGAGGATTTCTTTCTCCTTGGTGATGTCGCCTTTGGTGAGAGCACGGATTTGAGCGTCCATAGCTTCTTGCAGTTGCGCACCGATGTTCGGTGAGCCGCCGAGCAGGTTGCCGTCTGAGGCACCTGCGATTGGCTGCAAGAAGTCCGAGAAGCGATTGGAGAAGAAAGCCTTCAACGAGGCAAGCCAATAGAAGACAGAGATGCGCTCGGCATCATCGAGTTTGTGCTTGCCAAGTTTGGGGTACAAGATGCGGGCGAGTTCATCGAGCAAGGCATCGTTCTGCGTTTGGAGAAAACCTTGATAGAGGTTGTCAACGCAGATGTACGTTTCAAAAGGTACGCCTTGGAAGTCGGCGGCAATGGCGGTAGCCTTGCCGATGCGTTCAAGCCTTACAGGTGCAGTCGGCAACTCGCCGAGCCAGCCGATCAGCGGTAGCAGTTCGGCGATATGCTCAGGCGTGGCTTCAAACAAGTACCTATCTTTTTGGATAAGGTACTTACGGTTTGGGTTCTTGCCGACCACCTTTAAGCCGCTCCACCCGAACAGGCAAGTTATCAGCAGTTCGTCTGTTGACAACTCTGCAGCAATGAGGGTGAAAACATAGCGGAGCTGTTTCTGAGTGAGTTCGTGCCAGCCCTGCGGCACAACGAGGTCAATAATTAAGGGCTTTTCTTCGGTGGTTTTTTCTTGTTTCGACATAATATGTAGAAATAAGTGTGTTGAGATATGCTTATCGTTACGAAATCAGAAGAAGTAGCCTGGTGAGTTTTTCTTATTCTCAAATTTGGGTGGTGAGAACAGCTTGGCGGTAGCCGAGTTGTGCCATTCGGGGAAGGCATTGGGTCGCTGCCGGATATAGTTTACTATGTCCTGCAAACGGCGACCAACAAATGTGTTGGTGCGCAGATAGCCGATGACTTGGTTGCGAATGGCTTTCACCACCTCGGCTTGCTCGTCCGTGAGTGTTCGTCGAAGCTGACGATCACGCAGGACGGTGAGCAGTTCGGGTGAGATATATTCTTCGGCGAGAGCGTCTTCAAGGTCGATAAGCTGAGAACGGAGTTCGAGGTACTTATCCCACTTGGAGCCTTGCACGTTGGCGATGCTATCGACAACGGAGAGGTCGGAGAAAAGCGATGCACCGAAGAAACGTGCCTGGTCGGAGTTGAGCCACTGGCTTGCTCCGACAAGTTCGGGCAATAGCCGGGCGATTGCCTCGTCGCGGAGAGTAAGCATCGAGCCGATAAGCCTATCGACGCGCTGCTTCGATGCGGCGGCAACGGTGTTGTTGCTGACAACGCCGAAGCCGTTAGGCGTGAACACAAGGTCGAGCGAGGGAATGGCAAGGCGCATTGCCTCGGTAGCCACAAGTTGACATAATAGTACCCGTACAGGGTTATTGTCAACGTAGCCACAAATGGTGTTGAAAGTTTTGACGGAGCAAAACGTATCAATCACCCAGTTTTCTGCGGCTTCAAGGTGAGCCGTTATCTTGTCAAAGAGAGCGGTCTCGCCCTTGACTGTGGCTATTTGGTTGGGAAGGTACTTTTGCAGTACCTCATTATTGGTTATCAGTTTCATGGGTTACTTGTTTTGCGTCTTGGTGTTCGTCAAGTGTTGTTAGCTGAATGAAGGGGCAATCGGGCTTGACGCCTTTCCAGCCGTTGAAGCGGATAATAAGGCGATGCACGGTGAAAAGCAGGTCGTGATACGGCTTTTGGAGTGCCTGGGCGATTGTGTAGAGTTCTCGCTTGTCAGAGCCGGAATTGTTGGTCTGAGCCTTTCCGGGCACAGAGCCAACAAGATTTGAGTGTACGCGGAGCGTAAAGCAAATCATGTTGACGGCTTCCTGAATGTCGCTCTCCCAATCGCCACCCTCTTTGGAGTCGTCTATCTTGTTGATGACGACATCGTGCTGCTCCTTGCCGTCGGGCGAGATGTAGAAAGTGGAAAACCAGGCTTTGCCGCTGTTTTCCGCACCGGTGAGGAAGTCGAGTATGCGTTGCTTCTCGCTGACGATACGTTCCTGCTGCAAGCGGCGGTCGGTGATGCCCTCGGCTCGGAAGATGCTCTCCCAATATTTCACCGAAATCTCAATCTGATACTTGATTGGAGCCGAGTTTTTGAGCTTGCTCTCCTTGGCAATGCCGATGAGCTGCTTGATGTTGTACCACTTGCCACGGAACAGCGAAGCGAAATGCGGTATGGGGTAATAGGTGCTGTCGGGCGTAGGTATGCGAGATAAGACAGCGAATTTTCGCGTCTTGCAGCCCGAAGCCATACGACTTTGCAGGTCGCGCCACGGCGAGGACGGGTCGAGCAGTTCGATGACCTCAATGTCCTCGCGGTTAGGCAGAGTGCGCCAGTTGGCATACAGTATTTTGGGTATGCGCCCCGACTTGTCGGCCACGGCAAAGCGGCAGTAGATAGCCTCTTTGCGGAGTAGGCGCACAACCTTTGTACCCTCGGCGTTGAGAATGATAACGCTGACGGCGAAGCCGAAGTGTTTGAAGTCTTGGCAAACACCGAGGTAGTAAGAGGCGATGTCGTTGTCGAGCAGGAAGTCCTCGACTTCTTCTGCGGTGGCAGCTGCGGTTGCGGCGCAGTCATAGACCAAGCCGGATCCGTAGCAGACTTCGGCGTTGAACTGTTGGCAAGTGGCGAGTGTTTCATCTCGCTCTATGAGGTCGAGAATGTCATACGGCATTTTATCGTCCGCGCCCCAGGGCATATAGGCAAGTTTGCCGTCAATGACCATAGGGCTTGTGTCAGTGTCCTCACGGAACACCGCAGCGGAGTTAACGGAAAATGCCGCCCTCGCTTTCAGCGTGGGGATATTTTCGACCGAAGAAAAATTAAGAGAGTCCATAACTTGTGGGATTTATTTGCCACAAAGTTATGGACCCTTATACGTTGTCTAAAAGACAGGCTAATTATGCAGGATATGCCGAAGCAGAATCAAGGATAGTTTTGATTAACTCAGTTTCATTGGCACTAATTAGCCATTCTCTTTTCCCATTATTAAATGGAGATACCATGCCTAAACTTTCAAGTTGATCCATAATCTTTCCAGCTCGGTTGTAGCCTATTGCAAATGCTCTTTGGAAAGAAGATGTTGATACTGTTTCACCTTTAACGGCTTTTTTGATTATATCACCGATAAGAGCATCATAATTCTTATCGGCAAGTATTTGTGAATAATCTTCATTAGATGCAGAAGAAGGGATTGAAGGTGTTGCATCGCCTATGAGATTATCTTTGTAATTGCCTGTACGAAGTCTATCGTACACTATGGCAAACTCATTGATGCCGTCAGAGATTTCGTAAATTTCCCAGTCTTTATGTTCGGGGAATTTGAAAACAAGAGGCTTATGGTTTGGTATATTTACCATAACACCGTCTTGATACAAATTGCAGAAAAGAATATCTGAAAGTTTAACTTGTTTACTTATGTTTTTCTGCCCTCCTATGAAAATAAGACGCTGATTGGTAAAGATTAATTTACCAGCGTCCATAGGAGTCATTCTCGTAATTTCATTAGTCATTAGACTAAGATTTCCCATACGCAGAGGACCAGATGACCATTTATAGCCGGTATAAGCAACATTGGTTACAGTCGTTTTTTCTTGATAAAGAACCACACTATATATAACATGATATATACTTTCGTCCTTATGCAGATTTATTTGAAGAACATCGTTTGGATGTTCAACGAGTGCGTAATTAAGCAGAGCAAATCTACGACTCAATGCCATAGCATAAGTCGAGAAAACATTATGGTCTCCTTCGCCTTTAACAAAAGGTATATGTTCCTCGATTAACGCTGAGTCTCGACTATAAGCGATTTCATGAGGCATACCACAAGCCTCATAGACTTGCATTAATGTCATCGCTTTATTCTCTTTGAATAAAGTGCCAACAGTTTGAAGAAATCGGTTTTGTTCCAGTGTGAAACGAGACTGGGCTTGCTGAGCAGCCTGTGCTTTTTGCTTGTCTTTCAGCTTTTTTTCGCCTTTACTAACGAGTTTGTATAGTATCATACAAACGCAAAAAACAAGAAATGCAATTAATATAGTAGGTAAATGGTCCATAATAGATTGTTTAATTCGCGAAGTTACGCAATTTCTCTGACATTTAATATATTGTCAGAGAAAAACTTCGAGTCCGTTGACGCGGAAGATGCAACAGTCGCGGACGCGGCGCATCTCGCCGGACGAGAGGATTTTGACATTGCGCCAACCGCCATAGAAGTTATAGCGGAGCGAGATAACGTTGTGAAGCTCCAAGATTGAGCCGTCGGATTTCCATACGGAAATATCGACAGGGTCGCCGGAGTTGAGCATCTGTCGGGCGGTGGTGATGTGTACGGAATGAGCCATGACGAGTTATGCGAATGTGGGATTGAACGGTGAAGTGAATATGCCGAGCGAGGCAGACAGACGCACCAACGGGCGGTTGTCGGCATATCGCCAAGTGAACTTAACGACAGGCGGCTTCTCGTCGCCGTCGCTGACCTCGCAGGTCGAGTCGGTGATGATGACGTGCTGCATCAGCGCGGGTTCGGTATCGTCGCAATCGTTTGGGACGAGCCGGAATACCTCGTATGAGGCAATGAATTGGTCTATCCAATTCGCTTCGTCGGAGGTGAGCGCACCCGATTCGACCTCGTAGGTCTTGGTGGTACGCTGATTGTAGAACTGCGACGTGGTGTTCACCACGGCAGTCGAGCGTTCCACCTCGGTCTTGGCTGTGGTAGTCATAGGCACGGCAAGCAAATCCCAGCAGTTGAAGCAATTTCTGAAATAGAAATTGTTGGCGTCATCAAGCGAGCGGTCAACGAAGCAGGTAACTGAGCGTTGACCCACCGACACGGTGAAACTAACGATTTCCACCGAGTCGGCCTTGATGCCGTAGGAATGGCTGGCGTCATATACCATATCCGACTGCGATATGTTGATTTGCTGCACACTGTCGGCAGTGGGCGCTGTGCCGGTCCTGACGTAAGAGTCAACGTGAGTGCCCTGCGAAACAGCCGATGAACGCCAACGGTAAGCCACCTTGACATCGGTGTTCTCGCCTTTCCGGGCGAGGAAGAACAGCGAGAGAATGTCCTTAGGGGCGATGCGTCGGTAAGAAAGCGTTGTCAGGAAGTTCTCGGCAAGGAACACGTCAAGGTCAGTGCAGACGTTCAGACGGTCGCAGTAGAGCAAGTGCATAACGCAGCTTGCATCTGTGCCGCCCGACTTGTTGAGCAGGGCTATGGTATAGTCGGCATAGGTGTAGCCCGACTTTCGCATATCGTTCTCGATAAGCGAGCCGAGGTCGTAGAGCTTTACCGAGCCGCCGTAGGCGTAGTAACGCTCGTTGAGTACAACGACACCCCCCGGCGCGGTGAGGCGCACATCTACGAATGTGCCGTCAACCCATAGTGGAATGTCGCCGAGGGTTCCTGTGAGGTTTATGCCTGTTGGTGAGTAAGCGAAGCGGTGAGCCATAATATCTTGTAATTATGGCTCAAAGGTATATAGAGGTGCGGAGTGGAGAAAAGACAACCAAAAGCAGAAGCTCCTCCGAGCCGAAGCCCGAAGGAGCGAGGGAGAGAGTGTGAGGTCTTAGTCCTCGATTTTGTCGTGGCAAAAGAGGTCGATGCTCGGGAGAGTCTTTGCCTCGAAGCGAGAGCTGATTGTGAAGTGGACCGAGAGTTTGTAAACCGTGGCAAATGCGAGGATTTCTTCGACGTTGAAGATTGTTTCGCAGAACTTGCCGGGGACTTGATTGGGGAGGATTTCGATGTAGGCGTAGTCCTTGCCGATGTTAGCCTTTGCGTTGATGTACATGTCCTCGTAGTTGTGAGAGGAGTTGATGCGGTCTTCAATCTGAGCCGCGATGTCGATAATCTGTTGACGTTTCATATTATTTGGGATTTATGAGTTGATGTTCGTGATTGCTTCTGAGCGGTTTGGGGCTCGGCTTATGCAGCCGTCACCCCTTGTATCATGCAGTAGTCGGCGTTGTCGACCATGCTTGCTGCTGTATCGAGAGCCTCGTGTTCGTCGTAGGCTTCTACATAGACTATTTCGCTGTCGCCGTCGAAGGTGATGACTTCGATTTGATACTCACGGAGCTGGGCGTTTTCGTTGTAGGCGAAGAAGTTTGAGTTGGAATAAACTGCTGTCATGATTTTGAAGTGTTTGAGGGTTAAACTTACGCGCCGGAGCGCCTTTAATTTTTACGCTGCAATCAGACGGGGGTGATTGGGCGAGCGTACATCAAGGATTGCGCGGAATATTTTTTACCCTTGTGGCTCGAAAATTTTGTGGTCTTGCGCCCTAAATTTTTCAAAAATATTATGTGGAACTTGCTTGTCCTTGTGCCGACCGAATGGGAGGATAGCCGACAGCCACCGTAACTTTGCGGCAGGAAAAATAATGGCAGCTCCGACAGCGCATCTGTAAGTTTGGCTCTCAGGCACTGTCCGCCAGGCATAAATCGTGACTGCTTTTTATGATGCTGCAAGCCCAACTCACACTTTGCAGCCGGCAGCAACGGGAACGACCAACTACGAATGTGTATCGTCGCAAGTCGGAGCCTCGTAAGGCACAGCATACCATAGCCCCAAGTAGAGGCATACAGAGAAAAGCGAATGGCGACCTTCCGATGAAATAGCAGCGCATAGGTTGGCGTTGCTGATATACGGCACAAGGGTTGACAGCTGCGCCGAGTGCCACACCGCTGCAATCACAACTGCCACTCACCAAAGAATATGAGAGAAACGGCAACTCCGATTATTGAGCGGTGCAGGTTGAGCATCAACACCCACAACACGTTAGGACATATCAATGCAGAGGTCTCAAAGCGGAAAGAGCCGCAGTCGTAGTCCTCACCAAGTCCACGGCAGCGCAACATCTGCCGAAGAAGTCCTCGCCCACGGCTTACTCTCTCAGTCCGCTATCAGTCCTGCCGAAGCAAAGACCCAAGCACCGACCACCACGACAACAGCGACACCTCGCACTCCCCTCGCTCCTGCGTAGGCTCAGAGAAGCGACAAAACGAAACAACCCCTCGGATCCGAATGGGTCCGAGAGGTCGTGAAGTGTATGCGTTGATGACAGGCTACAATGATTTAATCAACCGTTCGATTTCGGCATTTATAGCTTTAACCCAAGGCTCACCACTATTGCGCCGCAAATATCCCGGGTGATATGTTCGGTACATCGGTGGAAATCCCGGCACTTCTAATTGCGCGAATTGTCGGCTCGAAATATCAGCCAATACTCTTTCTCGTTTCGGTTTTGGTAAACCATTATCCTCGAAACGACGGTCAATGTACTTATCGTATTTGGGGCCACAGAAAAATAAGATTAAATCGGGTTTCAAGATTTCAATTTCCTTAAAGAAAACATCGTTGACCCAATGGTGGAAATTGACACCTTCTTTCTTGAAACCATTACAGCCCTCATATTCTCCTTGTTTAGTTTTCCGCACATAGCCTATCTTTCCGATATTATTCGGAATAATGGCTATGCCTTGTTTCAATGCTAATGTATATAAATCACGAAACTTATCCCATATTGGCGTTGGCTTTTTATAATGGTGCAAAACATTCTCTATGAAAGTGGCATAATATTGCATCACTTTATTTGTCGATTTGCTACTAAATTCACCATGCCAACGATATGTTTCTTGATTTATCATAAGAATGCGTTTCTTTGCGGTAGCGTATTCTTCCGGCACTTTAAGCCAAAATGGGTTGGTTATCAAGGTAATTCTACCTTTAGAGTCTGGCTTGCGTGTCGCATTATAATCCAAGATGTATTGCACGAGGTCTTGAGGCATTGTTGAATACAACGCTTCAAGCTCTTTGTTCATCGGATTATCATCAAGAAAGACCATTACTTTTCGCGAATATATTTTATGAGACTTTCGAGGTCGGCTTCGCATTTGTCGAAGTCAGTATATTCCCATACCGGCCATACATAATCGCTTCTTGTTTTTCCATAACGAGTATTAAAGAAATCCGACAATACCTCTTGTGTCCTATTATATTCTGTCTTGTAGAGAGTTGGGTCACAGATTACACCATAGTATAGTTTTGAACCAAGTTCAAGATGTACATTTATCGGGAAATCTCTATATGGTATCTGAATGCCGAAATTAGCCGGATTGGCGGTTAGGTTATTGAATACTACATATTCCGGATAACGATTCTTGAACACTTCATAGCAATGTTCAAGTTGAGCCTGGTTAAGCATAATATCAATATTCTCTTTGAGTACATTGATAGAGTCCAGCTGTTCTTTTAACCGATTGATACGGTCTTGCGCTGTCATTGACGGAGTAATCTCAAGACCTTCCGCAATAGCTTGCTTGATTTTCTCTTTCATATCATTATATTCGTTTGTTGTTTCAAAATATCGTTGTAGGTAATCCAAATATTGGTGAATGGCGCTTTGCAAAAATGGCTCATCAAGAGCCGGCTTATCTTGAAGCCAGTCGATTATGTCATCAGCAAAAGAGCCTATTACAAATCTGTCTTTCAAAAAATTTCTTACATCAGTATCAGGGTTGCCGTTACATAAGGATTGTATGTCGGGCGGCGTATTAGCTCTGGAATTTAAGTATATAACATATATATCCTCAATATCCATTCCTTTGATTTCTTGCCCTATGTCATGCACATATCGATAAACTTGGTGGGGCTGTTCTTCCGCATCATTGACTTTATTTTCCACTATAATGAAATGTTTATCATCATAGAGCGCTACGTCAATGTGACTTTCCATAGAGCCAATCTCACGGTCAACCTGCATAAATGGCAGGTCTATATCCAAAAATCGTTTAATAAACGAGCGTTGAAGCGTGGGGTGTTGAAGCAAGTCGACCAAGATGCGGCTATGCCCGGTTTCTCGCAATCTGCCTCTTACTGCTGACTCAATCACATTTATATGGAATGGCAGTTTGCTCAATTCATCTTGACGTATTTGTTTAACAACATCAGACAATGCAATAGTATTAGACAGCTCACAAGTGTATAGATTTGTGAGGTCTTCAACTAATGACAATGTCTTTGTCAATTCAGTTATATTATCTGTCGGATTATTCATTGTCGTACATGTCTTCCAATTCTCTTAAATACAATCGGGCGCACATCTCGGCATCATCACCTGCCCGGTGGTGGGTGCCTTCGGGTATTGCAAGCTGCTCGCAGAGATAGTCGAGGCTGTTGCTCTCGAAAGAATATATCTTCCGAGCGGTATTGCAAGAGCAATCCCAGCGCAGTTTTGGCAAATGAATGTTGTAATATTCAGCTGTTGTTTCAAGACAGCCTCTGTCGAACACAGCGTTATGAGCCACAAACAAGTCGAAGTCATCAAGATACGTGCGCTCTATTTCTTCCCAAACTTGGTCGAAGTCGGGAGCGTCTTCCGTATCATCGGGCGTAATTCCATGAATCTCTATGAATTTGCCCCAATAATAGTTTTCAGGAGGACGCACCAGCCAAGAGCGCGTTTCGATGACTTCGCCATGAACCACCACACAGATGCCTACCTCGCAAACCGAGTTGCGGTAGCCTGTGGCGGTTTCAAAGTCTATGGCTATGAAATTAACGTCCGGTTTCATTGGTGCATCTTCTGTATTTTAGCGCCGATTTCTTTCATTCTATCGCGTAATGATTGAGGTTCAAGTACTTCAATCATATCCACTTGTTGCAGCAACTGCTGAATGAACTCAAAGTTAGTGCGGACGGTCATTTCAAATGTGATTGAATTGTCGTCACGCGCTATCTCGTGCTGCGTTGGGTGTATTGGCAGCGTCTCGACGTAATCACGCGAGTAGCTGTTGCACTTGATCACTACACGTTCAATGTCGCCGCTATCTGTTCCCATAACTCCGACGCCGCCTTCAAAATATAGGTCGATGTTAAAGTCCTTATCCATTTTGAAGGTTTCATCGGTTAATGACACGCCCTTAATCCTGTCGAGGCAGTAGGTGCGCACTTCATCGTAGTACGGTGACCTGCCGATGACATACCAACGTCTATTATTTATTTTGACGTGGTAGGGTTCAAGGGTGAAGTCATAAGGGTGCGAACGACCGAAACTCTGATAAGAGAGCTGTATTACACGGCTCTTGCGCATAGCTTCGAGAATGATTGTAAGATACTCATGCCCCGAAGGTACGCGGTCGAAATGTATTCGCCCATTGAGTTTTTGGTCCGCTTGCAGCTGGTTGAGTGTGGCGTAAGAGTCGATAAGCCACGAACGGAAACCGTCGCCTTCAAGGCGGTCAGCATCTTCGATGTAATACTTATATCCGTCGTGCTTATCAACTTCGATGTTTATGTCGAAAATGTCCTCAATGGCTTTTCGGTGGTTCATAAATGTACGCCACGGCAATTCATCGCCATAGCTTAACCCCGACTCTTGCCAAAGGTCGCTTATCTCCTGGTATGTTATTTTCCCATGTCGGCGAACGGTGTCGATGAGCCACACATATCGCCCCCAAAGGTTTGCGTTTGCTGCCATATACAATTTATGAAAATAAATTTATGCAAAGTTAATAATTATCTATGAAACACCATTGCATATTAGTGGGTAAAACCCATACTTACACAATCATTGTTCTTAATTATGCAGCAAAGTTACATACGTGGCTATGCCAAAACGCGGCATAACAAATTTTATTTTATTCTGTCCGTGCAAAATTGTTTGCGACCGCACTCATGGCAGTATGCTCCGCGCCAAACTTCATCGAATTGTTCGGCAGCACGTGCAACGAGTGTCGACTCGTTGGTGAGCAGTCCTGCCTCGAAATTACGCCGCCTACTGTTTTTCATGCCGATACCTGCACCTGTAAGGTTTGCCGAGCCAATGTAGGCGGTTTCAAGATCGAAAACAATAATCTTGAAATGGACTCTCGGACATAGGCAACGCTCTATGCCTCGTGCCAAGTCGGGGTATCGGTCAAAATCTTCACGAAAAGCAGGACCAGGTTCCTTTGCGTGAAGCAACCGTATTTCGACACCTTTCTTTATGAGTTTATCAAGTACGGCAAGCAGGGGTATAACCTCACTTGCCGATTTGACGTAAACATCTTTGAGGTCGGCAGTGCCAATCCAAAGGTTTCGCTTCACGGATGCGACCTTTGCGATTACCTCGTTGTAATGGTCTTCGTTGGCGATGTATTTTATGTATGGCTCAGAATATGTCATAGTAAGTAACGATGTCGGGACTTCGGTGCAAGAGGCGGCTTGCCTCCTGTAATATCTTAACGCGGCGATAGTCGGTTTCTGATATTAACTCGTTATGCGAAGCGAAGTCAGTGAGCGAGTTGTATGTGTCCCAGATAGTGCCTTCGCCTTTGAGAAGGTGCTCTCGGCGACTGTCATACATTCCGGCGGCTTCATACATTTCCTTGACACCTTGGTATGGTACGATAGCTTCCACAGCATCGGCTTGCAGATCAAGTCCGGCAAGGCGTCGTTGAACGGAGTGCATTTCAGAGAGAGAAATGCGCGATTGGTTTGCTCTGTCAATCAATGTAGCAAACCTATCAACCCCCATGTTAAGGAATGGAGTTCCTTTAACAATGGAAATAAGACGCTGCATTTCCGACGAGTCAAGTCGATGTAAGTTGGTATCGCGTCGTTCTGCTTTTTCAGTCATGCCGTTTGAACATACCAGTCTGATGTAGAAATGTCCCAACTCCACCTCGGTAGGTTGCCATGTGAGGTAGAAGCCGTCAGTTAATACATTTTCGCCGAACCCTAACGAGCGTGGTTCAGCCATAGGATTGAAGAAAGATATAGTTACTTTGGAATGGTCGGAACGGTCATATCTAATTTCGTCAATCTCATAACCTGTTTCTTCAATCATCATTTCGGCAAAGTCGAAGAAAATGCCCGGAGTGATGTAATCTTCGACCACAGGAATAATGTTTGTGAGCTTTCGCTCGGTCGGCGATGCCACAATTATAACCGGGGTCGGGTTTGACAAATTGATTGCCGCATTAAGGTAGTTACGGTAATTTGCCAAACCTGTTTCTCCCGATGCTTCATGCACTACTGTGCGATGTAGTTTGCCGACACCTATAATCTTGTCGAAATTATTAGTGAAGTCGGCAGTGCCCTCGATGTCTATACCTTGTAGCGAAAATATATTCTCGCCTACATGAGTTAACTCTTGCGGTGCGATGAGTTTGTGAGGCATGACCTCTTGTAGAAACTTTTGTTTTCTTTTCTGATAGGTTGTTGAGTCCATATTATTCAGGTGTGAATAGTTTATCAAACTGGTCGGCGAAGTTCCTGATGTCGCCCGCCACTTTGCTCTGCATCCTCTTGATGCGGCGGTCTTGCTCGAAGCGTTGCTCATCAAACGAAACATCGCCGGTGCTACTGAGGTTATAGAACAGCTTTACGCCTACATCTCCGCGTCGATGCTTGGAGAAAGTAATGTAGCGGTCGGAATAGATGTTCTTGGGGTTTTCCAAACGCAGTTCCATCATAGCCGTAATAGAATGTTTCAGTCGGTTTGAACCGACGAAATTTCCGGATTTAGTAACCTGCTGTATGGTGAGGAACGTGCAGTTAAGATGACGGACATTGTTGGCTTTGTTCTGCTTCTTGATAAGTTGAAGCAGCCAACTCTCGGCATCTTTCATGCGTATGTTTTCCTCGTCCTTGATTATGCCTTGCAGCTCATAGAAGGAGTCTATGGCGACAATATCCCAGCCTTCTTCCACAACGTTCTTGACAATCTCCCAATTATGCACTTCATTGTCGAAATCCGATTCGACAAAAAGGATATTGATATTTTGGAACTTAGGGTAACGTTCCACATAGATTGTCAAGTCAATCTCGTTCATCTCTGCACTGATGAACAAAATTCTTGCGCCGGAATATTGTCGCTGCATATTGGCGAGCATATCAAGGATTATCGTAGTCTTGCCGACACCGGGGTCGCCGATAATCATGTAGTTAACGCCACGCGGCAACCCTCTGTGGCTGCTCAGCAAATCGTCGAGCGGTGTGCCACAAAGAAATGTTTGAAAGAGATTCGGGTCGAAACTCAAATCACACATTCTTACCACATGGTTATTCTGCATCATCGTGTAATGTATTTTTCAGCCTTGCTTTTTGAGATTTCGTGCAACTATTTTGATAATGCGGTTTGGCGATGCTTCATTTTTAGTCAGTCCGAACATTATATCGGCATTAGCTGATAATTTCGTTAGGAGCTGAACATTCAAATCGCCAAGACTATCCATACGCATATCAACATCTTTGGCATAAGCCATTTGGATAATGTAAGCCTCGGCACTGAAAAAGTCATACCCTTTGGCAACGTCATTTGCACGTTCTATCAGGCGAACTATGGTTTCGCTGAAAGTATCTGATTCAGCAGAAACGACTGCTATATTGTCAGCGCCACTTACTAAGTGGTAAAACTCATCTGAGTTTATTTTAATCGAGTCGGAGTCGAGGAAGCCGAACCATTGTTCGACTTCCTCTGCGATAGCGTCCGACGGTCTTTGTACAAAACAGTCGTTCATGGGTTTAGTTACGCTTACGAACGTGCCATGCAAGTCCTTTGTTGGTGGAATAGAACAGGCCTTTGTCGGTAGTGCCGAGGATTTCCTTACCTGCGTCCATGAGGTCAGAGAATACGCCGACACCCGAATTGCCAGCGAAACGAGGGTGCCAAGTGAGACCCTTGTTTGTGGAATACTCCAGTTTCTTGTTGTCCTTGGGGTTGATGCGCAGCATCTCTGACCCCAAACTAATCATTGTTGGCATAATAAAATTTTGTTTAGAGGTTATTTTGGGTTATCCCATTCAAACTATATGTAAATCAAGTCGCTCTACCAATTTACGAATTGCAGAGTTGCGACGCATCATATCTTCCAAGACCATTCGTTTTATACGATGTAGTCCGGGGAAGAATGATGATAGTTTGCCTTTAGCCCTATGCCAAAAGGCGGTAGCGTCGCACCCGCTCGGCAATTCTTGACGAGCGACGTTTGAGAAGTTGCAGTCATTTTCGTAGAACTCCATAATAAGCTCGCTTTTGCCGAGCCTACCGAGGCACCATACGCCAAGTTTTACATGGTCTATGCTCATAAGCGATTGACCGTTTCGCGGTAGCTTATCGTCTTCTACCGATAATGCAGTGAGCATAACCAAATAAAACATTGTCTCGGCATCTTCATCGCAGACTTTGCGTTGCAACTTTGCAAGAACATAAAGATGCTCGATGTCAGTTAGTCGCTGAGCGTCTATATGATAATCGGCATCTTCGCCAAGACGCAGGGCTACATGAACGTAGTCGTAATCTTGCGAAAGGAGTTCTGCAAACAGCAGTACGGTTTCATACGGATAGTTTTGTATGATTATCCGTGCGGCAATATCGTCGTGATGACGCAACCAAAGTCGCAGAATGGTATCTGTCAAGAGATCCTTTGATTTACCCCGATATTCTGAAATGATGCCGAAGTCGTAGTCAATGGTGCGCAACGCCCAAATTCTGTCTGTCTTGATGCCGTTAGTCAGAAAGTAAAGCAGTAATTCGCACTGCGCCGACCATTCCAAGTATGGGAATAGTCGTTGCAAGTTGGCACGAGCCTCTTGCACTTTGCCCGACTTGCGGTCTTTCATCAAACGCATATACTCACGCCACGATTTGTTGCGCACCACCCTCGGCGACCTTATGGTTTCGCCGTTCTCAGCAATATTGCGCACATACCAATCGATGCTATCGCTCTCCAAAAGCTCCGCTTTTTCTTCGGCAGACATCTTGTAGATTAACGCCCTGCAAACGGCATGGTCGTTCTTCGTAAGCTCGGTTTTCTCCGAGCACATTCGTATTATATATTCCGTTGCTTTCATCGGCTTTGAAGTTTTCGACGGCAAAATTATCGTCCCCATTATGCCAAATTAAAGCATCGGCTCAAAAAAAATGCCCCGGATCTCCGTAGAGTTCCGAGGCTCGACAGCAGTTTCGTTGTTCACTTAGATGCAGGGCAGATAGACCATGATGTCGTTTAGAGTGCAGTTGAGCTGTTCGGCAAGTTCCTTGCTTGCCTTGTTGCGAGCGTCAGTGTGGTAAGCATCGCTTGCGGCGAAGCGAATGTAGTTGACTAAGAGCTTCATAAAGAATTGCTGCAATGTCCTATGTTCGTTAGCCATAGCTTCGTTGAAATGATTGTAGTTGAAGCCAGTTGTGTTGAGTGCGTCGGCGATAGTGTGAGCCAACATTGCTTCTCTGCAGATGTGGATTGTTGCGTCGTGCATAGTTGAAAGTATTTGAGAGTTGTGTAGAAGGACTATTCCTTTTACGTTGCCCGAAAAGTGCCGATGAGCCGACTATGAAACAATGGTAATTACGGCTTTGCAGGGTAGCGAAAAGCCGGGGAACGTGGAGCGCACACTTGCCCTTGTTGTTCGGTGATGCGGTAATAACTTTGCGGCGTAAAAGCGATGTAGTCCTTACAACTCCCGAATACACTATGCGAGCGACAATCCGGCAGAGAAAGTTGGCACGGTAGCCGATAAGCACAAATGGCTTTGACCGCTTCAACGTATGGCAACAATCATTGCAACAATATGAAGCCGTCAACACAGTAGCCGTGAGCGATGCCACACCGACAGCAACAATATGCTAACTGCACTTGACATCATAGTCGCCAGGCACGGAACAACGGAGACTGCCAAGACGCGACAACTCCTCGGATCCGAATGGTTCCGAGGAGCTGCAAGTCAATATGCGTTAAGGATATTCGCCCGACCGGGGCAAGACCTTGGGCTTGATGAGCGGTAGCGAACTTAGCCTGACGGCGGAGCCGGAACGCCCTAAAGGATAGGTTTAGGAGAATAATACATCGGCCAATCAAATTCCATTGATGCCAATATGGCATCAGCGAAGAAGCAAGTGCATAGGAATATCACGAAATAGACTGCGATTTCGAGATATTTGTACTTGCGTCCAAGTATAAAGATTGAAAGAGCACAGCAGACGGCATATACTAAGAGATATATGCAGAAGTCCATAGCGGTATGTGGGTTATAGCCCCATATCACAGCGACATCCTCGTTGGTTTCAACGAGATGTGAATGTAGAAAAAGGTAGCTTGCCAATATTGCTACCAATAGGCAAATCACTTTTCCTGCTATGTGATAAGTTGTTTTTATCAAATATTGATGTTTTGAAAGAAGCATGACGATGGTATATCAACGACCAAATTATTCGTATATCCCAGTTGCTACAGCGATATTCTCGGCTTCCTTTTTTCCTTCGTCCAATGCGCTACGGAACAATGAATAGAATTTGAGAGAAGGATTGGGCATATCTTTATATGTAATAGAAACTCTTGATTCAGAAACAGGTAGTTTGCTGATTTCTTCATCAATATCGCTATAATTTAACGAGTAGAAATATTTTAGAGGATGACAAAAAACATGGTATGCAACATAACTAACATAACACTCGATAAAGAAACTAACATCCTCCATTGGACGGAGTACATAATCTCCATTTGTACGTTCTTCAACAATTATATCGTTCTTATGAGATATAATATAGGCTGGAGTTATATTGTCTTTTTCAAAGGCTGCAAAATGACAAATCAAAGGACTTTGGTTTTTCATACAGAACGCCGGACGTTTGGTGTAACCATAGGAATCCGGGGCTTCAAAACTCGCTAATTTCATTTTCCCATTGTTACGAGCGAAGTCCATGAGAGACCAAGTTTGCTTTACGTAATCTCTGAGTATTTGTGATTTGTACATACTGACATAGGTATCAATCTTTTCGTCCAAGAATTTAATGCCTAAGCTATTCAAAGATTTGTCGCCTTGCAATATAGATTGGATAACTATATCTTTCTGTATATTAAGAGATAGCATTGCCCCCAAATAAATTGCGACTTCTTGTCTGCCTTGTTGCGATAAACAAGGTAACCCTAATAAGGTTAAGTTTTCACAGAAAGTGTCTAAACCGTATTGTATAGAAGAATAAATATCTTTTAATCTTTCTGTTAGTGGAGTGCCATATATATCTTTTTGTGGTTTGTACTCAAAAAGATCATCAAGATTTGATTCAGTTGAAGGTGCGTTTTTATTTTCAGATGAAACTTCTTCAGAAATCTTATTTGATGAAGAAACAATTTCGTCTGATTTCTGCCGAGAGATGAAATGCTTTAAGGCACTGGTGGCAAACTCTTCTCCGTTTGATACAAATAAACCAAGGTTGCTGTGACTTTCAGCAGTTATGGAGCAAATACAGAAGTCGCCTAAACTATATTCTAAAGAGTAAAGGGTTGCTTGATGTGTTGACGGTTTCCGTATGAGTAGTAATGAATTAACCTCGCTTATCTTGCCCGTAGAAGGAACTGTAAAAAGTGTAAGTTCAATGTCATCAACATTATTAAGTGAAGAAGATATAATCTCTACTTTTTTTGCAAGATTACCATATTCTTGGGAAATGGTATTCAACGAAATTATATCTTCGAATGAACACTCGCCCTTGACATATTTATCAACTAAAATTGGCAGGTGCTTAAAAGAATAAAAATAATTGAACTTAACTATATCTGACTTAGTATTTGGAAGTTGTGAGGAAGATTGACTAATCGTATTGGTATCATTAGAAGAGTTTAAGTTTATCCGTCTGAAATACTTTCGATACGAAAAGATAATCACTCCCACAAATACTAACCCTGCGAAAAGAGCAATTACAGCATTATCATCGGCTGACAAAGTTCGCCAATCGAAGATAGCGCTAAACAAGCCAAAGACCACTACCCATACAACAAAGAAATTTATAATGGCGAATAAAATAACTTCCCACCAAGTTATTGATGAAGCATCGGAAGTTTTAAGAAATAGACGATATTTCTTAAACAAAAATCTATCATAGTGGAATAACAGATATAGCAGATAGCAGAGCAATGCTCCCATTGCCCCCACAAGACCTTTATATAATGCGTTTAATAATATCATTTTATTTTGCGTTATGCGATAGAAGCCTTTCGGTCAAGACCTTGGGCTTGATGCTTGCACGATAGCGCGGTGGCGGTGCCGCAACGCCCTAAAATTACCCCCATTGTTCGTATTCAAAAGAGAATTTATTACCTGAGATTGGAGATAATAACCAATATAGATGAGAAACCGAAGCGTTAACACGGGCTAAGAATATGTCAACACTATCTTCGTCAATATCCTCTCCGACTATATACTCACGCTCTGGAATATATTTAATTCCACCTTCAAAGAAATACGTAATGGAAATTATGTTCTCGTAAATTTTAACATCAACACGTTCACATTTAAGAATTTCAGAAGGTATATCGTCGGAAAATAAAGACCAGTAATTCCTTTCACCCAAGAAACTAAATTCAGACATTAAGTCACTCAATATATCATCACTATTAGGGAGTTTTACATCTTCCCACAAAGGCATATCGATTAGAACAGAGTCTTCATCATTGAGCCACTCAGTATTATCTGTAATGTAAAATAACTTTTTAGGTGTCATAGCGACCAGTTAGCTTCGTTCTCAAAAGTGTCGGGCTTCTGAGTTTTTACACGAATGTCAAGCATGTGTGTGTTAAACTCAGGGTCAATATTATGGCATTGTTCTTTAATTATGCCACGACGACAGATTGCAGGTTGCAAGCAATAAGTGTCAAAATCAGCTAAGTCAACATCTTCGACAGAACGCCAATGAGGGAAAAGAAGTTTCATTGAGGCGGTAGCTATCCTTTTAACTGCGTTGAAGTCACGCATATCGGCTTTCTTATCGTAAACAACAAGTTCGTCAAAGAGAAGTCCATAGGAATTTTCTGTACGAAGCGCATGGAGTATTTCGGAGAAATATTCCACGTTGATAGTCCAACCTTTGTATATCATACTTTTATTGATACGCGGTAAGTACCAGCCCTCAATAAAGCAGTGGAAACGGTCAAGCAACGCAGACTCGCGGAAATAAATGGGCAGCGCATCAAAATATCGAGGACTTTGAGGCAGACGTTGAGATGTAAGCTGAATGTTGCCCATGAGCATTAGACCACATTCAGAAGTAAATTCGTTATTGTCAATGGTCGTTTTACCGCTTTCAAGATACGATTTCAATGCAGCCTGAATTTCAGACGGCTCTTGAAATGTTATGGTTTGGATTTCATCAAAAGCTGTAAAATCGTGGTTTTTGATGATGCCATTTTGTTGCTTTTGCTTATCGTAGAAAAGTTTAGCGCGAGTTACTTTACCACCACTAACGAGCCAGCCATATTTAGAGAGATTACCAAATACATAGCTCTTGCCGGTACCCTTTGGCGCAAGTTCTACAACATTAAGACGAGGCTCGACGAAAATAAATAAGCGAGTAAGAAATTCGAGCTTCTGATGCATATTCTCAAAAGAATCTGCATCATATTCCATTGCAGAAAGAAGCAGGTCAATCCATTCATCGGTTGAAAAAGATTTGCGAGCCTCACGTAGATAGGCAACGTCAACCGACTTATACGGTTTGAATGGTTTATAATCAACCATCTCAACGTGATTCTTTTTGCCGTCATCATCGGGCATAAGGCAGAGTTTGATAATACCCCAACGTTCGCCATCCACAAGGGAACCTGTGTGTTGATTATAGACATATTCAGGAATAATACCTTCGTTGAGCTTAATGCCCATATCAGGTATAGCGAAACGGCGAACACCCTTAACGAGGTCGATGTAAACGATAAACCTAACTAAAAGTGTAATAGTGTCCCCGCGACCGAGTTTATCTTTAACTTCGCTTGCTTCTTTAGGAATTACCATACTAAGAAAAGAAGTAAGCTTCCCCTTATCGACGGAGCCGTCGGGGTTAAGATACTTTTTTAGCAAAAAGTCTTTAACAAAAGCAGGTAGATTCCGACCTGCAAAAAGACTATCCGTAGAATTTGGGTCTTTATATATAGACATCGGAGCGAAGTGCTGCCGTACCTTTTCTGATATTATTTCTTTCATCGTCGGAGATAATTAGAAATCAAATAAATCTTCTTCCTCTGTTCCGAGGTCAAGTTTGAGATTAAAAGATTGCGACTTGTCGCCAATCTTTAGCAATATACTTGTAGCAAATGCGTCAAGAGGGAGATGCGGAGTAAAATATGTGTCGTCAGTACCACTGACTAACATAAACTCAACACCATTGTATTCTACAAGTGGTGTTTGGTCGAATGGCACACCTTTAATCTTAAACTTGACAATTGGGTTAGATGCCGAGATTTCAAAATCATCAATATATGCCGACCATGTAGTGGCATTTGGTTGAGATGATATTATGAAAATAGGCACTAAAACTTCTTCGGGAGTACAGCCTCCATGACAACCGGAGCCATCATGAATTTTAGCACACAACGAGTTGTGGCGAAGTGCACACAACGTTTTGTTGTCATCTAAAATAATGTATCTATTGTCAAGCGTTGGCTTTTTTGCAATAGCGACACGTCCACCGTGGTCGCTTGTTAAGCCGGGTAGATTGAAACCTTGTAGCAACTGACTAAGGTAAGAAATGCCATGATCTGAAACAATGGCTATCTTTTTACCTGGGTTATGGTCGAGAATATCGTTAATGATGTCTCGAACTAACTTCAAATCATCAATGATATATTGAGGGAATTGGCGGCATTGATGAGAAATACTATCAAGGTCGCCTGATTTTTGAAGGTCGCCTCCTGACATAAGTTGAAGGAGCGACTTCTTATTAACATCAGTTTTAGTTGGCAGCTCAGCTCGTGCTACAAGTACCTCGTTCAAATAGTAGTTATCCTTATTACGCTCGTTGACAATATGCTGAATGTATGGTGCCCAATCAAGACCAAGACCGTCAATCCAAAAATATATGTCTATATCAGCACGATTATGTAATAATGTGCGAGTGTTACTGAACGTATTATACCAAGAATAAAATTTGGCGGTATCAGAATTGTGGATGTTTATGGCATTGAATACATCATCGCTATACAAATTGGAAATTTTGCCAACTTTGTATGAGTCAAAGTATGGTAAAAGCCATTGCATATCTGCGTCCTTAATGCCAAACGACCGATTCAGGTAATGATAAAGGTCGGGATATAATTCTTTAATTGCATCGCGTTGAATATATCCACGTCCAAGCCAATCTATGATTACCGATTTCTCAGCATCGGTAACTAAAGAGATGTATCGAAGTGCAGTTGTATATCCGTACTTCTTAGCGATATTATTTAACTTCTCGACAACTTTTCTCTGTATGGTGTCGTCAAGGGTTATATCTTTAAGCTGTACGTATTTGAGTACATCTTGGCGCTCATCCAATAAATTCTCAGCTTCGTCAATTTCGTAATCAAATACGGAAAGAAGCAGAGCTTGCACCAAGTCGGCATTTGTATATCCCTTGACTTCTTTTAGTGCAGCACAGATATAACCTTGGTCGCAGAACTTCTTTGTATAGTAAGAAACGAGAAGCCAACGGTCGAAGTGGCTATTGTTTTCAAACCACGTTTTGATAAAAATGTTATGCCCTGCAAGAGCGTGAATATCAAATTTGGCATTGAAGAAATTGGTAAAGTCGAACGAAGTAATATTAACTTCGTTTGCGAGTTGTTCCCAATATACTTTAGTATTCTCGTTATCAGAAAGGAAACTCAATTTTAGATTTAGCCCTTTCGTTAAGAGGTCAAAAGCCGAATTGCAGGTAATGAAGTCAAAGGCGTTATCGGGTTGTGCGTATTCGGATAAAGCGAAAATTGCTTGCGATGTACAAATGATGTCTTTTTTCATCATTTGGTCGCGCCACAAACGTAGCCAATCCATAACAGTGTTTACAACACTGAAATTATTTTCAAGCCCCTTTACGCCATAATCAGTTCCATTGGTTAATATTAAACGATAGTTGGATTGAGGCAAAGAGCTTTTGACATTCCAAATATGTATTTGGGAGTCATTATAAAATCTTGACATCTTAGCCTCCAAGCCAACGATTGGAACATAAACTCGTTGCCGACATTCAAAAGCAATCTCCGAAGCCTCGATGCCTTTAATATCAGAAACCAGAGCATCAAATTCGCCCGATTTTATATTGTCATAAAATCGTGCGAGTTCAGAGAACGGTGCGATTACGAAGTCTTGTCGCTCATGTTCTCTAACCAACGAACAGATTTTATCAGAGAGTTGGCTATATGTGAGAATAGAATCGGGATATTTTGGGTCAAGCCATTCATTAACACTCTCCAGAACGACAGCTTTATCCATGAGTCTGCTTACGAAATTGTAGCAGTCAGGGAAGTTGTCGAACATAATAAACCTCACGGGAAAACGCCCGGCGGTTGCCGAATGTATTCCTGTGATTATTTTATCATCGTTGATGTATTGCATCAACGAGTCTATGTCGTTGAATGACTTAAACATGGTTATTCAAGTATCGTATTAACTATATCTTCGTAGCCCAAATCGATAAGCTTGAGCAAAATATTTCGAGCGTCCTCAATATTGGAAAGGGACTTGACCTTGTTCTCTGCTTCTGTAACCTTGGTTGCGGTTGGCACAGGAGAAGGTCCAGGTTGTGGGGTTGGTGGGGTTGGTGGAGTTGGGACTGGTGGCGTTGGAGGCGTAATCTTACTCAACTTCCAATTCTTTAGTTGGTCGTGTACGGCATCTTCACGCCACTCTCCAACTTCGCCAGGCATATTCTGCTTAATGTACTCAAAAGCTTCCGGGATTTCCTCATCTGTTATAGCAACATTAGGCTCGCTTTTGAGGAATGTATCGAACCCTTTCTTGAAATTGTCGGCGTTGTTAAGCCACGACTTCAACTCAAATTCAAGGGTTTTGAGTCCTTCAATAAGGTCGGTCATTAGTGCAGGATTGCGATGTGCGGTTTCAAAACATATTTGAAGCACACCATCAATTATGTCTTTGGCTTTATCTGCCAAGCCACAATTTATAAGTGTGGCAGACGGCGCATACTTAATCGCCCACAAAGGGAAACCCTTAGAAGCGGAATACTTATGAAGAATAGCCCAACGTGTGTCAGTCAAACTGCTTACATCTTTGTATCCATTGGCTTCAGTAAGACCAAAAATTTTAATAAGCGATTTACATAGTTGTCCTTCTTCCTTTGTCTCAAATTTGAAAGAGAGCTTGGAATTTGTGGTTCCTTTCTCCCAGCATTTGAAAGTATCGACGACATCATCAACAAGGTGCTGAGCCTCTCGCGGCTTGCCGTTGGTGTCAAACATCTTGCCGATGTGAGGACGCATTGCATAAGCAAGCATAGCCATACAAGAGCTTGTCTCGAAAAGGCCGTATGGCGGTCGTGATAAGTCAGCAAATTTTTCGGCAAGATTAAATAAGTTTTGTTTGTCGGCGTATTTAATCTTTGTGTCAACAAATTTCCAAACGAGATAAAGAGGATTTTTCTCTTTATCTATATCAAGCTTAAACTCCAAATTATCATCGAGGCTTTCCTCAAAGATAACTTTAACAAGGGCTTGCTGATTGTTCAATTCGGATATAATATCCTGTTTTGCATTGAAATTCAGAACGAGTTGAACGATTTTTTTTGCGGATTCCTGCTTCCATGCGGTAGCAGCCTTCCCAACACATTTTTCTAATCCCTCCGGACCAGCAGAGAAAATGCGTGGAGCTATAGTGCGGTCAAGCGTTGAAGTAAGCTTAGATGCCGAATAGATTTCTTCCATACCTCGCAAGTAAAGATAGAAATTTTGCTTGCGTACCTGTTTGGTAATCCAGTCGGAAATCAATACAGAAGCGTTTTTAACGTGTACTGTATATTGATCGGTAAAGTTAAATTTCTGAGCGCACTTAGCGTTGGCTTGATATTCAATGAAACGCTCATAATTCTTTTCGGTAAAAGGCTCGTCGAACACAATAAAAATTGTATTTTCAAAGCGTTGTGTTTCAGAGGCTCGCTCCGCGATTTCTTTTAACTCATGAACTTCATCACTTGTTTTAGCAAATAACATTGCAATGAATAGTTGGTAGCCTTTAGCTTCTTTACTACCGCTCTCTATCTTACCGAGCAGAGTGTGCTCGTTTGTATCAAGCGAGTAAAACATAGCCTTGTACGGGCGACAAAGCAACTTAAGCCATTGGTCTACCTCTTTCTTTGCGGTATCGTTGAAATTGAGAACTTGTGAAATAAATTTGAACTCGCGAGTACGAAGTTGTTCTTTCGCATCCTCAATTTCCTTGATAGGAAGTGCGGTAAACTGAATTGAGAAAACATTGCCTGGAGCTCTCTGAATATAACCCTTTGTGTCGAACATTGTAAGCACATCGGGAACAAGAGGCTCATAAGGTGTACCCTCAAATAATCGAAGGATGTTTTCTTCGCTTGGAGTTACATCTTTGTGGTTGGCAATATTATTCAAAGCATTAAGGAGCAAAGTTCCTTTGAAAACACGCAACGCTATATCGCCTTCATGCTCTATTTGATGGCGATAAGTGTTATAGCGTTCTGTTACTGCACCAAATTTTGCCACATTTTCATTAAACTCGCTCTCTACATAATCCCATAGGTAGTCTGCCGTAATGGTATGCTTGTTGAGAAAGATTTCTTCATCATTGAGAAATTGCTTGACATTTTCATTTTCGCCAAGGAACTGAAAAACGCTTCGGGATGACGAACCAGCTTCACGAGCATAGAAAGTAGCCAAAAGTGCGGTAGAGGGGTGAAGTGGCAACAATTTACGAATATCACGCGCTGTCTCAACTGCATTATGGCTTTCGGAAGTATAATGCTCAATAAGGCTTGTGAATTGATGTGCTATTGGGCTGAAAATATCATTATAATCTTCGTTCGATGCGACCTGTCTAAACTTACGCGACATAATCTTATAGGCAGATACCGGCTCCATATTATATTTCATATAGTGGTATCGACCGATAGTCTTAGTGCGTTCTTCCGCTTTTAATGAATTGAGCGCCGAAGGGTGAGAGATAAACAGAAAATAGCTATCGTTTTCTTTAGCCATTGCTCGTTCTGCAATCTCTTGTAACTGAACGAGAATATTTGGACCAATTCCGAGTTGCAAAAGGTTTGTGAACTCGTCCCAGATTATGAGAAGCCCATCATAGTCAGTATTGTTTTTGAGTTTTTCCTGCACCTCGAAAAACCACTGCACAAGATTTGTGCTCTCCATACGAATATGGAGTGCACTTTGACGCAATGCATCTTGCACAAGGCGTAATGTCTTTGAGTCGAGCGACGTTAAATCAGAACGAAGTTTCTCAACGGTAGGGCTTGAAGCACGTAGTTTTGGGGATTGTTCCAAAAGAAGTTGCCATAGCCCCTCGTTGTTATCAATATGATTGATATATGTATCGTAGTCAGTTTTTACATCGAGGTCTGTCAATCCGGCAGCATAAAGGGCACTCTGAATTTTTTCTTGGAGTTGTAGAGACAAATCATCAGGGTGCGAAATTGAAGAAGCCCCATATAGAGTAACAGGGAATAACTTCTTCTTTTTACGAAGGTCGTAAATGGATTGACGCAAGGCGGCGAGTTGGGGTGATTGGTATTCGTTATTCACCCATTCTTCTATTGCGTCAACATTATCGCAAAGAAGATGTTTAATCACAGCTGCGGCATGGCTCTTGCCTGAGCCATATGTTCCCTCAATCCAAAAAGATTTGTGAGCATCATAGTCGTTGTTCAAGACAGAGCGAAGCACATTCCTTAGAATGTCATTAAATTGGTCGTTAATGATAAAGACGTTCCATTCGCCGTCTTTCTCATCTTCGATGTAATATGTGCTTCTGCCAGAGCGAAGGTCTACAACGTCAGAGTATTTAGTCGCCATAATCAAAGCATTTGTTCCACTACAGAAAGTGAGTTCAAGTCGTCGCGCAAAGTAATATGATCAAGCCCCATATTCAACTCTGCGATCAACACACGATTGTTTGCAGAATTGAGCGTGCGAAGCAGGGTTCCCAAATCCGATTTGCCTATACCAAATTCAGCAACAGGTCCGCAAATGGCATCTTGTTCATAAAGGTCAGAGACTCTAAATGACTTATAACCTACAGCTTCAGAGAATTTGTAAAGAGAGTAAGCCAAAGCATTTTCGGAAAGATTTTCATATATACCTCTACGAAATTCAGTCTTTGATATTTCCACCTTTTGTGAAAATCTTTCACCAATATCTGATGAAGAGAAAGTATTAAACAAGGCATCAAGAGAGTAAGCAAATGTAGTTGCACCTTGACTATACTCATTATCATATATTTCTTTCAAAAGGGCTTTTGAGTATTGGTCTCCTTGTTTAACGTGAGATATAAACCATTTAACAAGAGTAGAATTGTGACAGAGATTAGTCCAAATTACAGACCAGACAAATTCAGACTCATCTATATACATGTCTTTTAGATAAGACCCAAGCATAGTTAAAGTGCCATTTGCATTGGCAATCTCAGCATCTTTTAACCATGCCTTAAAAGAGGGAACCTGCTTAACGCCGAGAGGATTGTCATTCCAGAAACCTTCAGGGTCAGAAAAATATTCTGCAAGCCATTCTTCTCGCAGACCAAAAGTTCCATAAGCGCTAATGCCGCTTAATTTCAAATCATTTCCAGCCATTGCTCTTGAGTCAGCTACGATACAACCTTTTGAATGAAATGTTAGACATTTATGACAATTCACACATTTGGAAGCATCGATTCTAAGTGGGATTATACTTAATGCTCCCGTAGGACACTCGACTTCACAAGCTTCACATTGCACGCAATAAGTTGCTTTATATAAAGCTCGTTTTATCAATCCTATTAGGACGGCATCTTTAATATTCTCAAATTCGAACGACCATTTATTCTCATCAAGTTTCTTAAACGAAAATGGATAAATGGCATCTTTATATTTTAATTCTCCGTCTACTGATTCCGGAGTTTTATTTATAATACATTTACCAACCACGGGAACCCAAAATGTCACATCAGTAGAGGGGGAGAACATCTCACCCTTTAGTGCGCTTTTAATGGGCTTAAAAATTATGTGATTTGACACTCCCATAAATTTACCGCTTGGTCGTATTTTCCATTTATGGTTGCTAATATATTCATTTATATTAGGAATATGTCGTGATTGTGCCCATTTTTCAATTTTTTCAACAAACGGTCTTAACTCGTTAGGATAAATATGATTAACAATCATATCATCCCATTCAGAAGAAAATGGGCATATTAAGCATCCAACTCGAGGCTTTCCATATCTATATGAAGCATTAATGGATAAGTTGTGCCCGAATAGATAAAGAAATACTTCACTTGTGTTCCAATAATAAATTGGGCGAGCATTTATTACTCCATTGTGTTTAACGCCTTTTCCTAAACGATTGTATTTAGAGCGTTTTACACTTTCTTCACCACGAGTACCCTCAAAAGCTAAAACTTTTGCTTGTTTGTTGGTGCCTGGCACTTTAAGAGAGCGATATAATGGCGCAGTCTTCATAATAGAACAGCACCAACGGTGGGTGTCACTCGGAGTGCCGATGCTATCCCAATAGCTCAATACGGATGCGTGATTTTTGGCAGTCGAAAATTTGAGCGTAGGGAATTTTTCGGCGTAATGCTTTTTGGTATCTTCATAAAGCATTAGCGATGAAGGCAATTCATAGCCGGTATCGCTGTAAATAACTTCAAATACACTTGGCGGCAAAGCGCGAGTGCATAAATCAAGGACAACCTGCGAGTCTTTACCGCCAGAAAAAGATGCGAGGAACACATCAATATGTGTGGAGAGAATCCTTTTCTTGCCTTGTTCCTGCGCAGCGTCTTCTTCCATGATGTCAAAACTATCGCAATTCTCTTTGACGATAGCCATTTTGCGCTTTGTGCGCTTCTCTATGGCGGCGGCAAGAGCCTCGTAGTCAAGTTGATTGGATTTGATTTCCTCAAATTTCTTTGAGGCAATGGAGTAGTCAATAAATGTGTCGCGAATAAACTCGATTGCCTCGCTCTCAAGCAAGAACATAATGTCGGCGTTTCGCCGCAACATTTCTTCTACATCTACAGGAGAAAGAGAGAGGTTTTCAAAGCCAGGCTTTATCTCAACGGTAGCATCCTCATAAAGATTTGCTCCGCGCACCTCGAAAACGAGATTGCCACGGTAGAAGTATTGCTTGTTGCAAGCCCAGAGCAGAGGCTCATCGCATTTGGGATATTGCCAACCTAAGGTGTTAAGTTTAAGTAAATCAAGTTCCTCGTAGAATACAGGTCTTGGGGGCACACTTAAAGCATCAGCTACAACCTTATGATTGAGCTGAATACCACCAGTCTCTATGTCCCAAGTAACCTTGTACACTAAACTTGATATTTGAAGTTATTTTAGCTTGCAAAGTTACGCATAATTTTTCTAATCCACAAATTAAAACGCAGGAAGTTCGACACTTACTGTGCTTATAATACGAATTTTATATAAAATTCGTATAAATATATGCGATTATTCACAAAGAGCGGCTATAAAACCCCGCTGATGTTGAACGATGTAGCCATATGTTGGGGGAATTTCTCGCAGCCAATGTAGAGAGTGTCGAAAGCATCGGTGCCGTCGGTGCGGTGTTCGAGCAGGTCTTCTTCGGACTCGGCGAGTTTTTCACCGCCTTTGTCCTTGCGGAAGCCGTTGCGACCGCGAGTGACCCCAGCGGCTTGGATAGCGAGAATTAAGTCATCGTTGTTCTGACGGTTGAAGAACGGCATGAGGCGCTGCTTCCCTGCGAAGCCCTGGTTGATGAGAAGATATTTCTCATCGTGGCGCATCGGGTTACCGATGTAGACGGCTTCGACCTGCCAGCCGTGACGTTCAAATTCGTGGGCGATGACCCAACGGAAGTCCTGCTCGTTGACGGCATAGTTCGAGCCGAGGGCGGTAGCGTCGTAGTAAAAGACCACGGTCTTGTTGCGATGCTCCGCATAGTAGCGGCAGAAGTCGTCGACGAGTGCCGGTATCTTACGCTCGAACTTGACGTAAAATGACTTGATGACATTGAGCCGACGGCCTTTTGGCTGTCCGGCTACAATCCAGTTGATGTTTGCATTGTAGTCCATACCAATGCAAATGGGCGCATCAGGGTCAACGTCGGCATCGGCACGGCAGTCAATCGCAGCCGGGTCGAAGTCGTAGCCGAGGGTGTCAAGATAGGCGAAATCCGAGGCATTGTATTTGTGCGCCTCTTTCATCGACGAATAAAAACCGTCCTTGGCAATTCCGATCCTCTGACATAGTATAGAGGTTTGGAAGGTCAAGGGCGTAAGGTCGCGCTTCATCTGCTTGATGTAGTTTTCGCCAAGCAATTGCAGGTTTTCTATCGAGGAATACTCCCGATAGTAAACCGCCACGGAGCGCATCTTGTTGAGGGAAGTGTCGAGGCGACGCAGGTAGCCTTTGAGATATGGAGGCACTTGCTCGCCACGAGCATTCAAAGAACGGATGCGTTCTTTCGTCCGCCATATCTCATAGACAGTTCCCTCAATGGTTTTTATGAGTTCGTCGTCCATTTTGTCGCGGTAATGCAGGAACCAGCTCCCCTTTTGCGTCTGCGGCATATCGCTCAATATCATAATTGAGTGATTGAAGGAGTGCTTACCGAAGTACGACTTGATGCCGCCGTTGGCAGGGAGCGTTTCGTCCTTTAGCTTCTGATAGTCGATGAACTTTGCTTCATCAACCAAGAGCCACGACAAGGTGAGCGAGTTCGACGAGCCGGGGCGGTCTTGGCTGATTATGACGGCGATTGAGCCGTTGTAAAAACTGATGACGTGCTCATAGTCGTTAGGCTCGATGATTGGCCGCTTGAACGACTTGGGCGGTTTCCTGCCTACGACATAATGGATGCCTTGTAGGAAGCCCCAGCGTTTCCACGCCGCCAACAATCCCGGTAAGGTGTTGGTAAGACCGTGCTTGAAGGTAGGCACGACGATGCCGCCTGTCGAGCCCGGCATACGCTGCATATTTCGCAGAACGAAAGGTGCGGCTATGGAGTCGGTCTTACCCGTGCGTCGCCCAGCGACGATGACGGTGGTGTTTGCCCCGATTAACTGTGTTAATCTTTGGGGCTTGTTAAAGTATATCTTTTTCTCGCTCATCGTCGGGGGCATCATTTTGGGTGGTGGGAGGGAATAAGGCGTCGAGTTCGAGGTCAACTTCCTCGAAGGTGACATCCTCGATGTCGATTGTTTCGGCGCGGTACTTCTGTATCATAGCCGAAATCTTGTCTTGGATGTTGGGGATTGGCTCGATGCCGAGGACACGTGGGTCATCGGTAGCCGTGAACGGCTGAGGCACAATCATGTCATACGGCACGGCTTGTTCGTCCTCGATGTCGATGCGGTTGTGCTTGGCATAGGAAGATGCGGCACGTTCCATCGTCTTCGTGTCCTTGCGCTTCTCGGCCATTTTGTAAGTGGCGAGAATCATCTCGTTAAAGCGCCAGCGGTGGAAATCGCGTGAGGCGGTGGCGAGTGTGGGGAGCAAGGTCTTGGCGATAGCGAGGTCGGCGTATGCCGTGACCTTGCTGATGCCGTGGCGTTGGATGAGTTCGGCTACAAACTCGCGGTCAGTGCCGTCGGGGTTGGAGATGAACCAATTATACATCTCCCTTATGCGCAAAACCTTATCCACAATGACTTGTGGATAACGCTCCTGCAACTCGACCTCCTTGGTAAAGAGGTCGGTGCGGCATATTTCAAGCGTATTGGGAGTAGGCATAGTTGTGGGATTTACTCGTCATCTTCCATATCGAGTAGGTTGCGGTGCGCATTCTCGATAGCGAGGGGCGAACCCACCTGCGCCAACATCATCTCCTGAGTGTGGAGCTTGACCTTTGAGGCGGCTTTGCCACGGCGGTAAGCCTTGCTTACGTCCGTTGTGCGGTCGGCTATGTCGGAACGCAAAATATCGGCTGGAATATCAAGAATTATCGCAATATCCGATATTTTGAGATAAATTGAGGCAAATTTTTCAATCTGCTGCAAGTCGTTGTCTGAATAAGTCATTGAGGGGTACGGAATGATTGGTTATTAAATCGTTGACTTGGGCGAACAGCCCGGCAAAGATTTCGGGGTCGGTGGAGATGAAAGCACTCTCGGCGCGATTGCCGCGTGTCAAATTCTGCGAAGTAACGACGGAAACCACTGTGCCGTTGTCACCCTTGACGAGCAGAATTTTGGAGTGATTGTCTGCGAGGTAGGTGCGCTCAATAACTTGGGTGATGAACGCCCACAGTTTGAGCGTCTTGTTGGTCGCCTTGTGGTCGAGCACCAGGTTGATGCGAGATACTTTGTTTGCCTTGCAAATAAAGAAAAGGCGGCGCAAGAACTCCTCGGAAATGGAAAACGAAGTTTGCCATACCTCAGCTACACCGACCTGCTGTAAAATCCATTCGAGAATGTCGGCTACCTGTACGGCATTTGAGAGGTACGCTTGATTGGGCGCATCTCTCAATGGTCGAAGAATGGAGTTTATGTCGGCAGTCCGCTTCATTTCGTAGCGGACTTCTTGCGACTGACGGCTTTGTTCTTCGCTGAGCGAAGCGTCTGCGACGATGAGGGTGTGGCGGCGGCTTTAGCCGTGGGGTCAGTCGGTGCTACATAGTGGTCGTACCGCTCCCAGTTGGAGTGGAGCTTCTTGTCGAGCGCAATCATTTCCTTTAGGAATGGGTAGCGTTCGGAGTCGGGGCAAGTGACGTTCTCCAACGAGAGCGATCTGAGCCGCAGGTGAAGTTCGCGCATACGTTGGAGCAGAGAAAGGTTCTCGACATAGAGAGCCTTGATACTGTCCGGCAAAAGGTCGTGATCATCACGCTTGCCGACCCTTTGGGTGTCGGCTTCAGCGGCGAGAGGGATATGTTCCTCGACAATGGCATCGACCTTTTGCTGCATTTCCTCTACCTGGGCGTGGGTCAACTCCTTTACACGAAAGTTATAATACTTTTGAAGTTGGTACTCCACGATTTCGTGGCGGCGGTCGATGTTGGCAACGATGTTGGCATACATGATTTTGTTGCCGCTCAACTTCAAAAGGTAAAGTGCGCCGACAGTGTAGTCGCGCTCGCTTTCGGGCGTGTTGAGCCAGTCGCCTATGAGTTTGGTAAAATTGTGGTCCATTAGAGCTTGTTGTTGATGCCAGCGATAAAAATGCAATTTTTTTCGTGGCTGATTAGTAAATTCTGCATAGACACCAGCGTCTGCCCGGTTGTAACGAAGTCATCGAAAACAATGATGTTCCGCTGTGGCGGAATGTTGTTTGCGGTAAAAACGGTGCCGACGCGGTGGCGATTGGGAGCAAGGGCGCAATCGTCGTAGAACGGCAAGCCGAGATGTTTGCCGAGTTTTTCGGCGATCATCGTGGCGAAGTTGCGCTCCTTGTGTCGGCGTTTTGGTGTGGTGACTATCGCGTAGTCTTCGGGCGAGAGGAACGAGCCGATGACCGACCGAATGAGCGGAGCGATATTGTCGGCGAAGAAGTCCACCATATCATCATCAGCCTTAATGTCGGTGAGGGTACGCCCATAGACCGACTTTTTCCAAAGGGTGATGAAGAAAACGCCTCCCCGGTTGGTGATGCGCATACGGTTTGGCGAGAAGTCGCACCGCGCCTCGTCAACCTGCACATCTTTCCAAGCGGCACGTTTCTTCTCGGCGAAAAGATCCTTTTGGCTCTTGTCGGCAGAAGAAACGAAATGAGCGTCAAGGTCGGGGACTGTGAGAGAAGGAACCTCGATGTCTGCGACATACCGTTCCAACTCCGAGTTCTCGCACCCATGGTTTCCCATGAGTGTACCCTTTCGGGCGACCTTGGCACTCATTATAAGATAGGATTAGAGGTTACACCTTCACATTCGAGGCAACAGCTTGAGAGAGAGTTTTGGCGTTGATTTCGCCTTGCTCGGTCTCAATCGTGCCGGAATAGAAAGGAGCAGGTACTTCGTCGGTGGCTTCGACCGAAATGGTCGTGGAAGTCGTGCCGGTGGCACCTTGTCCGTTGTCCTGCGCAACAGTGGTCTTGGTGAGCCACTTGTCGCAGCCGACAACACGCCAGTTGCCTTTCATGTCCTGAACGATGAACACATTGTCCGAGTTGTTAAGGTAGGCAGCGGCGGCAGCGGCTTCCTCGCCAACGCCGGGGTGAACGGCGGTCAACTTGTTGAGCTGGGTCTGGCTTGGGAGTTCACCCTGAGCCTCGGAAGTGAGCTGCGACTTGTCGGGCAAGATGTCGATGAATTTCCACTTGGCATCGGCTTTTAGCACGAAAGAGCCGATGTACTTGGCGGAGGTAGCCCTGCCGTTACGCTCATCGCGTTCGAGCTTGGGCCACGTCACTATCTCCCCTTTGGAGAGATAGTAGATGCGACGCCTCATGCCGGGAAGCTCGGGGGTGCCTTGGCACCACGCGAGCGACTTTTGTATGTTGAAACAATCAGCCATTGTAGTAGCGGTTTAGAGGGTTAAGGATTGGGTTAGCGGCTTACGGGGCCGTCGTTGCTGTCAGCAACGAGCTTGCCGGGTTGGTCGGACGAGGAGCCGTCGGCTTTGAGCTTGACAACGTTAAGGTAACGCTTGTCAATCGAGTAGAACTGACAGCCGAAGAACATGGCAGCAGCGAGAGTGAGAACCCAGGGTTGGAAACGCTTAACCTCGATGCGTTCAAGGTCGCTCATATTGTCGAAGCCATAGACTATGTTAGTCTTGGGCGTGACGATGTACTTATCAGTACCTGCGAGGCAGTCGAGCGGAACAATGGTGGTCTTGTTGCCGCTGCCCTCCACGAAGGGCTGGTCGAACTGCTTGTTGTAGGAGATACCGGCGTGAGTGAGCAGGTATGCGTCGTTGTAAGCGTCGGCAAAAGTGGGGTCGCAGAAAAGGAACTTGTTCTCTTTTCTCAGGCGAGAGTCGCAGGAACGTTCAATCTCCTTGGCGATGTCAACGGCGTTAGCCGAGGTGACTTTTTCGTCAAGGGAAAGGAGATTGCCCTCGTCGGCAGAGATTTTGCCAGCGGTTATTTCCTTGTCGATGATTGTGCCCCAACCGTCGAACAGGTCTTTGGTGGTGTTGCCGTTGGGGTTGCGCTTGGCGGTGAACAGCACTTCATTGAGGTGCGAGCCAAGCGACTTCATCACGCAAGCGATGACGAGCTTAGCCGACGGAGCCTGAGCCTGGCCGTCACCAAGGAACGATGCGCTCTGACCGAGAAGCATCTGTATGTACTGGTTAGGCTCGAAGTCAATGCAGACGTTGCCGAAATAAGTTTCGAGCTCGCGCATGATGACGTTGGTGGAGTCGGCACTCTTGCGGTCGTGGCGGTATGGCGCCAACTGAGCCTCGCCCTCGACGGTGGCGAGAGAGTTCTTATAACGTTGGCCGGGCATACCGGTCATATATTTAAGTGTGTCGGCGCAAGAAAAGAGCGGCATCATGAGAAACTGCTTAGGCCACTGCTTGGCGGCTTTCTCATAATCCTCGTCGGAGAAAGTAATTTTGTGGAAATCAGCCATAGTCTGTTGAATTTTCATGTTAAGTAATGCGAATGGGAATGAGAATTACGTGAACGGCAATTCTTTAGGGCAAAGAATTGAAAAGCTCGCGAGACTCCTTGACGTTAGCGTGGTACTGCACAAGGGGGTCTTCGGTGTTGGTGATTGTCTTGCAATCATCGACAACCTGCTTGCTTTCGTCGCCGGGCTTCTGTTTGAGAGCGGCGACCTCGGCGGTAAGAGTGCCGATCTGCGCAGACAGCTCGGTAATCTTAGCGTCACGTTCAGCGAGAGTTGCTTCGAGTTCGGCAACGCGAGCCGTGTTCTCGGCAGGTTCGGCGGTAGCCGTAGGTTCGGGGGTTGGGTTTTCGTTAGTCATTTCGTTATCGGGATTAGAGTTTGAATTTGCGGAGTTAGATGTACTCGGCCTGAAAAGCGATGCCAAGGAAGCGAGGAAACGACCGAAGGCACTGGTGTTGTCTGCCACAGGTATGTTCGGTATCGGCATACCTGCTGCTGCCATTTCCGAAGCGACGGCATCGGTGAGTTTGGGGGCGGCTTCTTCGGGTAGGTCGGTGATTTCGTCAACGAAGCCCCAATCGAGGGCATCCTTTGCCGAGAGCCAGCCACCTTTCTGCATCAAGTCAAGAAGAGCTTTAGGCTCTTTCTTGCACTTTGCGGAGTACATCGAGGCGATGTTAAGGTCGAGCTTGTCAAGGTCAGCCTTGATTTTCTCGCAGTCGGCTATGAGCGTTGCGAATTGGTCTGCGTTGAGTGACCCCCACTCGAAAAAGGCTGAACTGCACTTGTGTACGAGGTACATGGCGTTGGCATCAATGCTGATATGCTTTGCGCCGAGGCTCGCTATTGTAGCAGCCGAGGCGTTCATGCCAACGAAATGCACGGTGACATCGCCGTGATTGCGGAAAGCCGAGGCGATGCTCAGGGCGGTAGCCACTGAGCCGCCGAGCGAGTCAATGAGGACATTGACGGCTTTGCCCTCGTACTTTGAGAGCACGAAGTCAACGTAGTTGCGGTCGAAGTCGGCTCCGCCGACGAAGCCTTTGAGGTGGAGTGCGTATTGAGTAGCGGACATAATTGCGTGGATCAAACTTGTTTGCGCCACGAAATTACCGCTATATATAAGGAGTGGAAAAGACAACTATTTCACAAAGAATGTTTAACTTTGCAATATGAAATACAGATATAGGAAATTTTCGAGTAGCAATGAAGTCAATACGTTCTTTGAGCGTTTGAACAAAGAAATTGTTTTACCAGTCGATGATTGGTACAAGGAAAACGGGCTTGTACTTTATGGGTATATTTATGACTTAGAGAGCCCACTGCCAACCAATTCGATAATTTGCTTCGGGAAAACAATTACTCCTGATGAAGAGGCGTCTATACCAAAGGTTGGTATCTTCGCAACTATAAAGTCATATGGCTCAAGTAAGAAATATGTAGGTTTAAGGAATATACGAGGAAAGATTATTCTGAGTAATCAATATGAGGAAATACTACCCTTATGCGAATATGATAATGATGTTATTCTCATTGTAAAGAGAAACGGCAAGTTTGGTTTAGTGAAGGCATTGTCAAATGGAGAGGAAGCAAAACTTATACTCCCTACTATATACGAAAAGATTTTTGATGCACAGGAATACACTATCGGGTTTGTAGATAAAGGCGCAGTTGGCTTTATGGATTTAGAAGGAAATATTGTAATTCAACCTATGTTTCAAGATATAGAGGGAAATAATATTTTCTGTAATGGGAAAGCAGAAGTATTAGGTATGGGGAAATTATCAATTCCGTATTATATCAATCATTATGGGAATTTTGTAGAAGATGCCTATGAATATGATAATATTTCAGATCATAATTTAGGTACTGGCTATTACCCATATGGAGATTTGCCAAGTTCCTCAGATGCTTATGAAGGAGATAACTCAAATCGCTGGAATACAGATTAAGAAAAAAGCCCCGGATTTCTCCGAGGCTGACAACTGAATTATTCAACGGCTTACCAATCGAAGTCGAGGGTAAGTTGTACCGGCTTTGCCGTTGGCTTGTTCCAATCGGGAACGTTTTGCGTGGCAGTCTTGACTGCTTCGACGGCTTCCGAGATAGGAGCCGAGGGCTTCGGAGCGTCCGTCTTTGCAGGAGTGATTAGCTCCGTAACGGCGCTCTTGCCTAATTTCTTCTGTATGAGGGGCGACTGTATCTGCTCGCAGATAGCAACGCGCTTTCCGGCTCGTACCAACTTTGGCAGGTACGTGTCGAGGGCGTGGTGAGGGAAGCCCGCAAGGTGAACGTGGGCGGCGTTGCCGTTGGCTCGGCGTGTGAGTGTGATGCCAAGTATCTCGGAGCAGATAACTGCGTCATCGCTGAATGTTTCGTAGAAATCACCGACACGGAACAAAAGAACTGCATCGGGATGTTTTTGCTTCATCTCCTGATATTGCTTCATTAACGGAGTTTGAGTTATTTTAGCCATTGGTCTGAAATTTAAGATGTTGAAGTTTTTGCTTTTGGGGTAAAGAGAGCCGCCCCGAAGGGCGACCCTCTGAGGGATTTAGTAATTGTTGAAAACGTAGCCGTCCTCGTAGTTGTAGTCGCACATAAACAACTCGCGGGCAATAGCCTCGTAGTCGATGTGATATTTGACGATTTCTGGAACGTTGCGCAAGTCGTAGCACTCCCAGATGATGTGCTCGGCGAAGTCTTCCTCTGTGTCCCAGTGACCGATGTATTTGTCCTCGAAGTTGTTGAAGTCCGAGCAGCCGAAGATATTGGCGTAAGCGTCAACGGCATCTCTGTCGTATCGCTCGCAAAGCTCGAAGTATTCCTTGATGCAGTCGAACTCGTCCGCGCCCATACATTCATCATACATTTCGCGGGGGAAGTTTTCGTAGTCTTGCATCATCAGTTCAGGGTCAGGCTCGTCGGCGTGAAGTGCCCGGCAGTAGGTGAAGAACTCGTCGGCATCGTAGAAGGTGGAGAGGTCGAGCCACTGACCAAAAAGGCTACCGGCGTTGTACTTGCCGTATGTGCCACAATAAACTGCGGGATTGCCTGTTTCGTAGTCGTAGGCGTGTTCGTTGTAGGCATCAACGAACTGTTCGGGAGTGAAGCCGAGGTCTTCAAGACGCTGTTTCTTGGCTTCGGTGAGCGTTGAGAGAAATTTTTCAAGTGTCATATACACGAGATTTAGAGGTGAATAATTCAGTTAATTTTGTAGGGCTTAAGCCTTACGTTGCAAGTGTCACGGCCTCTTGTGGTGAGTGGTACGCCAAAAGCAGAGTTTTTGAATACCCATTTTTGCACAAAAATGTGGAAGGTTTGAAAAAAGCTTTTTGCTACCGCGAACAGAGGTCGTAACTTCGCGACGGAAGGAGTAAGCATACCGTTTGCAAAATGACTGATTTATTTACCGTTTCACTAAATCCGCTGTATATGATACTGGCTCGGAAAAATCTCTCAATGCTGCCGATGTCGCCAAGTACAGCCACTGAAAGTGCTCGGCTGACCCGAAAAGTTCTTCCGTGTTCCCATAGGCTTACAGAGCATAGCGGAGAAGCAGAATAATGGCAAGACCATTCCGCTGAAAAATTGCGCCATACGGCAATCAATGGAAAGGAAGCGGTCAACGGCAGACCCCGACACCGATGCCGACAGAGTTTCTACCGCAAGGCGTAGCCGATGAGTGGGGGCTGATGATAGCGGACGGAGTGAACGACCGCTGCACCTCTGTAAAAATGAGTTTGGGCGTAAAGGAGTTAACCGACAATCAATTACTGAGGCTGCGAGCGGTTACGCAGAGCAATGCCGTGCTTTAGCCTATGTCTGCGGCGACTTCGACAACGAGCAATAACAATCGGTCAATGGCACTTTGAGGAACGCAGAGTGCATGGGTGTGCTACGCTGCAATGTTCACCTTGTCAAATTTCGACTATGAGGCGACCGTGAGTTGTGTGCGGCCACAACAGAGCGGCGGCTGCCAACAATTACGACCCTCTGCGGTGTCGTATGGCTCTCGCCAAAAGTAAAAACCCACCTATCTTCACAGACCGGTGGGTTAATAACTTCAAAATCTACTTTCGATGTGCAATGGAGGGAAGCCAAAAGCGATGCAAAGATATGTCGTGTCAGTATGATGCGATACATTCGATTAGCGAGCAGAGAGATATGTGCGTTACCTCATACTCGTACCCTGCCGCATCGCCGTCGGGGTAGCCGACGGAGTGCGTCACCTTGATTTTCGGGTATGGTGGTTCGGCTTGACCGATGAGCCAAGTCTGACCGTTTACGTCAGTCACCACGAAACCGAGGTGCAGATGAATGGGCAAAAGCGTCGCGCAGCTGAAAGTTAGCGATGCGGTGGAAACACGATTGGCAGACTGCTTTTCAGTCTTGCAATCGCACTCCGCTTTGCCGAAGAAGTCAACGACGTTTATGGCGGTCAAGATAGGTGTGACCGTTTCGCAGATGCCATGCAGGTCAACGTGCGGTTGTAACTTCGTGCAGTCAATCCAGCCGATTGACTTAACGCCGGGGAGTATTTGTGTCTTGGGGTAACTCATAAAAATCCTTACTATCCTTATTCTGTAAATTTCGGGTTGGGAAAATCGAAGTTATTTTTTCGATTTTTTACGGAATTTGCATTGATATATCCGATTTAGGTACTTATTGCGCTGCCTTTGGTATCTTTTAGCAATGGCATTCCAGTTGGCTTCGGTCAGCTCGATGCCGTGCTTTTCCATCCAAGCATATATGAGATTGTCTTGACGGCGACCTATCTTGCCGAAAGTATGGAGGTCGTTCCACAGAGCGATGTCGAAGCGGTTGCGAATGGAATTGAGCAGAGCCGTCATCGCCTGTTTCGGCAGATAGTTGTAATACTCAGCCGGGCGATAGCGGAAGGTCGGAATGTAAATGGCGACCTGCCCCTCGCTACCACGAGTTTGAGGAATACAATCGGGCGGCTGCTTGGCGAGATACGTTTCGAGTATCTTGCTTTCGACGCTATCGCGGCGCAGCTCCACCGGCTCGTTGCCGCCGAAGTCGTGCACGAACCACTGCCGCAGGTAGGGGTCAAGCTCGATATATATGCAGATTTGGCTCATGGAATCAATGCGCTAATGCCGTGGTTTTCTTATGCAAAGATAAGAAAAATTTGGCACATACACAATATAAAACGCTATGTATTAGCGTTTTATGCAACTTAATGCGACATAAAGCGACCAAAAAAAATGAAAAAAATAATCACAAAAAAAATCATTTTCAAAAAATGGTGGTACACATTTCAGGGATGACAGGATGACACTTAATTTAGCATGGGAAAAAGGTGGTTGTAAGCCCTTTAATACTAATACTATATCTTTTCTTTAAGAGATATAAGTATAATAATGGGCTGTCACCGTTTGTCACCTCTGCTTTCGGTCGGGATGACATTTGTCATCCTTTGTCACCCTTTGTCATCCCAATAATACCGCTGAATATCAGCGTTGTAACCCCAATCACCCCTCTTTTCGGAAAATAGAGGGTGTCGAAAACGTTTTACAACCCCAAAAATTAAGCGCATATCCGGGTGAATATACGCTTAAAGAGATTTCCGTTAGAGTGGGAATAGAAGATTATTCCAACCACGGTAATGAGCAAGGTATGTTCAGCTCATTGCAAAGAGCCTTGAAATCATCTCCCTTGGCATCTGCTTCTTGGTAGGTGCAAGCAAACTTTCTTTGACGAACTTCTACTCTCGTATAGGCATTATCACCTTTATGCTCATCGATATAAAAGTTGCAGAAGAAATCTTCTTCAACGTTCTCGTTGTTGTTAATTTGGTCGAGAACAGCCAGACACATAGCTTTCACCGAAATATTATATGCTTCTTTGGGGGCGAGAATGGTTTCTCTGTTCCCTCGTAGCTCGAAATACTTTTCGGCGTAGATACGATTGAAGCGATTTAAGTGAAATTGAGAGGCACGAGGCAGGTCATCGTGGTTGGGTGGAATCGGTTCCGAATTGGCGATTTGTTTGCTTTTTTCAAGAGCCTCTATGAAGAGTTTCTTCAGGAGAGGATTTTCTTCAAGAGCATAAGCGATGTCTGTAGTCATCTCTGCAATGTCGTGGATGCAAGAGATATTTTCAACTATACAGTTCATGTCGCAATAATACTCGTTTTTGTTTCCGCCTTTGTCTAACTCAACGTCCTTCGCCTTATAGCCTATTACGACGTAGGAGTCGAAGGAGTTTTCGTCTTCCATTACTTCTTTGAGGCGACCGTTGGTTTCCAACCTTATTTGTTCGCGTTTAAGCCAGTGTTCTTGTGAAGGGTCAAGAACCTGCTCGTCATCTGCACTTTGCAGCTGACAATCGTAATCTTCGGGCAAGAAGCCCTCGATGTAGTCTTCGTTTTGCTTCATAAGCGGTTAATTATTAAATTAAACAATTTTATTATGTGTTAAGTTTATCCTTTTTTTCAGAAAACGAAATCATCGTCAATCATTGAATGAGAGATAGATTTGCTTTTTTATATCCGAGTATGTGGAATGTTAATCCTCAATGTCAACATCACATGCAAAGATAATGCAGGGTTGTGGGTTTTCAGATGATGTATTGTGAATCGATATGTAAGCACTAAGCTCGTAAACGGTGGCGAAAGCGAGGATTTCATGGGGGTCAAAGATTATACCGGTTGGGTATTCGTTGTCATGACACGGAATTATAAAAATCCGAGAGTAGTATTTGCTTAAACATGTTTCAACGTGAACTTTAACCCTTGAGCCGCGATGTGCGTTTATGCGGCTTTCCATTTGCGCTGCTATGTCAAAAAACTGTTGTTGTGTCATTTAAGTGTATATGTACGTTGAAAATAGATGATAACATCAGAAAGGCAAAACATCGTCAGTCTTAGACTGCGAGAATAGAGTTGCCTGTACAACTTGGGCAGGTGGTGGGGTAGCCGCCTCTGCCGGAGCGTTATCTTCGGCATCATCGTCCGAGTCATCAACTACGGCGTATGATGTTTCGAGGTCAATATTAGTGGCATTCTTCAACTGCTCATATTCAAACACCATAGCCCACATTGTTGATTTGGCTTGTTTCTTTACGTTGTTCTCGTATGTTACATCCGGCGCACCAAGAGAATTGAGGCGAACGAACCTGCGCTGACGTGATCCAAGGAACTGCGGACAGTTGCGCAGATAGTTTTCGAGAGCCTGCAAGTCCATTTTCATTTGGTTTAGACCCGGTCGTAGGCGAAGCAGTTCCTTTAAGAGCGGCCAGTTAAGGTAGAGTAGCTTGGTGGATTTGGTGAACGTGACCTTTTTAGTGGGGTCTTTCTGCGGCGTGAATGATGTGCTTGACACAATGGCAAAATGCGAGTCGTAGAAGATTTTGCCGTTCATGTGCAGCGCGTTCACCATTTCCCAGAAGTCTGCGGTTTCCGATGTTTTACCGGCTTCTCGAGCTTGGTGGCGTATGCCGCCGATGCTTATGTCAAATAGATTGGCATAGGTGAACGGAACGGATATATACGTTTCGAGCACACGGAAAGCGGCGAGTATGGCTACCCAGTTGTCGATAATGCGGTCGTCAACTTGCTCACCCACAAAGCGAGCTTTAATCTCCTTACGGGTAAGAGCGTATGTGTCGGCATAGTTCTCAACAAAGGCATCGCGGTGGCGCATGATAGACATTGTGTGGTGTGCGTTACCCAATTTAGCCACCTCCTTGAGTTTCACGAAAGCTATGTTTTCCTCATCGGAAAACGAGGTGCGGAAATAAGTTTGCAGCACACATCGGGTAAAGAGGGCAGAGTCCTTTGTAGGCAGATGCTGACCGCAAAGGATTACGCCCGACAACACTTTACCCGTGCAGATGCCTTTCTCCGTATCATTCATATTCTTTCGGGTGTTGGTGGTGCCGCCGAACAAACCTTTGAGCAGGTCAACAACTCTGTCATTAAGCAAGTTGGTGTATTCATCGAGCACCACAACGCCGTTGTTGATGTGGTCGAGCATATAGGTAATGGCGGCAACCGAGGTATTACCGAGCTTTGCCGGATCTTGGCGCAACGGATAGAAGAAAGAGTTGAGCGCAGAGGCGAGAGCAGACTTGCCGGAGCTTCGTATGCCGAAAAGGTTGAAGATAGGAAACCAGTCTTTGAATTTGAAGATATGGTCGCGGAATATACAGGCAAGTACCCAAGCGAAGCCTACTTTTGCGCCATCACCGAAAACGGCTATAAGTCGTTCAACGAACTCATAGAGGGAATCCTCGTTACCTGCCATGTAAGCAATTTTCTTCTCAAAGTCGTAACCCTCTTGCTCTTTTGCGTTGGTTTCGTCAAAAGCCGGCAGATAAAACTTGTCGCCGCCATAGTTTACCATACCCTGCGCATCAATGGGGTAAAACCTTTCGCCGTCATGCAGCCCGTCGGCGAAAGCATATACTTTCTCTTTCTCCTGCCAGCCCAGGATTGAAATACTGTTGAGAGAGTCTGTCATTGCGTATAAAAATTCTTTTATCTTGTTGAACTTGTCTTGCTTAGCGAGCCACACGAAATTGCCGAGCTTCTCAATTTCGGTGGTAAAGTTCTGAACGGAAGTGAATTTGCCCTGCGGAATGGCTAACACCTCCTGTTGGCCGTATTCGTTAATGAGGGTAAATTTTCTCACCGACGTCTTATTTTTAATATGGAAGTGAGGTATCATTATAAAGTTGGACCACCGTTCCAACTCGCCCTCTTTCGAGGGTCCGTAATACATATTATTACGGATAACAATGCCGAACTTGTGCATAAGAGCAAGTTCTTTGGGCGAGAACTGCTTATTGACAGCTTCTTCAGCCGCCTTGTCAGTGGCTTTCTTTCCTGCTCTTTTCATGGCATCGCGCCACTGTTTAGGCTTACCGAACATTTTTGAGAGGCTGTCGATGCACATTTCTTGTATCATGTCATCGTCAAGTAAGATAAGCAGTTCGGCGATGTCGCGCAGAGCCTCAAAGTTGGCGTCGGCGGTATTATTGGCGGCAAAGCGCTTCTCTCCGAGCCAAATGAGGAAATGTTTATCGTCAAGGGCAGAGTATGCCTCGCGATTGACGATGTAGCTGTCGGGGTCATATTTGACCTCGTTGTCATCGTCGGTCTTGGAGCGAGGTATCTCGCGGACGTAGGCATCGAAGCCCTGGCGAATAGCTTCTTCACCATGCTTCATAACGGCGATTACACCGGCACCCCATAGCTTGCCTTTTGGCGGGTCGCTGTCTGGAATGAAGCGTATTGTCTTGCAGATACGCTTCATCACGCCGAGGTGGTCGACTGTAAGTGCAGTACCGAGCGGAGCCACGGCTTCGGTCAATCCAATGGATTGTAGGCGTAGCACGTCCGGCGCACCTTCCACCACGATAAAGCAATTAGACTGTTTCGCGGCTCTTGCCGCCACGTCAATGCCGAAAAGCGTCTGCTTCTTGGAATACAGAAACGATTCGGGCGAGTTCATGTATTTAGGCTTGTCGTGGTCGGCACCGATATACCGAGCTGTGAAAGCGACAACCCTACGCCAACGATTGCGTATGGGGATAGTGACGCGCTCACGGAGTAGCACGTATTCGTTGCCGTCCTCTCCTTTGCGTATAACACCGAGGTCAATTAACAGCTGCATAGATAGACCCTTTTGTTTGGCGTAGCCGATCAAAAGGTTGCCTTTGGGGGCGTAGCCTATGCCGGACTCCTTGCAGAAGTCCTCGCCCCAGCGATCATAGGCGTAGCGTCTTGCTGCTTCGGCTTCGGGGTTGTCGGTATTGAACTGTTCCACATAGAAGCGTTGTACTGCGTCGAGTGCGGCAAAAGCCGACTCTCTGCGGCGGCTTTCTTCAAGCTCCTGTTCCGATTGCTCCTTGCGGTCATATCGCACCTCGATATGGTATCGCTTGGCGAGCCATTCGAGGGCTTCGGGGAAACTCATATTTTGGTGACGCATCAGAAACTCAATGCTGTCGCCGTCGGCACCACAGCCGAAGCAGTGCCAGCGATTTGTTCTCGGATTGACAGAAAAGGAAGGCGTCCGCTCCGAATGGAACGGACAGCAGCACTCGTAACGAGTGCCCTTCTTCTTCAGGTCGAGGAAGTCCGAGAGCACGTCCTGCACATCGGCCGCGTCTATGATGCGTTGTTTCGTTTGTTCACTTATCATAAAGTTTGCACATCAAACGTTGTGTAAAGTCTAAATATACGCCTCCCAAGCGGAGATGATGTCACAACCCCGAAACACGATGCGATTGTTGATTTTTCGTACCATAGGCTTAATCCACCCCTTGCGTACCCAACGCCATAAGGTACAGCGGTGTATGCCAAGTAAATTGGCGGCGTCTTCCACGCCATAGCGACCCTGTGGGTCAGCATTTGGTTTTGTATGTATCATAAGTGTGTAAACTTTATCTTATCCTTGTTACTGTAATTGTTGCGTTTTGTCTATCTAATTTTGTGCGATACTTGCGTCCTCCGACAACTCCAAGGCTACAGGCTGTTGCTCTAACCGATTCGGGATTATATGCTTCGACCACTACAGCCTCACCAGGAACAAGCTCTAAAAGAGTTTGTCTAAGCGAGATTTTCTTGGCTAATTGTTTCATATATGAGAAATATTTATTAACTTTGCAGCAAAGTTAGCACAAATATTTCAATCTACGAAATTCTAAGTTTAGTATATGCAAGTTAAAAGCAACGTTTTGCAACGTAATTGAACACTTTGAAACAGAAAGTGACGCAAAATGAACGAAATATTTAACACTAATAAATATTATTTAACGCTACATAACACCAAGAATGGCACAACTGAAACGCATAAAGGAGATAGCGCAAGCCCGAAAGATTACGATAGAGGAGCTTGCCGACAAGATAGGCGTGAAAGCCCAAGCGATACATTTAATGGTTCGCACGGGCAGCACTCGCATTGAAACATTGGAGCGCATCGCCGAAGTGCTTGAAGTGCCTACCAAGATATTCTTCGACGAGAAGTTTGATATTACGGAATTTCAGCGGCTCGTCATCCAAGGGCATCACAATCCGTTCTCAATTTACGGCTCTGCTGCCGTATATGAGGGCAAGAAGCCGGAGAGCGGAAGCATGACCGATGCAGATGCTGTGGTGCAAGCGAAAGATGAAACCATAGCCGCATTAAAGCAGCAAGTATCGGATTTACGCCGTGATAAAGACGACTTGCGAGCGACAAATGAAACTCTGCGTCAGAGGATTGCAGAGTTAGAAAAAGTTAGAAACTAAAATTAACAACAAAAGTACAACAATAAAAAAGCAGAATTATTAACCTGCCGTATATCAACGAGTTTCCTCTAATTTTCAGAGTTCTGAAAATCCTTGTGTCCCCGGTTCGATTCCTGGTGGCACCACTCAAGACCTCTAATTCTCAATGAGTTAGCGGTCTTTTTTACTATACTCCACCGAGTAACCACAAAAGTCACCACGCCTACGCTAACACACTGTAATATTGTGTATTATACGTGTCGCGATAGGCGCATATCTTTTCTTGTGGTTACTTAATACACTGAATAATCATCGCGCAATTCATTCTCATTCAAAATCATTCAGCATCATTCAACCCCGCACCACCATCTTGCAGCCTCAAACTTTAACAGACTTTAACTATATCCCGAAGATAAAAATGTGGTGACCTCAGCCAAAATTTCGCCGGGTCACCACGCTTAAATCTAAAATTCTGTTAAATTTCAGTTCAGGTGGTACTGATATAAGGAAAGAACCATAATTGTTGGAGCTGGTTGTTTAGGCTCATATTAAAATTTGAAGATAATACTATTCTTTTATCGACTTATGTCATTGGGTTACGGAATTTTTTTTATTAAATTTGCATTCGGATTGGCATAGCCATTCCACGACATTTTGGAAAAATAAGGAAGCGTTATGCTCATCTTGTAGTTTGAGAACCTGAGAAATTCATAAACAGAGCAAGAGATGGCATAGTGGTTCTCACGCGTATAGCGTGGACTGCTATTGTTACATCTGCTCACAGGTTTTCTCAGGACCTTCAAACTAGAACGTGGCATAGTTGCTAACGTTTTTTATTGACTGTAGAAAGAATAAGCTAATCGAAATGACATCTTTTGTAGGAAATATTGAGGCTATCATACCACCTTCAAGGGAAGAAAGCGCATTTGAGACTCTCTTTTCAGAATATGAGAGGGTTATTGTACAAAGTCTAATTTCTTCTTTCGGCTTGGATTTTATCGTCAGAGATCAACACGGCGGAGATGTAGATACCATCCATAATGTGCGAAAGATTGGTAGTGATAGTAGAATGCGCTATAAAAATTCAGCTAATGAACAGGCATATATGAGTCGTGGAGTATACGATGGCGCTTCATATCACAGTGATAGACGTTTTGCTGATAAAAAGGCTACAGCTAGACAGAACTACAATAATAATGGCACTCTGATACAAGATGCATATACTGGACAAAACTTGGAATATACAAAGGCATCAGCAGTCCCTAAGGATCGACGAGTTGAACTGGATCATGTCGTCGAATGTAAGGCTATCCATGATGATCGAGGACGGTTATTATCCGGGATAAGTGGTGTTGATCTTGCAAACCAGGATGATAATTTTGCATGGACTAATAAAAGTCTTAATGCTTCAATGGGGAAATGGGCAGAACGTGTCAACAATAAATATAGGCAAGAACACGGATGTGATGCTCCTATGGAAATGGTTGATATGGAAGCTTATCTGCGAGAATATCCGAATTCACCAACAGCAAATCCAGAAATCGTTGCAATGATTTCTAATCCAGAAACCCAAGAACGGATGCGTGCTCAATACCAAAAGTCAAGAAAGGCATATGAGCAAAGGATTAGCTATGCATATTATACCAGCTCTTCATTTATGAAAGCAACTGCAAAAGCATCTGCTAAGGTTGGATTCAAAATGGGGCTTCGGCAGGCATTAGGATTAATCTTCAGTGAAATATGGTTTGCCGTTAGAGATGAAATCAAACGCGCAAAAGATTCCTCACAAAGCCTTTTCAAGACTATCGGCAATGCAATAAAGCGCGGTTATGAAAACTCCAAAACTCGTTATAAAGAAATTTGGAGTCAATTTATCAGTGGCTCTATTTCCGGAGTTTTTTCTTCTCTAACCACAACTCTTTGTAATATATTTTTTAGCACAGCTAAAAGTATAGTCAGGATACTGCGTCAATCTTGGGCGTCATTGGTAGAAGCTGCAAAAATTTTATTTTTTAACCCCGACTGCCTTCCCGTTGGAGAGAAATTTCGAGCAGCCTCAAAAATTATAGCAACAGGTGCTTCTGTGGTAGTGGGATCCCTTGTAGGTGATATGATTCAAAAAACTGGAGTCGGTGCAATTCCAGTAGTGGGAGAAATTGTGACAGTATTTTCTTCTTCTCTTGTTACTGGGATAATGAGCTGCTCTCTTCTTTATATGCTTGATCATAATTCAGCGATAAACCAATTAGTCAATATTCTCAATAAAATTCCTTCTGTGGCCAACTATGTTGCATATTTCAGGCAGCAAGCGGCTCTTTTGGATGAATATGCAGCCAAACTTTTTAATATTGACTTGGCCACTTTTAAAGCAGAGACCTCATTGTATATTTCATCATTGGCAAAACTTGAGTATACGTCTGACCCTATTGAAATGAACCGAATTTTGAGAAACTTATATTTCAATAAATTTAAGTTCGTTTCGCCTTTTGGACAATATGACAATATTGATGACTTTATGGCTGACAGATCCGCTGTCTTAACTTTCTCATAATGTTTAATTGTGACAAATGTGGAGAATGTTGCAGGCACTTATATCTGAGTCCATTGTATAAGGATTTGGATAGAGGTGACGGAATCTGTAAATACCTTGCAGATAATTTATGTAGCATATATCCCAACAGACCTATAAAATGTAGGATCGATGAGTCTTACGAACTATTTTTTAAAGCCTCATACTCACTTGAAGAATTTTACGAACTAAACAAAGATATTTGTAACAAACTAAAATCCTTATAAATATGCCATTACCATTAATTTTAGGAATTGCAGCAGCTATTGCCGGAGCTACCGGAGTAGGTTTAGGCATCAAAGGAGCTGTGGATATGGCTGATGCCAACGACACGCTTAACAAAGCGAAGAAGCGTGATGAAGAAAACCTGAAACGCCATAAGAGTACCGAGACCCGTACTCTTAGAATAATGGATGAATTAGGTTCGGAAGAGATCAACGCTTTAAAAAATCTTGAGGCGTTTTCTCAACTTTTTGAGAAGATTCACAACAAGCCTAAGTTTGAAAAAATCTTAGGGACCAACGTAAAGATTGCCCCTTTTACCCCTAACGAATTGAATAATGCGTCGGTAGGTGCAGCCGTTCTTGCCGGAGGATTAGGAGGGGCGGCCTTGGGTACGGCGGGAGGCTTTGCGGCCGCAAGTGCAACAACTGCCGCTGTAATGGCTCTTGGTACAGCCTCGACAGGCACTGCTATCTCCACTTTAAGCGGAGTGGCAGCTACAAATGCAACTCTGGCTGCATTGGGTGGCGGCTCATTGGCGGCTGGCGGCGGTGGAATGGCGTTAGGCACGACAATACTTGGTGCGTCAACATTAGGCGTTGGCCTTCTGGTGGGAGGAATTATATTCAGCCTCTCGGGTAGCTCTATCAGTGATAAAGCGGATAAAGCGCATCGCCAGATGTTAGAAAACGAGAAGAAAGTCAACACCATATGCAAGTTCATGGATGAGTTATATAAAACAGCCTCTATGTACCTCAGCATATTTCGTGAAGTTGTTGTCATGTATAACAACTACCTGTCCAAAATGCGTTACATCATCGAAATCAAGCATAAGATTAATCCGAACTGGAACGATTTCGCTATAGAAGAGAAAAAGACTATAGAGAATACAGTCCTCTTGGTCGGTGTTATATATAATATGTGCAAGGTAAAGCTTGTGTTATCAGATGGAGGGAAGGACGTTAATAAGGTTAATTACGAGGATATCAATAAGGCCACAACTATGGCCAACGATACGATGTCATCAGTCAATGTCTGAACTGCCGGGGTAAAATAGGTATATAATCAAAACAATTGCACACCTACAAAAACGCCACCGAGGCAGATTCAAATCTGTCTCGGTGACATTTTACTTGGTTACAGACATTTCGTAGTAGCGTAGCATACCGTTCTTCGTGAAAGAATCGCCAACTGGTTGTTTCCATTCCGGAAATTACCAAACATGCGCTTCGGGTGGAGTAATATGCAGATTATGCATATTTATTTCGAGAACTACTTTGTTGATTTTACGGTAAACATCGAAATCCCGGTGCATTTGTTAAATTAGGGGAAAAGGATAGTCAGCGATTTCAGAGCCGAGCAACTTTCAAAAGCACTATAGCCGACATTTTTGATTGTTTCAGGAATAATGATACTGCTCAGTTTGTCATTTCTGTAAAAACCTAAGTTACCGACAGCGGTAACGGTATATTCCATATCGCCGTCCTTAGCTACCGAGGGGATGGTTAGATTGCCCTCGGATTTATTACTGGCAAAATATGTATAATTTCTCCCTCCGGCTTTTGTCTGGCAGGTTTTGGACGTTTCGTCGAGGACGGTGTAGGTCAGAGTCTGGCCTTCGTACTCGTAGGTGAAGTCGCGAGCCATGCCCGGAAGCGCAAGGAGCGCTCCCGCGATTGTAAGTAATAGTTTTTTCATAAGTTTATTTTTTTTATTGCTGTCCGATAAAAATTTTTTGAGGGTATGAAAAAATTAGGGCGGGTTCCATTTGCAGGAGTCCGCCCTTTGTGGTTACTTTGCTTTTGCGAAAAACTCAAATAACCATGGGCAAAAGTAATCATTTTAGCGGACAGCCGCTCTATAGTCAGGTA
>OBLI01000099.1_pt1 | contig 87538 bp, 58 predicted proteins | sample 1519701 | NCBI WGS metagenome assembly OBLI01 (sample SAMEA3663005, study PRJEB22513) | pig gut metagenome | biome: pig gut; feature: pig-associated habitat; material: faeces | place: France | collected 2012
GAAATATCAAAGTAAATCTCTAATTGTTAACAAGTTAATTTATAGAACATCCCTACTATGACAAATAGCATATAGAATATAGCTTTTTCATTTCAATTATACTATATCTCCATTAGAGAATACAGAACTTTTGATAGCCTCATGATACAATTTGTCAACTACTTCATTTACTTCTTGTAAATGAGCAGTGTAGTCATCGTTGTGTCCTAATTCAACATCTTGCATGAGCAAATCGGCTAATTCACCCAAACGTGGGGGTAATTCAGACGGTAATCTTATCTGCTTGAAGTTGTCCCAAATCAATTGATATCCATTTTGTATGCGAGGACAATACTTCGAGATCATCCACCAGCCCATATTTGAACATAGGAGAGCAAGCAATGCCTTGTCTTTGATGGGGATGAACCACATAGAGTTATTACAGAATACGGATTGGTCACTATATATAAAGCACGGACGAACTTGGAATGTCTGGTAGAAAAGTTTTGGTAAGCTAAACTCGTTATAATAGGCACAAGCCCGCAGTTCCCACCAATAATCGCCCTTGTCAGACCGTTTAGATGCCTCTGTTTTGAATTGCAACAACCAATGGGCAACAGACGGATAAGTGCTTTCAAACCATTCCCATGCACTTTCTTCACTTGGCATATTTTTTCTGTCTTCCTTGTTATCAGAATTTAGACCAAATGCTTTCATCGTAAAACCTTTAGGGATGAAAAGTAAGTAGGAAGCTGTGTCTGGTTTCCCAAATGGAACCATCCCCCGTCCTTGCATAAAGGGGCGAAGAATCTCTTTGGCAGAGGGATCTTCTGTAATTAATCTGTTTGCAGTGTCAACGGGGATATTAAATGCTTTTGAAAGCCCTGTTAATAGGCCTCTGTATGATTCTTTGCCGACCATATCCTCCAAGGTCCCCATCTTTGTTTTATACGCCTCAGCCCTTTCAAAGTCCACTCTTGATGATATGATCCATATACCGTTGGAGAGTTCTTTTGTATTGAACACTTCTTTTTTTTCTTCTACGTCTTCAGCCAAAGTCTCAGGGGTGACTTTGTTGATAGAAGAACTAAGTATCTGCCCAGCACTTTTTGCCTTGGTCATACAGATAATGCAGGTGTATGTTGTAGCATCCGCAAAAATCTGGTTGTCGCCAAAGTCTATTACCTCTGTTAGGTTATTTTCAAGAAATAACTGACGTATAGGTTTCCCATAGCCCACCTTCATCCACTTGTTGGGCAGAATGTAAGCCAGTAAGCCGTCTTTCTTCAGGAGGTACAAACCTCTTTCAATAAACAGACTATAGATGTCGCCCCGTGATTCCAGCGTGCTATAGACAGGAACTTTCTTTTGTTTCTCTTTGTCCATACGATGTATCTTTGTGTAAGCTTTATCATCATCGGATAGTTTTTCCAAACTAATATATGGGGGATTGCCTATAATCACATCGAATCCAGTAAAGCTCCCTTTGTCGTCAAGCAATTCTGGAATCTCACATCTCCATTCGAAAGCATTTGTAAATGTCTTACTGTCTTTGAAGTAATCCACTGCATTTTTCAATTTTTTCTCTTTCTTCTCTAGTTGCTCCAGTTTTTTCGCATATTTGCCCTTTTTATTTTTGGCATCACCGAAAAGTGAACTTTTCTCTCGCAAGTCATTCAGTTCCTTGGCTACTGAAAGCCAGTTCGTGTAAGTCGGTGTGTTCTCACTGAGTCCCTTTTTTAGATGGGCCCTGATAATCTCAATATCTTGTTTCAACAGAGCCTTTGCCTTTTTGTCTGCTGTATGCTTATAGTTGACCACATCCTGCTTGTATTTTGCTATAGAAAGGTTTGTGGAAGCCAGCACCTGTCGGATGTTCGTGTCGAGTGAATGACGGCTGAGAAGGGAATTCCCACATTTGATGTTGATGTCAATATTCGGTAAGGTCTGTAGGACTCGCTTGCCTGTCTGCTCATCCTTATAATAATAGGCATTCTTCAGTAGTTCTATCCACAGACGAAGCTGACATATCTCAACGCTTTTTGGATTAAGATCTACGCCAAAGAGACAGTTCTCAATAATGGTGCGTTTCTCTTCAAATAGAGTTTCCTGCACGCGTTGGCTTAACGGGTCACAGGCATCGTATGAGAAGGTGTCGCCGTCTTCATTGGTAATGACGAGTTCATCATTTTCTACTGTAATATACTCTCCTATACGTTTTGGGCGTTCCCTGTGATCTTGCAAGATGCCCATTTCCCTTTTGATGGCTATCAGTTCATTAAGGGCAGAAACAAGAAAATGTCCGCTGCCGACGGCAGGATCACAGATTTTTAGGCTGTTAACTATATTATTGGCTTCGGTGCGACTTTCGCGGTCTGTTCCTACCTGGTCGCAAAGGTCAAGGAAGTCTGCACAAGTCCATCCTTTTATATCGTTAAAACGGTTCACCACGGCTCTACGCAGCGTTTTGTGGCAAATATACTCCGTAATGTAACCAGGAGTGAAGAAAGAGCCGTCTTTATATCCGTTTATTTTCTCAAAAATTTTTCCTAATACAGATGCATTAATGATAGTTTTGCTCTCTTGTTGCAGTAGTCTGTCAGCACCTTGCTTTTCTATTCCAAAGTCATACGCATCAAGAAAACGGAATAGGTAATCGAGCGTTGAAAGTGATCCTTTGAATCGCTTGCCGTTATTATCCTTAATGGCCGTTTGATTCATTACTTCCATAGAACCTAAGCGAATGCCACTGATAGGGAAAAACTTCTTCTCCATAGCTGACTTTTCAAATAGTGAACTATTCAAATAAGGTACGTCTTTAAATGTTTCTCGAAACTCATCTTCACGGTGATCAACTGGTACTGCTAACACTTTCATGAACAAGTCATTCAGCACGTCATAATCAGGGATGATGGAAATAGTTAGGAATTTTGTGAATGCCCCTTTGTTGAAGGCAAGCAGTTGTGACTCTAATAGTTTCAAGAAAAGGAGTCTGTTCGTCCAATTAAGAACAAGACCTAATGCGGTGTCAAATATTGCTTGCTCTTCGTAGAGATCATATCCATCTAAATGTGATATTGCTTGTTCAACCAGCGAGTAGGGCTGCCGTTTCGTCTTCAAACGTTTGATTTTCTTTACCTTGTCCTCCGTAACCTCTTCAACTCCCATAATATATAGCAATTCGTTATAGAACGCACGATTCAGAGCGTTATGGTCATTCTGAAAAGGTAACTTCAGCAAATGTGTAGGTGAAAGCAACTTATAGATGGAAATAAATTTCCGAGAAGTGATGACAGAATCATCGTTTAATTTATCTTTATAATCAGACAGATTGAAATAAGTGTACTTTAGCTTATGTTTAACCTCTTCCACTTTTTTGCGAATCACCTGTTCATATACATAATCCGTTGTATTTTCGCGATCTGCATCAATCACCTCTTTAGTGAATTTCTTATTGGCCAAGAACTGATGATAAAAACAAGTTTTATCGAACACAAACCACTCATAGCAGTTTGTAATAATCAGATGTTTAACCTCTGTATTGTGATGATATTCTTCCTCGCGGATATAATAGAGAATAAGCTCATGCAGAGCTTTACAATTCAACTCTGAACGCTTGGCCATATCTGGACGTCCAGGGCCTTTAGCCTCTATTAGCACAAGAATAGGACTATTGATGGAGTTCTTTGACGCATAGATGGCAGCATCAGTTTTCCCTTTGGTGTTGATGGCATTACTATCCTTATAGAACGCCTCTTTAAGAAACTCCATCACAAGATTCTTGTTGTGCTCCTCGCTTTCGTCAAGATTCACATTGTGGAGCATCTTTTGCATTGCTTCTCTAAAACGTATAATCTCATTTACTCCGACAGACTGCTTTAAATATGATTTATTTACAGCCTGACTTGGGTGTAATTCGTTGTTCTCCATATTGCTTTTAGTTACTCTCGCCCAATATTGGACATTCCATACGCAAAGATACGAAATATTATCGGAGATATGATGAATTATCAACATAAATTAAGATAATTCATAGGCTTTCTTTTTAATATGGTATTATCCTGCACAGAATTCCAGTCACAATGCCAGACGTGTCACGGGGACTGGTCCATGGCATCACCCCCAACATGTCAAGAGGTCATTGACGTAACTTCTACAAGACCATTATCCAAAGACTTTGACGTAAAGAGGTTCGGACTCAATACAACAAGTCGCATAAAAGCGTTTGTCTTCAAGTTTGTCTCTATACCAGCCAAGCGGATCAGAACATCCAATGCCAACGCAATAATACATAGTAGTTTCTTCATATATTCTATCATTTGGGGTAAAGACAGCGAAAATCTGCGAACCAGCCAAATATAACTTAGCATATCTGACAAGTGACAAGTGACAAATGGTGTAAGCCATGCCTATGCCTTTCCGTTCCCCTCTACTCCTTTTCCATAATCTCCAGAATAGAGGACGCTGAAGGAGAACTTCATACCCTGGAGCTGTTATATGAAAGGCGGCTGGATGCTGGAGCCATTGTCTTGTGGACTGTATTTCAACACAGTGTTCGGGTCGGAGTTCTGGGACCGCGAGCCCGAACGCTATCCCGACAACTATTATCCACTGTTGAAGACTAAGGTGCGCACCAACATTTTCATTGGCCAGCGTATGACGAAAATTATCCCTGCCAACCGCCGTAAGTTCCTAAAAAGCATCACGCTGTTTTATGAGATTAGTTCGTGCGACCTCTACATCCGTTCAGCATTCATGGACAGCAAGGTTTCGCTGGGCGACATCCTTTGACTGTCGATAGGAATGAAATTGCAGATGCTGTGAATAAATAATCTCCACAACAGATTATTCTTTACGACGTAGAACGAACACACCACAAGCGTAATTGAGTGGAGTGTGATTAAAACGAGTTGACGAGTTGAAACTTGTCAACTCGTCAACGAAAAAAATTAATATACGCTGTATGTGCAATACTGGGTGAGGAACGACTTGCTGTTGCGACCTCCAGTAGTGTTGGTAAAAACCTGTATCAAATCGTATGTGGCACGCGAACACTTTAATGTTGCCTTCTTCGACTTGTTGGAAGTGCAATAGAACCAATAGTCGATATTGACATTGGAAGGCACATTGAAATTGGGTCCGAGGTCGATTTCTTCTATATATGCACTATTAAACATACTGCCGATACTTGTTACATTGTCAGCGCTCCATCCCGAGATGTTTATCTTCTTTGCATTGCCACAACCAGCGAATGTACTGCTAAGGTTCTGAACTGACGTAGTCTTCCAGCCGGAAAGGTTGATGGAAGTGGCAGTGCATCCCTTGAATGCGCTGTCCATTGTGGTGGCAGAAGAGAAGTCGGCATCTACACATGTGAACTCACCGTTGCCGCCTACACCAGCGAATGCATTCTTCATATAGATGATATTCGACGTATTGCTCTTGCCGAACACAACAGTCTGAAGACTCTTGCAATTGCTGAATATAGAGGTGAAATCATTGGCATTATGGAAGTCAAACGAAGACATGTCCACCTTCGGCAACAGATAGCAGTTGGTAAACATCTCCTTAACTCCCGTTTCCTCCAACGATGTCTTGCTACAATCAAATTTCACATCGGTTAGTTTCTGACAATTCCAGAACATACGGTTGAAGGTTCTAACCTTATCAGTGTTCCACGAACTGATATCCACAGACTTGAGCGAATAGCAACGGTCAAACAGGTTGTTCATCGAGGTGACGTTGGACGTGTTCAACCCCTTCACGTTTACAGACTCAAGACTCTCACATAGAGTAAAGATTCCGGACATATTGGTCACTTTTGAAGTGTTGAGCGGAGTGAGGTCCACGCTCTTCAGCTTTCTGCATTGATTGAACATGCCTGCCATGTTGGTGCAGAGCGAGATGTCAAGTCCCGAGAGGTCAACCTCCTCCAAGCCATCGCAATTACTAAACATTTTAGAGCAAGTGTTGCCGGTGCTTACGATTGCTCCGGGAGTGGAGACGGTGATGGTGGCTTTGGCGGCATCCCATTCCATGTAAACATTATACGGCAAATTTCTGTCATTGCCAGCTATCCTCCACACATTGGCAGGAAGACTACTTCCTGTAAAACCTTTATATTTGTCGCTATGGCCTATGATGTTCACCTTCTTTACGTCGGTAATAACTCCTCCGTTAGCTTTTACGAGACTCTCTATGTTATTTCTGAATCCGTCGTTGGCTTTTATCGGAGCTCCGGCATAAGCCTCCGACTTCTGGTTAAGCTTGAATGTAAACTTCTTGCTGATGTTGGTGGTTGGGGTTAAGGTGACGTTAGCACTCTTGTCCGTGCCGTTATAGTTGGCATATACGAAGAGTATTAGTTTCCCATCCTCCTTGGAGAAATCGTATATCCATCCCTGCTCGCCGAAGCACACGTCAAAGTCGCAGTTGGCTTCAATGGGTATTTCCACCCTTCCTCCGGCTGCTGGAGCTTCCACCAGAGTCTGCTTAACGTTAATGTATGGTTCATTCTGAACGTCAGGAGAACTTGGGACATCGCCCTGAGCATAGTCAATGACAGACTCTGAGTCGAAGTCGGAGAGCCAGTCGGAATCCGTTGCGCCGCCGCTTGTCATCCAATTTGAAATCTTCGGGAACACCTTGTTAATCTTATATCCCTCAATGGTATGAGGCATATAGCCTTCCACCCTGAACGCCCATACGAGTCCTCCATTGTGGAAACTGCTATCGTCAGTGTTTGATGCGAATCGGGTTACTGCAGTGTTCTTCTCGTGTATCTCCACCATGTTCTGTGTGTTATAGATGAAGAAGTTGAGGTCTTTGTCCCTAATGTTCAACTGTGGATTGCCGTCTAACGGTCGTGTGAGTATGATGGTGACATAAGGCAAGCTTTCCTGTGATATCTTTGGCAGATTAACATTGAAATAGCCGTTGCCTTTCTTTAAGTTCTGTGCTCCGTTCACTCGGAAAACAGGAGTGCCGCTGGCATCAGATTCCGATACGTTCTCCACCGAAAGGCGCGTATCCGACGAGAGCCAGTTCACTTCGAGTCCGTCCACATCCACACCCTTTACCTCAACTCCAGGCACAAACGGCAGTTTGCCGCCTATGGCACGTATCTGAAGAGTGATTTCCAGGGTCTCCGAAGTATCGGACTTTCCATACTGTTTTCTGTAGCCAAGCACGAAGTCGTTCATATCGTAGTCGCCCATTTCTGGATACATGTCCTCAAAGAGCACTGTGCCATACACCGAGTTGTTGGGTGAGAACACCACGGTCTTGTCGCTTCCCAACGGCGTCAGCGCCTCTGACGCGTCAGTAATCTCGTCCGATATGTTGGCGGCACGAGTGAGAACCTGCTTTTTACCGATGTCAATGGTGCGCACCACTGTCTTGCCATCCTTGTCGAGGTAGGCAAGATATAGGTTTTCAAACGTTTTGAGTGTAGTGAGAGATACTGTTTCCAGTTTATCAGCCTCAAGCATTGTGGTACACATTAGTTTCTCTAAGTTCTCGTCCTCATATATATACGCACGAGTCGTTACATTGCTTATAAGCTGTATATCCACGTCTTGCGACATGTTCCAGTCAAAATCCAAAGGAACTTCAATCGAATCATTACCTTCAGTATTCACGCCAGGGTGCATTGTATCAACACAAGCACCGAGTGTTGTAAAGGCGATTGAAACGCCAGCCAACCTTAAGATTTTGCAAAAATATGGTTTAATATTCATGACTTAAAAAATTTTGCGCAGTATAGTATTCATTCTCAATTTGGCGCAAATATAAAAAAAAATATTGAATTGTCCAAGGAATTAGACAAATATATTTAATAATATCCTAAAAATATTCACTTTTCAAGTAGAAAGTGTAGTAGAAAGCCTTTTTTATACCCCAGTTCGGGATAAGAAATAGTTTATAAAAAAGTTGGTAGTCTCATAAATATTTTGTACCTTTATAGGTGAAAATCAATTAGTTACAAAAATATTTAATATGACTACCGATTACAAAGTTACAGAATTATTTTGTATTATAGACGAGTTTTGCAAACATTTTGATGCAGAAAATGCAGGAAATTTGCTGGAAGACAATAGCGGAGTGAAGCGTAGACGGCGTGCAGCATCGTTGTCCGACAGTGAAATGTGTCACGGGGACTGGTCCATGGCATCACCCCCAACAAGTCAAGAGGTCATTGACGTAACTTCTACAAGACCATTATCCAAAGACTTTGACGTAAAGAGGTTCGGACTCAATACAACAAGTCGCATAAAAGCGTTTGTCTTCAAGTTTGTCTCTATACCAGCCAAGCGGATCAGAACATCCAATGCCAACGCAATAATACATAGTAGTTTCTTCATATATTCTATCATTTGGGGTAAAGACAGCGAAAATCTGCGAACCAGCCAAATATAACTTAGCATATCTGACATCTGACATGTGACATGTGACAAATGGTGTAAGCCATGCCTATGCCTTTCCATTCCCCTCTACTCCTTCTCCATAATCTCCACAGGGGGGACGCCAACACTTATATCGAGCAGCGCAGTGGAATAGTTTTACGGTATATTTTTAGGAGGAAATACGTTAATCTTCTAAAATCTGTAATCAGTTACAACTTTTTTTCGTAACTTTGCCTCCCGATGAAGCATCTGAAAGAGATAATGATCAGTTTGTACCACCGTAAGTGGTTGAAATACGGCATCGTAACGATAGTCGCAATACTATTGCTGGGCGTCGTCGGCGAGAATAGTTTGTGGAATGTTCACCGCAATAAACGCCGTATCGTTGAACTGAAAGACGAAATCAAAGAATATACTGACCGATATAATAATGACCAGATGCAGATACGCCTGTTGGACAGTGACCCTAATGCAATGAGAAAGATAGCCCGTGAACGCTATTTTATGAAGGCTGACGATGAGGATATCTTTGTGTTGAGTGACGATCCGCGGACGCAAACACCATTTAACAGTAATAATGAGACAACTGAATAAGATAGAGAGCTACCTCCTTTTAGCAGGTGGTATGCTGATGGTGGTTGGCGCTGGTGCCAGCCTTTTTTTGCAGCCGTGGGCGGCTTATGCTTTTGCTCCCGGTGCACTTTTGTATGCTGCGATGCAGATGCAGCAGCGTTATGACGGAACCAATATCACTGTGCGCCGCCTTCGCCGCATCATGCTCATCAGCGATGTGCTGTTTTTGTTGGCAGGCTTGATGATGTTGGCGAATAATTCCAATTTCCTCGGTCTCGATTTCCTGGTCTATTTGCAATATGTGCACAACAACTGGATTGTTTTGGTGCTTTTGGGTGCCATACTGCAACTCTATACAACCCATAGAATAGCTCACGAACTGGAAAAAGAGGCAAAAAAACTCTAAATATTTGCACAAATATATTAAATTGCGCAAAAATATTCCGTGTTTTCATACCATCGTAGTACTTTTGTAGCAACAAACGAAATTGTCTATGAAGAAAATTCTATATACTCTTGCTCTTGCGGCCGCACTTACTTCGTGTGTCGGATCGTATAATGTGGAAGGTTCATCGTCGATTACCGCCCTTGATGGCAGTAAACTTTATCTGAAAGCTATCAAGAACAATCAACTGAAAAATCTCGACTCGTGTGAGGTGGTACATGGTGAATTTCACTTCTCGGGTACACTCGACAGTATTCGCATGGCCAGTCTGTATATGGACGATGAGAGTGTGATGCCCATCGTACTGGAGAAGGGCGACATCGTAGTGAAGATTGAGGCTGGTCGCCAGATCGTAAGTGGCACTCCGCTCAACGATTCACTTTATGTGTTTATAGAAGAACACAACCGCTTGTCAAACCAGATGAACGAGCTCTCGCACAAGCAGAGTCAGATGTTGCTTGACGGTATAGACGAGGCAGCGATCAATGAGCAACTATCGGTTGAAGCCGCCAAGATAGCCAGCGACGAAGACCGTCTTGTCACCAAATTCATAGAGGCTAATTTCGATAATGTGCTGGGTCCTGGTGTGTTTATGATGATTACCAGCCAGTATCGTTATCCTATCCTTACCCCGCAGATTGAAGACTTGATGTCGAAAGCCACCAAGGTTTTCAAGGAAGATCCTTATGTCAAGAACTACTATAAGACCGCACAGGAAAACGAGCAGCGCATGAATGGACTGGAAGAAGCGCCAACTCCTCCAGCCCCTCCTGCATCGCAGCAACCGTCAGCACGGCTGACTACTGTGCCACAAAAGTAACAGTATGAAAACAATCATATCAGGAGGAACCATTGTTAATGAAGGACGCGTATTTGATGCTGATATCATCATCAGCGACGGGCGCATCCTTGAAGTGACAGACCATCATCCCGAAGCATCGTATGACGAGTGTATCGATGCTTCGGGATGCTACGTATTACCAGGTGTCATTGACGACCATGTGCATTTTCGTGAACCCGGACTGACCGACAAGGCAGATATCGACAGCGAGAGCCGTGCCGCTGCAGCCGGAGGTGTTACTTCGTTTTTCGACATGCCTAACACCGTTCCGCAGACCACCACACCTGAGGCTCTTGCCGATAAGTTTGCACGCGCCAGTAAAGAAAGCCATGTCAATTACAGCTTCTTCTATGGTGCTACCAACGACAATGTAGATACTTTCAGTTCGCTCGATATCCACCGCATACCGGGTATCAAACTCTTCATGGGTTCTTCTACCGGTAATATGTTGGTAGATAAGCGAGCGGCCTTGGAGCGCATTTTTGCAGAGTCACCGTTGCCGTTGATGGCACATTGTGAAGATACGCAAATCATTGACCGCAACATGGCAGAGGCTCAGCGCCTTTATGGGCCAGACCCCAAAGTGACGCATCATCCAGAGATACGCAGTGAAGAAGCGTGCTACGAGAGTACCCGTCTCGCTGTAGAACTGGCTCGCAAGTATGATACTCATTTCCATGTGGCACACCTTACTACAGCCAAGGAACTGACTCTTATCGATCCTGTGGCTTATCCACATATCACCGCAGAGGCTACTGTGGCACATCTTTACTTCTGTGACCGCGACTACAATGCCCTTGGTACCCGTATTAAGTGCAACCCAGCCATCAAAACCGTTGGCGATCGACATGCCTTACAACAGGCATTGACCGATGGTCGCATCAGTGTTATAGGTACAGACCATGCGCCCCATCTGTTGAGTCAGAAAGAAGGCGGATGCAAACGGGCTGCCAGTGGAATGCCGATGATACAGTTCTCATTGGTCACCATGCTCGAACTTGTCAATCAAGGCATACTCACCATCGACCGGCTGGTGGAGTTGATGTGTCATCAGCCTGCGCGCCTTTTCAGCGTTCGTCAACGTGGATTCCTGCGTCCGGGCTATCATGCCGATATGGTATTGGTACGTCCCGATCATGCCTGGACGGTGACTCGCGACTGCATACAGAGCAAGTGTGGATGGAGTCCCATGGAAGGACACACCTATCTCTGGCAGGTGGAACGCACCCTGTGCAATGGTCATACGGTGTATGCCAACGGTAAGGTTGATACAGATTATATAGGAGAAGAGATTGCATTCCGATGAAGCTGACCTACGAGATAAGTGAGTTGGTGCCATACATCAATTGGATTTATTTCTATTATGCATGGCAGTTGCGCGATGCTGAGGCTCAACAGCGGCAACGCAAGGATGCCGAAGCCGTGTTGGCAGAACTCAACGGAAAGTATCAGGTCTATGCGCTCTTTGAACTGTTGGAAGCCAATGCCGATGGCGATGACATCATGGCAGGAGGTCATCGTATCCCATTATTGCGACAGCAGACGGGCGATTGCCTGTGTCTTTCCGATTTTATCCGTCCGTCTTCGTCTGGGGTGAAAGACCGTATTGGTGTCTTTGCCACCAGTGTTGACCATGGTTTAGAGCGTGATTTCGATACCGATCCTTATATGAAAATGATGGTGCAGTTGTTGGCTGACCGATTGGCTGAGGCTGCTGCCGAGAAGATGCACGAGTCGGTAAGACGCACCTATTGGGGCTATGCTCCCGACGAACAATTGTCGATAGACGAACTTCATGCCGAGCGTTTTGTAGGTATTCGTCCGGCTATTGGCTATCCGTCATTGCCCGACACGAGTGTCAATTTCGTGTTGGACGAAATGATAGACCTCAAGCAGATAGGCATCCGACTGACCGAGAGTGGGGCGATGAAGCCCCATGCCAGTGTAAGCGGACTGATGATTTCCCTGCCCCAAGCACATTATTTCTCTATAGGCCGTATAGGTCATGACCAGTTGGCTGACTATGCCAAAAGACGTGGGCTTCCTGTCGAGGTAGTAAGAAAATTCTTGAGTTCTAATCTATGATGGTTCAATACGTTAATGGGATATTCCTGCTGATAGGTTTCGTCATTGCACCTTTGCTGTGTTATGGCGTCTGCCGCTGGCTGTTGCCACGACGCTGGCGATGCAAGATAGGCGTCGTCGGTGCGGCAGTGATCATCCTCTTGACTGCTTATGGCTGGACATTTGGTTCGCAACAATTGACAGTACGTCCTGTGACGATAGTCTGTTCCGACCTTCCCCAGTCTTTTGATGGCTATCGCATCGTGCAGTTTTCCGATGCCCATGTCGGAACGATGACGGGTTGGCGCAAAGCCATGCTTCAACGGGCGGTGGACAGTATCATGAATCAACGAGCCGACATGATCGTGTTTACGGGTGATTTGCAAAATATCGAACCACACGAACTCCCCGAACATCTTGCCCAGCTCTCGCGACTGAAGGCTCCCGATGGTGTCTATTCGGTTTTGGGCAATCACGACTATGCTGTTTATCAAAAGGCAGATTCGGCAACAAAAGCCGCCAACTGCCGGTTGACCTGCGAATACGAGCGCCGTGCCGGATGGCAACTGTTGCTGAACGAACACCGCACGATACGTCGTGGCAGCGATTCGCTTATCGTTGCAGGAATGGAAAATTGGGGTGTTGCCAAGCGCATGCCCCATCGTGGCGATGTAGGCAAGACACTCGCCGGACTGCAGCGCAGTGCATTTGTTGTTATGCTCGAACACGACCCGTCGGCTTGGCGCGCGCGCATACTGCCCGAATCATGGGCACAACTGACCCTTAGCGGACACACCCATGGCGGTCAACTCCGACTGTTCGGGTGGTCACCTGTATCCTTCACATACGATGAGTGGGGAGGTCTTTACCATGAAGGCCGTCGCCACTTGTTTGTATCCACAGGACTTGGCGGACTCATTCCTTTCCGCCTTGGCATATCAGGCGAAATAGTAGTAATCACATTAAAGAAAACACTATAAATGATGAAATACCTTTATCGTATATACCAAATCCTGGTAGCACTTCCCGTTACTGTGCTGATGACTATATGGACAGCATTTCTTGTTGGCGTAGGTTGCACATTAGGCAATGGTCACTATTGGGGCTATTACCCCGGTCGTTGGTGGGCAAAAGTTATTGCCCGCATATTCCTGTTGCCCGTCACTATAGAGGGGCGTGAGCACTTGGAACCCAACCAGTCGTATGTTTTTGTTGCCAACCATCAGGGTGCTTTCGACATTTTCCTCATCTATGGCTTCCTTGGCCGTAATTTCAAATGGATGATGAAATATCAGTTGGGCCGCATTCCTTTTGTGGGCTATGCCTGCAGAAAGTCTCACCAAATCTTTGTAGATAAGCGCGGTCCGAGTCATGTGAAAGCCACCTACGACAAAGCACGCGAAACCTTGCAGCATGGCAATTGTAGTGTTGTGGTATTCCCTGAAGGTGCGCGTAGCTTCACCGGACACATGGGTAAGTTTAAGAAAGGTGCATTTGCATTGGCTGATGAACTCCAGTTGCCAGTAGTTCCGCTGACTATCAATGGTTCTTTCAATGTCATGCCTCGCATGAAAGATTGTCATTTTGCTACATGGCATCCGCTCAAACTCACTATCCATCAGCCCATTTATCCTATTGGACAGGGTTGTCAGAATATTCAAGCCACGATGCACCAGGCCTATGATTCGGTGATGTCGTCATTGACTCCCGAATATCAGGGTTATGTGGAAAATCCCGACCAATAGTCTTGAAGCGACTCTTTGACATCAAATCAGTAACGCGCAGGCGGAGACCCATAAAATTCGATTTTTAAAAAATATCCGACCACTCGGCCACCGAATGGTAAGCGTATGCGCGATGCTCATATATAGCCATCAAGAATTAAGCATATTGCTCAGAAATAAACTGAGCAATTTTCTTTTGATAACGTTTGACAAGGGTATTGCCCAACATTTGACAAAAGTATGATCCAACGTCTGACACAAGTATAAGTGATATTTGCCAATAGGTTGCAGAACATGTGTAACAAGCAGAGACAAAGGCTGTTGGTGCGCTTTAGATGGTGTGTGGGTGAGCAAATCAAATTGATTTGCTGAGGAAAACAAATTGATTTGCTGAGGAAAACAAATTGATTTGCTGAGCAAAATAAATTGATTTGCTGCCCCAAACAATATTGATAGGGTAGTTATGGGGTATGTATAGATTTGCTTTCGCTATCGTTTTTTGCTAATTTTTCAGTCATAATTAACTCATATCATTTAAACACACGAAGATTATGTGAAAACTTAATTTTTTGGTAGTCTATAAGTATAAGTCAATCCCACCTTTCGGTATGATGACCGATGGGTGGGATTGCTTTGCTGTTATCAAACAGATGTGATGGGAATGTGGTAATCCGTATTGGGTTCGATGTCGAAGCATCGGTTGCCAAGGTATAGTCGCCCGCGTCCTTCATCACTTCTGATGCAGATATAATGGCGTTCCATCCGGATATGAATAATGCCATTTGGCGTGGGCACGCGACCCTCCATCCATTCCAAATCAGCCAAGTAGGGGCGTGCTTCCCATGTTGCATAACCCGGTTGGGTGGGTTGTATGCCGAGAAAATAACGCCCTAACAGATAGACTGGCGACGCTCCCCAAGCATGGCACAGACTCTTACCGTAAGGACGACCATACATTGCCAGATGTTCTGTGCCTTGTTCAGAAGGAATGTATTTTTCCCAAAACGAAGTGGCACCTTCTCGAAGCATACCACCCCAGTAGTTGCGTATCTCTTGTAAAACCTGTGTTTGCCTGCCCATCATGCACAGTGCCTCCAGTTCGTAAAAGCGCATATAGGGTGTGGTGATAGGATCTATTTTATTGTTTTCCATCACGCTGTCCACGATATTGCGCTTCGTAGCATCATCTACAATATCGTAGAGAATGGCAAACATATTGGGAAACTTCGTAATCTGATGGTTTATCTCGCCTTCTTCAATGGCATGTTCCCAAGCCTGGCAATCATCGTTCCATAAGAGTTGACGCGTCTTGCAGATCACATTTTCAGCCAGTTGCTGATAGGGGTCTGTCTGATGGAGTAGGGTAGCACAGGTGTGCATGGTCATCAGAGCCTTGTAGAACAATATCTGTTCGAAAGCCAATACCCCTCGTTTGTGCATGGGGAAATCCACCCAATCTACAAAAATCCAGTCGTCAGCCTTGCCTTCCACCAGTCCATCGCTATTGGTACGCTCTAAAACATAGTCCATGAGTGTGCACATCTTCGGATACATCTCGCTGATGAAAGTGATGTCGCCCGTATATTGGTAATAGTCGAGAATGGACTTAAACCAATAGAAGGTGTAGTCCATAATGGTATTGATGTGTGCAGTAACAGGGTCTTTGCCCCGTAGCTGACGTATGGTGCGCTTCACACATTCAGTGTCGAAACGCAGATAATAGTTCATCAGATAAGACTGTATGGCATCGCCCGACCATGTCCATCGGTCACGCTTGATACCATCCAAGAAAAATTCGCGTGTGGTGAGATCCATCGTGTAAGCGCCCACTTCCCATATCTTGTTGAGCAGTTTGTCGGAACAAGCGAATGTACCGCTGTGGCTTTCGTCATACGGCGCATATTCATAGTCCATCGATAAACTGTCGTAATGGCTATTGTCTGCAGTTTCCACATAGACATAGCGGAAAGCCTTGCTACCCAGTTCTTGACGGGTCGATACAATGTCGAGCGTTTCGCAGTGGTCTTTGTCGAGTGCTTCCTCACGACTCTCACCATAGTATATATGTGCCACACCGACCAGTCCAGACAGACGGACGTAGCCGAAAGTTTCCCGTCCGAAGTCGTAGAGCATGCCTTCGCCAATACTTTCTTGTGCTACAGGTTCTTGTCGTAGTGTAGGCAGACGGTAGGCAGACGGTGGAGTGTCCATGCGGTCAAAGTTCCATTGCGCAGCCGGAACATAGATTCCAGAACCGTGAGCTACTCCGTTTTCATCAATCCATATCTTATCTTCATAGGTAGCCAACCATGATGAATTGCTGTGTATGGTCATACCTTTGATGAAGAGTGCGGGTGGGGTAGATTGATTCCACACCTTGAAATTCAGTCGGTGGGCTCCTGCCGGAATCAGAAATTCATCAGGCATGCCAAACTGCAATTTGCCATCGAGCATGAAGTTGAACAGTCCTTCGGCCTTGATGTGGATGGTTTCTGCCTCTGCCAACTCTACGTTAGTTGAAAACTCTACCGTGGGCCAATGGGAATCCTGCTTCCAGAACGGAGGAAACATAGCACCCCGTTCTGTTCGCCGGTTATTGAATTGATTGCCGAGCCACACTTCAAAATCACCAGGATACCATATCCATGTGGCGTGCGGCATAGGGTTAGATGTCATCGCCATAGCGTTCGTGTGTGATTTGTTCAAGTGATTTTCCTCTTGTCTCAGGTGCACCGATAGTACCTATGAGCAGTGAGATGACAAGTAGGGCAACCATGCAGTAGGCAGCTATGGTAAAGCCTTCGCCATGTTCACCATATATATATACGAAGCACAGACCCCATACTGCCGACAGGCTACGAACGATGAAGAACATCACTCCTTGTGCTGCGGCACGGTATTTGGCAGGGAACAATTCTGATGCCCACAACGCATAGAAAGCCTGTGCAGAGAAACCAGCCTGTATGCCCCACAATACGGTATAGATAATCAATCCCCAGATGCTTGTCACCCCTACGGTAATAACCATTCCCCATGCAGCAATAGCAAATATGCCGCCCATGAAGAACAGCCAGCGCTGATTGACACGATCTACAAGCATGGAGAAGATGAAAGTGGTGATGATAATCAACGTCCATTGGCCTACGGTCAATAGGTTGGCATCGGCATTAGACAAGCCACCGGCTGTCTCGAAAATATGGGGTTGGAAGAATCCCATCACCGATGCCACAAGATTCCAAGTGAGATACATGCCAGCAAGGAATGCGATGGTCACTATGTTGACACGGTTGGTCAACAAACTGGCAAATGAGAATGCCGAACCCACTGAAGGTTTCTCTTGTTCGCGTTCCTGTGCGGCTTTCCATTCTGCCGACTCGTCGAGCTGGCGCTGCAAAAGCCATGCTACCAGTGCAACGAGAAACAATGAGGCGAATACGATACGTGAGCTATACACGTTGAGCTCGGCTCCGCTACCCGTGACACCAAACATGGCAGCCAGTTCTTCTACCATATAAAAGCAGATTCCTTCTGTTCCTGCACCTGCTGTGGGTGGCGCCAAAAGGGTTCCAAACAGCAGGATAAAAGTAGGACCTACACCCCATGCCATCTGTGAAATGCCGATGTTGCGACCTCTGTTACCTATCTCGCTACTCTCTGAGATATAGGTCCATGAGGCTGGCACTCCCACACCTACGCTGACACCCGTGATGAGAAATCCTGTCAGCAGCATGGGAAAATTGGTGGACAGGAGAATGAGCAACACACCGGTCATATATACCAGCATATTGTAGGTGTATATCACTTTTCTGCCATATTTATCGGCAAGTACACCGCCGATAATGGCACCAATGGCTGCTCCCAGACAGTTGGCACTGATGGCATTGAGCCATCCGAGATGACCTTCGGTCAGTTGCAAATAGTCTTTCCAGAGTGTCAGTCCTGCGGCTCCAGCCACAATGGCTCCCGCATCGAGATAGTTGGTCAGTGATACAGCGATAGTACTCTTTAAACTGTTTTTCTTGTTCATTGTTTCGAAGTGTTATAAGTGTTTGTTATTGGATTTACTATTAGTTTTTGGCACATCCAGCAGACAGTTTGATGGATTCGCTTACTGATGGACCGTTGTTCTCCCAGGTGTTGCCCGGTCCACAGGCATTCTTCAGATATTTCTCTTCTGGTGTCCAGTTGTTGCGCAGGGTGATATGGCTTGATCCTTCATCGGTATAGAGATAGAACCAGTGGGCAGGGTCGTGTACGTAGGAAGGGCGTGCAATGTCGCGCACTACATTCTCTTCAATGATAGTGCCTGGTTGGTTGCCCAGGGTATAGATGCCTGCACAGTCGTACATGTGTTGGGCATAATTATAGATGAGATTGCCTTTCACTCGGTTGTTGCCCATGCAGGTGCGATTGCGATTCCATCCCCATCCCAGCGAGATACCGGTGTATGAGATGTCGTGGATGGTGTTGTGTTCGATATTCATTCCGTTGACATATCCGGCGGCAATAGCCACACAGCCCCAGTCTTCATTGGTCACATCATAGAATTCGGACTGCGCTACCGTTTGCATGCTACATACTTCTCGTTGGTCCATTGGCTTGTAGGGACGGTGGGTCTCCAGTCCTTCAGGTGAGAACGAACCGCAGACCAAACCGTTCATGGCAATATCGGTAAATACACATTGACTGACACGACCGCCCTGACAGCCGATTTGATAGTCGAGACCAGAACCTCCCAGATGCTCAAAGCGGCAGTCGCTAAAACTAATATCATCGCCGTGATAGATTTCTACAGCAGCGGCTGCACGTCCCAACCATCCTTGGTTGTCGAGCTTGTGGTTGTTGGGACGGTCAATCTGCGGTCGCAGTTTGTAGGCTTCAGTCAGATACATTCCTGCCTGCAAGGGCACATGACCTTGTGTTGACGGACGCAACCATGTGGTATGTGAGAAGTTGATACCCTGGATTGTGATGTCTTCCACTGGATGTTCGGCAGTGCCAACCACACGAAACAATGTTTCCAAAAGGGGAATGGTGGCTTTCAATGACGAGGCTGTCTCGCCCTGTCGGGGCATGTAGTAGAGTTTGTGGGTCTGTATGTCGTGATACCATTCACCGGGCTGGTCAATGAGTTCTTTGGCATTGGTCAGATAGAAAGGCGATGGATGTTTGGTGTCGGGTGTCATGGGCGAAGGCCAGGGGTGCTCAAACTGCAAGCGTGCTTCGGGTTGGTGAAAGGTGATAGCTGCAGAATCGCCCTCATAGCGTATGGATTTGATGCGGAGATTTGAGGTGCACCACATTTCATGAAGCACCATTTCTGCATGTGACGCCTTGGCTATGCGTTGTGCTGCCTGTCGCGGAATCCACAACTCTTGACGTTTCTTGTCGTAGGTCATGATGCGGTTCATCTGCTCAAAGTCTGCCACATCGCGTGCACGAACAGCTTTCTTGCCGTTGGTCCACAACTGTCGGAAATCGATGGGGCGACCGTTCACTTCGGGAACATCTGCCACAAGTAGTTTCCCTTCCCGTTTCCATACGGACAGGTTGAGACCTCCACTGATGGTAGTTCCTTTTCCAGTGATGGTCAGATGGCTGTCTTCTGGTCGCAGGGTGATGGGTTGGTCAATATAATAGGTGGCACTATCAGCCAACTGCAATGTGACATTGGAGGCTTGTCCCAACCGATGCATCTCTCTGGCTTGTCTGATGGCATCTGTCAACGACTCGTTTTGGCCTACTGCGATATGGGCTGTTTGTTGGCGGTTGACAGGTGCTGTACGGTCCAGCGGCAACCAGATACTCATATCTGTTTTGCCTCTGTTGTCCCATGCATAATATGGAATCAGACGGATCTTGGCAGTCTTTGTGGCTGGTTGTGTGATTTCTCGGTAAAGGGTATTGTTGTTCCATGCTTCGCCTTGGCGCAACAAAGCCTCTCCTTCCAAGGCTGTCACTTCATGACCGTCGATGGTCATCTTGACGGGAGTCAGTAGGATGTCAGTGGGAATGATGATGTCGTTGATGTGATGTCCACCCTCAATATCGTTGCTTTCCAAACAATATACCAACGGACCATACATGATGGCCACTTGGTTTTTATTTTCTTCAACCAACGGATTGCTTTCCATCAAGCGTGGGCGCAATGGAATATTGATGCTGACAGTCTGTGATTTCTTTTGGTCTATAGCTACCGCCGTGTAGCTGTTGGCTGTAGCCTGTTGACCGTTTATCGTGGCAGACTTTGCCCATGACGGCATGCGTACCATCAATGTGTGGATGCCTTTAGCCTGATGGATATGGAGGTCTATCTGTCCGTCGTAGGGATAAGCCGTATGCTGTTCGATGTCGATACGGTCGGTTTTCAGACGATTTTCGCCAAAGAGATTGACATAAAGTGTATCGCCTTTTACTGCATAAGCATATTCCTGAGCTTCGCATAGTGTGCGCAGGGTGTTGGGCGGACAACAGAAACACGATATGTATTCCTGTCGCTCTTTGGGCCAGCGCATGGTGTAGGGGAATGAGGCGGTGCGACGCAGTGCCTCGGTATAGAAGAAACGCTTGCCGTCGAGCGATATGCCACTGAGAATACCATTGTAGAGCTCGTTCTCCACATTATCTATATATTTGGCATCGGCAGTGCTTTCAAACATACGCCAAGAGAAAAGCAGTTGTCCAATCTGGGCACATATTTCGTTGTGGGCAGCCTCATTGGGCAGCTGAAACTGACGACCATAAGCCTGGTGTATCTGTTGGATGCTGGGCTGATCGTAGGTTGTGCCATCGGGCGATACTCCATCGTAGAGCGCTCCGCATCCTCCCATGATATAGATTTTATGCTGGATAATGTCATCCCAGATCGCTGTCAGGTTCTTCATCAACTGTGCCTCTCCGGTCTCGGCATAGAGGTCTGCCACACCTGCATAGAGATAATTGGCACGTACGGCATGTCCCATGGCTTCATATTGTTGACGGAAAGGTATGCGATCTTGGTTGTGGTCTTCTCCGTTTTTTACCGAATCGCGTATGGCAATAAGCCCTTTGGCGAGTTGCAGATACTTTGGATTGCCAGTGGCACGATACATTTCTGCGGCACCCATATAATGTGACGGACAGATGGCGTTGCGCGATAGTTCGGCGGCATCGTTGGTAAGAAAGTCGTAAAGGAAGTCGGCTGCTTTCTGTGCGCAGTTGAAAAGTGTCTTCTTTCCCGTTGCTCTCCAGTGTATGATACCTGCTGTCATCAGATGTCCCAGGTTGTAGGTTTCGAAATTCAGCCTTGAGGCAAAGGCCTTTTTATGGTCGTTGCCTATTTCAATGCCGATATTGGTATGGTCGCCAGCATGTGAGTCGATGCCGGCATTACGTTCTGAGATAACTACTGGTGTGTGGATGTAGCCATCGTTGCGCTGTGCCAAAGCTACCTGTTGGATAAACTGATCCATCAGTTCGTCGAGCTTTTTATCCTTGGTCACAGCATAGACAGCAGCGCAAGCTTCCAGCCATTTATACATGTCGCCATCGTGGAATGGCGGTCCATGGTGTACTCCTTTGACGGTTCCTGCTGCCACTTCAAAATTTCGAAAGCCGTGAGAAAGATCGGGGTTGTTCCAAGTGTTCCACATGTTCCAAATACCGGTTGATGCAAAAACATTGAAACGGTCTCCCCAAAAACCTCCTGTCCATCGGGTAGCACCAATAGGCAAATTATGGGCATGGGTTTGCTGGCTGTTGCGTGTGTCGGTCAGTCCTTGTGCCTGTATGGCCATGGTGCATCCTGTCAAGAGGAATGCACAAAGCGTTTTCTTCATATACTTGTTTTTTGTCAGTCTTAATATCTATTTTATATTTAAGACGGACAAAGGCTTGTTTTGTCGTCAGACAAACATCAAAGAACTCATCACTAAGTCGCTTACGAACAGTCCGCGACGGGTAAGATGCAGGTGATGGTCGGTAAGCTCCAGCAGGCCATCGCTTAAAAACGGTTGTGCTTCTTGGAGACAATATTGACGATGTTGCGGTGTGAGGATGTTAAGATCGAGTCCTTCGCAGGTGCGAAGGGCCACGGTGATGCGGTCGTTGTAACGGGTATCTCCGTCGATGGACTCACTCTCAACAGGCAAATACCCATTCTCTATACTATCGATGTATTGTCGGATATCTGCCACATTCCATAGACGTTCATAAAGATTGAAGGAGTGGGCGGCGGCTCCTAATCCAATGTATGGCTTTTCTTGCCAGTAACTGCTGTTGTGGCGCGACCGACGTGTGGGTTTTGCGAAATTGCTAATCTCGTAGTGCTCAAAACCTGTTGCGGTCAGACGGTCTATAAGACGCTCGTACATCTGTCTCGACAGTTCCTCATCAATTTCTTCCACTTCACCGCGTTGCATCATGCGATAGAGTGGGGTACCTTCCTCATAGGTCAGGGCATAGGCCGATAAGTGTTCCACATTGAGTGCAATGGCTTGGTTGATGTCATCGTCCCATTCTGGTAAAGTCTGCTTGGGGAAACCGTATATCAAGTCGATACTGATATTGTCAATACCCCCTTGCCGTAGTAGTTTGACCGCTGTACTTACTTGACTGGCTTTATGGCGACGGTGAAGAAACTGCAATCTATGGTCGTCGAAGGTCTGTACACCCATACTCACCCGATTGACAGGAAGTGACTTCAGTGCTTCTGCCAATTGTGCTGTCACATCATCAGGATTACATTCGATGGTCACTTCCTCTAACTGGAGGCGATACACCTTTTTTATATATGAGAACAACTGACGTAGTTGTTGGATGCTGAGTTGGCTCGGTGTGCCTCCACCCAAATAGATGGTAGTGATGGTTTCTTCGGTAGGACGAAGTGACATCTCTTTGCATAGCGCATCAACATAGCGCTGCTGCAGGTCAAGACCAACAGTAGAATAGAAACCGCAATAGATACAACGGCTCGCACAAAACGGGATATGCAGATATAAACCAGCCATAATGGGTGCAAAAGTACTAATAAAGTTTAATATTTAAAAGCAAACGCTTGTTTTTCGCAGATAATTTCATAACTTTAGCCTCCGATAACTTAAAACGTAAAAACCTAATAAAACTATAGTCCTATGAAAGTTTATCAGACTAACGAAATTAAGAACATTGCACTGCTCGGCAGTGCGGGTAGCGGCAAGACCACCCTTGCCGAGAGTATGCTTTTCGAAGCCGGTATTATCAAACGCCGCGGAACGGTAGAACAAAAGAATACCGTTAGCGACTATTTCCCTGTTGAACAGGAGTATGGTTACTCGGTGTTTTCAACCGTCTTTCATGTGGAGTGGAATAACAAAAAGCTGAACATTATCGATTGTCCAGGTTCTGACGACTTCGTCGGAGGTGCTATTACCGCCCTCAACGTTACCGATCAGGCTGTGATTCTCATCAACGGACAGTATGGTCCAGAGGTTGGCACACAGAATGCCTTCCGTTATACAGACAAATTAAACAAGCCTGTTATCTTCCTCATTAACCAGTTGGACCGCGAACATTGCGACTTCGATTCGCTGTTGGCCAATATGAAGGAGATTTATGGCGACAAGTGTGTGCCTGTGCAATATCCTATTGCCACTGGTCCTGGCTTCAATGCAGTAATTGACGTGCTGCTGATGAAGAAATACTCATGGAATCCCGAAGGTGGTGCACCAACCATTGAAGACATCCCTGCAGAGGAGATGGATAAAGCAAAGGAAATGCATGCTGCCTTGGTAGAGGCTGCCGCTGCTAACGATGATACACTGATGGAGAAATTCTTCGAGAGTGAATCACTGACAGAAGATGAAATGCGTGAAGGTATCCGCAAGGGACTTGTTACTCGCAGCATCTTCCCTGTGTTCTGCGTTTGTGCAGGCAAGGATATGGGTGTACGCCGCTTGATGGAATTCTTGGGCAATGTAGTACCTTTTGTTAGCGAAATGCCTAAACTGCACAATACACGTGGTGAGGAAATTTCTCCAGATACCGCAGGTCCTACTTCTATCTATTTCTTCAAGACTGGTATGGAACCGCATATTGGTGAGGTGTCTTATTTCAAGGTAATGAGCGGAACACTTAAGGCTGGTGCAGATTTGCAGAATGCTGATCGTGGCTCGAAGGAGCGCATTGCTCAGATATATGCTTGTGCAGGAGCCAACCGTATTGCTGTTGATGAAATGCACGCTGGTGATATTGGTTGTACCGTCAAACTGAAGGACGTGAAGACTGGTAACACACTCAACGACAAGGATACCGACAATCGTTTTGATTTTATCAAATATCCAAATCCTAAATATTCACGTGCAGTTAAAGCCATTAACGAGGCAGAAACCGAAAAGATGATGGCAGCCCTGACTAAGATGCGTCAAGAAGATCCTACATGGGTGGTTGAGCAGTCAAAGGAATTGCGTCAGATTATCGTTCGTGGACAGGGTGAATTCCACCTACGTACACTGAAATGGCGTATGGAAAACAACGAGAAGATCAAGATTGAGTATATTGAACCGAAGATTCCGTATCGTGAAACTATTACTAAGGCTGCACGTGCCGACTATCGTCATAAGAAACAGTCGGGTGGTGCCGGACAGTTTGGTGAGGTTCACATGATCGTAGAGCCTTATGCCGACGGTATGCCTGCTCCTACAGTATTCAAATTTGGCGGTCAGGAATATCGTATCAACGTCAAAAACCAGGAAGTTGTTGACTTGGAGTGGGGCGGTAAGCTCGTATTCATCAACTCTGTAGTAGGTGGTGCTATCGATGCTCGTTTCATGCCTGCAATTCTCAAAGGAGTAATGGAGCGTATGGAGCGTGGACCGCTGACAGGATCTTATGCTCGTGATGTACGTGTTATTGTCTATGACGGAAAGATGCACCCAGTAGATTCTAACGAACTCTCATTTATGCTCGCAGCTCGCAATGCTTTCTCGGCTGCGTTCCGTGAGGCAGGACCAAAAGTTCTTGAGCCTATCTATGACCTCGAGGTATATGTACCAGCTGACTATATGGGTGATGTCATGAGTGACCTGCAAGGCCGTCGTGCACTTATTATGGGTATGGACAGCGAAGCTGGTTATCAGAAGCTTTCTGCTAAGATTCCTTTGAAGGAGCTGAGTAACTACTCTATAGCTCTCAGTTCTATCACTGGCGGTCGTGCTTCGTTCACCACTAAGTTTGCGTCATATGAGCTTGTTCCGAACGAAATTCAGCAGCAGCTTATCCAACAGCATGAGGCTGAAACTAAGGAAGAAGAATAATATTCTAACGGACATAATAAGTTTTTTATAAGAACAATTAATCAGCGGATACTGCTCTTGAATGGGAGTAAGTCCGCTGTTTTTCTTTGTTAGATAACGTAAACAAGTATTTACTTCGTTATTATCCGATAATGGTAAAAATACTTATTGTATAGATTGAATCTGATGAATACACAAAAGAAAATGGCTGAACCAAAGTCCAGCCATTTTGATATGATGTTGTTCGACGGATTACTCGCCCTGAATAGCTGCAACACCAGGAAGAACCTTACCCTCGATGGCTTCGAGCAATGCACCACCACCAGTAGAAATGTAAGATACCTTGTCGGTGAGACCGAACTTGGTGCAGCATGCAACAGAGTCACCTCCACCAATGAGAGAGAATGCACCTTCTGCTGTAGCGGCAGCAATGGCATCACCAATAGCTTTTGAACCAGCGGTGAACTCATCGCACTCGAATACACCAGCAGGACCATTCCACAGGATGGTCTTAGCACCCTTTATAGCCTCTGCAAATTTCTTCTGTGCCTCTGGACCTGCATCGAGACCTTCCATACCAGCAGGGATAGCATTTGAAGGATATACCTCAATTTTAGAATTGGGCTTAATGGTCATGGTAGCAAAGTCGAGGTTGTCGCAGCAAACAGCATCTGGAGCCATTACCAACTCTACACCCTTCTCAGCAGCAAGCTTCTCTACGTTGAGCGCTACATCGAGCTTATCCATCTCAACGATAGACTGACCGATCTCGCCACCATGTGCCTTAGCGAAGGTATAGGTCATACCACCACAGAGGATGAGCTTATCGGCTTTGCCGAGCAGATTCTCGATGATACCGATTTTTGAAGATACTTTTGAACCACCCATGATGGCTACGAATGGGCGCTTGATGTTGCCGAGAACGGCATCTACAGCAGCTACTTCCTTCTCCATGAGCAGACCGAGCATCTTGTTGTCGGCATCGAAATAGTCAGCGATAACAGCGGTAGAGGCATGCTTGCGGTGTGCAGTACCGAAAGCGTCCATAACATAGCAGTCAGCGTATGATGCCAAAGTCTTGGCAAATTCTTTCTGACTGGCCTTCATAGCTTTCTTAGCCTCTTCGTATGCGGGATCCTCCTTGTCGATGCCTACGGGTTTGCCTTCCTCTTCAGGATAGTAGCGCAGGTTTTCGAGCAGGAGCACTTCGCCGGGCTTCAGTGCGGCAGCAGCCTCCTGAGCCTTTGCACAGTCGGGAGCAAACTTTACTTCGGGTACACCGAGTGCTGCAGCAACGGCGTCTTTAATCTGACCCAGTGAAAGTTCGGGCTTTACTTTTCCTTTGGGTTTGCCCATGTGTGACATGATGATGAGTGCACCACCTTTGTCGAGGATGAGCTTCAGTGTAGGAACAGCACCGCGAATACGAGTGTCGTCAGTGATCTTACCCTCTTTGAGGGGTACATTGAAATCTACACGGACAATAGCCTTTTTACCGGCAAAGTTGTAATCTTTGATTTTCATAATGCTTTATAATATTGTTAGTTGAATTTAATGTTTCCATTTAATCGCACGCAAAGTTACGAAAAAGATTAAACATTGCGGTTGTTTCGATAGATAATTTTAAGTTTTTTAGACGATTTACTGATATAATGTAAGGCGGAGTTGACAAAATGTAGTCAACTCCGCCTTTTTGCTATATTTTATAAGGAAGTTTGTTGTTTCTTATAGATTGATGTGCAGACGTGCTCCTACCACAATCCATGCACTGGGTTGCTCTACATTGCCGTAATCGACATAGTTACGCGAAAAGATGTTGTTGGCTTGGGCATAGATGCTGTAAGTGGGTTGACTCCAAGTCAGTCTTGCATCAACGAGGTCGTAGGTATGGTAGGGCTTGGTGACGCCATCTACCGTGAGATATGTGCCTGTACGTTTCTGCATTCTGTAGTTGACAAGGAAACTCCAATGGTCGATAGGAGTCAGTTGAAGTGTTCCTACCAGTTTGTGGCGCAGATATTCCAGTTTTGACTGGCTCTCCAACTGATGTTCGTCGGCCTTGTCTTGGTCGTTGTAGCTATAGGCTACCGACAGATAGGACTGTGGCAGACGGAATAGATGTTCCAAATCGAGTCGAGCAGAAATTTCCGTTCCGATGGTGTTGACCTTGGTGAAGTTGACACTCTGCCATATTGGTTCTTCGGCTGTGGGGTCAAGCACCCAGTCGATGAGGTTACGGCTGTGGTGGTGATATATGCTGGCTTGAACCAAAAGTGCTGCAGAATAGAACTTGACACCGCCTTCTAAGGCACGCAGTTCTTCGGGTTTGAGATACTTGTCTGCCTTGTGACCGCCTACACTGTAATAGAGTTCGGTGAACGAAGGCATACGTAGCGATGAGTTGTAGCTGGCATAGATTTTCCAGTGATCACCCAAGCGCACGCTGGCATCGACACCGGGATACAGTGTGAACGGCATTTCGTTCCAAGTGTTTTTGAATGCAATGAATCCTGCTGACAACGTGAATTGTCGCAGCAAGATATTATGCTCTAAGTGGAAACTGAGGTTTGAACGATTGAGTCCATATTTGTAGTCACGCTCTGTACCGTGGATGTGTACGGGTGTATTGAGTGGTTCGCCAAGATTACCACTGATGATGTCTTCATTACGGAATTCTGCACCGAAAGCAGTACGACCAAGTGGTGAATCAAACCAGCTGTTGAGACTTAGTCCGAACACATCGGTTCTGTGATAGTTGTAGGGCACAGCTTCTTCCGAACCGCGAATCAGTTCGAAGCGGTCTTGGCTACGGTTCCAATATACCGAAGGACGGAAATTGAGAGCGCCACAACGTGTTTCTCCTTGCAGTGCAGTGAAGAATTTGGTGGTACGCTCATACTGGTTATCGAACTTGGCGCTGTAGAATGTGTTGCTGCCAAAACCTTTGGAACTCAACCCTGCGTGCCAGTTGAGGTTCAATAGATTGCTGTCGTACCGTCCTTGATAGAACACTTTTCCTCCTTGATAGTCGCTATTCAGACTTCCAGCTTTAGAGCGACTATAGCCATCTGAACGTGTCATGCTGGCCGACAGACTCGAAGTGAGTGGCGAATTATCGGGGCGTAACACCAAACGACCACCGGCGGTGAGATAACCAAACGAACCACCTTCGGCATGTACATCGGCACACGATTGTTTCTCGCGCTTTGTCACGATGTTGATGGCACCTGCCAGAGATGACGTGCCATAGACACGGCCGGCAGGACCCTCAAGCACTTCAATGCGCTCAATCTCGCTGATATCTACAGGAAAATCGAATGCGTTGTGGCCAGTCTGTGGGTCACAGATGTTAATACCATTGAGCAGGATAGCAATTTGCTCCTGCGTTCCGCCACGAATACCAATGTCGGTCTGCGCACCAATAGGTCCGCGTTGACGCACATCGACACCGACGGCATACTTCAACAAGTCGTTAATACTTTGTACTGGCGCCGCTTGAATTTCGTCGCGACTCAGTACAGTAACCATTCTCGCAGCTTGCCCGTTGGCAAGTGGAGCGCGTGAGCCAGTCACCTCAACATCGTCGAGCTGAGCCTCTTTGGTGGTTGGGATAGAGTCGGTGGTTGCAGTATCGGATTCTTTTGCTGAAACTTCAGCAGCACTTGCAGATTGCAAGGTCGCTACGCTCAGCATTCCGATGGTAACCACACGTCCAACACAGGCAAAGAGAGCGTATCCCTTCCGTGAAAAATGACGGAAGCGGATGGCCTTGCGCTGATTGTAATTTGGTTTGTACATTGTGTGAAAAAAAAAATAAAACGGCGCAAAGGTACTATTTTTTTTTGTATTTTTGCACCCAAATTGTGTAAAACAGATAAAGGGATGAAAGATTCAGTATTGATTTTGAGTGGCGGTATGGATAGCGTCACCTTATTATATGATGAGCACGAACGCATAGCGCTTGCCATCTCGTTTGACTATGGTAGTAACCACAACGGCAAGGAGATTCCGTTTGCCCAACTGCATTGTAAACGTTTGGGCATACCCCATGTAATCATTCCCCTCGACTTTATGGGGCAGTATTTCAAGAGTTCTTTGTTGGAAGGTGCCGATGCTATTCCTGAAGGTCATTATGATGATGACAATATGAAATCGACAGTAGTGCCGTTTCGCAACGGTATCATGCTTTCCATTGCCGTTGGTGTGGCAGAAAGTCACTCGTTGGCTTATGTCATGATGGCTAATCATGGCGGTGACCATACTATCTATCCCGATTGTCGTCCAGAATTTGTTGAGGCTTTCGATGCAGCTGCTAAGGCAGGAACATTTGTTGGCGTAAGGCTGCGTTCGCCTTATACCAACATGACCAAAGCGGATATTGCCCGACGTGGAAAAGAACTCGGCATAGATTATTCAGAAACGTGGAGTTGCTATAAGGGTACTGAGCACCATTGTGGAAAATGTGGTACTTGTGTGGAGCGTCGCGAAGCATTAGCAGAGGCTGGTATTGAGGATACTACCGTTTATGATGACTGATATGATGTGGAAATGTCCATGCGATAGTGATATAGAGATATTCAACTGTTGAATCTATTGTGATTCTATTAGGCGAAGATACAAATAATTCGATTTTTTAAAATATTCGACCACTCGATCACAAATGTAAGTGTTTGCTATATAGGTGAATATGCTTTTTGTATGGCCGTGTGGTCGAAATTTTTCTAAAACTCAAATTTCTGTATTATCCAAACAAGGCTCTTAATGCCTCTTCTACTTTGCGCACCGGGACAAGGTCTATGTGGAATTTCTTTTGATTCAGTCCGCTGAGGTTGTAGCGGGGGATGATGATATGTTGGAATCCCAACTTTTCAGCCTCGGAAATGCGTTGTTCGATGCGAGCCACTGGGCGCACTTCGCCACTAAGACCTACCTCGCCTGCCATACACCAACCTTCTTCTATTGGTGTATCGACATTGCTACTCAGTACAGCGGCAATGACTGATAGGTCCATAGCCATGTCGGTGACGCGAAGACCACCGGCGATATTCAGGAAAACGTCTTTTTGCATTAGTTTAAAGCCTACGCGTTTCTCTAAAACAGCCAATAGCATGTTCAGACGACGCTGGTCGAAACCAGTGGCAGAGCGCTGTGGTGTGCCGTATGCAGCCGATGAAACCAGAGCCTGTGTTTCAACCAAAAATGGGCGAACACCCTCGATGGCGGATGAAATGGCAACACCCGAAAGACCGTCGTGGTCTTCGGTGAGCAACAGTTCGGAAGGGTTTGCCACCTGGCGCAAACCAGATTGTTGCATCTCGTAGATACCCAGTTCGCTGGTGCTGCCAAAGCGATTTTTTATGCTGCGAAGAATGCGATACATATAATGTTGGTCACCCTCAAACTGCACCACTGTATCTACAATGTGTTCGAGAATCTTCGGTCCAGCCAGTGTGCCCTCTTTCGTGATATGGCCAATAAGAATGACAGGCACACCGCTGGTCTTTGCAAAACGAAGTAGCGATGAGGCACATTCGCGAACTTGCGATATGCTACCAGCAGAACTCTCCACATCTTCGGTGGAAATAGTCTGTATGGAGTCTATAATGACCACTTCGGGTTGTACATCACGAATATGTTCAAAGATAGCCTCCAATGAGTTCTCGCATAGTATCAGGAAATTGTCGCTTTCTTCATGTGGAATACGTTCAGCGCGCATTTTCAACTGGTGAGCACTTTCTTCACCACTGACATAGAGCACACGGCGATCGGTCAGGTGGAGCATGGTCTGCAAGGATAAGGTAGATTTGCCAATACCCGGTTCGCCACCCAGTAATACAATGCTACCTGGTACAAGACCGCCACCCAGTACACGGTTCAGTTCGTTATCGTGCAGATCGATGCGAGGATCGTCCTTTGCACTGATGTCGCGCAGGGTCAGTGTTTTGCTTTTACGCAACTGATGTCCTACAGACGCAGCAGCCGACGCTGCCTGTTGGCGCGTGTCAGTCACACGGATTTCCTTGAATGTGTTCCACTGTCCACATGATGGGCATTTGCCAATCCACTTTGCCGATTCTTGTCCGCAGTTAGAGCAGACGTATGCTATCTTATCCTTTGCCATAATAGGCACAAAGTTAGTGATTTTTTTTCGGTGTTACAAAATTTATTCGTACTTTTGCATGCAAATGATTAACATGAGAACAATTATACCCGCTTTGGTTCTTGTGCTGCTTGTAGCAGCATGTGGACAATCGTATGAGGAAACGAAGAAACTGACACGCAAACAGCGTGTTGAAGCAATGCGCAAAGATTCGGCAGCGCTGAAGATTGCAGTTATGCCCACCATGGACTGTCTGCCTCTCTTTGTAGCCCAACACCACCAATTATATGATACGCTGAACGGCGGTGTCAGATTGAAATACTTTATGGCGCAGATGGATTGTGATACAGCCATTGAGCGTGGAAGAGTGGAAGGTGTAATGACCGATTTGATAAGAGCAACCCGTATGACCCGTCAAGGTACGGCATTGAGATATATGGCGGCTACTAATGCCTATTGGCAACTTGTAGCCAATCGTCATGCACGTCTCAAACATCTCAAACAGCTGGATGATAAAATGGTGGCAATGACGCGCTATTCTGTTACTGACTGGCTTTGCGACTATGTGGTTGATTCAACTAAAATCAAGTCGGAAAAGCTCTTCCGAGTGCAAATCAACGATGTGGATGTGCGTTTGCAAATGCTTCGCAACAATGAACTCGATGCTTTTTTCATGACCGAACCGCAGGCTACGGCAGCAAGGATTGGCAAAAACAATGTATTGCTTGATACGCGTAAGATAGATGCATGGATGGGTGTACTTGCTTTCAGAGAAGTGGAGATGCGTCGTCCAGAGCGCCATCGTCAGCTTGAACTCTTTATGAAAGCCTATAATGCAGCATGTGACTCTATCAATAAATATGGTGTGAAGCACTATAAACCGCTGATAGTAAAATACTGCAGGACAACCGAGCAGGTAGTTGACTCTATACCAGAAATGAAATATCGCCATGCTGCTGGTGTCAGAGACAAGGATGTGGCACGTGCGGAGAATTGGTGGAAGAAAAAACATTAACGATAAAAATGCCGATGACCGACAAAACTTCTTTGCTGGGCAGCCATTTGGCAAGGGTAGCCATACCACTTAGATACGGAAGTGTAGGTATGGCCATTGCAGAAATGGAGAATTTGCTGGCAGCGTGGCCACAGGTGCATACTGCCCAAAAACTTGATGCCATTAAGGACGAATATAGTCAACTGTGCACTGATTGGCAGGACAATATGGATGTGCCCGTCTATAAGGAAATCTATCAGAAATTGTTGCAACGTGTCTTTGTGCTTTATGCCAATCTCGCATTGTATGATAAAATTAGCAATACACAAAATCTCGCAGCCATACACGCTGAGGTGAGAAGCCAAAAAGCAAAACTCTCTATTGGGCAAATGCGACAAGAATTGGAATCCTTTGTGGCAGATACCGCCATGCTGTCGCTCGAACAGCCGCATGTCAGAGAACAGAAGAGCCGACAACTCTATGCGGAGCACCAAAATCGTATAAATAATCTTTTCAACTTCTTGTTGACTACCAATTCATGGCCAGCTTCGGTGGGGCAAGATATAGAGGAACTGTTGCTCTCACCTGCAGTTGATACAAACGATCAGCAGATATTGGTATCGGCAATTACGCTATCGTTGCTCATCCAGTTTGATATTGTAAAATTCAAAACCATGATTCGTGTCTATCGCCATGGCACCGACGAGGCTGTGCGGCAAAGAGCACTTGTGGGATGGGTGCTGGGAATGGACGAACAGTGGAATAAGGTATATCCGGAACAGCGCCAAATGATAGAAGAACTCTTGCAGTCAGACACCATATGTCGTGAACTTACCGACCTGCAGATGCAGATGGTCTATTGTATGGGTACGGAGCGCGACGCAACAAAAATACAACAGGAAATAATTCCAGATATACTGAAAAATAAACCGCTACACATCAAACCTGAGGCGCTTGAAGAGGAAGATATCGAAGAGATGATCCATCCGGAAGAGTTTGATGATAAAATGCAGAAGATGGAAGAATCGTTTGGACGCATGGTGGATATGCAGAAACAAGGCTCGGATGTATTCTTCGGTGGTTTCTCACAGATGAAACGTTTCGATTTCTTCCGAGATATGAGCAATTGGTTTGTACCTTTTTTTATAGACCATCCGCAGTTGCAATCCTTCAAAGCGGCATGCGATAAGCATCCATTCCTCCGACAGATAGTGGCAAATGGCGAGTTTTGCAATAGTGACAAATACTCGATGGCATTAGGCTTTGAGAAGTTTGTCCATGCAATGCCTGCCGAAGTGTTGAAAACTATGGACCAGGGAGATGTTCCGCTGGATATGCTCAACCAGGGTATTAAGCCCACTGCTGAACGATTGCGCCGATCATATCTTATGGACCTTTATCGTTTTTTCCGCCTTTATTCCTATCGTAGCGAATATCGCAACCCATTTCATGTAACCGATGACCACGAAATGGGTGAATGTCTCTTTATGGATCGAGAGGTATTTAGAGACTCAAAGATAGAGCCGCTTAAGGATGATGTAGTGCAACTGTTGCGCCGACGCAAGATGGCGGAAAGTAGCAGAAGATTGCTCGACAGTTATGCAGAAAGTCATCGCGGATTGCAGTATTATCTGTGGATAGGTGACTACGAGAAGGCTTATGAGTGTGATTCCAATAATGAACGCGCTGAAGCAGGCTATGCCCGACAGTTGTTTGGCAATGCCGACTATGAGAAGGCAGAACAACTCTACGATCGACTGATTGCACAATGCCCAGAGAAAATGGGCTATATGCTCAATAAGTCTGTGTGTCTGTTATATCAGAAACGATATGAAGAAAGTCTTCAACTACTCTATCGCCTCAATTATGAACACCCCGATGATGCTGCCGTGATGCGCATATTGGCATGGACTCTGGTTTGTGACCATCGGGAGCAACAGGCTGATACTTTCTACCAACGGCTGATAAAGATGGAGATGATGCAAGCAGACGATTATCTGAACCATGGTTATTGTCTTTGGTTGCAACGAAAGGTAAAGGATGCTGTCGATAGTTTTAGAAAGCATCTTTCATTGATAGATAAGAAAATCTATGATGTTGATTATTTCGACCGACAGATGTTAGGCGAAAGAGGTATTGACCCTACGGAGATACAGTTTATGCTCGACCTTGTATTCTCCTAACAACAGATATTCATAAGCTAAGTATATTCGTCCCAAATGTTGTCAGCGTTTCTCCTGACAGCATTTGGGATTATTTTGATTGTGTTATATTAAAGGGATTATGGATATACCCGTTATCGGTTGATGTAACCGTCTAATACGGGTTTCAACTTATGGTAACACCAGGTCCATCCTAATGGGATGCCAACTCCTGCGATGGCATAAAGTATCCAGAAATAATCTTCCTTGGCATTGTAGTGGATTACCATGTGACAACCGATTTGTGCGAAATCCAAATCATAGTAGGCAATCTTCAATAGACTTACAACCTTGTAGCTGATGATATGGAATACGAAGATAGGCAGGGTGTGGTCACCGCAATATATAAGAAAACGATGGATACGTCCCGGATGACGGTCAAGCCATCGTGCAATATTATAGGTCATAAGGAAACCACACAAGGCTGGAATCGGAAGTGATAAAAACTGTGTGTAGGTGGAACGCCAGTTCATGTTGGCAGTAAGATAATGGGAAAACAACCATACTACAACACCAAACACAAGTGTTGACCACCATGTGGCTTTATAATGTCCTTCCCATTGGCGAAACAGAAATCCGCATCCGAAGAAGAACATACCCATCAATTCTCTGTAACCTCCTTGTACCAAAGTGATAATGCGAAGGCCTTCATAGGCTTTCCATCCTGCAAGCAGTAATGCAATCAAGCATACCAAGAGCGTGGTAATGACTGTTTGGTGGTTACAGATTACCAGCCTTATTCTTGAACTCCATGTAGTATTGTCAGTTGTATTGCCCGCTGTATGCTGTTGCAGCGTGCTGTCTGTCCAACCTATAATTCTATTTGAAATCTTATAGCAAACCAAGAAACCGATACTTGCTACAAGCAGACCACGGAAAAACCAGAATGCTCCACACAGAAACTCATCATATCCCCCCATAGCAGTAAAGATAGTCCAAAGGTTTTGTTGTATGCGATGAGGACTATAGGGATGGGTCACTCCACCGGTCCAGTTGCCGTATTGCTCATTGAGAATACCGATGTCAAACATCGTGTTGTGGAGGATAAGGAAGAATACCGACCATGTGACAAAAGGAAGATATAGTCCTTTGAAGCGTTTTTTGACAAAGGTCGCCTCGTCGTTGATGTATCGCACAGAGAAGAAATAGCCGGCTGTTATAAAAAACAGTGGCATGTGGAATTCATAAAGAAACGCTCCTAAAGCATCGGGACAGTCGGCATGTCCGATGACCATCAGTATGATGGCCAATGCTTTGCAAATGGATATGACAGTATTATGTGGCATAGAAATGGAGTTAGAGTAGTGGAGCTAAGAGATGGGCAAACTTACCAACGAATCTCTGCCATGGGGTACGGAATTGTTTCCATGTTGTTGGAGTTAGTAAGAAACTCTTTTTTGTATCGCGTATAAACATCTCATCAAGTTCGCGTGTGGTACAACGATCTACGATGACTGCATTCTCTTCAAAGTCACATTTCAAACTTCTGGCATCGAGATTGGTACTACCTACCGTGCAGTAACGTCCGTCAACCATCATGATTTTAGAATGGTGGAAACCGGGTTTATACATCCATACAGTGGCACCACGCTTCATCAGTTTATGTGCCTGATAGTAGGCACAGTCTGGTGTAAGGGGAATGTCACTTTTCGCTGACTGTATGATTTCAACCTTTACACCTCGGCGGATAGCACGTGTCAATGCTTTTGTCACTTTGGGAATGAGTGTGAAGTAGGGATTGATAATCTTGATAGAATCTTGTGCCTGATTGATGGCATTAATATAAAAGGTACGCATAATTGCTGGCGTACGATAGGGCTCGCGGTTGATAATGGCTACTGTCTTTCGGCCTGCTGTTGCTGTTGTATCGGGCTTGAGTCCTACAAATTTTGTATCTGTACCGCCACGATAGTATTTTGCGCCATGTACATTTTCGCCAGTAGTACGGTTCCATATTCTGATAAATATGGCTTGCAGTTCGTTGACGGCATCGCCTTCTATTCTACAGTGCATATCGCGCCATTCCCCTACTTGTTTCGTACCTTTTATATAATAGTCTGCCACATTCATGCCACCGGTATAAGCCACTTTACCATCGATAACTACAATTTTTCGATGGTCGCGACCGAAGATATGGTTAATCCAAGGGAAGCGGATAGGGGAGTATTCTACGATATTGATACTGTCGGCACGCAATTTCTTAAGGTGACGTTTGCGTAGCGGCTGGTTATTGGAGTCGTTGCCGAATCCATCGAACATGGCTCTTACTTCAACACCTTCGCGGCGTTTCTCTCTGAGAATATCAAAGAGTAACGATGCGATACTGTCGTTGCGGAAGTTGAAATACTCCAGGTGGATGCTGCTTTTTGCTTGTCGGATAGCTTTGAACATATCGTCGAATTTCTCCTGTCCCGACATGAGTAGTGTTACACTATTGTCGTGGGAGAAGCGTATTCCGTTTGCTTTGAGTGTACGAACAATCAGCGAGTCGCTCGTTTGAGCACTCGCTGATAGTGATAGTAGGAAAAACAGGGTTAGAACCTTATGTCGTAACATGTTTGTTTTCTTGCTGCTTGCTGGATTGTTTTGTTTCTATTACTTGCTGTGTTTCATGCGGTACTCCAGTGGAGTCATGCCATACTTGGATTGGAAGATATTGATAAAGTTTTCGGCAGTCATGAATCCGATGTTGATAGCCAGCTCATTGAGGTTGAGGTTGGTATTGACCAGCAGTGTGCAGGCATGTTTCAGTCGAATTTCGCGAACCAGTTCGGCAGGTGTCTTGGTTGTGATATTGCGTATCTTATGGAAGAAAGGTACACGTCCCATACCCATCGCCGAAGCCATCTCTTCTACGCTGATTTGTCCGCGGCTCATATTTTGCAGTACATATTGTTCCACATTTCTCATGAGTTGTTGGTCCATGATGCTACTCATAGAGTAGTCGCCGATAGTACCGTCCCCATAGTATTGACGTGCAATTTCCTTGCCGCTCTGTACGGGGTTGTCTTCTTGCTTCTGCTCTTGCTCGTCAGTTGTTGACGGCTCAGGAGTTGTAGCTTCTTCATCAATCGGCTTTCTACTGGGTTTGCTGGTCAACGTAGCTGTTGTCATGCTGGAGTTCTGACTCTCCAGTCGGCGTGTTTCATAGCCTTCGATAGTGTCGTGATCTACCAGAGCGGCACCCAGTCCGAGTAGTACGTTGAAACGTGAGACAGCCTCTTGTACGTTAAACGGTTTAGCAATATAATCGTCAGCCGAGAGCGTGATATTATTGTTGTTCATATCTTCCTGAGACATCACTTGATCTGTCAATAGTACGAATTTGATGCGCTCGGTACGTGGATTACTCTTCAACTGGTTGCAGAGCATACTACCTGTCATATAGTTCATGTCATCTTTGCAGACAATGAGGTCAGGGTGCAATGCTTCCACTTCAGCCCGTGCTTTCTTAATATCATCATAGAGATGTAGATGGTAAATTTCGCGCAGATGGGCTTTGAGGAACAACAAAAACTCGTGGTTATCATCGATTATCATCACGTGAATATCCTGTTGAGTGGTAGTTTCGATGCGTATAGGCTTGATATCTGCCGTCAGTGCAGGAGCTTCTACTTGCGACAAATCGAGACTACCTCTTGCACCCAACTCTAGTCTGTCATGGGTTTTATTCTCGGCTTTTTCTTCCGGATGCTCCAGTGTTGTTTGCATTTCTGAGATACGGGTGATGACCTGTAGCATTTGGAAGTGGAGAGAGTTGAGTTGTTCTTTTCCTTCAAGAGAGTGTTCCTGTTCAGAAAGATTTCCGATGATTGTTGTCATTCTGGCCATAGGTTGACGTAGGTCATCACTTGCCAGTTTTATTTCTTCACGCTGTCGTTTCAGTTCGTCTATAACGGTTCGTTTGTGGAGCATCAGTGTTCTCATCTTCTTGAATCCATATCGCCAAGAGCATAGTATGATGATGGCGATGACAACGTAGATGGTGAGCATCCACCATGACAACCACCATGGGCGGTCGATAACAATTTCGAGGGTACGTTCTTTATTGCTGACAGCACCATTGGCGCTTACTGCTTTAACGTGAAGAGTGTATGTTCCACTGCTGAGATTGCGGAATTTCACACCGTGAAGCAGTGCATCGCCGTTGCGCCAGTAGTTGTCGCGTCCTTCCATCCAGTACATGAACTGCAGGCGCTCGCCTTGGTTGTAGTTACCTGCAGCGAATTTGATGGTGAAGTTGTTTTGACCATTCTTCAGTTCAATGCGCCCGCTCTCGTTGAGAGCTTGTACGAGAATCACATGTCCATCGTATTCATGACCTATCTGTATTTCCTCTTCTCCTACAAAGAGCTGTGTGAGCATCACTTTTGGTAAACGTTCCTGGTCGTTCTTGCCCGATTGTCTTGCCCAGTTCACTCCATAGAGACCTCCGAAGAGCACATTTCCGTCTGCTTTAGTGAGTATGGCACCCATATTAAACTCATTGCTTTGCAGTCCGTCGCTGGTATTGTAGTTGTAGAGACCATAGTTGAATGTACCATTTTCATGGTTACGCTGCACTACGATACGGCTAATACCATTGCTTGTGGTCACCCATAGGTTGTGGTTTTTATCTTCTGTAATACCGCATATAGAGTTGTTGCAGAGTCCGTTCTTCTCTGTGAGATAGTTGAGCGTGTCGTTTTCCAAGTTCAGAATATTCAAACCTTCGCGTGTTCCAACCCAGATCAATCCTCTTGAGTCTTCGTATACCTGTGTGATATAGTTGTTGGTAAACGTTTTTAGATTTGATTTGTTTCCTGTCAGCACGGTTTTGTCACGTGTAGAGAGGTTCAATACGATAAGACCTTCTGCCGTTCCTGCCAGCATTGTGTTGTTTTTCCCGTAGAACAGACAGGTCACATTGTTGGTGTTGAGCATACCATTTTCACGTGTATATGAGGAGAAGGTATTCATCTGTGGGTTGAACACCTGCAGTCCACCGTTGGTTGCAATCCATACGTTGCCGAACTTATCGCTGGTTAGTGCATTGACATGGTCATCGATCAGCGTCTTTGCACTATCACGGGCAACAGAGAAGATCTTAGCATATCCATCTTTGATGCGAGTCAGTCCGTTCTGTCGTGAACCCACCCAAAGGCTTCCGTCAGAGGTTGTTGTCATGCACGAAACCTTCTGGCTGGCAAGAGTTCCCTCGTAGCCTATTACACCATGGTCACTTGTACCAAACCATATGCGACCGCTGTTGTCCTGTGCGATGGCAGTGATATCGCCATTGAAATTGCTTTGGAATTTATAGATGTTGTCGCCGTAGAATGCTACACCCGATTTCTCTGTTCCCACCCATAGCAGGTCAGTATCATCTACGTATAGGCTTTGTATGCCGATAGTTTCCTGTTGTGTGCGTGCATCGATACCGTTGGTGGGACGTACAGGTTCCATGATTTGTGCCTCAGTATTTGTTCTGATGAGTCCCATACGGTCTGTACCTATCCATATATTTCCAGCTTTGTCGCCCACTATGCCATTGACGCTGTGATCCACCGATACACCAGTGAGTCCCAGTTGATTGCCTATGGTAGTATCCCAAGTGTTAGAGGTTTTATTGTAGCGCATCAGTGTGCCTTGTCCGTAGAGCCATATCACATCGTTTTTGTCAGCAAAGACTTTGAGTGAAGAGGTATGGCGCAGATGTTGTTGAGCAATAAAGTCAGTCTGCCATACGGTATGCTGTTGGTGCATTACGTCGCAGCAAACCAGTCGTCCATCGTTGTACACGATGACTGCGCCATCTCGACATTCACCGATTGAACATATAGTTCCCTGTGGCACGCCGTGTGCGTCGTTGGTATAACCAAATTCATAGAGCAATTGTTGTTGCATATTATAGGCTACCACACCTTTGTTTGGAATGGCAGCCCACAGGTTTTTGTGTCTATCGAAATATACCACGGTGGGTTGTCCTTCAATGCCCATAGCGGTATAAACCTGTTTCATATCTCGTTCGAATGTTTCTGTTTGTGGGTGATAGACGCAGAATCCAGTGAGGGTTTGCACCCAGATGTTACCGTCCAATGCTTCCTGCAGACTGATGATATAGCTGTCGGGTAGTGATGAACCATCCTGTGAGTTGCTCTGAAAACTCTTAAAGGTATAGCCATCGTAGCGGTATAGCCCCGCAGGTGTTCCCATCCATACATATCCTCTTGAGTCTTTAAGTATGCAGTTAATCTGACTACTGGTCAGTCCGTTGCGCACGTCAAGCGTTTTAAACAAATAGATGCCGGCTGCTGCGATTGGCATGGCCAGCATGAGGATGATTAATAGTTTTTTCAGCACTTTCATTGTCAGTATCTGTTATTACAATACGCAAGCATAACGGTCAACGACTCCCAAGAGTTGGTTTTGTTCATTGACCACGAGCACGTTATGTATTTTGTTTTGATTCATTATTTTCTGTACTTCAGAGATTTTGGCTTGTGGCGAAACCTTCTTTGGCGTACGTGTCATGATGTCTGCCACAGTGCGGTCGAAGAATTCGGCCTGCCATCTTTCCATGGCGCGTCGAATGTCACCATCGGTGATAAGTCCGGCAATTTGTCCATCTACGATAGCTATTCCCAGTCCGAGTTTACCTTTGCTTACCAGTATAATGGCATCGCCCAAATGCATATCGGGTGATAGGATAGGGAGTTTTTCGGTAATCATCACATCTTGTGCAGTGGTCAGTAATCGCTTGCCGAGTTCGCCACCGGGATGGAATTGTGCAAAGTCTTGTGGTCGGAAATGGCGTTTTTCCATCAGTGCCACAGCCAGTGCATCGCCCATAACAAGTGTTGCCGTTGTGCTGCTGGTTGGTGCGAGATTGAGTGGACAAGCCTCTTTTTTTACTGCAACATTGAGGTGACAGGTGGAGTATTTTGCAAGTAATGACGTTGGGTTACCGCTCATTCCTATGATAGGAATCTCCATGTGGAGTACCATTGGTATGAAGCGTAGCAGTTCGTCGGTCTGTCCTGAATTGGAAATGGCGAGTACCACATCGCCTTTCGACATGACGCCAAGGTCGCCATGATATACATCGAGTGGATTGATGAAAAACGACGGTGTGCCTGTAGATGCCAGTGTGGCAGCAATCTTTGCACCGATGTGTCCGCTTTTGCCAACACCGGTGACAATCACTTTTCCATGGCAGTCGTAGATGAGTTCTACGGCTTTGTCGAAATTGTCATCCAGTTGTGGTATCATGTCGAGCACAGCCTGTGCCTCGTCTTTAATACATTGTATGGCGTATTCTCTTGTTGTCATTGCTCGTTTGGTTGTTGTTAGTCGTTTTTCAGAAGTTTTGTTATCAGTTCTTCCAGACGGTCTAGTTCCAGCATATTGGCAGCATCGCTCAGTCCGTTGTCTGGGTCTGGATGTACTTCAAAGAACCATCCTGTGGCTCCGAAGGCTTTTGCCGCCATAGCCATCTGTGGTACGAAACGTCTGTCACCGCCGGTTTTTCCGTTTGCACCGCCTGGGCGTTGTACGCTATGTGTGCAGTCCATAATGACGTTGGGAACGATCTCCAGCATGTCGGGTATGTTTCTGAAATCCACTACCAGATTATTGTATCCCATCATGTTGCCACGCTCTGTGAGCCATACGTCTGTAGCTCCGGCCTCGCGTGCTTTCTCTACGGGATAGCGCATGTCCTGTCCGCTTAGGAACTGCGCTTTTTTGATATTGACGATACGCCCGGTCTGTGCAGCTGCTACGAGAAGGTCTGTTTGCCTACAGAGGAATGCCGGTATCTGTATTATATCTACCACTTCGCCTGTCGGTTTGGCTTGCCATGCTTCGTGTATATCGGTAAGTAGGCGTAGGCCATATTTGTTTTTTACATCTGCCAGCATCTGCAGTCCACGGTCAATACCCGGTCCACGGAAAGAGTGGATCGATGTGCGGTTCGCTTTGTCGAACGAAGCTTTGAAAATAATGTCGGTGCCCAATCGGTTGTTGATGTCCACCAGTTTTTTAGCCACAGTATCGAGTAGTTCGGCTGACTCGATAACGCAAGGCCCTGCAATGAATGTTGCTTTCATGTTGTCCTGTATGTTTTAAGACGCAAAGTTAAGCAAATTATTTTATATTTATATTACGTGGCAAAGTTAAGCAAAAAAACGCGGATAATCTTATTTTGTGTCAACAAAATGATTGCCACACTCGAAAAAAAGCAAAATATGCTATTTTTATAGTGAGAATCCCTATATTTGCAACAGATTTTATTCTCGGAGGTTGGTTTTCCCATCCTTCAATTGTTAAACTTCAAAACAACAAAACAATGAAAAAGTGTTTCATGACTCTCGTAGCTCTTGTAGTGGCTACAGTGGCAAGTGCCCAGGTTTATGTGGGTGGTAGTGTTGGATTTATTGGTAGTTCACACGATGGAACAACCAAGAACAACTTCCAAATTCTGCCGGAACTTGGTTTCAAACTTGAGGATAACATTGCCGTAGGTATCGTTCTTGGCTATGCTCAGGATGAAGTGTCTGTTGAAAAGACAGTAGCAGGATCTACTGTTACTGTTTCTCAGAAGGACAAGCAGTTTCGTATCAGCTCTTATTTGCGTTATACCGCTCTGAAATTTAAGTGTGTTGATGTTTTTGTTGATGCTGGTCTCGACTATATCCACTCTGATAATGGTAGCGTGAAGAACAATACTTTCGGTCTTGGTGTACGTCCCGGAGTAGCAGTTAATCTGAACGATAAACTGAGCTTTGTTACCCATTTCGGTTGGTTGGGTTATCAGAATTCAAAGGATGATTACGATGGTGCCAAAGCTACTAACACTTATGGTGTAGCTCTTGACGGCAACAATCTGACTTTCGGTCTCTACTACAATTTTTAAAGTATAGCGACAGTTATTACGTTACAATAATCATTCGCCCGGCAATTCCATCGGAACTGCCGGTCGAACAGTATTCTGTATGAGTACTAGTTGTTGTGCAGATGTATATCTTGTTGTGGGAATGGAATCTCGATGCCGTTGGCATTAAGCGTGTCGTAGATGGTTTTGAGCACATCGCTTGTCACATGTGAACGCTTGGTAGCTTCCGACCATACGAATATTTTGAGGTTGATACTTGAGTCAGCCAGTTCGCCCACAACCGATTTGGCTGTCTTGGTAGGGTCAGTCCATTGGTGGTGCATATTGTTGACAGCCGTGTCAACCAGTTCCATCACTTGTTGCAAGTTACTTCCGTATGCCACCCCATAGTGTATAGTTGTCAGTATATACCCATGGTTGCGAGTCAGATTCTTGTAGTTTTTTGAGAACAACTGTGAGTTTTGGAAGGTAATCACCTCACCATATACTGACTCTACAATGGTCGATGTATAGTTGATGGTAGTCACTTTTCCCATGGTTCCATCCACTTCAATCCAATCGCCTACTTTGATGCGTCCTGTCATGAGAGAAATACCGTAGTAGATATTTTCGATGATGTCTTTCGATGCAAATCCGATACCCGTTGACAGTCCGCCTGTCACTACCATCAGCCATTCGAGCGACACACCGAGTACGCTCATCGTGATGAGGAACCATGCGCCCCATACCAAAACCTGTGTTACATTCTTTCCCATTACTTCTCGGCTTGCTGCTGTCGATGGGTCAGAACTGCGGTAATGCATGCGTAGAAACTGCAGTACAGTAGTACAAATGTACGAGAATAGGAACCACAGACTGATGACAAATGCCAGCGATACGATGCTGAGTTTCAGATTGCTGAGGTCAACAAACTTGGCATAGAATATCTTCCAACATAGGTCTGTCAGGTTGAATACATCTGCAGCCCAATAGAAACTGATCATGACCGATATTACCCCCAGCACAGGCAGTAATACCTGATAGAGTAGGTCGTAAGCCCATGTTTTGGAGATGGGCATCTCTTCGTAGTGGTGCTTGATACCATAAATTTTAAGGTATTGCAACGCACAGGTGATGGTGAGGATACATGTGAGCTGCATTGTCCACCAGATGAGTAATTGCACGGCAAATAGGGTGTAGCCTATCCATGAGCATACCACAGATGTGATAAATACCGCTTGTGTGATATAGGCGTAGAACATGTCCGATTTCGGAATGTTCTTGTTGTGGCGTCTGATCACGCTCCATTGCCACAGGGCGCAGAGCACGAGGATGGGTGGGAATATCAGATTGACGAGTTCGTTAGGTATCAGAATGATACGGAATACGATGACCAGGAAACTTACAGCTAAAAGTGGTGTATAGATGCGGAAGGCGCTCTTAATCTGACTGCCATTGACACGTAGCAAGAGTGAGATAAGGATGGCACCCATCAACCATGCAAAATTGACCAACAGTCCGCATGCCATGATGAAGAAATGCTGCTGTGATACAGTTAGCATGATGGCGAGAATGAGGCCGAAAGTCACCGTGGTGGTGGCCATGGTGATACAGGCTTGTTTTTTTAGAAACTCCTTGGTGCGGAATCGCTTCGGCACTACATAGTGGATGACAATGTAGTTGAGTAGTGTAGCGATGATGGCATAGATGAGGATAGAAACAAGCAGTCCCACAATCCATCGGCTATCCCATTGCGATTTGGCATTTGGTTGGTATTTCTTTGTTACCGTCTGCATGGTGGTAGTCCATTGTTGCGGCCAATTGGCAAGAATGGAAATATAGCTGTCTCCACCATTGCGGAAGATACTTGTTTGTATGTCGTTGTATCGTTTCTGTGCATAGTCGTTGAGATAGGCGAGCCGCTTCTCCGTCATGTCGTAGAAGGTGATGTATTCTTTCATTGTTCCACGACTTTCTTCCAAATTGTTGCGAATGTTGGTGGCGAGGGTGAGACATACGCTTCGGTCGGTTTGTGCATGGTCGTCGAGCATCATTACAGGCATAGATCGAAGTGACACGATGAGTGAATCGTAGCGTGCTATGTTGCTATTAAGCTTGTTTATCCACGTGTTAAAAGGCAACTGTTGCTGCCTAAACTCATGATACTGTTCGGTGGCTTCATGGCAAGCATAGGTCAAGTCAAATACATAATCCTGTTTTTGCGAGTAGAGCATCAGTGCATTTTGGTTTGACCGCTCCATGGTTGCAAATAGTTGGTCGCGCACTTTCTTGTTTTGCGTTTTGCTCAACTCCAACCGTTCTGTCAGCTCACGATGAAAGTCAGTGAGCTCTGATCGCAGGATATGTAGGGTCTGTGGAAGGTCTTTCTCTTTCAGCACAGCATGGCTGGCGAGCGTGATGGTCAGTGCGATGAGCACCGTCAGTATTCTTTTCATATTCAATTGGATGGTTCTGTATTGGGTAATTATTGGCGCAAAGTTACAAAGAAAAGTTGAGACGATAAAGCGAATGAAGAAGTTTAACGCTATTCTGCCTACAAAAATTCGTAAACATCCAATGAGATCCTTCCGGATAGTGGTTTATTTTTCCTTTTTAACTTCATTATTTCTTTGTTTCGTATGATTATCACAAAAGTTTTGTACCTTTGCAAGGAAATATAAGAACTATGCCGATGACCACCTCATATTCACATTGCCAACTCATTGCCGACAGTGGCAGTACCAAAACCGACTGGGCACTGCTGGCTGGCGAAACCCTTGTCTGCCAATGTCAGACGCAAGGTATCAATCCTTTTCATCAGTCTGCTGAAGTCATAGATCGCGTGTTGCGTGAGGAGCTTCTTCCGTCGCTTCCGGCAGAGGCTACGGTTGGTCATGTGGCTTTCTATGGTAGCGGTTTGCGTCCCGAATTGCAACCGATGATGCGTCAACTGCTTATGTCGGCATTTTTACATGCCGATGTGCAGGCAGAAGGCGATTTGCTGGGGGCAGCACGTGCGGTATGTGGTCGTGCAGAAGGTATTGCCTGTATCCTTGGTACAGGAGCCAATTCTGGTTTGTATGATGGACAAAATATTGTGATGAACACTCCGCCGTTGGGCTATATTCTTGGCGATGAGGGTAGTGGGGCAGTGCTCGGTCGGCAGTTTCTCAACCTTATATTTAAGGAGTCTGCTCAATCCGCCTTGCGCGAAGCGTTTCTTTCTGAGTTTCATTTGACGATGGCTGATGTTATCGATCGTGTCTATCGCCAACCTTTAGCTAATCGATGGTTGGCATCATTGTCACCATTTATTCATCGAAACCTTGATAGAGATGGTGTACGCAGCATGGTGATTGATAATTTCAGACAGTTCTTTCGTCGTAATCTGACAGCGTATCAACGACAAGATTTGCCTGTCGGATTTGTTGGAAGTATGGCATTCCACTATCGTAGCGAGTTGGAAGTGGCTGCTGAGGCTGAAGGTTACTGTGTTGGCACAGTTTTGAAAAGTCCGTTGGAGGGATTGATAGCTTATCATCAGGCAGAAAACTTCTGATGTCTGCCGTTGTCGCATACATAATTTTCAGTTTTCAGATTTTTATCGAACATTAAACACCTTGTTTGCGTAACATCCAATCATACAGTTGGTTATATCGGTGTTTGAAGGCTGAAATGCCGAATTGTCGAACACCCATCGAACATCGTTGTCTAAAGATATAATCATCCGCTTATGTGCATTGGTTTATGTGTAGATGGGCGATAGCCCCAGCCTGCATAGTATTTTCAGCTCTTTTCTAATGCCTGATAAAAATATTATCCAACGTTTGATAAAGATATTATCCAACGTTTGGTAAATGTGTTATCCAACGTTTGATAAAGGTATTATCCAACGTTTGGTAAAAGTGTTATCCAACGTTTGATAAAAGAATTTTCCAACGTTGACACAAGTGTTATTCAACGTTTGACACAAGTGTTTTTCAACGTTTGGCAAAGGTATGAACTAACGTTTGACAAAGGTATTGCCAATGTAGGAAAACAATCTGGCAAAATAGTCAGTCAGCTATAAGCGTATTCATTTTGTGTGAAATCAGTTTACAGATTACTACCGAAAAGAGAAATGCTCAACATTTCGTTTTTCTACCATCTTGAAGGCACATAATGGTCGAATCTTCCAAAAATGGGCAGATCGGTGGTCGATTGGTGGTCATAAATTTTTATCAAGAATTATATAAGTAGATGAGTCACAGTGCTTAAGAAACATGTTGTGGCCGATGGTAGCAAAAATAAAATTTCGCGTGCACGTGTGCGCGAGAAGAAACAATTGTTACTCTGTGAAAAAATACATTACATTGAAAACTATATGCGTATAGGTAGATGCTCTGCTGTGCCGATACTATTATTAGCATCAGAGTTATTTCGCCTTAATATATTTTAAATAGGAAAAGCTTGGCAGTTGACGCAAAAATGAGTATATTTGCAGGCGCTAAATGAAATAGCGAAAGACTTACACCCGATTATTCACAAACAAAAAAACATATTATTATGAAAAAAGTATTGTGCCTCTTGGCATTTTTTGGAATCATACTCTCTGTCGCAGCTTGTGGTGGTGACGATTCCAAAGACCCTGCACCTGCGGGAACAGCTCCTAAAGCAATCTCAGTAACTCCCGCAAATGGAACGAAAGATGTTGCTCTTGGCAATGTTCACGTGAAGGTGGTTTATAGCACACCGTCAAAGCGCGTAATAGGAGCCGATGACATCAAAATCACCGGAACTACGTCAACTCCAGCAAATTTGAAATTCTCAGTGGCAACACTCGAATTCGATTTGGATTGTCAGGAAGAAGGTGCGACCATTGGTGTGAACATTCCTCAAGGTTATGTAGTATCTAATAATGGTGCGAAACCATCTGAACCAGTATCTTTCAGCTTTACCATGTTTAAAAAGCCAGACCTTGGCAACGACGAATATGAGTCGGCTTCGGTTGCTGTGAAGAATATGATAGCCGGATGGAATCTTGGTAATACACTCGATGCATGGGCTGAAGGTTCAACAGGTTTGAATCAAGAAACCTGTTGGGGACAACCCAAGACCGAGGCATTCCTGATGAAGAAGATGAAGGAAAAAGGCTTTACCGCAATCCGCGTTCCTGTGACATGGAAAGACCACATGGATAGTGCAGGCAATGTGGATGAGGCATGGATGAACCGTGTGGCAGAAGTGGTCAACTATGTGTTGGATAACGATATGTATTGTATTCTCAACGTGCACCACGATACTGGAGCAGACAAAACCGCATGGTTGAAAGCCGATGGCACTACCTATGCAGCGTCTAATGCTAAGTTTAAGTATCTCTGGAAACAGATTGCCGACCATTTCAAAAACTATAGTGAAAAACTCGTTTTTGAAGGATACAACGAGATGTTGACAGGTAGTGGTGATGCTGCCCAATGGAACACACCAAAAAATGAAGCCAACCTCGACTATATCAATAAGTATGCGCAAGACTTTGTAGATGCAGTACGCACTACTGGTGGCAAAAATAAATATCGCAACCTCATTGTGACTACTTATGCCGCATCACCTATAGAGAAGAATCTGCAGAAACTCGTAATACCCACCGATCCCTGCGGTAATCAGAGCCACCTCGCCGTTGAGGTACATACCTATGCTCCTTATGATTGGGTGAATACCTATAATAAACACTGGACTGCCGAGTGTACGAGAGAAATCACCAACATGTTTGCGATGCTCAAAAAGTATATCATGGACCAAGGTTATCCTGTAGTAATAGGTGAATATGGTTCAAACGGTAAGGGAGAAGTCACCATCAACAAGAACTCTACCCATGAGGAAAAACTCGAAGCCGGCAAGCAAGCTTCGGACATGACTACCCTTTGCAAACAGTATAATGCAGCAGCCTTCTACTGGATGGGCATTGTGGATGGAAACGATCGTAAGGAATCAAGCTTCAAATGGAGCATGGAAGAAGTGGCTGACGCTATAGTCAACGCAGCCAAATAATCATACGCATAGCGTTTCTCTGAAATAAAAGAGGTGGGGCTGGGGCCATGACGGGCTCTATGCCCCACCTTTGTTGAATACCAATCTATATCATAGACGATTTTAAGGTGCATTTATAACGCTAGATAACAAAATGTTATAGCACGCAAAGAAATAATGGTGATTTGTTGTGTGAGATGTTAAAAATATGATAAATATCACAAAATATATTTGTGGGTTTCAAAAATAATTCCTATCTTTGCATTCGCTGAAACCAATAACTTCGTAATGAGAAAACTATTATCCCTTTTTGTAATGGCTATTGCATTATGTGCCTGCAAACAGCAAGCGCAAGAATCACAGTATATTAGCGTTGAAAACGGACACTTCATGCGTAATGGTAAACCATACTATTACGTAGGAACCAACTTCTGGTATGGTGCTATCCTCGGTAGCGAAGGACAAGGAGGTGACCGCGACCGTCTCGTCAAGGAACTCGATGAGATGAAACGCATGGGTATCGACAATCTTCGCATCCTCGTAGGTAGCGATGGTGAGCGTGGTGTGACGACCAAGGTGGAACCAACACTGCAGGAAGCACCTGGCGTTTATAACGATACAATTCTTGCAGGCCTCGACTATCTGTTGATGGAGATGGGCAAGCGCGATATGGTAGCTGTGCTCTATCTGAACAATTCATGGGAATGGAGTGGGGGATATAGCTTCTATCTGCAACATGCCGGTGCAGGAAAAGCTCCACGTCCTAACGAAGAAGGATATCCAGCTTATATGAATTTTGTGGCACAGTATGCCAGCAATACCAAAGCCCACGAACTCTTCTACGATTACGTGCGCTTTATCCTCGGACGCACCAACCGTTATACGGGTCAAAAATATACAGAAGATCCTGCTATCATGTCGTGGCAGATAGGCAATGAGCCTCGCGCCTTTGCTAAAGAACAACTGCCTGCCTTTGAGAAGTGGCTTGCTGAGGCTTCTGCACTGATCCGTTCTATAGATAAAAACCACCTGATCAGTATAGGTAGCGAAGGCTCATGGGGATGCGAAAACGACTATGACTGCTATGAGCGCATTTGTGCTGATAAGAATATAGACTATTGCAACGTGCACCTTTGGCCTTACAATTGGGGATGGGCAAAGCCCGACTCACTCATCGAAAACCTCGACCGAGCATGTCAGAATACCAAAGAGTATATAGACAAGCATCTCGCCATCTGCGATAAGTTGGGCAAACCGCTTGTTATGGAAGAGTTTGGCTATCCCCGCGATGGTATGAAATATGACCTCGGCACACCAACTAAGGGACGCGATGGCTATTATAAATATGTGTTCTCGCTTGTGGCAGATAATGCCGAGAGCGGCGGAAAATTTGCAGGATGCAACTTCTGGGGATGGGGAGGATTTGCCAAACCGCTACACGAACAATGGGTGGTGGGCGATCCCTACACCAACGATCCTGCACAAGAGGCACAAGGCCTCAACTCAGTCTTTGCCGGCGATACCACTACCTTGCAAGTGGTCAAGGAACAAGTGGATCGTATGGCTAAGGTAAAAAACAAACCTTAAGGATGGGACTTCTCCACCTCTAAACCTTGATAATCATGCCCCAATAGCCTTAAAAAAAGACAAGGTGATGCTTGGTTGTCTCGCGGAAAATAAGTAATTAGTGCAACACTAAAAATACCTAACGATTGGGAAATAAAACTATGAAAAAACTTACAAATTATCTGATGAAGGTCGGAATGTGCCTGTTGGGTTCGGTGGCTTTTGTTGCTTGTGGCGATGATAATCCGGATGATGGCCCTGCCGTAGAGGGATTAACCGTAACCCCAACCTCACTGTCGTTTACTAAAGATGGCGGTCAGAAGTCTATTAGTGCACGTGCCGGTCAGAATGTTACAGCTTCAAGTGATGCTGCATGGTGTGTGGTGACTATTGGTGAGAAAACTCCTTCGCTGAAGGTCACTCCTATCAATGTAACTGTTGAAGCCAATACCACTACCGAACAGCGTACTGCTACAATTACCGTAAAAGCCGGTGCAGAGAGCAAAAACGTAAGTGTTACACAGGAGAAGGGTGAGGCTAAGCCTGATTCTAATCCCGATCCTTCTGGCAATATCAAATATGATGCCAAGCAAGTGGCAAAGTTGATGTATCCCGGATGGAATCTCGGCAATACCATGGAGGCTGGCAGCAATACTAACTCATGGAAGAGCGTTGGAGTTTCTACAGAGACAGCATGGCAGAAAACTACAACTACCAAGGAGCTCATCAATTTCATTAAGGTGCAAGGTTTCAAGAGTGTGCGCATCCCCTGTGCATGGGTGATGGGACATATTACCGATACCAACAACTGCACCATCGATCCACAATGGATGGCACGCGTTAAGGAAATTGTTAACTATTGTGTTGATGCTGATCTCTACGTAGTACTCAACCAGCACTGGGATGGCGGTTGGCTGGAGCACGACGGATTCACAGCGAATGCTGACGTAGCACTCAAGAAACAACAGCTTACCAAGATCTGGACACAGATTGCAGAGGCTTTCAAAGACTATGACGACCATGTTATCTTTGCTGGTCTCAACGAGCCTGGTGTCGGTGGAGCCTATCAGGACAACGGCAAGAATATTGCTGACGATAAGTTGGCAAGCCGTTTGGCTGAATATGAGCAGGCCTTTATCGATGCTGTGCGTGCCACAGGCGGTAATAACGAATATCGCGTATTGGTGGTTCAAGGTCCAGAAACCAATATCGACAAGACAGTAAAGAACAACTATTATTCTAAGTTGAACGACAAGCATACCGGTCGTTTGATGATGGAAGTTCACTTCTATGATCCCTATCAGTTCACAATGATGGCTAAAGATGAGAGTTGGGGAAAAATGTGGTACTATTGGGGTAAAGGCAATACCGGTTCGGATGCCAATCGCAATGCCAACAGCAATTATACTGAGAACTATGTCAAAAACCAGATGGCGAAGCTGAAGACTGCGTTTGTTGACAACGGCATTCCCGTAATCATCGGAGAGTTTGGAGCCGACCAGCGTTTCGCCATCGGACAAGATCCTATCCATGATGCATCTATCAAGGCTTGGTATGCTGCTGTGACAAGTTATGCAATCAACAACGGTTGTATTCCTTATGCATGGGATACAAATAGTGGCAATGGCATGAGTATTATCGATCGTTCAAACATCAAAGTTTTAAATACCAATATGATGACAGGTGTCACCGAAGGTGTCGCTGCTGCAAAGTGGCCGTATTGATAGCATTTGTAATAATCGATAAATGATATGAGCAAACGAATTCTCTTTATCCTCGTAGTACTTGCACTTGTATGGAGTACTATGGCCGACGTGCAGGCTAAGAGCAAGAAGGAAGGGCGTTTTAGCGGACAAACTGCCAAGCAGGTGGCTTCGCAGATGTGGCTACCAAGCAGAAACAGTATAGCCACCGCGCTTACTGAGCAGACACACTGACTATACTCAGCCATTGTGCTGATCATACAAGCAAATACACTGAATTTATAGCAAATTCAGTGTATTTGTTTTAGGTATGGTTTCTTTGATGTGATATAAACCTTCATAATCAGATGTGCTCTCTTGGAAAAATGTTTACTTGTGTATTGCGCAGTGATTTTTACAATATTACAGTATTACAGTATTACAGTTTTCGAAAAGCAAAAAAATATGGATTTATAGCCTGTTTACCGCTTGAAAATCATAAAAATCTATTCGTTGAGCATCAAAAATCGTTTTTGAAAACTGTAATACTGTAATACTGTAATGGCGTAACGACTTTAGTTTTGGTATAGTATTATTACATAGCGTTGCTACTTTGCGTCGCTATAGTCCCATAATTCCATTTATTCATGTGTGTGATGAGTCCCGAATGAATCCCGAATGAATCCCGAATGAATCCCGAATGAATCCCAAATGAATCCCAAATGAATCCCAAATGAGTCCCAAGTAAATCCCAATCAATATACGAGCGGAATAGGATAATGATGGGAGATACTACGGTCAGAAAAGGAACCTACCGCAGAAGTGATATATTAAGTTTAATCAAAAGAAAAAACAAAACCATCGCATGGGACAGAATTGAACCATACGATGGCTTTGTTGCAGAGGGACGTATGAAAGTCGCCTTATTCTTTCTTTTTCACAAAGTAGATATTGTTCACATCGCTACGCATCAGCACATGTTTGTTGTTGACGAACGTCACGAAATCGGTAGTGGAAATCTGACCGGGGAACGGAGCAAAGTAATGCTGTGGGTTGTCGTAAGCATTGCGCCATACCAGTACGTAGCAGATGGGGTGCTTGTCGAGCACCGGTTGTAATGTCTTGGTCCACCAGTCTGCAGTCTTTATTCCCTCGTAGCCGGTTTCAGTAAGAGCAGCAGCCTTGTGGTGTTTCTTGGCAACGGCACATACTGTGGCAAGGTTCTTATCCAACTGTGCAGCATAACCGGCAATCTTTACGGTGTCAGCCTCAGGTGAGGAGCAGTAACAGTCCAGTCCCATGACATCTATGATGTCGTCGCCAGGATAGCGTTCCAGATATTTGGATTCATTGCCATCCATCTCTGTGCCGGGTGAATAAGCATAGAGTGCATTTACCACTCCTTTGTCTTTCAGTCGGTCGGTGGTCATTTTCCACAACGCTTTATACTGTGCAGCGGTGCAATGTTCCTGTCCCCACCAGAACCATGAACCGGTATGCTCATGCCATGGGCGGAAGATAACCGGTACTTTCACGCCGTATGGTGTTTCCAGTGAGTTGAGGAAGTCTGCCACTTTATCAATCCATCCTAAGAACATCTCATGCTTCTGTCCACCTTCCAATACCGAAGCCACAGTCTTGGTTTCGACGTTCTTCAGTGAGTCGGCAACCCATGCAGTACCACCAGAGAGCGGATTGTTCAGATGCCACGATAATGTAATTACGCCACCACGGTTGAAATGGGTGAAGATTTCTTGGCGCATGCGATCAAAGGGAACACCGTCGAGATTGACCGAGTCGCCCAGTTCAATATGTCCAAGGTCGAAACTCAACAGCCCCGGATAATCGTTGCATACGCTATGTATATCGGATCGGGCAGAGTCCCCTTTCCATCCGATACCATAGACGGTATCGTCATGGTGTCCGAACATATATACGCCACTGTCACCATACGCCATCAGATTGGTCAGCAGATTCTCCGTGCGCTGTGTACGACCTGAGTCTGCTAAGGGGTCGCTTGCCTTCTTGGGTCCGCATGCTGACAGAATCAGTGCAGATGCCAACGTCATCAATAGATATTTCTTCATTTTATGATAGTTTGGGTTTTGAGCGCAAAAGTACGCATAATCTTCCAACTGACCAAATATCGTGTGTGAAAAATAGTATTATTTATAAGATATGTTTTTGCAGCTGTTGAAAACCACTTAAAGTGTAAATTGTGTAATTATATAGTGGTAAAAATACACTTATTAGTTGTGCGCCTTAACACTGTGCAATCGTTTGTTAATTATTTGGTGTTTTTTAACATAGTGGTGAAATAGTATTATATTTAAGCATTATAATATTATCAAATCTCGTTTTTATATGCTAATTTTGCAACGTGATTTGATATCACTACCGTACATTGAAAACTTAAAGAAATAAAAAATAAACATTAAATGCCCTAAAATAATTACAGCAGAAAGACCAAAATGATACTCCAGCGTATGCGGGTCCGGTGGACTTGGCTACGACATGAGAATATGATTCTCAACAATTTACTAACACGATGTTAATTCATTTTTATTAAAGAAAATACCTAAAAGTATGAATCAAAAAATCAGAAAGACTGCGCTGTTGATGGGTGCGTGCTCACTGTTGGGCGCGTATTCGCCAGTTATGGCTGCTCATGCCGAAGCATCGGTACAGGCAGTTCAACAGTCCAAGAAGATCACGGGTACTGTTAGCGATGCTATGGGTCCTGTGATTGGTGCAAGTGTAGTGGTGAAAGGCACATCGAATGGTGTTGCTACCGATTTCGACGGTAAATTCTCACTCAACGTTAACCCAGGTCAGACCCTCGTCATTTCCTACATCGGTTACATTACCAAGGAAGTGAAGGTTGACAGCAAAACCTCTTATAGCATTACGCTGGAGGAAGACAAAAAAATGCTTGATGAAGTCGTAGTCGTTGGTTACGGTACGATGAAGAAAAGCGACCTTGCCGGTGCTTCGTTTACCATGGACGAAAAAGCACTTAAGAATGCAAATGTTACCAATATCGACCAGGCTTTTGCCGGTCGTGTTACTGGTGTGACCGCCGTACAGACTTCAGGTGCTCCTGGTTCTGCCTCTTCTATTCGCGTGCGTGGTCAAGCTACCATCAACGCCGGTGCAGAACCTCTATATGTTGTTGACGGTGTGATCTTCCAGTCAGGAGGTCAGTCTGGTGCCGACTACGGATTGGGCGATAAGCTCGGTAACGGTTCGGTTTCAACCATTTCGCCATTGTCAACCATCAACCCCAGCGATATCGTAAGCATGGAAGTGTTGAAGGATGCTTCTGCAACCGCCATCTATGGTGCCCAAGGTGCCAACGGTGTTGTGCTCATCACAACCAAGCGTGGTAAAGCCGGTGAAGCTAAGTTCACCTATGATGGTTCTACCACATGGTCACGTCAGACCAAACGCCTTGACATGATGAACCTCCGCGAGTTTGCAGAGTATTACAACGACCTTGTTGCTCAGGGAGAAATCACAAAGGCAGACCCTGCATATTCTGATCCTTCAGTACTCGGTAAGGGTACCAACTGGCAGGATGCTGTGTTCCGCACTGCTTTCCAGCACCAGCATCAGATTGGTGCTCAGGGTGGTACTGATAAGATGAAGTACTATGTCAGCGCTGGTTACATGAACCAGGAAGGAACTATCATCGGTTCTGACTTTAAGCGTATTTCACTTCGTGCCAATATCGACGCCCAGCTGAAGACATGGTTGAAGATGGGTGTTAACGTTGCCTACAGCCAGACCGATGAAGATCTGTTGAAAGCTGACGGTGAAGAGGGTATTATCATGTATTCGCTGACCACACCTCCTGATATTCAGATTTATAATATCGATGGCGGATACTCATCAGTGAGCAAAGAGGGATTCACCAGCCCCAACCCAATCGCTATGGCGCTGCTCAACGATATTACTTTGAAACGTCAGAAACTGAATGGTAACATCTTCTTCGATGTAACACCTATTAAGAACGTGACCTGGCATACTGAATTTGGTTGGGATCTCGGATGGACTCATGGTCAGACTTTCAACCCTACTATGCATCTCGGAAACTACAACGTAGAGCAGAACGAGGCACGTTCACAGAAGAACTCCAACACCTACTGGACCTTCAAGAACTATCTGACCTATAATGGTTCTATCGGCAAACATAGCTTCACCGCCATGGTCGGTCAGGAAGCATGGGAGTCGAAGTATGACTACCTATCTGTATTCAACACCGCTCTTCCCAGCGATGTAGTACACAATCCATCTCTTGGTACAGGTGATCCTCAGATTGGTAGCGGATTCGGTTCTTCTGCCATGGCTTCATTCTTCACTCGTGAAACCTATAACTACGATGACCGTTACCTCGCTACTTACACCTATCGTTACGACGGCTCTTCCAACTTCGGTCCTAACAAGCGTTGGGCAGGCTTCCACTCTTTGGCTACTGCATGGCGCTTCACCAACGAGAAGTTTATGAAGGATGTGAAATGGCTGTCCAATGGTAAGCTCCGTCTCGGTTGGGGTCAGACCGGTAACTCAAATATCGGTGGTTACAAATGGGGATCTGCCATGTCAGTAATGGAAACAGGTCTCGGCACCAGCTATCGTCCTGCTAACATCAAGAACTTGGACATCAAATGGGAAACTCAGGAACAGTGGAACATCGGTCTTGACCTCGGTTTCTTCAACAACCGCGTCAACCTCGTTGTCGATTATTATAACAAGAAGTCTTCAGACATGCTGATGCAGCTGATTCTTCCTTCATTCATGGGAACATCAGGTAACGGTTCTTCAGCACTTGCTGCACCTTACGGAAACTATGGTGACATCGAGAACAAAGGTCTTGAAATCGCTCTCAATACCCGTCCTATCGAAACCAAGAACTTCTCTTGGGGTTCAGACTTCCAGATTTCTTTCAACAAGAACAAACTGAAGAGCCTCTCTAACTCAACCGCTCTCCTTGGTTATGGACAGTGGACTGACGTCGTTGCACGTTCAGTAGTTGGCGAATCACTCTACAACTTCTATGGTTATGAGGTTGAAGGCGTTTATACTTCGTTTGAAGATTTGCTCAACTCACCTGTTAACACCCTGCAGTCAAACAACCCTGTTACTGTAGAACGTGACGAAAACGGTAATGTGACCAAGGCTGAATGGAGCACCGATCCTACCAAGTATAACTCACGCAACACCACATTCGTAGGTGATATTAAATATAAAGATGTGAACCATGACGGTGTTATCGACGAAAAGGATAAGACTAATATCGGTTCTCCGCTGCCCGACTTCACCTTTGGTTGGAACAACACATTCCACTACAAGCAGTGGGATCTGACCGTATTCATCAATGGTTCTGTAGGCAACAAGGTCGGTAACTACAACAAGATGAAGCTTACTCACATGAACTCTGCATGGACCAATCAGCTGACCGACGTCAACGGTCGTGTTCGTCTGACTCCTGCCGATGGCGTTTATGCCGATGGTTGGTACAACAACATTGCCAATGTGGTTGCTACAGGAAACGGTGGTTACCCACGTGCTTCTATCAACGACCCGAACGACAACGACGCTTGGAGCTCACGCTTCATTCAGGACGGTTCATACCTTCGCCTGAAGAACATCAGCCTCAGCTATACCTTCGATAAGAAACTCGTAGGTAAGATTGGACTCGAAAACGTTCGTGCCACTATCTCTGCTACCAACCTCTTCACTATCACCGGTTACGACGGTTACGATCCTGAAGTTGGTGCTTCTACTACCAGTGCCAATGTGTTTGGTCTTGATAATGGTCGTTATCCTTCACCAACATCATGGACCTTCGGTCTTAATGTTTCATTCTGATAACTCCTAAACAGAACACAATATGAATTTTAATATATCTTTGAAAAATGTTTTGGGAATCGGTGCTTTGATCACCGCATCGTTCCTGACAACCTCTTGTGAGGACTTCCTCGATCGTCCTACGGAGGATAACTACAACACCGAGAACTTCTATGGTTCTGATAAAGCATGTATTGCCGGTGTGAACTATCTCTACAACTCTCCCTGGTATGACTTCCAACGTGGTTTCATCAAGGTGGGTGAGGTGTTCTCAGGCAATATGTACTGGGGAAATTCTCCTTACCTCAACTTCTCAGTAAACGGTACTGACCAGGACCTCGTCAATATGTCATATTCACTGTGGGCTGAGATTGGTCACTGCTCAACAGTATATGAGTCTCTGAAAGGTGCCTCTGCTTCACAGGAAGTAAAGAACCAGTGCATGGGAGAGTGTCTGACATGGAAAGCCATGGCTTACTTCTACCTCGTTCGTACCTTCGGCGATGTCCCCATCATTCACGACAACTCTGCCATGTTGGCATCTGGCAAATACAATGAATTGTCGAAAGTGGAGAAAGCTGACGTCTATGAGTATATCATCCTTACTTTGGAGAAGGCTATGGAGCTGTTGCCCAAATCATCTGATCCAGGTCGTATCGACTACTACTGCGCAGAAGGTCTTCTGTCAAAGGTTTATCTGACCAAGGCTGGTGTGAGTGGTTCGCTCAACAACGAAGACTTGCAGAAAGCTGCAGACTATGCAAAAGACGTGATCGATAACTCCGGTCGTAAACTCATGGACAACTATGAAGACATCTTCCGTGGTTCCAACAACACTTGCCCTGAAAGCTTGATTGCTTGGCGTTGGACTGTTGGTGCACACTGGACTAGCCAGAACACATTGCAATCTGACCTTGGTATCGAAGGCATGTGTGAGGTTGGTTCTGTATGGGGAGGCTGGGGTGGTCCTTCTACCGACCTGATGGAAGCTTTCGGTGTCATCAAGATTGATGGCACAGGCAAGGATTCTCGTCTGGTAGAGTGGCAGAGCCCGGCAAGCCGTGCCGATATCGACACCCGTCGTAAGGCTACCATGATGATTGCTGGCGATAAGTACGCTTATTTCTGGCGCGACAAGGGTGGTTTCGACTATCTTAAATTCATCTATGACAAGTCATACAATGCTTCTGCAACAGAGCAGCTCGAAGGTCCTTGCGGTTCTAACAACGTGAAGCATCTCTACGGTGATGCAGCAGACCACCAGGCTGAAATGGGTATTGCCGACGGACGTATGGCATCAGCTCTTGCAACCCATATTCTCCGCCTCTCTGATGTATATCTCATCCACGCTGAGGCTATGACGCTGCTGGGTCGTGGCAGTGAGCAATCAGCTCTTGATGCTTTCAATGCTGTTCATCAGCGTGCTATTCCTACTGCCGTTGCCGTTACTTCGCTCAACTTCGACATGATCTGGAAGGAGCGTCGTCTGGAGTTTGCTGGTGAAGGCGACCGTTGGTATGATTACGTACGTCGTGCATACTATGATGTAAACAGCTGTATTGCCGAACTTAAGGCTCAGCACCGTAACCGTCTCTGGAACTGCGATCCTTTGTATAAGGCATACTACAAGTCTGGTACATGGAACCTCACCACTACCGACGGACAGGTTGAATATGACTATGATACAGAAGTTCCCAATGTGACAGCCAACAGCTTCACACTGCCATTCCCATCAGAGGACGTTGCTCTGAACCCGAATTTGGCTACTGGTTCTCCAAGTGTACATGTTGACATCCGTGCAACCTATTCTTATTAATGTGTAATTTAAGAAACAGAAAGATATTATGAAAAGAAATATGAAACGGTTTCTCCTTGCAATTGGCGTTGTGACCCTGGGTTTGGGTTTCACCGCTTGTGAAGATGAGCCAGATAAATTCGAACTGACCGACGGTAATCCTACGATCAGTTATATCCGCCCACAGGATGTTGCCGCAAAGGACTCTTTGCTGACTTCGGCATACACCGGTTCGGGTATCTGTATTGTCGGTAACAACCTGACCAGCATCAAGGAAATGTATTTCAATGATGTGAAGGCTGTGCTCAACACCAGTTATATCACAGACCATACCATGTTGGTAACTATTCCAAACCAGATTCCTGCCAGCAACACTGGTAAGATCTATATGGTCAACAAGAGTCAGGATACCACTACATACGATTTCAAGGTGATGGTGCCAAAACCTGCTGTAACTTCAATGAAGTGTGAATATGTTCATGTAGGTGAATTGGCTCAGATCAACGGTCAGTACTTTGTAGATGACCCCAACCAGCCACTGACTCTGACCTTCACAGGTATCGACAACTCAATGAATCTTGAAGTTCCTCGTGAGAATATCAAGAAGATTACTCAGTCTTCTATCTCATTCATCGTTCCAGAGGGAGCAAAAGAAGGTCGCATCAAGGTTTCTACCATTTACGGTGAAGGAAATTCATCATTCTATTATGCTGACAGCCGTAACATCATTACCGACTTTGACGGTCCTAACAATGCAGGTCCTAAGGGTGTTATACCTCAGGGATGGAATATTGATGCTAAATACTCTACCGAAGGTGGTATTAGCGGTGCTTACTGTCAGTTAGGTCCTGTTGAAACAGAAGGTGGATGGGTTGAAGGATTGAAACTCCCATTCTGGTGTGGTAACTGGAACGGAGATCCTATGAGCATCAAGGAAGGTGCCGGTGTGCCTCTGCGCAACATCATCGACTTCTCTGACTGGGAGAATATGTCGTTCAAGTTTGAGCTTTACATCCCATCAAGCAATCCTTGGTCTGCCGGTGCACTCCAGATTCTCTTTGTGAACAATAAGCTCTGTGCAAACGACTCTTGGCAGAACAATACTTACATCCATACTTCTGCTGATGGTGGTAAGGACCTGCCTCGTGCACTCTACAATCCTTGGAAGTCAACCGGTTCGTTCGACACTGGCGATGAGTGGATCACAGTAACTATTCCTCTCACCGAGTTCGTTTATAACGACGATGGTACCAAAGCTCCGTCTCCAATGAGCATCTCAAGTTTCGATAGCTTCATCATGTGGCCTATCAACGGTGGTGTTCAGGGCACGAAGTGTACCCCGATCTTCCGTTACGACAACCTCCGTGTGGTTCCTAACAAATAACACATCAATAACTAAAAGGATATTATGAAAAAGATCAATAACATATTCACCCTGTTGGTGATGGCCCTTATGGGGCTGTCACTGGCAGCGTGCAGCAACGACGATTTAGACACCAACCAGTATCAAGGTGGTGTGTCGCTCAATGCTTTCGGTCCTTCTCCTGTGATGCGTGGCGGTCAGTTGCGCTTCATCGGTAGCAACCTCGACCAGATTCGCGAAGTACGCATTCCTGGTGTTGATGCTATTACCACTATCGAAGTGGTGAAGGCCGGTGTTCCCAGTGAAATTCGTGTAACCGTTCCTCACGATGGTCCAGAGGTAGGTAATGTAGTACTTGTGGCAAACAACGACCAGGAGATTACTACCAAATCTACACTGACCTATACTGAGGGTATCGTTATCAAGAGCATCACTCCATCGGCAATGCCTGGCGATGTGATTGAAATCAAGGGTGACGAGGATGGTTATCTCAACCTGATTCACTCTATGGCTTTTGCCGACAACGTGGTTGTCAGCGAAAAAGACTTCCTCCAGCACGACCGCTACACCATCAAGGTGAAGGTTCCTGAGGATGCCAAGACCGGTAAACTGCAGTTCTACACCGCCGACCTTACCGTGGGCGATGCTGCAAAACTCGACTATCAGATTGTATTGAGCGACGACCGTCTCATCGTTGGTACTCCTACCGTTGCTAAGGTAAAGGGACGCAACGAGGTTGACGCTGAAGGTACTATTACTGCCAAGGCTGGTGAAACCGTAACCGTTACTGGTGACTATATGCAGCTGATCAAAGCCGTTAAGGTCGGTGGTGTCGAGATTACCGAATTCACTATTGCTGAAGATGGCAAGAGCCTCTCGTTCGTGCTGCCTGCTGAAGCTCCCGATGGCGCTATCGATCTCGTCTGCAAATCAGACGTAGAGGTACCTGCTGCTATGGTTGAAACTGTTAAGCCTTCTGACTGTGTAGCTGCTCCTGCTCCTGTAAAGGCTGGTGCTGCGCTGACCATCTCTGGTAAGGATATGGATCTGGTAACAGCAGTAGAGTTTGACAATGCTGACGCTCTGTCTGGCGAAGCTATCAGCGTAGCTGCCGATAAGGTTGTTGTGACAGCCGTTCCTGAAACAGCTACCGAAGGCAAGCTCCGCCTCGTGATGGCAAATGGTCAGAAAGTAGAAGTTGAATTCACTCTCGTTAAGCCAACCGCAACAGGTTACAACGCTAATCCCGCAAGTGCTGGTTCTACTATCCAGATTACCGGTACCGACCTTGACCTCGTGAAGAGCGTTGACTTCGGTGGTGCTGTAGCAACCGTAGAGAAAGATGCAGTTTCTGCTGATGGTACTACTCTGAATGTCAAAGTTCCTATGGCAGCAGCATCTGGCGCTCCTGTATTGAAACTTGCCAATGGTGTTACGATAAACGCTCCTAAACTTACCATTAATGAGGCTGTATTCTGTTATGTTACAGAACTTCCTGGTGAAGATGCAGAACTTCATGCAGGTCAGACCTTCGTATTGCCTATTGCTAATGGCGACAAGCTTACAGGTGTGGAAATCGCCGGAAAAGCTTGCCAGTTCATTGTAAGTGGTAACACGTTGACTGTTGGTGCTCCTGATAATGCTAAGAAGGGTACAAGTGTTCGCCTTATTTCTTCAAATGGCGAGATTACTTATAAGATTGACTTCATCCCCAATACCGAGATTACTACAGTGATCTGGACCGGTGCACACTCTTCTGGTGAGTGGGCAAATGGCTTTACTGCCTTGTCATGGGGTGGTTATGATTGGAGTCAGGTAACTCCAGGAACCGAACTCGTTGTGACATTTGGTGTAGATCCAGCTATTGGCTACTGTCAGATGCGCTTTGCTTGTGGTGATGGTTGGGGTGCTCTGCCTGGTACCAAAGAACTGGATGGCTCTGACAAAGATGGTAACATCAAAATGCCTAATGATGCCAAGGAATATCGTCTTGTACTCACACAGGCTATGATTGACAAACTGTCTGATAATAATCAGGGTCTTGTTATCTGCGGTGCTGGCTTCATCCTTACCAAGGTGGCTCTTGTAGAGCATATCTCTCTTGAGGTTGATATTGCCGGACAGGTAAAGACCAATTCAGGTAAAGACATTACTTATCCTTTCAGCTTCCAATGGGGTGCTGATGGTCAGATCAATTTGACCAAAGACTTCCTCCTTGGACTTGGTGTGAAGAAAGGCTCTAAGCTGATCATCTATAAAGATCCTACGGCTAAGGGACAGGTACAGATCAACAATTCCGCTTGGTCAACAATTTATACTATTGCAGACTGGAATCCTTCTTTGGATGTACTTGAACAAGAATTTGACGACGCTATGATGGAAGGCCTCAATGGTGGTGGCTTCTGGATTCAGGGTGACCTGGGCGGCGTGAAGAAGATTTGCATTCTCCCCTAACAAATCTATAATTGATTCCTACTTTGAGAGGCGCATCCGACGAGGATGCGCCTCTTCTTGATTTTGAGGTATTTGCGTACAGAAATTTTAGTTTTCGTAAAAATTCGACCACACGACCACAGACCTGTGCATCGCGCTGTTGGTCAGTATTTTAAGTGGTGGTCGAAGGCGTTTGTATCGACCACCCATCGACCACCGTAAATCGATTGCAAACACCTGTTTACGATGTAAGCCAAAGTTCCTACTGTTCCCCGTTTGTTTTACGTTAGCAGATAAGAACTATTATGCAATATTGCAAAAACCTTTATCAAATATTGGATAATACTTTTATCAAACGTTGCAAAGACCTTTTTCTAACGTTTGAAAAGACCTTTGTCAAACGTTTGAAAACACTTTTGCCAAACGTTTGAAAACATTTTTGCCAAACGTTGGGCAATACTCTTGCCAAACGTTGGGCAATACTTTTGCCAAAGGTTTGGAAATGTCTGACCATACGTGCATTGTGCTGAAATGTAATATTCGACAAATTTTGGCGGTGGTCGATGGGTGGTCGATAGAAATACTATCGACCACACTTTAAAGTGTTGATAGATAGTGCGATAAACGGATCTGTGGTCGTGTGGTCGAATTTTTTTGAAAACTAAAATTCCTGTATGCGATTTGAGTTCAGACGCTATTTCTCTACCACTTCATAAATCTGAAAAATAATAGGTGTAATGATACTTTTTTCTTCGGGATACTTTCGGGATGGATTCGGGATGAGGCATGTGAAGAATGGGACTTATATTCAGTTGATAACAAGGTTGAATTGTGTAATCTGAAAGATAAAAGTAATAGTACGCGAGTTAGTCATTAAAGTATCGGTCTATTTCAGAAAAAACCACTAACTTTGCAGTCGAATATTACGAAATACATAAAACGAGAATATAAATCATGAAAATTTCAAAACTTCTAATGATGTTTGCTGCTGCCGTATTGGCAGTGGGATGTGGTGGTGACGATCCTAATGATGTCGGTGGTGGTAATCAACCAACAGTTCCTAATGTGGTATCGGTCACACCTGCAAATGGTGCAAAAGATATTGCTGTGGGTGATGTGACTATCGATGTGAAATATGACCAGAACATCACGCTGACTTCTACTGATGTTGCCAAAGTACAGATTGCCGGCGGTACGGTAAAGAGTCTGAAGAGTTCTGCACGTACACTCACTATCAAAGCTAATTGCCCCGATGAGGGCACTACTGTAGCTATAACCATTCCTGCCGGATTGGTGAAAAATACTACCGCAGCCTACAGTTTCAGTTTCACAACCTACAAAACTCCCGCAGTCAACATCACAAAGACTCTCGTGGCAGGACAAACCCAACAGGTAAAAGATCTCTATGATTATTTCCTGGGTCTGTATGGCAAAAAGGTGATTAGTAGTGTGATGGCTGATGTGAACTGGAATACAAAAATTGCCGATAAGGTCAAGGCGCTGACAGGTAAATATCCCGCCATGAACTGTTTCGACTTTATCCATATCTATGTGCCTAATCAGGGTAGTAACGGATGGATTAATTATTACGACATTACTCCCGTAAAGAATTGGGCAGACAAAGGCGGTATTGTTCAGTTGATGTGGCATTTCAATGTGCCTACAAGTGAGAATACAGAAGTCAAGATGGATGGTTCTGGTGTGACTTGTGATCCTACAAAAACCACGTTCAAAGCCTCTAATGCGCTGAAAGAAGGCACGTGGGAAAACAAGTGGTTCTATCAGGAAATGGATAAAGTGGCGGCTGTCTTGTTGAAACTGCAAGATGCAGGAATTGCTGCGACATGGCGCCCATTCCATGAAGGTGCAGGAAATGCTACCTTGAAATCTGGTGCCAGCTGGGGCAAAGCCTGGTTTTGGTGGGGTGCAGAAGGATCTGCCAACTATAAAAAACTCTGGATTGCTATGTTCGACTATTTCAAACAGAAAGGAGTGAAAAACCTGATCTGGATATGGACCTCGCAAAACTTTAACGGCGACGCCACACAGTACAACCAAGATAACGACTGGTATCCCGGCGACCAATATGTAGATATGGTGGCACGCGACCTCTATGGCAATAGTGTGGAGAAAAACAAACAGGAATTTACCGAACTGCAAGCTGCCTATCCCACCAAGATGATTGTGCTGGGTGAATGTGGTAAGAGTGATAATGGCGAGCAGGGAAATATCGGCAACTGCTGGACTGCTGGTGCCAAATGGGGACATTTCATGGTGTGGTACCAAGGCAAGCAAGGTTCTACAGACACCATGTGTAGCGATGCTTGGTGGAAGAGCGCTATGAGCGACAGTAATGTCGTGACACTCCCCACGAACCATTAAGATAATACAATAAAAATCCAAATACTAAGAACATGAAACATTTTATGAAGACACTCCTGCTGTTGCTGGCTACTGTCTGCGTGCTGCCTGTGGCAGCCCAAATCAGAGGCTACAATATCCAGGTCAACGTAGTGCCCGATCATCAGGATTGGACCTACAAAGTAGGAGAGACCGCAACTTTCCGTATCTCTGTTACCAAATCGGCAACACCCCTTGCCGGAGCCGTTATCGACTATGAGGCAGGGCCGGAGATGTATCAAGATGTGAAGAAAACCGCCGTGGTGCTTAAAGACGGTACCTTGACCGTAAAGGGCAAGATGACCAAACCCGGATTCTACCGCGTGGATGTGAAGACCACTATCGGAGGTAAGGAATATAAAGGCGCATGTGCAGCAGCCTTCTCACCCGAACAGTTGAAACCTACAACGGTCAATCCTGCCGATTTCGACCAGTTCTGGCAGAATGCCATTAGCGAAGCACGCCATACAGACCTCAATCCTACCAAGCGCCTATTGCCAGAACGTTGCACCAAAGACGTTAACGTCTATGAAGTGAGCTTCCAGAATGTGCGCTGGGGATCACGCACTTATGGCATCCTCTGCGAACCCGTAAAGCCGGGTAAGTATCCCGCTTTGCTCCGTGTGCCTGGTGCAGGTGTGCGCCCCTATGGTGGCGACATCTATACCGCATCGAAAGGTGCCGTGACGCTCGAAATAGGTATTCATGGCATTCCCGTTACCATGCAGCAGTCTGTTTATGACGACCTCGGACAGGGTGCACTCAACGGATATTGGGAATTTGGCATGGACAATCGCGATAAGAGCTACTATAAACATGTGGTGTTGGGATGTATTCGTGCACTCGACTATATCGAACAATACACACCATGGAACGGCAAAGAACTGGGTGTGACTGGTTCAAGCCAGGGCGGATTCCTCTCGCTGGCAACAGCCGGACTCGATCGCCGCATCACATTCTACGCTCCCGTGCATGCAGCACTTTGCGACCATACCGCTTCGCTGAAAGGCGTGGCATGCGGATGGCCCCACTATTTCTATTGGAACAAAGGCAAGGGAATGGAGAAACAAATCGAGACTTCACGCTATTACGACGGAGTGAACTTTGCACACCGCATCACCAATGCACAAACCGGATGGTTCTCCTTTGGATATAATGATGATGTAGTGCCACCCACTACAGCATGGGCGACCTATAATATAGTGAAAGGTCCGAAGTCTATCACGCCTTATCAGCAGACAGCCCATTTCTGGTATCAGGAACAATGGGATGAATGGGAAAACTGGTTGCTCACTCAAATGAATATCAAACCATGAAGATGATGACAATGATAGCCATGGCTGCCTTGATGTTGGCAGGTTGCCCACTACAAATCATGGCAAAGAAGACAATTGATGGCGGCAAACAACTGGAACAGCGGTTGCGCCTCTTGCAACCCAAAGGTTACATGATGGCACATCAGGATGATCCCTTCTATGGAGTGACATGGGAATGGGAACAAAACCGAAGTGATGTGCTTGAAACCGTAGGCGACTATCCTGCCTTGATGGGATTTGATCTCGGAGGCATAGAGATGGACGACAAGAAAAATCTCGATAGTGTGCCTTTTACTCGTATACACGATGAACTCATTGCTCACTACGAACGTGGAGGTATTGTTACCATCAGTTGGCACCCACGCAACCCACTTACGGGAGGAACAGCATGGGATGTTACTGACTCTACGGTAGTAAAGAACATATTGCCAGGTGGGAAGTGTCATGCTAAATTCCAAACATGGATGCAGCGCGTAGGCGATTTCCTCGTCAGCCTGAAGACCAAGAAGGGACAACCCGTACCCATCATCTTCCGCCCATGGCATGAAAATAACGGATCATGGTTCTGGTGGGGACAGAAACTCTGTACCGATACCGAATATCGCCAACTCTGGAATATGTTGCAAGACTATCTCAACGGTCGAGGACTTGACAATCTGTTGTGGAGCTATTCGCCAAACCTTGATGGCGGATGGACCGAAGAACGATTCCTGCTGCGTTATCCCGGTAATGATAGAGTGACGCTGATTGGTGAAGATGCTTACCAGTGGGGGACAGAAGCCGACTTCGTAAGCCAGGTTACAGCCGACCTCAATTTCCTCAGCGACTTTGCTAAGCGCAACGGAAAACTGCTTGCCATGACTGAGTGTGGACTGAAGAATATGCCTGATGCAACTTGGTGGACGCGCGTGTTGAAACCTGTAATGGATCGCTATCCCATCAGTTACTTCTTGCTTTGGCGCAACTATAAGGAAGAATATTTCGGACCGTCTCCCTCGTTGCCTTGCGCACAGGATTTTAAGAAACTCTATGAGGCTGAGAATACGCTCTTTCTGAAAGATATTAAGAAAATTAAATAATAATAAAACAATAAATCATCAAAACAAAATGAGCAATTTTGACGAAAAAGTAAAGGTTCTGCGTGCTCATCATGAGGCGCTGCTGACCAAGAAAAATGAAATGGAAGAGTGGGGTAACGGTATCTATGACCGTTGGAAGAATCCTATTCTTACTGCAGAACATACTCCGTTGGAGTGGCGTTATGACTTTAACGAAAAGGATAACCCCTATCTGATGCAGCGCATCATGATGAATGCTACCCTCAATTCTGGTGCCATCAAATGGAATGGCAAGTATCTGTTGGTAGTTCGCGTGGAAGGTGCAGACCGCAAGAGTTTCTTCGCTGTGGCAGAAAGTCCCAATGGCGTGGATAACTTCCGCTTCTGGGATGAGCCTATCACGATGCCTGAAGATGTGATTCCCGCTACCAATATCTACGATATGCGTCTTACCGCCCATGAGGATGGATGGGTATATGGCGTATTCTGTGCCGAGCGTCACGACGATGCTCAGCCCGGCGACCTTAGCGCTGCTACTGCTACGGCTGCCATCGCACGTACCAAAGATCTGATCAACTGGGAACGTCTGCCAGACTTGAAAACTAAGAGCCAGCAGCGTAATGTGGTGCTTCATCCGGAATTTGTAGAAGGTAAATATGCTTTCTACACCCGTCCGCAGGATGGATTCATCGATACCGGTTCAGGCGGTGGCATCGGTTGGGCACTTGTTGATGACATCACCCATGCAGAAATCAAAGAAGAGAAGATTATCAACGCACGCCACTATCACACCATTCAGGAGGTGAAGAACGGTGAAGGTCCTCATCCCATCAAAACCGATAAAGGATGGTTGCATCTTGCCCATGGTGTACGTGGATGTGCAAGCGGCCTGCGCTATGTGCTCTATATGTATATGACTTCGTTGGAAGATCCTACAAAGGTCATTGCAGAACCAGGCGGATATCTGCTCGTACCACAGGGTGAGGAATATATTGGCGACGTGATGAACGTTGTGTTTACCAATGGTTGGATAGCCGACGAAGATGGCAAAGTGTTCATCTACTATGCTTCTTCCGATACTCGCATGCATGTGGCTACTTCTACCATCGATCGCTTGGTGGACTACTGCATGAACACACCTGCTGACGGATACCGCACACAGTTTAGTGTGGAAACCATCAAAAAACTGGTGGCTAAAAACAAGTCGTTGAACAAATAAACACCTTATTATTTATGGCAAGTGTTAAGGAAAAAATAGCATATGCACTGGGCGATGCCGCTGCAGGTGGCATAGTATGGAAAGTGATGTCTATCGCCTTTCCGTTGTTCTTTACCAATGTGTTTGGCTTGTCGTTTGCTGATGCCGCTGTGCTGATGCTTGTAGCGCGTATGTTCGATGTCGTAACAGACCCCTTGATGGGAAGTCTTGCTGACAGAACACAGTCACGATGGGGCACCTATCGCCCTTGGCTCATCTTCGGAGCTATTCCGTTCGGACTGGTGTTTGCCTTGCTGCTCTTTACACCTGATTTCGGAGATATGGGTAAGCGCATCTATGCTTATACCCTCTATCTGCTGATGATGGCGATCTATACCATGGTCAATGTACCGTACGGATCGTTGCTGGGTGTGATGACAGAAGATGACAACGAGAAAAACCAATTCTCTGCCTATCGCATGATTGGGGCGTATGCCATGGGATTTGCCACCCTGCTCTCGTTTCCCTATCTCCAGAAATGGATTGGAGGTAGTGTAGCACATCAGTATGCCGTGACTGGCGCTGTACTGGGTGCAGTTGCTGCCATCATGACGCTGGCATGCGGACTGCTTACTAAAGAGCGTCTGAAACCAGTAAGAGCTGAAAAATTCTCGTTTGGACAGTTTGGTGACCTTGTTCGCAACAAGGCATGGCTCTACATGACTGCCATGGCTGTTTGTACCAACTTCTTCAACGGATTCCGTTACGCAGTAGCTGGATATATGTTTGACTACTGTCTGCATGGCAATGTGACCATCGATAACCTGATTATCAACTTCACAGTATTCATGGCATTCGGTGAAGTTACCTGTATGGTATTCGGTGGCGTGGCTCCTTGGTTTGCCAAGAAAGTTGGATCAAAACGTATGGCATTCTTCTGGGCTGCGGTATTCTGCCTGGTTACATCGGTAGCATTCTTCTTCATACCAATGGATCCTGCATATATCAGCGTGATGGTTGGTCTGGTGATCCTTACTTCAATGGGTATCGGTATCTATTCACCATTGCTTTGGTCTATGTATGCCGATGTGGCGGACTATCATACAGAACACTTTGGAACCTCGGCTACAGGACTGATCTTCTCGTCAGGTACTATGTCGCAGAAGTTTGGTACGGCTATCTCTGGTTCGCTGATTGCCCTGTTGCTTGGTTGGGCAGGTGCCAATATGATTACAGACGATTTTGGCAATACGATTATCGATCCAGCTTCTGTTACCGATTCGGTGCTGACAATGGTATGGTCGCTATTCTCTCTGTTCCCCGCAGCAATCGCCTTGCTGCTGATGCTGTTGGCGTATAAATTCCCAATTAAGAAATAACGATGAGTAATATTGTATCTACAATGAAAACAGAAATGCAGGATGTTCTACAGAAGAACATCTTGCGCTTCTGGCTCGACAAGATGGTGGACCAAGAGCATGGCGGATTCTATGGACGTATCGACGGACATGAACATTTGCATGCCGATGCCGAGAAAGGGGCTATCCTTAATGCTCGTATCCTATGGGCATTCTCTGCTGCCTATCGTGTGTTGGGCGATAAAACATATTTAGAGGCTGCCAGTCGCGCTAAGCATTATATCATCGATTATTTTATTGATCCTGAATATGGTGGCGTATATTGGAGTCTTGACTGCAACGGCAAACCTCTTGATACCAAGAAACAGTTTTATGCCATTGGGTTTGCTATCTACGGCATGTCGGAGTATGCACGTGCAACAGGTGATGCAGAGGCATTGAAAGTGGCAATTGATCTCTACCGATGCATTGAGGAACATGCTCTCGACCATGAATATAATGGTTATATCGAGGCTATGACACGCGATTGGCAACCGATTGCCGATATGCGTTTGTCGGAACTTGATGCCAACTATCCTAAGTCGCAGAATACCCATCTCCATATCATCGAACCCTATACCAATCTGTACCGCGTATGGAAATCAGATGAGCTGAAGGCTTCTCTGCATAATCTGATAGATATCTTCACAGACCGTATCCTCAATCCTGAAACTCATCATCTCGATCTTTTCTTCGATATGGATTGGAAACGAGGTGCAGGAGCATTGGAGAGTTATGGACATGATATCGAATGCTCATGGCTTATTCATGAGGCAGCTCTTGTATTGGGTGATGCTGAAGTATTGAAGAAGGTGGAGCCCATCGTTGAAATGGTGGCGAAAGCTTCAGAGAAAGGACTTAATGCCGATGGTTCTATGGTTCATGAAGCTAATCTCGACACTGGCTATGTGGATAGCGACCTCCATTGGTGGGTACAGGCTGAAGCAGTGGTAGGTTTCTTTAATATCTATCAGTATTTCGGTGACGAGTCTGCTTTGCAGAAAGCACAACACTGTTGGACATATATTAAGGAGAACCTTATAGACAATGAAAATGGCGAGTGGCACTGGAGCCGTCGTAAAGATGGTACTTTGAATCTGGATGATGACAAAGCCGGATTCTGGAAGTGTCCTTATCACAATAGCCGTATGTGTCTCGAAATCATCGAGCGCACGGTTTGATATTATTTTAGGTTGCATTAACTAACAATCCCAAGTGCTTGACACTTGGGATTGTTGTTTGGGGAATTGTATTTCAATCATCTATCGACTCTGCAATTGGTGGAGTCTGATAAGTGATTTTCTCTTATTTCAGATATCCTGGAATATTGTATCCAGCTGCCTTGGCAATCTTGACAGGAATCTGGGCATTATCGTTGTGACCCATGAACTGCTCAGAACCTACACCGATAGCATATACAGGAACGAGACCTGCAGAGTGACCGTTTGTACTCCATGAGATCAGAGCTTTGGTATTGATGATATGTCTGGCTTCTTCAGCAAGGGGTTCATTGGCTGTGTATTCGTTCTTCACATCCTCTGTCTTGCCTTCGAAAGATTCATGCCATACCTTTTGGAGAGATGCCTCTTCGTCCTTAGTGAGTTCCAATGCAGTCCAGAAACCGAAGTTGTCGGTCAGAGCTTGCTTGGCTTGTTCCCATGTTACTTTATTGGAAGTCTGCTTGCGGAGATCGCGGAGAACCTGTGTGAATCCGTCGATACTTACTTTTTGGTTACCCAGAGCTTTGAGGTTCAAAGCATAGAGACCGTTGTTGGCAAGTACTAAACCGCCAGTTTCGTGGTCTGCGGTGAGCACGATAAGTGTCTCGTCGGGATGCTGCTTGTAGAATTCATAGGCAATCTTGATGCAACGATCTACAGCACCAACCTCGGCAAATGCTGTGGCGCCATCATGTCCGTGACATGCCCAATCGACCTTGCCGCCAATCTCATTCATCAAGAAGAAACCGTTCTTATTGTCGCGCATCAGAAATTCAATTTCTGCGCGGAGAATGTCTTCGATGGTCATCTCGCCGTCTTTAACATCAATAGCGTAGGGGAGAGAGTATATGTCTGAGGCAGGATTCAGGTGCTTTGGATCCTGAACAAGCAACATCTTCTTGGCTTTCTTGGCTTTTTTCTGATAGTCTGCCATACCAAAAGCTACAGCATATCCTGCTTTCTCCATCTCTTTATAAATGCAGGGAGCACCAGGATGATTCTTGGGATCTTCTGCCTTTTCAACAGCTGAACCGCCATAGAAATCGAGGTCGGTAGCAATCATATCCTTGGCAATGTCATAGGACAATGAGCGCTTGGGCTGATGGGCATAGAATGCTGCGGGCGTAGCATGGTTTATGGTAACACTTGATGCCACACCAACCTTCATTCCTGCTTCTTTTGCCCATACGGCAATAGAGGTAACGGGTGTCTTGAGGTCGGGACGCATACCAAGAGCACCATTCTCGGTCTTCACGCCTGTGGCGAGAGCTGAACCGGAAGCGGCAGAGTCGGTTACTCCACTATTGTTAGAATATGTAGAGGCTACACCTACGATGGGAAATGAGGTCATGCAGAATGGTACACGACCGATACGGCCTTGCATTTCGGCATTATACATCTCGGCACCGAGCACAGTATTTACACCTGTTCCGTCTGTGATAAAATAGAACACGTACTTGGCTTTTTTCTCTGCTGAAATGGTTATAACCATTGCCAGCATCAGCATTAGAGTTAGGATTCTTTTCATATTTCTTTTGTTTTTGGAATTTTTGTTTTTCGACTGCGAAATTACTAAATTATTATTCAAAAAACAAAGACGTTGCCTATTTTTCTACCATAAATTAACTAAAATTAAAGTAGTGCCACCTTGAATTATGCGAGAAAGCAAAATGTAAGCAGATAATAGAAACTGTGGTAGCGTGTTGCAGATGATACTTTACACTTTGATAGTTGGCGGTCGGTAAATGTGGCATTTTATCCTTTGTGATGTGAAATGTGAATGTGCGGGCAGTATCTTATTTGAAAAAGCACGAAAAAAGCGAGAAAACGATGCTAAAATGTTTCGTGGTTTCGATTAAAGTTAGTACCTTTGCAAGCGCTAAGCAAAATCGATATTATAATATTATAACTTTTATGAACTTTACTTTGTTAATTACCGTCCTCGTGACGGCTATTACATTGGTGGTGGCAGCGTATGTGATGGCCAAACTTCTTGGTCCGCGAAGCTACAACAAGGTAAAAGGCGAGCCCTATGAGTGTGGTATTCCTACTCATGGTTCTTCTTGGTTGCCGGTTAGTGTAGGCTTCTATCTGTTTGCCATCCTCTTCCTCATGTTTGATGTGGAAACTGTTTTCCTCTATCCATGGGCAGTAGTAGTGAAGGAGATGGGTGTTGCAGCATTGTTGAGCATCGGCTTCTTCTTGGTTGTATTAGTGTTCGGGCTGGCATATGCCTGGAAGAAAGGAGCTCTTGAATGGAAATAAAGCCGAAAATCAAGAGTATTCCTTACGAGGAATTCAAAGACAATGCCACACTGGAGAAACTTATTGACGATCTGCACGAAGGCGGTGTCAATGTTGTGACAGGTTCGCTCGACCAGTTGATCAACTGGGGACGCTCTAACTCACTCTGGTCATTGACTTTTGCTACATCATGCTGTGGTATCGAGTTTATGGCATGTGGATGCTCACGCTACGACTTCGCACGCTTCGGCTTTGAGGTGACACGTAACTCACCCCGTCAGGCCGACTTGATCATGTGTGCCGGTACTATTACCCACAAGATGGCTCCAGCCTTGAAGCGTCTGTACGATGAAATGGCTGAACCAAAATATGTGATAGCTGTCGGAGGATGTGCCATTAGCGGTGGTCCTTTCAAGTCAAGCTATCATGTGGTGAAGGGTATTGAGGAAATTGTACCAGTGGATGTGTTTATTCCTGGTTGTCCTCCACGTCCAGAGGCTATCATGTATGGTATGATGCAGTTGCAGCGTAAGGTGAAAATCGAGAAGTTCTTCGGTGGTGCGAATCACAAACAGTCGGAGGCTGAGCGCGAACTGGGTGTTTCAAACGAGGAACTCGTTGCACGCCGTCTGGGTGATCATCGCCGTGAACCTATTGTGGTGACCGATGTGCCTCAGGAGTTTGTAGAACAAATGAAGAAAGAGAAGGAGGAGAACGCATGAAACTTGAGCATTTAGTATTCGATTTCGACAAGTTCGCCTCAGAGATGCAGAACTTGAAGGACAAGAAACACTTTGATTATCTTGTAACTATTGTTGGTGAGGACTTCGGCGCTGAAGAAGGCCTTGGCTGTGTCTATATTCTCGAAAATACCGACAGCCATGAGCGTTGCAGCGTGAAAATGCTTGCTAAGGTGGTTGACGGTGAGAGTGTGATTCCTACTGTGACCAATATCTGGCATGTTGCCGATCTGTTGGAACGCGAGGTCTATGACTTCTTCGGTATCCTCTTCCTCGGTCATCCCGATATGCGTCGTCTCTTCCTCCGCAATGACTTCAAAGGACATCCCTTCCGCAAGGATTGGAAGTTTAATGATGACTATGTGCTTGAAGACGATAAAGAGCCTGACTTTGGTATGGAATACTGGCTCGACAAGGATGGTCATCTCTGTTCGAAGCAGAATAAACTCTTTACCGACGACGATTATGTCATCAACATCGGCCCTCAGCACCCTTCTACCCATGGTGTGCTTCGCTTGCAGACCGTGGTTGATGGTGAGACCGTGAAGCGTGTATATCCCCACTTGGGTTATATCCACCGCGGTATTGAGAAGATGTGTGAAAGCTATACTTATCCACAGTCGCTCGCACTGACTGACCGTCTGAACTATCTTTCTGCTATGATGCATCGTCATGCGCTGGTAGGAGTGATAGAAGAGGGTATGGGTGTCGAACTGACCGACCGTATCAAGTATATCCGTACCATCATGGACGAGTTGCAGCGTCTTGACTCACACTTGCTGTATGTGGGATGCTGTGCACAGGACATGGGTGCATTGACTGCCTTCCTCTATTCTATGCGCGATCGTGAGCATGTGCTCAACTGCATGGAGGAAACCACTGGTGGACGCCTCATCCAGAACTACTACCGCATCGGTGGTCTGCAGGATGATATCGATCCCAACTTCGTGGAGAATGTGAAGGCGCTCGTGAAGTATCTCAAGCCAATGATTCAGGAGTATGTTGATGTGTTTGGTGACAATATCATTACTCACAATCGTTTTGAGAAAGTTGGTCCGATGGATCTCGAAAATTGTATCAGCTATGCAGTAACTGGTCCTGCTGGTCGCGCTTCTGGTTGGAAGAACGACGTACGTAAGAACCATCCGTATGATATGTACGATAAGGTTGAATGGGATCAGATTATTATGACTGGTTGCGATACAATGGACCGCTATACCTGTCACATTCAGGAAATGTATCAGAGTCTGCGCATTATTGAGCAACTCATCGACAATATTCCTGCCGGTGACTTCTATGTGAAGCAGAAACCCATCATCAAGGTACCCGAAGGACAATGGTATTTCTCTGTTGAGGGAGCCAGCGGTGAGTTTGGTGTCTATCTCGATTCACGTGGCGACAAGAGTCCTTACCGCTTGAAGATGCGTCCTATGGGACTTTCGCTTACCGGTGCGCTTGATCCTATGCTTCGTGGTCAGAAGATTGCCGACCTTGTGGCAACTGGTGCTGCCATCGACTTTGTGATTCCCGACATTGACCGTTAAACAACAAAAGAACGTAAAATATCATGTTTGACTTTTCAATAATAACAAACTGGATAGACCAGTTGCTTCGTGTCACTTTGGGACTGGGCGACTTCTGGTCGATATTGATAGAGTGCGTGCTGATTGGTGCGGGAATCCTTGTAGGATATGCGCTGATTGCCATTGCGCTGATTTTCATGGAACGTAAGGTGTGTGCCTACTTCCAGTGCCGTCTTGGTCCGATGCGTGTGGGCTATTGGGGACTGATGCAGGTGTTTGCCGACGTACTGAAGATGCTTGTCAAAGAAATTTTCTTTGTAGATAAAGCCGACAAACTGCTTTATGCCGTGGCTCCGCTGCTGGTTATTATCGGTTCAGTAGGTGCTTTTTCGTTCCTGCCATGGAACAATGGTGCAACGGTGCTCGACTTCAATGTGGGCGTATTCCTGTTGACTGCCATTTCTTCTATCGGTGTGGTAGGTATCTTCCTTGCAGGATGGAGTTCCAACAATAAGTATTCTGTGGTATCTGCTATGCGTGGCGCCGTACAGATGATTTCTTATGAGATGTCATTGTGCCTCTGTCTGATTACAGCTGTCATCCTGACAGGAACGATGCAGATTTCTGGCATCGTTGAGGCTCAGACAGGACCTTGGCGTTGGTTGATTTTCCAGGGCCACATTCCTGCGCTCATCGCTTTCTTCGTATTCCTCATTGCCGGTAACGCAGAGGCCAACCGTGGTCCGTTCGATATGGCAGAGGCTGAGAGTGAGCTGACCGCTGGTCACCATACTGAGTATTCTGGTATGGGCTTTGGTTTCTTCTATCTGGCAGAGTTCCTTAATCTGTTTATCATTGCTGGTATTGCCGCCACCGTATTCCTTGGTGGATGGGCACCTGTTAACATTGGTGTAGCAGCATTCGACCAGGTGATGAACTATATCCCTGGTATCGTATGGTTCATGGGTAAAGCTTTTGCCTTGGTATGGATTCTGATGTGGATTAAGTGGACCTTCCCACGTCTGCGTATCGACCAGATTCTGAAACTTGAATGGAAATATCTCATGCCGCTGGCCCTCATCAACCTTGTGCTGATGACTATCGTGGTGGCACTCGGATGGTATATTAAATAAGGTGTAAAGAATAGAAATGGAAAATAACCAATCATATTTCGGAGAACTCGGACATGGAGTAAAGACGCTCCTGACTGGTATGAAGATTACTTGGAAGGAATATTTCAAGGACTTCTTTACCAACAAATCTACGGAGCAGTATCCCGAGAACCGTAAAACTACGCTCCACGTGGCAAAGCGCCACCGTGGACGCCTCGTCTTCAAGCGTAACGAAGACGGAACTTATAAATGTACGGCCTGCACATTGTGTGAGAAAACCTGCCCTAATGGCACGATTAAGATCACTTCTCACATGCAGGAAGATCCCGAGACCGGCAAGAAGAAAAAGGTGCTCGATGACTATCGCTACGACCTTGGTGACTGCATGTTCTGCCAGTTGTGTACCAATGCTTGTAACTTCGATGCTATCGAGTTTGTCAACGATTTCGAGAATGCCGTATTCGACCGTAAGAGTCTGGTACTCCACCTCGACAAGGAGGTATATCAGGGTGGTTCTCTGCCCAACCTCTTGGAAGGTGGTGCCAGCATGACTATCGGTAAGTTTAACACTAAAACGAAGTAAAGACAATGGCTAATTTAGTAATGTTTTGCATTCTCGCTGTCGTCATTCTCGGCTCTGCCGTGATGTGTGTGACGACGAAGCGAATCATGAGAGCCGCAACCTTTATGTTGTTTGTGCTCTTTGGCGTAGCAGGTCTTTATTTCCTGCTCGACTATACATTCCTGGGAGCAGCACAGATTTCAGTTTATGCTGGTGGCGTGACGATGATTTATGTCTTCGCCATCCAGTTGGTTAGCAAACGTACCCTTCAGGGTATGGTAGAGCGTCTCAAGGGCAGCCGTGTAGTGATGGGTGCCTTGTTGAGCGTTGTGGGCTTGGCAACTGTAGTGCTGGTATTCCTTAAGAATGATATGTTGCGCGGCATGTCGCGTTATATTGGTACGGTAACTCCCGATCAGGAAGTTCCCATGCGTGAAATCGGTCATGCACTGGTAGGTGCCGGCAAGTATCAGTATGTACTCCCCTTCGAGTTCATCTCACTGTTCCTGTTGGCATGTATTATCGGTGCATTGGTAGTATCAAGAAAGGAGGACTAAGACTATGGTACCAGTAGAATTTTATTTCATCCTGAGTGCACTGCTTTTCTTTATCGGTGTATTTGGTTTTGTGACCCGTCGCAATCTGATTGCCATGCTCATCTCTATTGAGTTGGTGCTCAATGCGGTCGATATCAATTTCGCAGCATTCAACCGTATGCTCTATCCTGATAGCATGGAGGGTATGTTTATGACACTCTTCTCTATCGGTGTAAGTGCAGCCGAGTCTGCCGTTGCGATTGCAATCATCATCAATGTCTATCGCCGTTTCAAGAGCGACAGCGTTGAAAGTATCAAAAACATGAAATGGTAATTAAGAAGTGATGGATTACAGTTATACATTTTTGATTCTGCTTCTGCCAGCTCTCTCGTTCCTGGCATTGGGACTCTATGGCATGAAGCTGTCGCATAAGGTCGCAGGCCTTATCGGCACCACTTCGTTGGGACTTGTGACCGTGTTGTCTTATATGACGGCGTTCAGCTATTTCTTTGCTCCCCGTCTGGCTGATGGCACTTTCGCTACTATTGTTCCTTACAACTTCACCTGGCTGCCGTTGGGCAATCTCCATTTTGATATGGGTATTCTGTTGGATCCCATCTCGGTGATGATGCTCATCGTTATTTCAACAGTCAGTCTGATGGTACATATCTATTCGTTTGGCTATATGCACGGCGAAAAAGGCTTCCAGCGTTACTACGCATTCCTGAGTCTCTTCACCATGTCAATGCTTGGCCTTGTGGTAGCTACCAACATCTTCCAAATGTATCTGTTCTGGGAGCTCGTGGGTGTATCATCTTACTTGTTGATTGGTTTCTACTATCCATTGAAGCCAGCTATTGCAGCATCTAAGAAGGCATTTATCGTAACTCGTTTTGCCGACCTTTTCTTCCTTATCGGTATTCTGATCTTCGGTTACTACACCGAATCGTTCAGTTTCTCGTTTGCAGGAACTATCGAGATGGGTGCGGGAACCACTCCATTCATTGCCGGCAATACCGCCAAGGCTGTGATTGCAGGAACATTTATTCTTCCTACCGCTCTTGTGCTGATGTTCATCGGTGGTGCCGGTAAGAGTGCTATGTTCCCCTTGCACATCTGGTTGCCCGATGCCATGGAAGGTCCTACACCTGTGTCTGCGCTGATCCACGCCGCCACGATGGTGGTTGCTGGTGTGTTCCAGATTGCCCGTATGTTCCCACTGTGGATAGAATATGCACAGCCTCAGTTGAGCATTGTGGTATGGGTGGGAGTCTTCACCGCATTCTATGCAGCTGCTGTGGCATGTGCCCAGAGCGATATCAAGCGTGTGCTGGCATTCTCTACCATTTCGCAGATTGCCTTCATGATGGTTGCTCTTGGTGTGAGTCTGCCAGGTCACGAGGCGATGCTCGATAACCATGCACAGTTGGGTTTCATGGCATCTATGTTCCACCTTTTCACCCACGCCATGTTCAAGGCTTGCTTGTTCCTTGGTGCTGGTTGTATCATTCATGCCGTTCATTCTAACGAGATGGCTATGATGGGTGGCCTCCGTAAGTATATGCCTATTACTCATATTACCTTCCTCATCAGCTGTCTGGCTATTGCTGGTATTCCCTTCTTCTCTGGATTCTCTTCCAAGGATGAAATTATCAGTGCCTGCTTTGCCTATAGCCCTGTGGTAGGATGGATTATGACAGGTATTGCTGCTATGACCGCCTTCTATATGTTCCGTTTGTACTATGGTATATTCTGGGGAACTGAAAACAAGGTTGCCCACGAGCACCATACTCCACATGAGGCTCCACTTACCATGACCATTCCTCTTATTATTCTCTGTGTTATCACTGTTGGTGTTGGTGTTTACACCACCATTGCAGGATTTGCAGGATGGGGAGGCAGCTTCGGTTCGTTTGTAACCGCCAGCGGTCAGGAGTACAACATCCATTTCGACGTACAGATAGCATTGACCTCTACCGTCATTGCCATTCTGAGTATTTGTCTCGCCACCTATATATATAAGGGTGAGAGTCAGCCCGTCGCCGATCGTCTGTACAAGATGTTCCCGCGTTTGCATCGTGCTGCCTATAAGCGTTTCTATCAAGACGAAATCTGGCAGTATGTTACTCACCGTATCATCTTCCGTTGCATTTCTAAACCTGTTGCCTGGTTCGACCGCCACATTGTTGACGGTACTTTCAACTTCTTGGCATGGGGCGCCAACGAGGCTGGCGAGTCTATTCGTCCTTGGCAGAGTGGTGATGTGCGCCAGTATGCCGTATGGTTCCTCACCGGCACTGTAGCATTGACCCTCATCTTGTTGGCATGTGCTCTCTGAACATTATGAATAAAGAAAAATCGAAACAATGAGTATATTGACATTATTCGTAGTAATCCCCGCCCTGATGCTCCTTGGCCTTTGGCTGAGCAAGAGCCTCAATCAGGTGCGTGGTGTGATGGTGGCTGGCGCTTCGTGTCTGCTGGCACTGTCTGTTTGGCTGACCATCTATTTTGTTCAGCAGCGTGCTGCCGGCAATACCGACGTGATGTTGCTTACAGCAAGCACTCCATGGTTCAAGCCTCTCAATATTGCCTATTCTGTAGGTGTCGATGGCATTTCTGTTGTGATGTTGTTGCTTTCGAGCATCATCGTCTTCACCGGAACATTCGCCTCATGGCGTTTGCAGCCACTGACAAAGGAGTATTTCCTGTGGTTCACCTTGCTTTCCACTGGTGTCTATGGTTTCTTCATCTGCACCGACCTCTTCACTATGTTCATGTTCTATGAGGTTGCTCTTATCCCCATGTATCTGTTGATTGGAGTATGGGGTAGTGGTAACAAGGAGTATGCAGCCATGAAGCTCACTCTGATGCTGATGGGAGGATCTGCTCTGCTGATTATTGGTATTCTTGGCATCTATTATTTCAGTGGTCATACCACGATGAACGTTAATGCCATTGCTGCCATGAACAATATTCCGGTAGAGATTCAGAAGGTTTTCTTCCCCTTCATTTTTATAGGTTTCGGTGTGCTTGGTGCTATGTTCCCATTCCATACATGGTCACCCGACGGTCATGCTTCTGCCCCTACAGCAGTATCTATGCTTCACGCTGGTGTACTGATGAAACTGGGAGGCTACGGTTGCTTCCGTGTGGCTATGTACCTTCTGCCTGATGCTGCCAATGAATTGGCTTGGATCTTCTTGATTCTTACCACTATCTCTGTGGTATATGGTGCATTCTCTGCTTGCGTACAGACCGACCTCAAGTATATCAACGCCTATTCGTCGGTATCCCACTGTGGCTTGGTGCTTTTCGCTCTGCTGATGATGACCAAGACTTCATGCACTGGTGCCATTCTGCAGATGCTGTCACACGGTTTGATGACGGCTCTCTTCTTTGCCCTCATCGGTATGATTTATGGTCGTACCCATACTCGTGACATTCGTTATTTGGACGGTCTGATGAAGATTATGCCTTTCCTTGCAGTGGGTTATGTGATTGCTGGTTTGGCAAACCTTGGTCTTCCCGGCTTCTCAGGCTTCATTGCAGAAATGACTATTTTCGTCGGTTCGTTTGAGAATGGCGACATGTTCCATCGTGTCTGCACCATCATCGCTTGTACCAGTATTGTTATCACCGCAGTTTATATTCTGCGTGTAGTCGGCAAGATTCTGTATGGCGAGGTGAAGAATCCTCACTTCCTGGAGTTGACCGATGCCTCTTGGGACGAGCGTGTAGCTGTTATCTGCCTCATTGCTTGTGTGGCAGGTCTCGGTCTGTTCCCTCTCTGGACCAGCAATGTTATCAGCGATGCAGTAGGTCCTATTCTGGCAAACATTCTTTAATCCCTTAAATAAAAGATACAACAATGAATTACGGACAATTCTTACATATGCTACCAGAAGCATCACTCGTGCTTGCTCTGGTTATCATGTTCTTTGCCGACCTGATGCTTGGCAAGGGAAAGAAGAAGGTGCAGACGCTCGGCATGCTGATGACCGTATTGCTCGTGGCACAGATTGTGTCATGCGCTTTCGTAGGTCCTGCAGAAGCCTTTGGCGGACTGTATGTAGCTACCAAGGCTACTCAGGTGATGAAGATTATTCTCACTCTCGGTACACTTCTCGTAGTGCTTGTAGCCCAGTCATGGCTTGAGCGCGATGCAGAGAAACTTGCAGGTGAGTTCCATGTATTGGTACTTTCCACCCTGCTTGGTATGTATGTCATGATGTCGAGCGGCAATTTCCTGCTGTTCTTCCTTGGACTTGAAATGGCTTCAGTGCCCATGGCTTGTCTCGTGGCATTCGATAAGTATAAGAATCGCTCAGCTGAGGCTGCTGCTAAGTTTGTACTCACTGCCACATTCTCAAGTGGTGTCATGCTCTATGGCATCTCTTTGATTTATGGCACAGTAGGCACGCTCTATTTCAATGACGTTGCAGGACGCTTCCAGATGCTTTTCAGCGTAGCACACTATCAGCCCTCTTTGCTTTTGGCTATTGTGGGTTTGGTGTTCTTCTTCAGCGGACTCGGTTTCAAGCTCTCGCTTGTTCCATTCCACTTCTGGACTGCTGATACCTATCAGGGTGCTCCTACTGCCGTTACTGGTTATCTCAGCGTCGTGTCAAAAGGTGCAGCTGCCTTCGCTCTGTTGGTAGTACTTTCGCGTGCATTTGCTCCTCTTACTGAGTATTGGGAGTATCTGCTCTATATCGTTATCGTGCTCAGCATCACTATTGCCAACCTCTTCGCTATCCGCCAGTCAGAACTCAAGCGCTTCATGGCATTCAGTTCTATCTCACAGGCAGGCTACATTATGTTGGCAGTGATTGGTGCTTCTCAGATGGGCATGGCTTCGCTGATGTATTACGTATTGGTATATGTGGTGGCAAATATGGCTGTATTCGCTGTCATCAATACTGTTGAACAGCGTGGCAACGGCTCTACCATCATGTCGGCATATAATGGTCTGTATCAGACCAACCCACGCTTGGCATTCCTCATGACGCTCGCCTTGTTCTCATTGGCAGGTATTCCTCCATTTGCCGGTATGTTCTCGAAGTTCTTCGTCTTCATGGCTGCCGCTCAGCAGGGATCGTTCCTGGCTTACTTTGTGGTATTCATCGCCTTGATCAACACGGTAGTGTCACTCTACTACTACCTGCTCATCGTGAAGGCTATGTATATCAACAAGTCTGAGAATCCATTGCCTACCTTTACCACCGATTGCGCTACTCGTGTAGCTTTGGTACTTACCATTGCTGGTATTGTGCTCTTCGGTGTATGCTCATGCATCTTCGACGGACTCTTTGCTTTTGCAGCATAAAGTAGTCGTACTATAACAGTCGTGCCCCTTTTGACCTGTAGGTCAGAAGGGGCACGATACTTTTTTACCGTTCTGCTTTATACTGCTTCTGTATCAGTCTAAGGCATATTCCATGGTGTTGACCACGCGGATACGTTTGATATACGGTGTGTTGTTGTCGCGGTTCTCAATCGAGAATTGTCCTTGTTGTGCACTACGTATATCTCCCAACTTACTGCCGGAGTCGTCTGCAAATTTCTGAGCAGTGGCACGAGCGTTTTTGGTAGCCTCCTGCACCATTTCTGGTTTGATGCGGTTTAGCCCTGTAAACTCATAAGTGACGTTGTTGCTATACTCTTCGCTGACGATTGCAATGCCTTGCTTCATCAGTTCAGCCTGTCGGCGCATCAGTTGTCTCACTTGGTCGATATTGTTTGACGTGACGGTAATCACACTTTTCGCCTTATAGCGGTAGTTCATGATTTCGTTGCCATAGTTGTCGGCTTGCCGGTCAGCAATCTCTGCAGGATTGATGCTTATCTCATCATCTTTGATGCCTGCCGATTTGAGGAAAGCCACCACCTTGCGGTTCTTCTGTTCCAGCAGGTCGTACATGGCGGAAGGGTCGTTGCCAATCTCTTTATAGGTCAGCGACCATGTCACTTTATCAGCTTTCACTTCGCGTTCACACAATCCTTTGACTGCCACGGTACGGTCGCGGTCTTTAAAAGTCACAATGCCATTGCGGATGGCCATTCCCATGAATGCCATGCCTACAGCGATAATGGCAGCAGCTGTTTGTTTGTCGTTGAGTTTCATCATAGTTTTAATATTAGTATTCGTTGGCAAATCTACGTTTTTTGTTTCGTATTACAAAGAAAAATAGCGATTATTCTGTTTCTTTTCACATTTATTACATTCTGCGTCTCTGAAAACATATATATCATTCAGTTTTTAGCAAATCGTATGATACCTCTTCACTAAACAATAGCCAACATACTATCATGTCTATATATAGTATGCTAACATTTTTAACAAGATGAATGCGATGTGCAGGCATACTTGTTTACAAAACACACTGAATTTTAATCTTTTTTCTGTCCATTTTCGTTCGGTTCTCGATCGCTTCTCGTTCCCTTTTCGCTCGGTTCTCGTTCGTCTTTCGTTCGTCTCTCGCTCGTCATTCGTTTGCCGATAAAGAACCAATCGAAAAACGAACGAGAAAACAACGAAAAAACAGCGAAATGACGACGAGAACACGACGAAGATGGGTCGAGGTGGCGACGAACAGCCAATAATCAAATCGCCGATACTATCTGGTGATTATAATACCCGTTTTAAGGCATTTACAAGGCGTCTGCGGCGAATCAACCCGTCGGGTGGTACACTGACAAGTTGGAGTTGCAGAAATGGCCATAATGGGTATTTTTGACGTGCGCCTACCATAACACAGCTCGCGCGCGAACCTATTAATATAAATAAAGCACATCACAATACCTATCTCTCTCCATTATGTTTAGTGCTCTCTCAAATTTTAACTTCTGTCAACAGATCTTTCTGAATTCTATGCCTCACCCCTCTCACGTTAAAAGCCGTTATATATTGTCTAACGCTTTAGTTATCAAGTATGTATGTGTACTGTTAAGATTTTGCTAATAATAACGGATTTTAGGGCAAAAATATATTATAATTTTACATGGTGGCGTTTGTTTTATGGCTTAAACATTTACAAAACCAGTGTGGTGTTATTAGGTCTATGAACAGAACATAGCTGTTGGCACAAATAAAAAAATAGATGCAATAACACTTGCAGTTGACACAAATACCTGGAAAACGAGCAGTTGTGTAAACTACTATATTATTTTCAAGTATTATCCAGCGTTTGATAAAAGTATTATCCAACGTTTGATAAAAGTATTATCCAATGTTTGATAAAAGTATTATCCAACGTTTGATAAAAATATTATCCAACGTTTGATAAAAGTATTATCCAACGTTGACAAAAGTGTTTTCCAACGTTGATAAAAGTATTTTCTAACGTTTGGCAAGGGTGTTTTCCAACGCTTGGCCAAATGTTGTGTAATGTTGTACAAACACAATGAACAATATGGCCTGTCATAGAAGGTACTATCCCTATTGTTATCAAGTAATAAAGAATGGTGTTGAAGGGGAGACTGTATAGGCAGCCATGGATATTGATTGGTGGTCGATTGGTGGTCGATCTCTCATTTGAATATCTTTTGACCACCGTTGTAAGATGCTATATGGCAGGTTGTTATGCGTAATTGGTGGTCGGTGGTCGAAAAGTTGACGAGTCGCGTGCGCGTATGTGCGCGTGCGTACATTAGTATATAGAGCTTGGGTTTCATGTTGAGTATGAATGAGCCATCCTCGTACTGCTACAATAAAAATGTGAAAATAGACTTTGTAAAACCGGAAATAGTCCTTATACATGCAGCGTGAAACAATAAGTATGCTAACCATTACAAATTTGATATCCCTAAAATCCGCAAGCAATCTCAATGGCAATCTCAATTGCAGTAAAGAGCTTGAACACTATGCATCATGATAGTATGAGCGTGAATTTTGTCCGATTTGTGCACACCTTCCCCTTCCCCCACAATGCGACTTGAGGTAATACGCAGATTAAAACCATAAGGAACGGACTTTATCCGAATCCAGTTTTGAAAGGTCTTGCATAAGCCCGATTTTCAGTATAGATATTCAGCACGTATTGCCTTGCTGTCATGATCCACTTGGCAGGTACGGAGATGAATCTGAAGACAAAAGCCTTTATGC
>OBLI01000101.1_pt1 | contig 87313 bp, 72 predicted proteins | sample 1519701 | NCBI WGS metagenome assembly OBLI01 (sample SAMEA3663005, study PRJEB22513) | pig gut metagenome | biome: pig gut; feature: pig-associated habitat; material: faeces | place: France | collected 2012
CTGCGAACTGGCCGGGCGTAATCCCGCGCTGCGGTTCCTCGAAAATGACGAAGAGCCCATTGTTGCGCATCACGAGCACGGTGTCCTGAAGCGGCTGGCGGTAGCGGATTCTCACCCGGTAGCGCCTGATTTCCCCGACCTTCATCCGCAGATCCTCACGAATCCAATGTATTTCATCAGGGGCAATCCTTAGACAGCTTCTGGAAAGGCCCTTGTGCTGATGACCCTCCCCGACATATATGACATTTTTCTCAATGTCAGTGGAAATGACGAAGATTGAATCCTTGTGACCTCCGATATTCAGCCCTTTTCTCTGCCCTACAGTGTAGAACTGAGCCCCTTCATGACGGCCGATTATGGCTCCGTAAGGATTTGGCTTATAACGGGTTTTGCGGATATGTCTCTTTCCTGAGCGGTAAGTCTCAGTCTCGAACCTGATATCCCCGTAGGTGACGGGCCGGGACAGTCTTTCCAGAATCTCATCCGGGAGAGCCGCGATTTTCTCCATATTGTAGATGCTCTCATAACGGCAGCCGCCCTCATATTCCCCGGCTGCAGCCTTCTCTGACTTGTCATCGGAAATATAGTCGGAAACCATCGACACTTCCCCTATCCAGTCGTCCGCCAGGATTGAGGAAATGGTGTTCCTCATAAAGTTATACTGCTCATTGTCAGCATAGTAGGCATCATACACCTCCACCACGTCCCCTTCCACCGACTTGAGTTTCTGCTGGAGAAATACCGGCAGATCCACCTTGCCCACGAAGCATATTCCCTGGGAGTCCTTCTTTTCAGCAGACGGAAGGTCGGCCTCTGCGGCAAGCCTCCTCACTTCCGGCTTGCAGATATCTCCGATCGGGAACATTGCCCTGGAGAGCTGGTCCTGGGTCAGCTGGCAGAGGAAATAGCTCTGGTCCTTGTTCGGGTCCGAGCCTGCCAGTATCCTGTAAACAGGCTTTCCATTGACGGTAATATCCTGACCCTCAGTATCTTTCGCCACTTCCTTACGGCAATAGTGGCCGGTCGCCACCATATCGGCTCCAAGCCTTTCCGCCGCCTCGAGAAAGGCTGCGAACTTGATTTCCCTGTTGCAGAGGACATCCGGGTTGGGGGTTCTGCCCCTGGCGTATTCATCGAACATATAGTCCACCACCCGCTTCCTGTACTCCTTGCTCAAGTCAATGAAATAGAACGGGATGCCGATTTTTCTCGCGACCATTTCGGCCACGAACCTGTCCTCCTCCCATTCGCAGTCACCGTGCAATGTGCCCTCCGTGTCGTGCCAGTTCTGCATGAACATGGCGAACACGTCATGGCCGGCCCGCTTCAGGAGCAGGGCGGCGACACTTGAATCCACTCCGCCTGATAAGCCTACGCAAATCTTCATTTTACCAACATTTTGCCGCAAAGTTAGGAATATTCAGCGGAAAAACATTATATTTGAAGACCACATAAGCAACAGATATGGTAGAAAAGACAATAGTGACAAGATATGCGGAATACGGTTCGATGACCGAGCTCGAGACCTGCGACAGAGAACTCTGCGAGGCCGCAATCGCCGCTCTTTCAGGCTCCTACGCCCCTTATTCCAATTTCAATGTCGGCGCTGCGGTGAGACTTGCTGACGGAAACATCGTGATAGGTTCCAATCAGGAGAATGCCGCATCCCCGTCGGGCCTCTGCGCCGAGCGTACTGCGATGTTCGCGGCCAATGCCACCCATCCGGGCGTTCCGATGAGGAGCATTGCCATCGTCGGTTCCCAGAACGGCTCGATCTGCGACGGAATCACCTCACCCTGCGGTGCCTGCAGGCAGGTTATGGCTGAGTATCAGCATATTGCGGGCGAAAATCTGAGCGTATTACTTGTGAGCTCCAGTAAAATATTGAAATTCAGCAGGGTGGATGATATCCTGCCTTTCATATTCGACAATCTTGACAAATAATTTTGTCAGTTTGCCGAAAAGAACTATATTTGCGTCGGGAAAGTCGTACACGACCAGCTCCCTCTGAATTCCCCCAGGGCCGGAAGGCAGCAAGGGCAGGAGGTTGTAGCGGTGCGATGTACTAAGCTTTCCCTTTTTTTTAACGGACTTTTGAAAAGAACGACAAGCCGTTCTGCCTTTTATTGCCGGTCTGATCCTATTCATTTCCGGCTCAACATTCTCAGTTGTGTTTACTGACGCTGGTGGCAATAAGGTTTCTGCAACTGTACCTGACACATCCGGCTATCTGAATCTCACAGGCTCGAATCTGCTCTATCCTTGGCAGAACGGCAGAGCTGACTACTGGTGCATCACCAGCTTCTATTTCTATGCTGACGCATCTTATACCGGTTGGGATTCTGAGAAAAAGGAGGCCTATTTCTATGGCTATTACAATATCTGGAATCCATTTGCTGGAGAAGAGGGGGATTATATCACCGGTCAGGGAAATGTCTACATTTACTGGTAATATCTGAAAAATATTCCTATATTTGCCTGTCGTCAGACTTAGTCCGACGACAGGTTTTTATTTCTGGGCATTCGATATGCGACGGCTGCTTTGCATTCTTTCATTGGCTTTCGGTTTCCTTTTCCTGGCAGGAAGAGAGGGAGGAGCAGTCTTGCCCCGTTTTTACGGAAATGATATCGTAACCGCAGCATCCGCCATTTCTGGAAACTGCGCGGATGCCACCTTCGGATTGGGCCTTCCAGCCCAGAGCATCTCCGTGCCGGGCATAAGCCTCTGCTGCAGCAATGGGGGCAATCAGGTATCCCGCAGCAGAAAAAGCCTTCAGGAACGTATGGCGGCCAGTCTTACTTCCTCATCGGCTGCTTCCTTTACATCATTCAGAACATCATTTTACTTCAATCCTTCCGGAACTCTTTCCCATTCCAGATATTCCAGACTCATTTGCGTGCTGAGATTGTAGGCCTGTATTCCGGCTGATTTGCAATCTACTTTGATTATCAATCATTTCCGCAATATGCGGAATAAAACTTACGCAAATGAACTTCATTTTTCTGGTCATTGGCCTGGCCTTGCTTGTATTCGGAGCGAACTGGCTTGTCGATTCAGCCTCGGCTCTTGCCCGCAAGGTCGGACTCAGCGAATTCTTCATCGGACTTGTGATCGTAGGTTTCGGAACATCATTCCCGGAACTCGTCGTCAGCCTTACCGGAGCGGTCCAGGAGAATGCCGATGTGGCTGTCGGCAATGTCCTGGGTTCCAATATCTTCAATGTTTTCCTGATACTTGGAGCCACCGCTCTGGTCAGACCGCTGAAGTTGAGTCGGGAGAATCTCCGCAGAGACACTCCCGTACTTCTGGGAGCTACACTTCTCGTCCTGTTCTTTGGACTTGGAGGCCGGATTTCCGGTACATCAGGAGGCATTCTCACCCGCGTGGAGGGTGCGGTTCTCCTGAGCGTATTCGCAATCTATATTCTGTACTGTCTCTCATGCGGCGACAGCAGGGAAGAGACCGGTGAAAAGCCCGAAATTTCCACTGTGTTCGCCGTGGTGATGATTATTCCAGGCCTTGTGGCATTGATCGGAGGCGGCGAACTCTTCGTGGATTCTGCCGTGAACATCGCCCGCTCGGCCGGCATAAGCGACAAATTCATTTCGGTGACCATTCTGGCTGCGGGCACATCCCTGCCGGAGCTTGTCACCAATATCGCGGCGGCGGTCAAGGGCAGGGGAGAGATGGCATTGGGCAATATAATCGGCTCCAATGTCTTCAATCTCCTCCTCATCCTGGGCTGCTCCTCCCTGATAACTCCGCTATCCTTCGCCAATGTCAGTGCCGTGGATGCCATCGCATTGGCAGCCAGCGCACTGCTGATCTTCGTAATGCGCGGAAGGCGGGCTCAGGGCGTATTGCTGCTCACCTGTTACATTATCTATTCCGTTTTTCTGATAATTGAATTATGACGTACAATTTCGATAAAGTGCATACAGTCAAGGATTTGACTATATCAATAATTATTCTCGGCCTGGGTGCCGGCCTGTATTTCCTGAACGGCGGCCTTGGCATCGCCCTGCTCATCGCAGGAATCATATCTCTGGTATTCTATAAATCCGGCTACAGGGACCCTGTGACAAAGGTGGTTCTCAGGAAGTCCTGCGTCGAGGCGGACAAGAAATGCCGCCAGTCCCTTCTCGACTTCATTTCAGGCCTTTCCGACAATCTGGAAATAGTGAGAACCGGCACCGGACCGGTGGTGAGAATCGAGATGTACCATAATCTCGAAGAGGACATCGCATATGTGCAACTATATGATTTTGAAAATTATAACTATGTAGCGTCCGGCGAGCTCGCAAGTCTGGAAGAGAACAGGGCAGCATTGCTCCTGAATAAGATGAGTTTCGCGGGACGGAACTGCCGACAGTAAGTATATGACAACATTTTTCCTCATCCTGATCTCCGCAGTCATTCTCATCTGCGTCTGGCTGAACAACATTTCATCGAGAATAGGCGTGCCGACATTGCTGGCATTCATTGTTCTCGGAATATTGTTCGCGAACAACGGCATCATCCCCCTCGATTTCGAGGACAGGGAACTGGCCAGGGAGACCTGTACAGTGGCCCTGGTCTTCATAATGTTCTATGGAGGATTCGGAACCCGCTGGGAATCAGCCCGTCCGATTGCCAGGGAAGCTGTTCTCCTGGCATCCCTGGGAGTCGTTCTCACTGCGGGGCTGACGGGGTTGTTCTGCCATTTCGCATTGGGCTGGTCCTGGATTGAGAGCATGCTGATGGGCTCGGTCATCAGTTCCACCGACGCTGCGTCAGTATTCTCGATATTGAGGTCCAAGAAGCTGGGACTCAGGAACAACACCGCTCCGCTGCTGGAAATGGAGAGCGGAAGCAATGACCCCTGCTCCTATATGCTCACCGCCATCTTCCTTTCGGCGGCTGACATGCAGGGGCAGGGGATGTCAGGATGGGGACTGGTCTGGATGACAACCGCCCAGATAGCTTTCGGCGCACTGGGCGGTTTCGGTATCGCACGGTTGGCTGGCATTGCCCTGGACCGATTCCGCATCAAGGGTGCGGGCTTTGATTCGCTTTTCATCCTTGCCGTGGCTATCGCATCCTATGCTGTTCCGGATCTTGTCGGGGGCAACGGCTACCTGAGCGCCTACATTGTCGGAATAATCCTCGGCAACCGGGAGTTCTCCAACAAGAAGGCCCTGGTGGGATTTTTCGACGGGGTCACGGGACTGATGCAGGTCATCATCTTCTTCATGCTCGGCCTGCTCGTCCGGCCGGAAATGCTTCACAGGGCGATTCTTCCGGCATTGGCAATATTTGTCTTCCTTCTCCTCGCGGCAAGGCCTCTGGCCGTGGGGGTTATTCTGACGCCTCTTCGGAGATATTCCTTCCGCCAGCAATGCCTGCTCTCATTCGCCGGGCTGAGGGGCGCGGCATCCATCGTTTTCGCAATCATGGCCACCTCGGGGGCGTACAGCCCTCATAATGACATTTTCGGAATCGTGTTCTGCATTGTCCTCCTTTCCATTTCCCTCCAGGGCTCGCTTATCCCTTTCGTGTCCCGCAAATTGCGGATGACCGATTCCGGGGAAGATGTGATGAAGACTTTCAATGACTTCGCCGATGACAGCCAGCTTCAGTTCACCGTGGTGGAAATCGGGCCCAAGAGTTCCTGGAAAGGCAAGACTGTGAGGGAGCTGGGTCTGCCCAGGGGACTGCTTCTCGCCCTTGTGCTGAGGAATGGTGTCCGGATAGCCCCGAAGGGCCTTACGGTTCTTCTCGAAGGGGACAGGGTCATCATTGTCTCGAGGGCTTTCGAGGATAGTTCCGTATGCTTCCGTGAGACTGTTCTTCTGCCGGGCAATGAATTGATAGGCAAGCGTTTGAATGAATGCAGAAAATCCGGCGTAATCATTCTGATACGCCGGAATGACCGGGATATAATACCGTCCGGGGACACTCTCCTGAAAGAGGATGACCGTCTGGTCATTTTCACGGGAGATTAGCTTTTCCGGGAACTGCTGCCGGACATACCCATTATTCATTAGTGGTATCGCAATTATTTATTACCGTTCATGAAGAATTTTGGGGCCGATACCGAATTGTGATGATTGTCCGGAAGCCAAAATTTTTGCAACTTTGCATGGATATACGGAAATATTTACACGAATCTTATGAAGCGGCTGAAACTATATGAATCCAGGGACAAGATGATAGACCTCATCAGCGATAATTACGGAATGCTGCAGGGCCTGGGTGCCTTCGGCATCCGTCTGGGATTCGGGGACAAGACGGTCGAGGAGGTCTGCCAGGAGCAGAACGTCGATTGCTACACCTTCCTTTCCGTGGTCAATTTCATCATCAACGGATATGCTCCCAAGGAGAATGACGACAGGATTTCGGTAGAGACATTGCTGGGCTATCTCCGTGCCTCCCACAGGTTCTTCCTGGACTTTCAGCTCCCCTCGATACGCGAGAAGCTGTGCGGCACTCTCAACCAGGAAGACAGCATCGCCATGCTGATAATGCATCTCTATGACGAATATGCGCAGGATATCCAGAGGCATATGAAGTATGAGGAGAAGACATTGTTCCCGTACGTGGAGTCCCTCCTCAGGGGAGAGCAGCCTCCTAAATACAATGTGGAAATCTTCTCCAAGCATCACAGTGACACCACCGGCAAGCTCCAGGAGCTCAAGAGCATCATCATCAAATATCTTCCGCACGACGGCCTGTCCAACAACAGGCTGACCGACACCCTGTTCAACCTCTACAACAATGAGGAATGGCTCGGCAACCATTGCAATGTCGAAGAGCAGCTCTTCGTGCCGGCCATCCGCATTCTCGAGAAGAACATAGCGGCCGACGGGGTGATGAACCGCATCTCGGACATCATCAAGGGAGTCGAGAGCTGCGACAAGGTCTCCGATCGCGAGAAGGACATCATCATCTGCATTGTCCAGGGAATGTCGAACAAGGAGATTGCCTCCCATCTCTACATTTCGGTAAACACTGTCATTACACATCGCAGGAACATCGCGAGGAAACTGAACATCCATTCGGTGGCCGGACTGACCATCTATGCTTTCGCCAACGGCCTGATTGACAAATCCTGCATAACATCAGAATAAACTATTTTCCAGTCTTGGCTTAGAGGAATATTGCGGCAGGACTGACCGCCGTACGGAAAAAATGCTTACCTTTGTTTCCGTTATGAAAACCAAGACCAAAGCTATACACAGCGCCTATCAGGGCAAGGATGCCTACGGCGCATTGGCGATGCTGTGTATCATACGGCGGCAACATCATATTGGAGAATCATGAAATACGATTTCGACAGGCAGACTGACAGGCGCGGCAGCGGCGCCCTGAAATACGATGCTCTTGGGGAGCGTTACGGCAATGCAGATCTTATCCCGCTCTGGGTGGCGGACATGGACTTCGAGACCCCTCCGTTCATCATCGATGCGCTCCGCAGGCGTCTGGAGCATCCTGTGCTGGGATATACCATCGAGCCGGCGGACTATTGGCCTGCCGTCCAGGACTGGATTCTCAGCCATCACGGCTGGAAGACCGAGAGGGAGTGGCTGCGCTACATACCGGGAATCGTGAAGGGCATAGGAATGGTCATCAATGCTTTCCTGAAGCCGGACGAGAAGGTCATAATCCAGCCTCCAGTCTATCACCCTTTCCGTCTCGTGCCTGAAGGCAACCGCCGGGAAGTCGTCTACAACCCTCTGATAGAGAATGCTGACGGCAGCTATTCGATGGATTTCGACAATCTCGAATCAGTCTGCGACGACAAATGCAGGCTCCTGATACTTTCCAATCCCCACAACCCTGCCGGCATACTCTGGGATGCGGAGACATTGCGGCGTCTGGCCGCTTTCTGCCATTCGCGCGGAATAATCGTCATTTCCGATGAGATACACTGTGACATGGCCCTCTGGGGGCTCAGGCATATTCCTTTCGCCACGGTGAGCCCAGAGGCAGCTGCATGCAGCATCACTTTCGCGGCCCCGTCGAAGACATTCAACATTGCCGGCATCGTCAGCTCATATTCTATTGTCCCGGATCCGGAACTCAGGAGAACATTCTATTCATATCTGAAGGCCAATGAGTATGACTACGCCCCTCTGTTCTCCCCGATTGCGACAATCGCAGCCTTCAGGGAGGGCGAGGAATGGCGCAGGGAGCTGCTGGCATATCTGGAAGGCAATATCGAGAGCGTCATTTCCTATTGCGCAGCCAACATCCCGGCCATCAGGCCTTTGCGCCCTCAGGCCTCATTCCTGGTCTGGCTGGATTGCCGCGGACTCGGCCTGTCCCATGACAGCCTTGTGGACCTCTTTGTTAACAAGGCAGGACTGGCCCTCAATGACGGAGCCATGTTCGGCAGGGAAGGCAGCGGTTTCATGCGGCTTAATGTCGGCTGTCCGCGCGCCACTCTGACATTGGCTCTTGAACGGCTCCGCGCGGCCATCGAATCCGTTTCCTGATTTGTTGGTTACTATTTCCTTTATTCTATGAAAAACATTTTCAGACTTATCGCAATCATCGCCGTTCTCCTCTCCGGATGCAGGAAGGAAGAGCAGCAGAGTCTCCCTCCGGTGCCTCAATGGTACAGGGACATGCTGTCACTGCACAGTCAGGACAAGGTCTTCGTGAAGGCCGCGAAGGATGGCGGGGACTGGGTGATTTCGTTCACTGACATGGATTACCGGGTCAGTGCAGGAGATGTGGTCATATATGACTGCAGCCTGACCGGTAAGCCTGACATCCATCTCGACGACAGGGGCCGATGGGTGGCTCAGGGCAGCCCTACAGGCATTCCTTCCACCAAGGGCAAGCCTTTTTCGGACAGCTATCCGATATTCACCTATCTCTATGGGGACACGTTCAACATAGCCACAAGCAACGGGGAGACCATTGTATTCCTCTTTCAGAAACCGATCCGGGCAGAGCGCTTCACCATGCCGCGCGTGAAGGTTTACCACAATGCGGACCGAATCCACAAGAGCTACGCGATAGACGGGACGATAGTGATTGAAGACCCTGACGGGCATTTTTCCGAGACCCGGACTCTTGAGGGTGCTGTCAGCATCCAGGGAAGGGGCAATTCGACCTGGGATATGCCGAAGAAGCCATTCAAGATAAAGTTCCCGGCAAAGAATGAGGTCCTGGGAATGCCGTCGAACAAAAGCTGGGTCTTCCTCGCCAACTATTCGGACAAGAGCCTGCTGCGCAATGTGGTGGGAATGACCACGTCCTCCATCATGGAAATGCAGTGGACTCCCGAGTTCCGCATAGTGGAGGTCTGGATAAATGATGAATATCAGGGCGTTTACAATCTTTTCCAGAAGAAGGATGTGGGCCGGAACAAGGTGGATATAGACGTTGCGGCAGGGGATATGTATCTCGAAATCGAGTCCTCTTTCGATGAGCCGCTTTATTTCTACACGAGCAGATGTTCCGTCCCTGTCCAGTTCAAGGAGCCGAATGCGCCTACGGATGAGCAGTACCAGTCTGTCGTTTCTCTTTTCAATGATTTCGAGACTGCACTCTACAGCGCCGATTTCAAGGATCCGGTCAAGGGATATGCCGCATACATAGATGTGGACTCCTTCATCGACAACTACATTATCCGGGAGCTGGCCAAGGACATTGACGGAAATGTCCGCAAGAGCGCATTCGTGACAGTCCTGAAGTCCACCGGGAAGATCAAGTTCTGCCACGTCTGGGATTTCGACCTCTCCTACGGCAATGCGAACTACTTTCCGGGTGACATGAGCGAATGCAATGGTGACCCGAACGGCCCTTACGGCTGGTATGTCCGCGATTACAACAGCAAATGCGTCAAGGCCGACGGCTGGTACAACCGCCTATTCCAGGACCCTGAATTCGTGAAGAAGGTCAAGATCAGATGGGCTGAGGTCTATCCCGAGCTGAAGCGGATGCCTGAATACATTGCGAAGTATTCGGCCGAGATGGGCGACGCAGTCTCCCGCAATTTCGAGAAGTGGGACATACTGAACGAGTTGGTATGGCCAAATGTCAAGGTTACCGGCTCCTATGCAGGCGAACTGGAGTGGCTCGAGGAGTTCTATATGACCAGGCTGAAATGGCTGGATTCCAAGTTCTAGGCTTTGTTCCGCCCGGTTTTCCCTGCCTGGCCGAAGCGGGCTGAAAAAATGGACATTGAGGTTTTTCACCGATATTCTTACAGATTGTAAGTTAAAATCGTTTTGTATTCTAATGATGTTCCGAAATCGGCTGGATAATCTTAATTGTCTTTATACCTGATATCCCTTCTGGGATATTCCTGATGCATATTTTGTGAAAAAATATTTGCTTTTTGGAAATATCTTGTTTAGATTTGTACTCGCTTACAGATTGTAAGTGCAGTTGAACGGAAATTAACTGAAGTTTTTAATATGTACAATTCCATTATCGTCGTGGTCATTAGCCTAGTCCTTGTCATTAAAAGATTTGGACCGGGAAGGTGATGCCGTACGTTATGGAAATATGACGATGACGCTCTTCCCGGTCTGCGGGGAGAGCGTTTTAATTTTAAGGAAATGAAACACGAATTGAGAAGTTCAGTCACGATGCAGGGCAGGCGGATGGCAGGAGCAAGGGCTCTCTGGGTCGCTGCCGGGATGAAACGCAGCCAGATGGGGAAGCCCGTCATTGCCATTGTCAATTCTTTCACGCAGTTTGTGCCCGGTCACACGCATCTTCACGAGGTCGGCCAGATCGTGAAGTCGGAAATCGAGGCGCTCGGCTGCTATGCGGCTGAATTCAATACAATTGCAGTGGACGACGGCATTGCGATGGGACACGACGGGATGCTTTACTCCCTCCCTTCCCGCGACATCATCGCAGACAGCGTGGAATACATGGTAAATGCCCACAAGGCCGATGCGATGATATGCATCAGCAACTGCGACAAGATCACCCCCGGCATGCTGATGGCCGCAATGAGGCTCAATATCCCGGCAGTCTTCGTTTCCGGAGGCCCGATGGAGGCCGGAGTGCACGGGGAAGCCAGGCTGGACCTCATCGATGCGATGGTGAAATCCGCCGACCCTTCCGTCAGCGATGCGGATGTGGAAGACATCGAGAACTCGGCCTGCCCCGGATGCGGATGCTGCTCGGGAATGTTCACGGCCAACTCGATGAACTGTCTTACAGAGGCTATCGGCCTCTCCCTGCCGGGAAACGGCACCATAGTGGCCACCCACAAGAGACGCGGGGACCTCTTCCGCAAGGCGGCTCGCCTGATTGTCGAAAACGCCTGGAAATATTACCGCGAAGGGGATGAGTCCGTACTCCCGAAAAGCATCGCCACCAGGCAGGCCTTCCTCAATGCGATGACTCTCGACATAGCGATGGGAGGCTCCACAAATACAGTCCTGCATCTTCTCGCAGTGGCCAATGAGGCCGGAGTGGATTTCAGGATGTCCGATATCGACGCCCTTTCCAGAAAGGTTCCATGCCTCTGCAAAGTGGCCCCGAATACTGCAAGATACCATGTCCAGGACGTCAACAGGGCCGGAGGAATAGTCTCCATAATGAAGGAGCTCGCAGACGGCGGGCTCGTGGACACCAGCCTTTTGAGGGTGGACGGAATGACATTGGCGGAGGAAATCAGACGCTACTGCATTCTCAGTCCGGAAGTCACAGACGAGGCCAGAGGCATATATTCAAGCGCCCCGGCCAACAGATACAGCACGGAAATGGCTTCCCAGTCAAATGATTACGACTCGTTCGACACCGACAGGGAAAACGGCTGCATAAGAAATCTCGGTCACGCATACACCAAGGACGGAGGACTGGGAGTCCTGTTCGGCAACATTGCCAGAAACGGCTGCGTCATCAAGACTGCCGGCGTCGATCCTTCAATCTGGAAGTTCTCCGGCCCGGCAAGGGTGTTCGACTCCCAGGAAGCTGCCTGCGACGGCATTCTCGGAGGCAGGGTCAAGGCGGGAGATGTGGTCGTCATCACATACGAAGGCCCGAAAGGAGGCCCCGGAATGCAGGAAATGCTCTATCCGACTTCCTATATCAAGTCAATGCATCTCGGCAAGGAATGCGCCCTGATTACCGACGGAAGGTTCAGCGGAGGCACATCCGGGCTCAGTATCGGACACATCTCGCCGGAAGCTGCCGCAGGTGGAGAAATCGGACTGGTCAGGGATGGGGATATCATTGAAATAGACATACCTGAGCGCAGCATCAATGTACGGCTCTCTGACGCGGAACTGGAAGAGCGCAGGGCGGCTGAACTCGCAAGGGGAACGAAGGCATTCACTCCTCCGCACAGGCAGCGCAAGGTTTCCGCAAGCCTCAGGGCATACGCCGCAATGGTCAGCTCGGCGGACAGGGGAGCGACCAGAATAATTCCTGAAGAATAATCCAATAATGCATAAAAGATAATGGAAAATGCCGATAAACAGCCGGTGACAGGTTCCGAGGCTCTGCTGAAAGCCCTGGCAGCCGAAGGGGTCGATACCATCTTCGGATATCCGGGAGGCCAGATAATGCCGGTTTATGACAGACTTTACGACTATGCCGACAGGCTCCGCCACATTCTGGTCCGCCACGAGCAGGGAGCGATTCACGCGGCTCAGGGCTATGCCAGGGTGACCGGAAAGCCGGGAGTGGTGATCGTCACCTCCGGTCCTGGTGCCACGAACGTGATTACGGGAGTGGCCGATGCCATGACAGACTCCACTCCGGTGGTGGTAATTTCAGGACAAGTGGCTTCCGCGGCACTCGGAACCGATGCCTTCCAGGAGGCGGACATCATCGGCCTTACAGGCCCGATCACCAAGTGGAACTATCAGATACGCAGGGCTGAGGATGTGGCCTGGGCAGTTTCCAGAGCATTCTACATCGCTTCTACAGGCCGTCCTGGCCCGGTAGTCCTGGATTTCACCAAGGACGCCCAGGTAGGCTTGACTGATTTCGAATTCAGGAAATGTTCATTCATACGCAGTTATGTTCCGGAACTTCCAGTTCCGATGGAGGAGGTGGCCAGGGCTGCCGAGCTCATTGACAAGGCCGAGAGACCGATGGTGGTCTACGGTCAGGGCGTTATCCTCGGAGGCGCAGAGAAGGCATTGGCCGAGTTTATTGAAAAAGGTGATATCCCGGCCGCGTCCACATTGCTCGGACTCGCCTCACTTCCTTCATCTTCAAGACTTTACCAGGGCATGATAGGCATGCACGGCAATGTCGCCCCGAATATCAAGACCAATGAATGCGATGTCCTCATTGCTGTGGGAATGCGCTTCGACGACAGGGTGACCGGTACCTTGAGCAAATATGCGAAGCAGGCCAAAGTCATTCACATTGACATAGATGCGTCGGAGATAGGGAAGATTGTCCCGGTCGAGGTCGGTATCAATGCGAATGCCGCCGAGGTGCTTCCGGCATTGACATCAATGATAAGCGCCAGAAGGCGTGATGCCTGGGTGGACAGCTTCTCCGAATGTTCGCGGATTGAATGCGAAAAGGTCATTGACCGGGAGCTTCATCCGGGTGAAGGCCATATCAGGATGGGCGAGGTCATCGACAAGGTGTCCGAGGTTACAGGCGGCGGGGCCGTGATTGTCACAGACGTGGGCCAGAACCAGATGATGGCCGCCAGATACTCCAGATTCAACCGTACGAGGAGCTTCATTTCCTCAGGAGGTCTCGGAACAATGGGATTCGGACTCCCGGCTGCCATCGGCGCAAAGATGGGTGCCCCTGACAGGCAGGTATGTCTCTTCGTCGGAGACGGAGGAATCCAGATGACGATCGAGGAACTGGGTACGGTAATGCAGGAAGGCACCGGAGTCAAAGTGGTGATACTGAACAACAACTGGCTAGGAAACGTACGTCAGTGGCAGGAGCTTTTCTTCGGAGGCCGGTATTCCGCCACGAGGATGATGAATCCGGACTACATGCTGATAGCCAAAGCCTACAGCATTGACGCAGAGGTGGTTGAGAGCAGGGAAGACCTTGACGGGGCAGTCAGGAGAATGTTCGCCGATGACAGGCCCTACATCCTGGATGTGCGCGTCATTGAGGACGGAAACGTGATGCCGATGATTCCTCCGGGAAAGGGCATTGACGAGATAATGCTTTCAGAGACAGAGTGGTACGAAAAGTAATAGAAATGGAAACCAAGAACTATACAGTAGTAATCTACACCGAGAACCAGGTCGGCGTTCTCACCCAGGTGGCCAATGTCTTCAGCAGACGCAGCCTCAATATCCACAGCCTTTCGGCCAATGCTTCCGCCTTCGAAGGTATCCACACCATCACGATCGACACTGTGGCCACGCCGAAGAAAATCGAGGAGACTGTGAAGCAGCTTGAAAAGAGGGTGGACACCGTCAGGGTTTTCTGCTACTCTGAAGATGAGGTGGTATATCGCGAGATGGCATTGTACAAAGTCTCCACGAACAGCATGATTTCAGCGGGCAACATTGAAGCGATACTTCAGGTTTACAATGCCAGGATTCTGGAAATCAACAGCAACTTCACGGTGATTTCCAAGGTCGGGACTACCGATGAGACCCGAAGGCTCTACGACGAGCTCTGCAAATGCGGTCTGATGCAGTTCCAGCGTTCCGGAAGGGCCGTGGTCTCGAGAGAAAGACAGGAACCTCTCATGGAATATCTCCGGAAGAGGGAGGAAATGAATGAAAACAGATAGTTAAATAATTAAAATTCAAACAATTATGGCAAAAATCAATTTCGGCGGAGTCGAAGAGAATGTAGTGACCCGCGAAGAGTTTCCGGTAGAAAAGGCAAGAGAAGTGCTCAAGGATGAGACCATCGCCGTGCTCGGCTATGGCGTTCAGGGCCCGGGCCAGTCTCTCAACCTGAAGGACAACGGCCTCAATGTCATTGTAGGCCAGCGTCCAGGCAAGACCTACGACAAGGCTGTGGCTGACGGCTGGGTACCAGGCGAGACCCTCTTCAGCATCGAGGAGGCCTGCGAAAGGGGCAGCATCATCATGTGCCTTCTTTCCGACGCCGCTGTGATGTCCGTTTGGCCAACCATCAAGAAGCATCTCACCGCAGGCAAGGCCCTCTATTTCTCGCACGGTTTCGCCATCACCTGGAGCGACAGGACAGGCTGCGTTCCGCCTGCTGACGTGGACGTGATCATGGTTGCCCCGAAGGGCTCGGGAACATCATTGCGCTCCCTCTTCCTCGAGGGCCGCGGAATCAACTCTTCATACGCAATCGCCCAGGATTACACCGGAAAGGCATACGACAGGACCATCGCCCTCGGAATCGGCATCGGTTCTGGCTACCTCTTCGAGACCACTTTCCGCAGAGAGGCCGTTTCTGACCTTACCGGTGAGCGCGGATCCCTCATGGGCGCCGTTCAGGGTCTTTTCCAGGCTCAGTACGAGGTCCTCAGGGAGAACGGACACACTCCAAGCGAGGCCTTCAACGAGACAGTGGAGGAGCTCACGCAGTCACTCATGCCGCTCTTTGCCCAGAGGGGTATGGACTGGATGTATGCAAACTGCTCTACAACCGCTCAGAGGGGTGCCCTCGACTGGTATCCGAGATTCAAGGATGCCATCAAGCCTGTGATGCAGCAGCTCTATCAGAGTGTCGCTGAAGGTACTGAGGCCCAGATCTCGATCGACTCCAATTCCAAGCCTGACTACCGCGAGGGTCTTGAGAAGGAGCTCAAAGTCCTGCACGACAGCGAGATGTGGAAAACCGCAGAGACAGTACGCTCACTGCGTCCGGAGAACAAGTAATGCTTCCGGAAATCAATTGATTTTATGGAAAAGAATCGCGTATATTTCTTCGACACTACCCTGAGAGACGGGGAGCAGGTGCCCGGGTGTCAGCTCAACACGGTTGAGAAAATCCAGGTCGCCAAAGCTCTCGAGACCCTTGGGGTGGATGTTATCGAGGCCGGTTTCCCTGTCTCCAGCCCGGGTGACTTCAACTCGGTCATTGAGATTTCGAAGGCGGTCACCTGGCCGACCATCTGCGCCCTGACAAGGGCGGTGGAGAAGGATATAGAAGTCGCCGCCGAGGCATTGAAATATGCCAAGCACGGCCGTATCCATACCGGCATAGGCACGTCCGACTCCCATATCCGCTACAAGTTCAACTCCAACCGCGAGGAAATCCTCGAGCGCGCCGTGAAGGCGGTGCGTTACGCGAGGAAGTTCACGGACGACGTGGAGTTCTATGCTGAGGATGCCGGAAGGACTGACAATGAATACCTTGCGAGAGTGATCGAGGCCGTTATCAATGCCGGGGCCACCGTTGTCAACATTCCGGATACCACCGGATATTGCCTTCCGTCGGAATATGGGGCGAAGATCAAATATCTCTGCGACAATGTCCCGAACATCGACAAGGCCATAATCTCCACTCATTGCCACAATGATCTGGGAATGGCCACGGCCAACACTATGGCCGGCATAATTAACGGTGCAAGGCAATGCGAGGTCACAATCAACGGAATCGGCGAAAGGGCAGGAAACACAGCCCTCGAGGAAATTGCGATGATTCTGAAATCCCACAGGGAACTCGGACTCTCTTCCAATATCAACACTTCGGGAATATATCCTCTGAGCCGCACGGTCTCCAACCTCATGAACATGCCTGTGCAGCCGAACAAGGCGATTGTCGGAAGGAACGCCTTTGCGCATTCATCCGGTATCCACCAGGACGGGGTTCTGAAGAATGTGAGCACCTACGAAATCATTGACCCTAAGGATATCGGTCTGGATACCAATTCGATAGTCCTCACCGCAAGAAGCGGTCACGCTGCATTGAAATACAGGCTTGAGAGCCACGGAGTGCATCTGAGCAAGGAGAAACTGGACAAGGTTTACCAGGAATTCCTCCTGCTTGCGGACAAGAAGAAGGAAATCAATGACGATGATATCCTGATGCTTGCAGGTGCCGAGAGGACAGGAGAGCGAGTGGTCAAGGTGGACTGGCTCCAGGCTACCAGCGGTATCGGAATGAAGCCTGTGGCATCGGTCGGACTTGATATAGCCGGGGAAAAATTCGAGGCTGCAGCTACCGGCAACGGTCCTGTGGATGCCGCCATCAATGCCCTGCGCCAGATAGTCAAGCGAAAGATCACCATCAACGAGTTTACAATCCAGGGCATCAGCAAGGGCTCTGACGACTGCTGCAAGGTGCATATGCAGGTGGAGTACGAAGGCCACATCTTCTACGGCTTCGCCGCCAGCACCGACATTGTCACAGCCTCCATCGACGCCTACGTAGACTGTATCAACAAAATCCACGCTATTTAATGAATACTTTATTTGACAAAATCTGGGACTCCCACGTGGTCGACATGATTGACGGCGGTCCGTCCCAGCTCTATATTGACAGGCTGTATTGCCACGAGGTCACGAGTCCGCAGGCTTTCGACGGATTGAGGGCCAGGGGAATAGGCTGTCTCAGGCCGGAAAAGATCTACTGCATGCCTGACCACAACACTCCTACGAGGAATCAGGACAAGCCTATTTCCGACCCGGTGTCGAAAAGCCAGGTTGACACCCTTGCGGCCAATGCCGCCGAGTTCGGTCTGACCCATTTCGGAATGATGGACAGCCGCAACGGAATCATCCACGTGGTAGGTCCGGAAAGAGGACTGTCCCTCCCGGGAATGACCATTGTCTGCGGCGATTCCCATACTTCCACACACGGTGCCGTGGGGGCTGTCGCCTTCGGAATCGGAACCAGCGAGGTGGAAATGGTGATGGCCTCCCAGTGCATTCTCCAGCAGAAGCCCAAGTCAATGAGAATCAGCGTGGAAGGCAAGCTTGGCAAGGGTGTCACCCCGAAGGATGTAGCCCTTTACATCATGAAGAGAATCACTACTTCAGGTGCCACCGGCTATTTCATTGAATATGCGGGAAATGTGATCAGGGAAATGTCGATGGAAGGCCGTCTGACCCTCTGCAACCTCTCAATCGAGATGGGAGCCAGGGGTGGCTTCATTGCCCCGGACGAGATCACTTTCGCATATCTGAAGGGCCGCGAGCATTCTCCTGAAGGGGAGGACTGGGACAGGGCCGTGGAGTATTGGAAGACTCTCAGGAGCGGAGACGATGCGGTTTTCGACAAGGAAATCGTGTACGATGCCTCCGAAATCGGCCCGATGATAACCTACGGAACCAATCCCGGAATGGGAATGGAGATCACCGGCAGCATCCCTGATCTCGGATCAATAGCTGCCGAAGGCCGGGAATCATTCTCCAAGTCATTGAAATACATGGGTTTCAATCCTGGGGAAAGCCTGCTCGGCAAGCCCGTGGACTATGTCTTCCTCGGTGCCTGCACCAATGGCAGGATTGAGGATTTCAGGGCATTCGCATCCATTGCGGCCGGCCGGAAAAAGGCGCCTGGAATAACCGCATGGCTCGTGCCTGGCTCCTGGATGGTGCTTGAGCAGATCCGCAGGGAGGGCATTGACAGGATACTTGAGGAGGCAGGGTTCGAAATCCGCCAGCCCGGCTGTTCGGCCTGCCTTGCAATGAATGAGGACAAGATTCCTGCCGGCAAATACAGCGTCTCCACCAGCAACCGCAATTTCGAGGGCCGTCAGGGTCCGGGTGCGAGGACTATGCTCGCCAGCCCGCTCACCGCTGCAGCCGCCGCTGTAACCGGAGTGATAACAGACCCAAGAACCTTGATGCAATGAAACAGAAATTCGACATAATAGAGAGCACCTGCGTGCCTCTTCCGCTTGAGAATGTGGATACCGACCAGATTATTCCGGCCCGTTTCCTCAAGGCCACGACCAAGGATGAAAAATTCTTCGGGGATGCCCTGTTCCGCGACTGGAGATATGAGAATGACGGGACTCCTAAGCCTGATTTCGTGCTGAACAGGCCTGAGTTCAGCGAAAAGCCTCACGAAGGCTGCCATCAGATTCTGGTGGCCGGGAAGAACTTCGGCTCCGGGTCCAGCCGCGAGCATGCCGCCTGGGCTATCGCAGGCTACGGGTTCAGAGTGGTGATTTCCAGCTTCTTCGCCGATATTCACAAGAATAATGAATTGAACAATTTCGTACTGCCTGTAGTGGTTTCCGAGGACTTCCTCGCTGAACTCTTCGCCACATTGGCATCTGATCCGCAGGCCCGCGTCAGGGTGGACGTTCCTTCACAGACAGTCCGCAACCTGAACACCGGCAGGGAGGAGAAGTTCGAACTCAGCGCATACAAGAAATACTGTCTTGTGAATGCGCTCGACGACATTGACTATCTCCTTGAGCACAAGGACAGAATCGAGGCTTATGAAAAGGCTTCATCGAGGTATTGAAGATGACTGGAACTATAGAAATACTTGATACTACTCTTCGCGACGGCGAACAGACTTCGGGCGTCTCCTTCAATGACGAGGAGAAGCTCACGCTTGCAAGAATTCTGCTTGAGGATCTCGGCGTAAACCGCATTGAGGTAGCCTCTGCCAGGGTTTCTCAGGGTGAATTGTCCACTTTCAGGAAGATTTGCTCCTGGGCGGAGTCGGCCGGAAGACTGGAGCAGGTAGAGGCCCTCGGCTTCGTGGACGGCGGGCAGTCCATCAGATGGATCTCGGAGTCCGGAGGCCGTGTGCTCAACCTTCTGGCCAAGGGCTCATTGAAACACGTCACGACTCAGCTGGGCAAGACTCCGGAGGAGCATTGGAATGACATCCTCAGGGACGTGGCCCTTGCACATGCCGCCGGACTGGGAGTGAACATCTACCTCGAGGACTGGTCCAATGGAATGAAAGACAGCCCCGAATATGTCAAGTCAATGGTAGATGCATTGAAAGACAGCGGGATAAGGAGATTTATGCTGCCTGACACCCTTGGAGTCCTTTCTCCGGAGCAGACGGCTGAATTTGTGGGGGAAATGGTTTCGGAATTCCCGGATCTGCATTTCGACTTCCACGGACACAATGATTACGACCTCTCCGTGGCCAATTCCGCAGCGGCGGTCAAGGCCGGCGCAAGGGGGGTGCACACCACTGTGAACGGACTCGGCGAACGTACCGGAAACACTCCGGTCGCCAGTTTCCTCGGTGTGCTGAACGACCATCTCAAGGTAGCCAACACCCTGAAGGAGACAGAATTGACCCACGTCTGCAGATATGTGGAGAGCATTTCCGGGATAAGGATTCCCGAGAACAAGCCGATAGTCGGAGCCGCCGTGTTCACGCAGAGCGCCGGCATTCACGCGGATGGTGACAAGAAAGGTCATCTCTATGAGAATCAGCTTCTTCCGGAGAGATTCGGCCGTGTCAGGAAATATGCCCTCGGCAAGACCAGCGGCAAGGCCAACATAGCCAAGAATCTCGAGGAACTCGGCATCAGGCTCACCTCCGACCAGATCCGGAAGGTCACGGAGAGGGTAGTCGAACTCGGGGACAAGAAGGAGATGGTGACCACAGAGGACCTGCCTTTCATCATTTCCGATGTGCTCAAGGGAGAGTTCAGCCAGGGCGAGGACCGGATCAAGGTGGTCAATTATTCCCTCCAGCTGGCCAGGGGAATGCGGCCGGTCGCCACGATCTGTATCAGTATCGAAGGCGTTGAATATGAGGAGGTTTCATCCGGAGCCGGACAGTATGACGCCTTCATGAAGGCATTGTGGAAGGTATATGACAGGCTTGGAAAGCCGCATCCGGTGCTCCTGGACTATCAGGTCGGCATTCCTCCCGGTGGAAAGACTGACGCCCTTGTCCAGACTATGATTACCTGGGACTGGAAGGGCTCCGAGCTCAAGACCAGGGGACTTGACGCTGACCAGACCGAGGCGGCCATCAAGGCCACTTTCAAAATGTTGAATCTGATAGAAAATCTGAAATAGAATATGAATCTGAAAATCGCAAAGCTTCCGGGTGACGGTATCGGACCGGAAGTGGTGGAGCAGGCCGTCAAGGCCGTGGACGCTGTCTGCGAAAAGGCCGGCCACAAGGCAGAGTACACCTTCGGATATGTCGGAGCCTGCGCAATAAGAAAATTCGGGGACGCATTCCCGGAGGAGACATTCCGGACCTGCATGGAAAGTGACGCCGTCCTTTTCGGCGCAGTTGGCGATCCGGAGTTCGACAATAACCCTACCGCCAAGGTAAGGCCGGAGCAGGGCCTGCTTGCAATGAGGAAGAAACTCGGACTCTACGCCAATCTCCGTCCGGTCGAGACATTCAGCGCCCTGGTGCACAAGAGCCCTCTCCGGAAAGAGCTGGTCGATGGTGCTGACTTCCTCTGTGTCAGGGAGTTGACTGGCGGAATGTACTTCGGGGAGAAGGGCAGGAAAGACAATGGTGACACTGCCTGGGACACCAATATCTACCACAGGTACGAGGTTGAGCGCATACTCCGCCTTGCATTCGACTACGCCCGTCTCCGCCGCAGCCATCTTACCGTGGTGGACAAGGCCAATGTGCTCGAGTCATCCCGTCTCTGGCGCCAGATAGCCCAGGAACTCGCTCCTGAATATCCGGACGTGACCACCGACTACATGTACGTGGACAATGCGGCAATGAAGCTCATCACCGGCCCGAAATTCTTCGATGTCCTAGTTACTGAGAATACCTTCGGTGACATTCTCACGGACGAGGCAAGCTGCGTTTCCGGCTCGATGGGCCTGCTTGCATCAGCCTCCATCGGCGAGCATACCGGTGTGTTCGAGCCGATTCACGGCTCCTATCCGCAGGCCGCAGGCAAGAACATAGCGAATCCTCTCGCCACCATACTCTCTGCCGCGATGATGTTTGAATATGCCTTCCAGATGAAGGAGGAAGGCCGCATGATCAGGGAGGCTGTGAAGGCTTCCATAGATGCCGGCATTGTCACCGAGGATCTTGCGGACGGCGGAAAGGCCTATTCCACCTCGGAAGTCGGCGACTGGGTGGCTGATTACATCAGGAAGCATTGAGTTTTCCTTAGCAGATATTTAATACGATAACATATGTCACAGATTAATTGGCAATCGCTCGGGTTCGACGCATACCGCACCAGAACCCTCGTAACCGCCCGATGGAAGGACGGAAAATGGTCGGATATTTCAGAATCGGAAGATTTTGCATTTCACCTGGATCCTTTCACCTGTGTGTTCCACTATGCATTCTCCTGTTTCGAGGGTCTCAAAGCCTTCACCCAGAAGGATGGCAAGATCGTGATTTTCAGACCTTTCGAGAATGCCCACAGGCTTCAGAGAACGGCCGGATTCCTCGGTCTCCCGGCTCCGTCAGACTCGATGTTCATCGAGATGTGCGAGAGATGCGTGAAGTCCAACATTGAGTTTCTTGCCCCTTACGGGCACGATGCATCCCTCTATCTCAGACCTCTTCTCCTTGGCGCCCAGCCTAAGATGCAGCTCACCCCTCCGAACGAGGCGATTTTCGCGGTGATGTGCGCTCCGGCAGGCCCGTATTACGGAGCCAACATGCGCTCATTCTCCGGAGTCATTCCTCTGAACTATGACAGGGCAGCCCCCAAGGGCTCTGGAAGCTACAAGGTCGGCGCGAACTATGCCGCCACCTTCCGTCCATATCAGATTGCCCACGAGCAGGGCTACAGCGAGCTCCTCTACCTGAACTCCAAAACTCACGAGTACGTGGATGAGTTCGGCTCTTCCAACTTCTTCGGCATCAAGGGCAATACATACGTGACTCCGCTTTCTGACAGCGTGCTTCCCTCAATCACCAACAAATCCCTTCAGGAAATCGCCGTCGACCTCGGAATGAAGGTTGAGAAGCGTCCGGTAAGGCTGGAGGAACTCTCGGAATTCGAGGAGGCGGGAGGCTGCGGAACAGCTGTCGTGATCACTCCGATGTCACATATAGATGTCAAGGAAGTGCTCGAGGAGGAGGCTGTGAAGACAGTTTACCGCTATCTTCCTGACGGTGAGGTTGGCCCTGTATGCGCAAAGCTCTACAAGACCATCACCTCGATCCAGAAGGGAGAAATCGAGGATATCCACGGCTGGTGCCACGAGATCAGATAATCGATAGATAAGATAATGATGACGGCTCAGCCTCCCGGCTAGTCCCGGGACAATGAGAATTCATCGCTGTCGGCGAGGACCGGAAATGAAGCGCGCAAATCTGCGAGAGTCTTCAGGTCCACCTCGCCGGCAATCGTTTCCGCAACCCCGTCACGGCAGGCCGCAATCGGCTTCCCGAGCGGGTCCAGAATCACGGAACCTCCGTCATAAATGCAGGAAGGATCCTTGCCTACACGGTTTGCGGCCACTACAAAGCATTGATTCTCAATGGCTCTGGCTCTGAGCAACGTGTCCCAGGCATATCTCCTCTGGACAGGCCAGCTGGCCACGCAGAGCATCACGTCGTAATCCTTCCGGTTCCTGGACCATACCGGGAAACGGAGGTCGTAACAGACTGTGAGAAGGAATCTTGCACCCCTCCATTCTGCTATTGCACGCCTGTTTCCGGCACGGTAATGCCGGCCTTCTCCTCCGTAATTGAAAAGATGCCTCTTGTCGTAGTATTCGACCGTATCCGGGGTGACGAAATAAAAGCGGTTGACCCTCATCCCGTCTTCCAGGCCGAGGGCAATGCTGCCGGCCACCGCACAATTCCTCCTCTTCGCTTCTTCCTGCATGAAGGCCAGGCCTTCCGAAGGAGGGGTCTCGCAATTGCTGTTGAAGCCGGTGGTGAACATTTCAGGAAGGACATAGAGGTCCGCATCCGGCTCCCTGTCCATCATGCTGCGGGCTGCGGCAATGTTTCCCGCAATGTCGCCCCAGATTATATCCGATTGGATTACGGCTATTTTCATTGTTTAGTCCGTTTACAGTTCAGACATCAGTCTCCTTACCGTCCTCACGGCCTCGCCGCTCGGCATTATCCAGAGGCAGGCGATGGCGACAATGGCGGCAAAGCCGGCAAGATATGATATGAAGGAGTTGAACACAACCGCAGCTGCCGCCGAGAGAAGCATGAGGACCAGCATGGTCACTGCTCTCAGGCCCCTGCTCCTGTTTCCCTCCCTGAATGAAGCCGCATATCTGAAAATGGTCTTTCCGCCCTCTTCCCGCTCCCCGGCATACTCTATCCTGCACGATAAATACTTCTTCCTCCACAGGTTCGACCTGTCCACGAAAAGGTCGAAATCCCCGGTTGAGCCCGGAAGGGCAATGCCTTCCAATTCTCTGGCTTCCAGTACTTTGCCTGTTTCCTTAAGGTTGGCCTTGACCTGGCCGATGCAGGTTCCGAAACCGTTCTCGCTCTCGAACAGCTTCATCCCCGCATCCATCATCTGGACCCGTGTGTCAAATTTTCTCATTGAAATGAATTTTCTTCCTGCAAAAATACATTATTTCAGCCTGTTTTCTCACAAGTTTTGACTAATTTTGTATTTCTATGGAAATTTTGAGTCCAGATTCCGTCAGAGCAGTCCTGAAGGAAAGGGGTTGCTGCGTGATTATGCCGACATATGACAATGCCGGCACTATTTCGGATGTAATATCCTCTGTACTGGAATATTGTGACGACCTGATCGTCATCAATGACGGCTGTACAGACGGAACTCCGGAAATCCTGAAGAAATTCGGACAGAAAATCGATGTCCTGACCCATCCCTTCAACTGGGGAAAAGGCGTTGCCCTGAGAAATGGACTCGAAAGGGCGATGGAACGCGGTTTCAGCCACGCAATCAGCATCGATTCGGACGGGCAGCATTCAGCGTCAGACATAGCCGGTTTCGCGAAGGCCCTGCAGGAGATGCCTGGGACCCTGGTTGTCGGGGCGAGAAACCTCAATGCTGACGGAATGCCTGGAGGGAACACTTTCGCCAATAAATTCTCCAATTTCTGGTTCCGGCTGGAGACGGGTATCAGCCTCCAGGATACCCAGTCGGGGTACAGGCTCTATCCTCTCGACAGCATCGACCTTTCCGGGAAGTTCACCGGAGGCTATGAATTCGAGCTGGAGATACTGGTCTATTCCGCCTGGAAGGGAGTGAAGGTAGCCAACATCCCGGTGTCGGTAAGCTATCCGCCGGACAGGGTATCGCATTTCAAGCCCTTACGCGATTTCGCCAGAATCAGCATTCTGAACACCATACTTGTGGCCATCTGCTTTTTCTGGAGGTGGCCGGCCTCATTCTTCAGAAAACTAACCTGGACTAATGTCAAGTCGTTCATAGACAGGAATATAATCCATTCGCCGGAGAGCAATGCCAGGATCGCATCCTCCGTGATGCTGGGCTGTTTCATGGGCATTCTGCCCATATGGGGCTACCAGATGGTATGCGCATTCGCCCTGGCCCATCTCCTGAAGCTGAACAAGGTCATCGTGCTGGTCGCATCCAACATCAGCCTTCCTCCGCTCATCCCTTTCATCATATTCGGAAGCTACTGGCTTGGCTGCACTGTACTCGGACAGCCAATGATTTTTTCCATGGACAATTTCTCATTGGAAGTCGCAGGTACCGTGCTGCTTCAGTATATACTGGGGGCGGTGCTGCTCGCCGCATTGGTGTCGGCGGTGTCCTGGCTCATTACGTTCACGGTTCTCGTCGCCTGCGGAAGGCACAATAACAAGATAGGCTGATGTCCGCATTTTTCATATCACTCTACAATTACTTTCAGAGGCACAGAAAGGTATTCTGGGGCTCAATGTTCTTGACTTTCGCATTGGCGGCATATTTTGCGGCAGGGATCGGGATTGAGGAGAACATTACGGCATTCTTCCCGGAGAACGGCAATTCCGCCGTGATGAAGGACGTGTTCTCCAATCTGAAAGTCAGCGACAAGATTATCGTCTGTTTCTCCGGGGAAGGCTCGGAGGAGGCCTCGGACAGTCTGGAGGCCATGCTGTCAGTCAACCCGGATTTTTCCGCATCCTATTCCGGGGGTGTGCCGGGTGACGCATCCGCAGAACTGATATCCTTCGTGCGGGACAATCTCCCGGTTTTCCTTGATGACGAAGGATTTTCTGAACTGGACAGGCTGCTTGACCCGGCCCATGTGGATTCGCTCCTGAGAAATGACTGGCTGACCCTGGTCTCTCCGGCTGGATTTGCCATGAAGGACATCATTATGTCAGATCCTTTCTGCCTGTCCCTCAGGCTTTTGCCCAAGACGGCCCAGCTTAATCCCGCATCCGGGTATCAGGCTGTTGACGGGAGAATCTATACTCCGGACGGGAAAATGATGCTGGCCTTCATCGAACCCGAGCACGGCACGGGAGAGACCGGAAGCAACGACCGTCTGGTTACCGTCATCGAGAATTCCATAGGGAAGGTGTCGGCAATGTTTCCGAATCTGGAAATCAGATATTTCGGTGGCCCTGCCGTGGGCGTCTACAATGCCAGGCAGATCAAGAAGGATACTTTCCTGACCTCCATAGTCGCGCTGATTGTCATCATTCTCTTCATCCTCGCCGTGTTCAAGCGTAGGAAGTCGGTATTCCTGATCCTGTGCCCGGTTCTGTACGGCGGGGTGGTGGCATTGGCATTGACTTCGATTTTCCAGGACAGCATTTCAGGTATCGCGGTGGGAGCCGGAGCTGCCATCATGGGCATCGCCCTGAGCTATTCCATCCACATGCTGGCCCATCAGAACCACGTGAAGGATGTGCGGCAGCTTCTCGAAGAGATAGCCTCGCCTCTCATCATAGGAAGCATAACCACGATAGGGGCATTCCTGGGCCTGCTTTTCACTTCTTCGAACCTGCTGAGGGATTTCGGACTCTATGCCGCCTTCACTCTGGTCGGAACGATGTTCTTCTGCCTGGTCTTCCTGCCGCAGTTCCTCGAGGGAAGCGAGCATCTGAAGGAGGGAAGGATCCTGAGGGCAGTGGAAAGGTTCACCTCCCGGAAATTCGAGAACAGCCGGTGGCTCCTGGCCTGTCTGGCAGTGCTGACCGCAATATGCTGCTTCACATCGGGAAAGGTGCGTTTCAACAGCGACATGACCTCGCTGAACTACTGGGATCCGCAGCTGGAGGAGACGGGCCGCATTCTGGATTCGCAGGGAGACCCGGATGTCAAGTCCGTCCTGGTGGTAAGCACCGGTACCGACGAGGCCGAGGCCTTCGACACATATCTCAGGACCTGCGCCAGGCTGGATTCTCTCAAGGATGCAGGACTGGTCCTGGGCAGGGATTCCGCCTCGTTCTTCCTTGTCCCTCCGGCTGAAAGGGAGGCCAGGCTCGCCAGGTGGAAGGCATGGTGGACAGAGGAGAGGAAGGATTCGCTGAAATGCCTGACAAGGGAGTCCGCAGTCCGCAACGGATTCAGGGACAATGCTTTCGACAATGCCATCGAGTCTCTTTCCAATGCCGGATCCGGTCCTGACTATTTCGGGGATGTCCCTGTGGCCCTGTCGGCCTGGGTGGGCGAGTCCGATACCCGCAAAATGCTGATTTCCAAGGTTGATTTCCCTGTGGCGGATATCGGGCAGGCATATTCGGCCCTTGATGCTCCGGGCGTGGTCGTCTTCGACCAGGGCTATTTCGCCAACAAGGCCGCGGAGAACATCAACAATGACTTCTACCTGATTCTTTACATTTCCTCATTCCTCATCTTCTTCGTCCTGTGGCTGTCCTTCGGCCGCATTGAGCTGGCCATGCTGAGTTTCCTGCCGATGCTGCTGAGCTGGGTCCTCATCATAGGAATTATGGGCATTCTGGGGATTGAGTTCAACATCGTGAACATCATTCTCTCCACCTTCATTTTCGGAATGGGAGATGATTTCAGCATCTTCATACTGGAGGGACTCCTGCATAAGTACAAGACGGGAAGGGAACTCCTGGTTTCGCACAAGACGGCCATATTCTTTTCATCCTTCACGATGATTGTGGGCATAGGGGCCCTGATCTTCGCAGGCCATCCCGCCCTGCATTCAATCGCTGTGATCACCATTCTCGGAATGATAGCCGTAGTGCTGGTGGCCTATATGCTGGAGCCGTTGATTTTCAATGTATTCGTCACTGCTCCTACCTCCGCCGGCAAGCCTCCGTATACACTCTGGTCCTTTGTGAGGGACATATATTACTATGTCCCGGTGCTGACAGGCGGCTTCCTTCTCCTGCTTTTCGGCATTCTCATTCAGGCTCTTCCCCTGGGACGGGAAAGAAGGCGTTCGCTCATCGCGGCCGGGATGCACAGAGGCTGCAGGCTGATGCTGAGGGTGATGCCGTTCATACATTTCCGCAGCTTCGGACCGGAATGGGATAAGATCGACGTGTGGAGAGGCGCACCCGGCGTCGTGGTGGCCAACCATCAGTCCTCCCTGGATGTGTTCGTTATTGCGGCATTGTTCCCGAAGGTCAAGTTCCTGGTGGCCGACTGGGTGGTCAAGTCTCCGCTCTTCTCGCTGATAACCAGGATGCTGGGCTATTATTCCAAGTCCGATGGGTACGAGTCCGTGAAAGCCAGCCTGAAGGAAGACATCGACAACGGATGGTGCATCGCGATCTTCCCTGAAGGCACGAGGTCGCCGGACGGAAAGATCAGGCGTTTCCACAAGGGGGCCTTCTACATGGCCTCGCAGCTCGGGGTTCCGCTGATTCCGGTTGCTGTCTACGGCAACAGGAGGATAATGCCCAAGAATGACGGCTTCAATATGACGGAGGGGCTCTCGGTCGCCCGCATACTGCCTGTCATCGATGCCGGAAATATTGAGTATCATAAGCTTACGACAATGGTCGAGAGCCTTGTCAAGACAGCTTCGGAGGAGCTTGAAAACAGGTATGACAGTCCGGAGAATCCGTATTTCAGGAAGGCTCTGGAGTCCTGCTACATATACAAGGGCCCTGTGACCGAGTGGTACGTGAGGGTAAAGACAGGCCTCGAGGACTGCTATACGGCTTACAATGAGGTTCTTCCGGAGAGCGGAACAATAACGGACATCGGTTGCGGAATGGGGCAGATGGCATTGATGCTTTCGATGTTCAGACCGCAGCGCCGGATTCTCGGTATCGATTATGACTCATCCAAGATAGAGGTGGCGGAGAACTGTTGGGTGAAGAAGACATTGCCGTTGCTGGAATTCAGATGCGCCGAAGCCATGGAAGCCGATTTTCCGGAAAGCGATGCCTTCATCATCAGCGATATGCTACATTATCTTCCTGAGGAGCAGCAATTTGCATTGCTCGAGAAATGCCTGTCCAAATTGCGCCCCGGAGGAGTCATCCTGGTGCGCGAGGGCAATTCCTCGGATGTGAAGGGACAGAAGATGACGGCTCTGTCCGAGGTTATGTCAACGAGGGTATTCAGCTTCAACAAGACTTCCGGCAAACTGCATTTCACCTCAGCTTCCATCCTGCGGGACTATGCAGAAAGACTCGGGATGGACTTCTCGGAGGTGCACAAGAACCGCCTCTCCGCCAATACATTGTATCAGTTCAAATCCACTGGCTTATGAAGAGGATTCTGAAAATTACATTAGGCCTGCTTGCGGGACTTGCCGCAATCCTTGCCGCCGCTGCCCTGGCAATCATAGTCCTGCATTCCTCCGCCGATCTGGAAGAGCCGGAATTTACGCCATCCCCGGGAGTCGCGGAATGTTCAGACAGCCTGAGGGTATGGAAGGACAACTACTTGAGATACGACAGGTCAGGATTGATGGAAATGCGCATTTCAGGCTCCGCCTTCGAGAGGGGAGAGGCTATCGGAAAACTTGCCCCGGACCTGCTGAAAGCCCAGGAGAAGGCTTTTGTGGACAAGCTCTATGAACTTGTCCCTTCGGAGTTCTACAGGCGTTTCCTGATGTATTTCATATATATATTCAACCGGGATCTGGGAAAGAATGTCCCTCTTGAATACCGCAGGGAAATAAAGGCAATGTCGGAGTACTGCAGCAGGGAATACGATGCCTACGGAACTCCCTACGAGAGGCAGATGCAGTACCATTCCGCCCACGATATCGGCCACGTGATGCAGGATTACATGCTTGTAGGCTGTACTTCATTCGCTGTCTGGGGGGATGAGAGCGTGGACGGGGAAATCATCGCGGGACGGAATTTCGACTTCTACATGGGCGAGGACTTCGCCGGCAGGAACATTGTCCTGGTGGAGAGGCCGGATTCAGGATATGCTTATGTGTCAGTCACATGGCCGGGCATGACGGGAGTCCTTTCCGGGATGAACGAGAAGGGCCTGACCGTATCCATCAACGCCTCGAAGCTTGAGACTCCGAAGATGTCGGCCACACCGGTCTCCATTCTGGCTAAGGAGATACTGCAATATGCCTCCGACATTGAGGAGGCCATCTGCATCGCCCGGGCTGCGAAGACATTTGTAAGCGAAACATTCCTGATATGTTCGGCTTCGGACGGACGTGCCGCCGTCATCGAGAAGACTCCTTCAGAAATGGCCGTTTACGATCCGGCAGCCAATGATCCTGACTGTTGCAGGGTTGTCTGTGCAAATCATTATCAATCAGACCTTTTCCGAGACAGGGAAGAAAACCTTGCGAATCTTCGGGAGAGCGATTCCGGCCATCGTTTCCGCCGTGTGGAAGAACTGCTGGATTCGCTGGGAAAAATCGGTCCGAAATCGGCGGCATTGATCCTTAGGGACCGCAGGGGCGCAGGCGGCAAGGATATCGGCATGTGCAATGAACTGTCCATCAATCAGCTGCTTGCAATGCACTCAGTCATTTTCAAGCCTTCTTCGCGAGAAATCTGGGTTTCCACCAGTCCTTGGCAATGCGGTGAGTTCATCCGTTTCCGCCTGGATGACATCCTGGATTCTCCCGTCCCGCCGTATCACAGGGACAGTTCGAAGGACATTCCGGAGGACATCTTCCTCCATTCAGAATCATTCAGAAACCTTCTGAAGTTCAAGCGGAGCAGTGCAGGAATCAGGTCGGCAATCTCTTCAGGGACTGAAATCCCAGAAGATTCGATATCGGCCTATATCGGACTTAATCCATTGTATTACAATGCGTACAACCTTGCTGGCGACTATTTCCTTGCAAAAGGAGACGAGGGTAATGCTTGTGAGCTATGGAAAAAATCATTAACTTTCGAGATGAAATTGCAGGAACGCAATCTCATCGAAAAGAAAATAGAGAGGTATAAACGATGAATATGGAACGAAATCAAGGTATCCAATTCCTCTCCCGGGAGGAAATCCGGGCATATCAGGAGAAGCGGATGGCCGAGGCTCTGGACTATGTGTCGAAGAATTCTCCTTTCTACAGCAAGTTATTCAGTGACAATCATATAGATATTTCCAAAATCCGCACTCTCGACGATCTGTCCTGCATTCCTGTCACCACGAAGCCGGACTTGCAGAGCCGAAATCAGGATTTTGTCTGCGTTCCGCCTTCGGAAATCGTGGATTATCCCACGACCTCGGGCACCCTCGGCGACCCGGTCACCTTTGCCGAGACGGAATCCGATCTCGAGCATCTGGCCTACAATGAGTTCCTCTCCTTTTCCACGGCAGGCTGCACCAGGGACGACATCATACAGCTGATGGTCACCATCGACCGGCGCTTCATGGCCGGCCTGGCATATTTTCTCGGAGCAAGGAAACTCGGCATGGGCTCGGTGAGAGTCGGTAACGGAATCCCTGAACTTCAATGGGATACCATCAGGAGAATCCATCCTACTGTGGGAATGGCCGTGCCGTCATTCCTTATAAAGCTGATAGATTTCGCAGAGTCGCACGGGATTGACTACCGCGCTTCCTCATTGAGGAAATGCGTCTGCATCGGCGAGGCTCTGCGCGATCCGAAGACATTCGAATTGAACACCCTCGGTCAGGTCATACACGAGAAATGGCCTGAGCTTGAGCTATATACGACATATGCGTCCACTGAGATGCAGCACAGCTTCACGGACTGCCGCTATTTCAACGGAGGCCATCTCCAGCCTGAATTGCTGATCGTGGAGTTCCTTGACGACAATGACAGGCCTGTCCCTGAAGGCGAGGCCGGTGAGGTCACGATCACGACTCTCGGAGTGACCGGAATGCCTCTCGTGAGGTTCAAGACCGGAGATATGGTCTATCATTATGACGAACCTTGCCGGTGCGGGCGCAATACTGTGAGAGTCAGCTCGGTAGTGGGACGCAAGCGGCAGATGATAAAGTTCAAGGGAACTACTCTCTATCCGCCTGCCCTCTTCGATATCCTGGACAATATCCCGGAGGTGAAGAACTATGTGGTGGAGGTTGGAACGAGCAGCATCGGTACCGACGACGTGCTTGTCCATGTCGGTACTCTCAATCCTTCAGAACGCTTCGAGAAGGAAATAAAGGATATATTCAGGGCCAAGGTCAGGGTCGCACCGTCCGTAATCTTCCATGATCCGGAAGAAGTTGCAGGGATGCTTTATCCGCCTATGAGCCGCAAGCCCGTGAAATTCATTGACAACAGATAATGATTGATATTATGAAAAAGGTTTTTTTGACAATGGCCGCATTCTTTGCCGGATTTGCGGTTTCCAATGCACAGAATCCTGAGGCATGGGAGGATAAGCTGACATTCTATGGCATTGATTTCAGCATGACCAGGGTTGTGGGCGCCTCCGAATCGGCTGAAGAGTTCGTCGAGGCTTTCTCCGGCATCAACCAGCTATTGCTCAGCGAGCCGGACAAGTACGTGGAACCTCTTTCCGTCAGGCTCAAGAAACATATCGATAGAGTGGATATCGACCCTGTACTGGCTGTCATCAAGGAAATTGACCCTGAGGAAATCAAAATCAACAAATCCGCTGACTTGCTTTCTGAGGACGATCTCAAATATGCTGTCATGGGACTTGACCTGAAACCCGGCACCGGTATTGGCCTTCTGGTTGTATGCGGTGAACTGAACAAGGGAACGGAATACGGCACATTCTATTATGTAGTCTTCGACAATGAGGACATGACCATTCTCGATACCTGGGCATCCAAGGGAAAATCAGGCGGAATAGGCCTGCGGAACTATTGGGCAAGGTCTTTCTACCGTACTATCGCCGAAATCAATCCATCCCGTTTCTATCAGGCCAAGAAGAAGGTCAAGGACGGACTGAACAGGGGAGTGGAGACTGTGAAGAAAGGCTTTGAGAAGAAAGATAAGGAACAGTGAAACTTATGAAGGAACCAAGTACAAGAAGATAATGGGATAATGAATAAGGTCGGCTTTCGGGCCGACCTTTTTGCAATTATTCGTTCTTGCGTTCCTTATGTCTTGTCAACTTCTCCTTCATTGCGTCTGCGCAATCGTTGACGGCTTCTTCAAATGTCTTCGCATTCCTCTCGATAACCTGAGAGCCGCCCGGGATATGTACAATCAGCTTGACGTCCTTGTTGTCCGGCTTCTCCAGAAGGGAAAGAACCACCTCCACTCCGGTAATCTGGTCGTCGAACTTGCCGATCTTTGAGACCTTTTTCTCAACGAAATCCAGAAGCTTCTGGTCAGCGTCGAATTTGAGCGACTGAATCCTAATCTCCATTGTTACCTCCTCTTTTTGCCCTTGGGTGGGCGTTTGAATAAATATTCTTCAGTTGTTCAATGCTGGTGTGGGTATAGACCTGGGTCGCCGCCAGAGACGAGTGTCCGAGCATTTCCTTTATCGAATATATGTCGGCTCCGTCATCCATCAGCTCAGTGGCAATCGTATGCCTGAGAGCGTGCGGGGACTTTCTGCCTGTCATTCCTTCAATGCCGGCGAACTCCTTCTTCACTGTCCTGTCAACGAATACCGGATAGAGTCCATTTCCGCTGAAAGTGACGAGAAGCGGCTCCTCGAGACCTCTTTTCCGTCCCAACATCGTTTCAACTGCTTTCAAATATAATGATATTTCTTCACATAAAGAAGAAGTCAGTGGAATTTTGCGCATTTTGTCGCCCTTTCCGGTCACAGTCAATGTGGAACGTTTCAGGTCGGCAGATCCGCATGTGAGGGAAATGAGCTCTGCCCTGCGTATTCCGGTCTGGAACAGTATGCTGATTATCAGGCGGGAAAGCCTTTTTCCGTACAGTTCCTCAATCATCTTGCAGGCACTTTCGCTCCGGTCGCCGCTGTCGATCAATTTCCTTAATTCCGTCAGCGATTCGGCCCCGGCATGCCAGGCGCTTCCATTGAAATACTTTTCGAGCGACTTCTGCCTGTAGAATATCGGGAGGCTGTTCTTCTCCTCCGGCCTCCTGACCTTGGATGCCGGGTTGTCCTTTATGATGTCCCTGCCCAGAAGATACCGGCAGAAACTGCTCAATGCGGAGATATGCTGGCATATTGTCCTCGCCGACAGGCCTTTGTCGTAAAGGGCGGCCATGTATTTGGATATCATGCCCGCGTTCAGCCCGGAGATCATGGCCCGGTCATCCGTCTGAAGCCCGTCCCCGTTTCCGGACAAAAATTCCGAGAATGACTTCAGAATCTCACCATAGATGCTGCAGGTGCGTTCGGAATACCTTTTCACACCGCGGATATAGGATATGAAATCGTCAGTGTACATAGTGTCGCTATGCTTCCTTCAGGCCGATGACGGGGGCATACTCCCTCATCAGTCTGTCGGCCTCTTCGAAGTTGTTGCCTATGACTCCGTCCAGAATCGCATTCTTCACATATTCCTTCACGATTCCGATTTCCCTGCATGGAGGTATGCCGTAAACCTTCATGACATATTCGCCCGTAATCGGATTCTTGAAGTTACGGATTTCGTCCTTGGCCTCCACCTCAATGAGCTTTTCCTTCACGAGGGCGAAGTTCCGCCTGATTCTCTCGACCTTGACCGGGTTCTTGGAGGTGATGTCGGCATTGCAGAGCAGCATGAGGTCTGAAATCTCGTTTCCGGCATCGAACAGAAGCCTGCGGACGGCGGAATCTGTCACGACATCGTCCACGAGGGCGACCGGCCTGTGGTGGAGAAGCACGAGTTTCTGGACATATTTCATCTTCTCGTTCAGAGGCATTTTCAGCTGCTGGAATATCTTCTGGACCATTCTGGAGCCGATTACCTCGTGGCCGTGGAAGGTCCAGCCTATGTTCTTGTCATAACGCTTGCTGGAAGGTTTGCCTATGTCGTGGAGCAGTGCGGCCCACCTCAGCCACACGCAGGGCTCTGTCCTGACCTTTTCCTCGAAGCCGTCTCCTCCCTCGATGGGGGAGTAGTCGTGCAGGCGGCCTTCCGCAATGGCCTTCAGCTCGTCGGAGGCAACATTGTCCAGAACCTGGAGGGTGTGGGCGAAATTGTCCTTGTGGCCCTTTCCGTCCACGGTCTCGATGCCTTTGAGCTTGCAGAGCTGGGGCAGTACATATTCGAGCAGTCCGGTCCTGTCCATCAGCTCGAATGCCATCGAAGGCTTCCTGCACAGAAGCATCTTGTTCAGTTCCTCGGCTATTCTTTCCTGCGAGAGAATGCTCATCCTGTCCTTCATCTTACGCATTGCCGCCAATGATTCCGGAACGATCTCGAATGTGGTCTCGGGAGTGCTTAGCTTGGCGGCGAATCTCACGGCGCGGAGCATCCTGAGCGGGTCGTCGCTATATGTGGTTTCCGGGTCGAGAGGCGTGCGTATGATGCCGGCAGCAAGGTCCCTGATGCCTCCGAAGGGGTCCACCAGGGCTCCGTAGTCTTCTTTCTGGAGGCTGAATGCCATCGCATTGATCGTGAAGTCCCGGCGTTTCTGGTCGTCTTCCAGGCTGCCGTCCTCGACGATGGGCTTGCGGGAGTTGCGGTTGTAGGATTCCCTGCGTGCGCCGACGAACTCCACTTCCTGGCCCCTGTAGCGCAGCATTGCCGTCCCGAAATTGCGGAAAACCGATACCCTGCAATTGCGGTTCTCCTTCCTTTTCACAAGGTCGGCCACGGCCTCGGCGAGGGCTATGCCGCTTCCCTCCACGACAACGTCAATGTCATCATTGGCCCTGCCGAGAAAGCAGTCCCTTACATAACCACCTATGACAAAGGCTCTTGTACCTGTTTCAGCCGCCGCTTCCGAGATGATGTGGAAGACGGGTGCGTCAATGAATCCTTCTGTGCGTGTCATCCTTCCGTTCCTTCATTCGCTTACCATTTCCTCATAGACCGGAATCGCCGTCTCCGGCCTGTAATGTCCGTCCTCCTGTCTGGAAAACAGATGGGTACTATGCCCGTTGGTAATCGCTATATATTTGACATTCAATATCATATTGTATCTCAATGCCTGCTCCGCAACTGCATTGTCAAGACTTGTGTCGGGTCTTTTGCATTCCACAACCATCAGCGGGGCTGAATCCCTGCCATAGGCCACGATGTCTGCCCTGAATTCTTTCCTGACAGGGCCGTCGCCGTATCTGAGGCTGACTTCGCTCATCATCTTGTACAGGGGAATGTTCATCCTCGTGTTCATGAAGCCTATGAACCACTGCCTCACCTCCTCTTCAGGGGTGAGGGCGACTTCTTTCCTGCGGAGAGGGTCCAGGACTTTTCTTTTGCCGCTGTCAGACATCATCGGATACATTCGTAACGCAAATATAGGCATTTTTTTCAGGCTTTTTATTAACTTTGCAAAGCGTTGGCGCAGCCGCAGGCATAATGCCTCGGTTTTTACGCCGATGCAGCATTGCAATGAACAGAACAGGTCAATATCAGTTCACCATAGTGGTTCCCGTCTTCAATGAGGAGGACAATATGCCGAATCTTGAAAAGGCCCTTGCGGACTTCCTGCCCAAGAGTCTGTACAAGGCTTGCGTCCTCTTTGTCAATGATGGCTCCAGGGATGACAGTCTGTTGAAAATCAAGGAAATATGCTCGCGTCACGAAGATTTCTTCTACATCAGTTTCGTGAAGAATGCGGGTCTCAGCGCAGCCGTCAAGGCCGGGTTCGACTACACGTTCTCCCAGTATGTGGGCTACATGGACGCAGATCTGCAGACTACTCCGGAGGATTTCAATCTCCTTCTCTCCGGAATGCTTGAGAACAGCATGATGATCGGAATCAGGGCGGACAGGAAAGACAGCGGATTCAAGCGTTTCCAGTCGAAGTTCGCCAACGGGTTCAGGAATATGATGACTCATGACGGGGCAAAGGATACGGGCTGCCCGCTCAAGGTCCTGCGCACAGAGGTGGCCAGGCGCATTCCGATGTTCAAGGGAATGCACCGCTTCCTGCCTGCCCTGGTACTTCTCCAGGAGGGCTGCACCTACGGCCAGGTGCCTGTAAGGCATTTCCCGAGGGTGGCAGGCGTGTCGAAATTCAGTCTCTGGAACAGGCTTCTGGGACCACTGGCCGACTGCTTCGCCTATCGCTGGATGAAGCCTAGATATATCAACTACAAGGTCGGGGACAACAATATCTGATCGCTGATGCTCCATAATCTGCCTTCATATCTTGTTTTTGCGCTGGGCTTTCTGGCCCAGATTTTCTTCTCGCTCAGGACATTGCTCCAGTGGTGGAAATCCGAGAAGTCCCGCCGGGTGGAATCTCCGGCAGGATATTGGATTCTCAGCGTTATGGGGGCATACATGATGTTTGTTTACGGAGTGATGAGGGATGATTTCTCCATCATCCTCGGCCAGCTCATCTCCTACTATGTTTATCTGTGGAACCTGGGGGCAAAGGGCATCTGGAACAGGATCTCCGCTGTCCTGCGGATTCTGCTCCTGCTTACGCCTGCCGCTGCCGTTCTCATTCTTCTGCGCAATGCGGCGGTATTCTTCCAGAGTTTCTTCCTCAATGACGACATCCCGTTCTGGCTTGTCATTTTCGGTTCTGCCGGCCAGATCATATTCACATTGAGGTTCGTATATCAGTATTTCTATTCACAGAGGAAGCATCAGTCGGCATTGCCGGCAGGCTTCTGGGTCATCAGCCTCATAGGTTCCGGCGCAATCATCGCCTACGGCCTGTTCAGACGGGATCCTGTCCTGATTCTGGGACAGTCGTTCGGCTTTGTCGCCTATATCAGGAACCTGATGATCGGATTCAAGGAGAGGAAAAATGCGGACAGGGAATAAGTTCCAGCCGGGTGTGATTGCGGAGAAGTATCCGCTCGCCCTTGTATTCATATTCACATTCATCTGCCTGCTTCCGGCGATGCTGCTGAGGGATTTCACGCCCTCCAATGAGTTGCGTTACCTGAGCATTGCGGACGAGGCCATTGCCAACGGGAACATTTTCGCTTTCACCAACCACGGTCTGGCCTATGCGGACAAGCCGCCTCTCTATTTCTGGATAGTCATGCTCTGCAGGCTGGTTTTCGGGGAGCACAGCTGCCTGGCCCTGTCAATGTTCTCGCTCATACCTGCCTTTGTGATTGTGAAGGTTATGGATGGCTGGGTCATGAAGGGCGCCTCTGTCCAGGACAGGATGGCCGCGGCAATGATGCTGCTCACATCCGTGATGTTCCTCGGGACTGCGGTCGTGCTGAGGATGGATATGCTGATGTGCATGTTCATTGTGTTGGCTGTCAATACTTTCCATAAGATGTACAAAGCGGGGGAACCGTCGGTGAAGGACAGGATTCTCCTCCCGGTATGGATTTTTATGGCATTGTTCACGAAGGGTCCTGTGGGACTGCTTGTACCGCCGCTTTCCATAGTGGTTTTCCTCATTGTGAAGAGGAAATGGCGTGACATCGGGAAGTATCTCGGCTGGATGACATGGGGGATTCTCGCCGGGCTTTCCGCGCTGTGGATTCTCTGCGCATTTCTCGACGGCGGACCTGATTACATCAACAATCTCCTGTTCAGGCAGACTGTAGGCCGGGCCGTGAACGCATTCACACACAACAAGCCGATCTGGTTCTATTTCGTGGCGATTGTATGGTGCCTTGCTCCTTACTGCATTTTGACCCTCGGGAGCCTGGTCCAGTCTCTTCTCCCGGTGAAGAAATCCGGGGGATGCATCCCGGTTTCAGCCGTGCGCTCAGACACGGAGGTCCTTTTCCTCTCGGTGATTGTCCCGACTTTCCTGATGCTTTCGTCATTCAGCTCCAAGCTTCCGGTATATCTCTGTCCTGTCTTCCCGTTTGTCGTGTATCTTTATCCTATTGCTACTGAGAGACTTGGAGGAAAGAATTGGATGAAGTGGGCGGTTGGTATCCCGGCAGGAATCTTTCTTGTCCTGGCCTTCGTGCTGATAGTGGCATTGTCAGGTATCGTACATATTCCTGCATTGGACCCGATCCTTTCCGAGTATGCCTTCGCCACTTCATGGCCTGTGAAGATAGCCGCACTGGTGCTTCTTCTCGGCAATGCCGGAGCATTGATGGCACTTTTCAGGCGGGAGTCCTGGAATCTTCCTGTATTCATCATTGGCGCCACCCTTCTGCTGACCATTTATTGCGCATCAGGTGTGATGGGGAAGGTCAATCCATATTTCGGATACAGGGCAATGTGCTCGGAAGTGCCTGAGGGAACTGACGTTGCGACTCTTTATGTGCATCGTCCGGAGAATGTGGATGTGTATCTCGGAAGGCAGATTACGGATTACCGCAAGGATGTCGATTCATTCTTCAACGCCCTTTCCGGCAGAGGAGAGGATGCGCGTCCGCTGACCCTCATTGTCATGACAAAGAAAATGGAGAGCAATGCTGCCCTCCATGAATATGTCCAGTCCTGCCGCACAGTGACTTATGTGGGGCCTTACTGTATTGCTTCCAAGTGATTAATCCATTGCATTGAAGATGGTTTCGCGGACTTCTTCGATGGTGCCCGTACCGTCTATCTCGACATATTTGCCGGCCTTCCTGTAGAAATCCACGAGAGGCTCGGTCTTTTCGTGATAGGTCCTGATCCTGTTATTGACGGTCTCGTCGCTGGCATCGTCAGCACGACCCTCGATAGCGGCCCTGTGGCGGATTCTCTCCTTGATCATCTCGTCCGGAATCATTATCGAGATTACTGAAGTCACTTCTTCCCCTGATGCGGCGAGCATCCTGTCCAATGCCTCAGCCTGGGCGATTGTCCTCGGAAATCCGTCGAGAAGGAAACCGGCAACGCCTTCCGTCGTTTTGAATGCATTGTCAATCATGCCTTCCACCACCTCGTCCGGCACAAGCGAGCCGGCATCGATGAGGGATTTGGCCTTGAGGCCGAGCTCTGTGCCCTCCGCGATTTCCTTGCGGAGAAGTTCGCCGGTGGAGAGATGTCTGAGATTGTATCTCTCTACCATTGCAGTGGCCTGTGTACCCTTTCCGGCACCTGGAGGCCCGAATAAAATGTAGTATTTCATAATATTGCTGTATTTTCGAAGGAGCGGCAACCTACTCGTCAAGGATGTAGATGTCCTTGTAGTTGCGGCCCAGTTCGTTGTAATCAAGTCCGAATCCGACAATGAATCTGTTCGGGATTTCCATTGCCACGTAATCGAGAACCACGTCCTTCTTGTACACCTCAGGCTTCAGCAGCATCGTGCAGACCTTGCAGTCCTTCGCGCCTTTCTCCCTCACGATCTCCTTGAGGTCGACAATGGTGTTTCCGGTGTCCACGATGTCCTCCACGATGATGACAGTCTTTCCGGAAATGTCTCCTGTCAGGCCCATGACCTGGCGGACCTTGCCGGTCGACCGGGTCCCGCTGTAGGATGAGAGCTTCATTGAGACAAGTTCGCAGTCGAAATCAAGTCTTTTCATGAGTTCGGCCGTGAACATGATTGCTCCGTTCAGGGTACAGAGGATTACAGGGATTTCTCCGCTGTCTTTGAAATCGGCGTTGAGCCTCTCGGCGACTTTGTCGATGGCGGATTCGATTTCAGCATTCGGGATGAAGGTCCTGAACGTCTTGTCGTAAAGGTGAATTTTCTTGTCCATAGTATTTCTTTGCATTACAAATTTAGTGAATTCATTTAAAATTCATACAAACAAGAGGTGGAAAAACCACCATTCTGATAAAATGCGGATTTTTGTCATTATTTTTGGCCGGGCGGTGAAACTGTACAAAAAGGTTTCCGATGAGAGGAAGATTGAGAATGTGTGCGGCTGCGGTATTCGGACTGATGGAAATCTGTCCGGCAGCGGTGCTCCCGTCCGGGGATGATGCCCGGTTCAACGAGGCGGTGCTCGTCCTTACCGGCGAGAGCGAAATAGAGAATGTGGATGAATATGAGATGGACAGATATCTGAAGCTGATGTCATCTCCGCTTCGCCTGAACAGTGCCGGCAGGCCGGCATTGCTGTCCACGGGGCTTCTGACTCTGTATCAGGCGGTTTCATTGATCGATTACAGGGACAGGAACGGGCCTGTGATGTCATTTTCCGAGCTGGCTTCGATTGACGGTTTCAATGAGAGGACGGCCCGGGCCCTGTCCCTGTTCGTCATCCTGGACAATCCTGCGGACAGGGGTCGGGGTGGTATGGCGGGAGAGGCTGTGGCAAATGTGTCGATGAAGAAGAGGCCGGTGGCAGGAGGCCATAATGCAACTTCTTGCAAGTCAAGGTTTTCTATAGGAAGGGAAGGCTCGTTCGATGTCGGTCTGGCAGTCGGGAAGGACTATGATGCACCATTCGGCCGGCCGTCATCGTTTTCTGGATATGTCAATGTCGGGAGAAGGGGCTGGAGCCTTTCCGCCGGAGATTTCGCATTGAGATTCGGACAGGGCCTGGCCCTGTGGTCCGGCTTCTCGATGTCGGGGTTTTCTGGCGAGAGGACATTCTGGAAGAGGGCCACAGGCATAACTCCCTCCAGATCACTGTCGGAAACGGCCTCGCACAGGGGGCTGGCGGCTGATATCACGGCAGGGAGATTCGTCATTTCGGCATTTGCCGCCATGCCCGGCCTTCGCCGGTGGTGCGAGGAAGGTGGCGCGATGTCCATGGCCCTGATGCCCGGGGCCAATGCCGCATTCTATTTCAGGAACGGGGTCGTCTCGGCCACTTCCTGGGCTGTGTGGAATGGGGTGGCGGGACCTCAGGTTGGCCTTGGCCCGTCATTCGGCGGGGGCAAGGTCTCCGCGGATGCCCGGATCTGCCTGAAGGGCATGGTGATGACAGGGGAAGTGGCATGGGATATCGGCTCCGGCCGGATTGCAGCCTGCCTCGGCTCGGACATCCCGATAAGAGGATATTGGCGTACTGCATTGTCACTCAGGCATATTCCGGAGGGATATGACCTGTCATATTCTTCCCCGGTCAGGACATTTTCCGGGAAATACGGCGAGTCCGGCATCACGGCTGGGCTGTTTTTCAGGCAGTCGCTTCTGACTGCCGACTTCTCGCTCAAGTCCTGCGACCCTGAAATGAGGCAGCTCAGACTGCTGTTCAGCAGCCCTTTCCGCATCAGTGACGCCTTTGAAATCAGCTGCCGGGCCACGGCGAGGCTGCGTTCTTTCGAGAAGGGTATCAGGACGGGGATGAGGACGGATCTGAAATTCTCGGCCGGGGGATGGAATACCGTCGTGAGGTACGAAGTACTGAAATTCAAGGGCTTGTCTCATCTGGCATATATTGAGGAGGGCTTTGTTCACGGGAGCGGGGCTGTATATTGCAGGGGGACATTTTTCTTTGTCGACAATTGGGATGACAGGATTTACGCCTATGAGCGCGATGCTCCCGGGGCCTTCAATGTTCCGGCATATTACGGCCGGGGTTATTCGATTTCGGCAGTGGCCAGGCAGAAAATCCGGTTTGGCAGGATGTCGGTGAAATTGTATTGGAGGACAGGCTTCTACGCCCCGGTATGGGGTTCCGCAGGCGGGGAAACGAGGCTTGAGAACCGGTTTCAGATGACATTGGATTTTTGAATGCTTGCAAAAATGCGTAAATTAGTGGACTCTATCATTTGAATGATGTCGGATGCCGGACTGAAATATCTGAAAGTGATTCTCCCTCTCAAACTTGACTGGGAGCCCTGCTACAGCTATGCCCCTGCGGATGGCGCTGCCGTTCCGGAGATCGGGAGCAGGGTGAATGTGAGATTTGCGGGCAGGAGATATATCGGCGTGGTGTCCGGGAAGGACATTGTTCCTGAAATTGAAGCATCCAGAATCCAGAGAATCATAGGTGTGGAAGACGGCATTGCGCCCATTACCGAGGCTGAATTGAAGCTTTGGCGCTTCGTGTCGGATTATTATATGTGTACGGTTGGGGAGGTCTGCAAGGCCGCCTATCCTTCCCTGAAAAATGACGGCGAGCTGGTCCTTTCCAGGGGTCGGCTGAGGAACGAGGAGAGAATCAGGCGGAAGAATGAGGCGCTGGCTGCGAAACGGGAAAGGCTGGAGGCAATGGTCGAAAGGCGCAAGGCTCTGTATGACAAGGCTGTGCGTCCAGAGACCAAGGAGAAGTATCTGGCGGCGTTGACCAGGGCGGAGGAGGAATTGAGATCCCTTCCGCTCAGGATTGACTCCGGGGCTGCCGTTTCCGGGCCTGAAGGCGCAATGATTGGCAGATTGCCTTCACTCAGCGCCGCCCAGAGGAATTGCCTTGAGGAGATCGGGAAATTCTTCTCTTCAGGGACGCCGGCACTTCTTCACGGAGCCACGGGAAGCGGCAAGACCGAGATTTATATCACATTGGCTGCCGATCCGCTGGCCGCAGGAAAGAGCGTCCTCTACCTGATTCCCGAGATCGCCGTCAGCAGGCAGCTGGGAAACAGGCTGGCCGAGGTATTCGGAGAGAGGCTGGTCCAGTTTCATTCCAGAATGACTTCTTCCGCCCGTTCCCATGCAGTGGAAAAGGTCCGGAGCGGGAACTGTATCGTGCTCGGGACCAGGTCGGCGGTCTTCCTGCCCTTCATTGACCTGGGGCTGGTGATTGTGGATGAGGAACATGACAATTCATACAAGCAGGAGACCCCTGCCCCGAGATATAACGGCAGGGATACGGCCATGATGCTGGCAAGGATTCACGGGGCATCTCTAGTGATGGGCACAGCGACTCCTTCGTTGGAATCATTGTACAACTGCCGGACGGGAAGGCTGGGGAAGGTCCTGCTTCAGGAGCGTTATTTCGGGGAGGACAGGACGGAGGTGGAAATCGTGAACACTTCGGAGGAGCGCCGCAAGAGGGGAATGAGGGGGAGCTTCTCGTACAGGCTCATTGACAGGATGAAGGAAGCTCTCGGCAGCGGAGGGCAGATACTCCTCCTGAGATCCAGGAAGTCCTATTCGCCGGCTGTGCAATGCTCTAAATGCGGGAGGATACCGAGATGTCCGCATTGCGATGTCTCTCTGAGCTGGCATAAGGATGAGGGTCGGCTGAGATGCCGTTATTGCGGGTGGAGCGAGCCGTTCAATGCTGTCTGCAATGCCTGCGGAGGGCATTTCGAGCCACTGGGCGCCGGCACGCAGAGGGTGGAGGAGGAAGTGGCGGAACTCTTCCCCCAGGCCAGGGTCGCCAGACTTGACGGGGATCTGGGCCCGGGCGGGGATGAGGTGGTCAGGGATTTCTCACAGGGCCGCATTGACATACTTGTGGGCACGCAGATAGTTGCCAAGGGCTTTGATTTCGCCCGCCTGTCGCTCGTGGCTGTGCTTCAGGCCGATTCGCTTCTGGGGTTCCAGGATTTCCGGGCGGACGAGAAGGCCTGGCAGCTTCTGGAACAATTCCGCGGAAGGGGAGGGAGACGTGGCCAGAAAGGCTTGTTCCTCATACAGACCGCGACCCCGGACCATCCTGTATATAAATATATCTCGTCTGACCATCAGGACGATTCGCTTTCGGACGCCATATTGTCCGAAAGATATGCATTCGGCTATCCTCCATTCTCCAGGATTGTGGCTGTCAGTGTCAGGGACAGGGATGAAGGATCGGCGGATGCCCTTGCGTCCGGACTCGCCGCTGCCATACGCAATGCATTCGGTATCAGGGGATTGGTCCGCAGCAAGGAAGACCAGGTCGCTGTCATTGGACCTTATGCTCCGGGGGTTGACAGGGTTTCCGATCTCTATATCAGGCAGATTCGGGTGTCAATAATGAAGAATCCTGCCCTGAAGTCCAATAAGAGCAGGCTTGCGGATATCGTGGAAGCGTACGGAAAGGAAAATTCCTGCTCGGCGCAACTGTCACTGGATGTGGATCCAGTATGATTTTTGCTGCACTGACTTGAGGTTTTTTTTTGAAGAACCCTCAGTATTCATGGGATTTTTTTATAAATTTGTAATTCGTACAAAACAATTTATCGATATGGGAAAAGTCATCGCCATTGCCAATCAGAAAGGCGGAGTGGGAAAGACCACTACGGCCATCAACCTGGCTGCGTCTTTAGCTGCGCTTGAGAAGAAGGTGCTCATCATTGACGCCGATCCTCAGGCCAATACCACTTCCGGACTGAACTTTTCGCCTGAAAATGACGAAAAGAGGACTCTGTACGAGGTGATGATCGGAGATCTGGATATTCACGACGCATTGATACAGACTGAGATATCCAATCTGCACATGGTTCCTTCCCATATCAATATGGTTGCGGTCGAGATTGAAATGCTCGATTCGGAGGATAGGGAGTCGATTCTGAAGAAGGCGATTGCTCCGGTGAAGGACGAGTACGACTACATAATCATAGACTGCTCGCCGTCGCTGGGACTCATCACTGTGAATTCCCTTACGGCAGCGGATTCGGTAATGATTCCGGTCCAGCCTGAATTCTTCGCCCTTGAAGGTCTCGGAAAGCTGCTGCAGACCATCAGGCTCGTCCAGAACGGGGTGAATCCGGACCTTACCATAGAGGGCTTCGTGGTCACCATGTTCGACGGCAGGACAAAGGTGCATACGCAGGTTCTCAACCAGCTGCGGGAACATTTCAAGGATATGGTCTTCAATACCATAATACAGAGGAACATCAGGCTCAGCGAGGCACCGTCGCACGGCAAGCCGATAATTCTTTATGACGTGATGAGCAACGGTACTTCCAATTATCTGAATCTTGCGAAGGAAGTGCTTGAAAAGAACAAACAGTAGGCAAATTTTTGAAAGATCATGAGCAAACCGACGAGGGGATTAGGCAAGGGCCTGGGCGCATTGTTAGGGGATTCTGCTGGACTTGAGCAGCTTCGCAGGCCTGTGCATTATGTAAACAAGGAAGTCGTGGGGGCGAAAGACCCTCAGGATACGGCTGACATATTGAGGATTCCGGTGGATATGATAGAGCCGAATCCGTATCAGCCGAGGTTGTCATTCGACCAGGAGGCTCTGCAGGAACTTGCGGCCTCCATCAGTTCGTTCGGCCTCATCCAGCCGATCACGGTCAGGAAGAAGTCGGCTGACAGATATCAGATAATAAGCGGCGAGAGGCGTTTCAGAGCCTGTCGTCTGGCCGGCATGGACATGATTCCGGCCTATATCAGGGATGCCAGCGAGCAGGGAATGCTCGAGATGGCCATCGTGGAGAATATCCAGAGGGAGAATCTGGACCCGATTGAGGTGGCCCTCAGCTATCAGAGACTGATCGAGGAATGCAATCTCACACAGGAGCAGATGGCCGATAGGGTAGGAAAGAAGCGTGCTTCCGTCACCAATTATCTCCGCCTTCTCAAGCTTCCTGCAAAGGTTCAGCATGATCTCAAGGTGGGCCTTCTCAGCGTGGGACACGCCAAGGTCCTGCTTGGAGTGGAAGATGCTTCGGCTCAGGAAAAGCTCTGCGACCTCGTGGTGAAGAACGGGCTTTCAGTCCGCCAGCTCGAAGCCAGGCTGAAGGAGTTGCTGGCTGCGGGACAGAAGACACCGGTTGTCGCAGAACCGCTTCCGGACGAGTATGGAAGGGTCCTGGAGCGCATCGGGAAATTCTTTGACAAGGAAATCAGCCTCAAGCGCACAAGTTCCGGCAAGGGCACGATGACTATCCGGTTTGATTCCGATGACGAGATGAGACGCTTCCTCAAGGCATTGGAGGATTCAAATATCTGATGTGGATGCGAGGACGGTCTCTTTATATCCTTGCAGTCATTCTGCCTGCATTGTTCCTTTTCCCGGAGCTGGCTTTCGCCCAGTTCAGGGAAGAGGCGTTCCAGCAGAACTACAATGAGCCCGGAGACACTACGGGAAGGGATTCCACAGACACGGCATTCTCCTTCAAGGAATATTTCGGCGGCCTGTCCCACAAGAGGGAGGCCAGGCAGGGAGTGCTCTTTGCAGGCTCAACCGTCTTTATAGGCGGTCAGCAGATTTACAACAGGCAGTATTGGAAACTGCCAATAATTTATGGAGGAATGGCCGGAACCGCCGGGCTTGGAATTTATTACAGACACAGGTACAATGTGGACGGGGACAAGAAGTTCCGCACGGCGAGCAATCTGTGCTTCATCGGTACCGGTCTTGTTTACTGGGGTTCGCTGCTTGACGGAGTTGCCAATTACAACAAGGGTACATATCCCCAGCCGGGCAAGGCTGCCCTGTATTCCGCCCTCCTGCCCGGACTGGGCCAGGCCTACAACGGGGAATACTGGAAGATTCCGATTTACTATACGGCCCTTGCCGGTTCAGTCCACTTCCTGGTGACAAACAATACCAACTATTTGAGATACAAGAAAATACATAATGAGGCAACGGCCGTCAACACGACTTATGACGGACCGGTGTCAGCTTCTACCGCCAAGTATTACAGGGATGTTTACAGGCGTTACAGGGATTATTCCGTGGTGGCGCTGGTGGGATTCTACCTGCTCCAGATAATCGATGCGAATGTGTTTGCCTTCATGCATGATTTCGAGCTTTCCGACGACTTGTCCGTCTCGGTGGCTCCGGCCGTCATCGCACCTGACAATTATTACGCCTCTTCTCACGGAAGCTCCGGAATGCGTTCAGGCTACGGAAACGAGGCCCTGGGGCTTAGTCTCGGACTCAGGTTCTGACATCCCGGATTGAGTTGATTTAAAGATTATGAGACACTTCATCAAATATTCAGTTGCGGCGCTGGCCGCATTTTCTTTGACGTTCACTACTGTTCCCGCATCGGCTGCGGACAGGGAGAAACCCAAATCCAGGAAAGAGCTGGCCAGGGAGAATGCCAGGATGAGGGAGGTGCTGGACTCCCTGATTTCAGAACTTGAGAATGTCCGCAGCAAGGCAGTGCACCATATACCGGAGCAAGCCGATGAAGGTGGGCTCGCCATAGAGGGCCTGCTTCCTGAGGATTATACTCTGGATGTCACGGACAGCCTTCTGAGCCTGTGGTATGTCCATAAAAGCATGCTGAAAGGCGACACTGTCTCTTTCAATATGGATTCCGTGCATTTCAGGTCCAGTGTCACTGACAAGGAGTATCTTCAGAGGCTTGCGGATATGAATTCCTTCATCACTCTGCCGTTCAACGAGACCGTAAGGAATTACATCATTCTTTATTCTGAGAAGATGCCGACAAAGATGAGCTCCATGCTGGCCTTGTCGCAGTACTATTTCCCGATTTTCGAGGAGATTTTCGACAGGTACGGTCTTCCGAAGGAACTCAAGTATATGGCTGTCATCGAGTCGGCCTTCAATCCTGTGGCTGTTTCAAGGGCAGGGGCGAAGGGAATGTGGCAGTTCATGTACAATACGGCGAAGATGTACGGGCTGACCATCAACTCGTTCGTGGACGAGAGGCTGGACCCGGTGAAGTCCGCTGATGCCGCCGCCCGCTACATGAGGGACGCATACAGGATTTTCGGAGACTGGAATCTGGCCATCTCCTCTTACAATTGCGGTTCCGGCAATGTCAACAAGGCTATGAGGCGCTCAGGCTCGAGGGAGTTCTGGCCTGTTTACAATTATCTTCCGCGTGAGACGAGGGGCTATGTGCCTGCATTTGTCGGGGCTATGTATGCGTTCACATATTACAGGGAGCATGGCCTTGTCCCTGAAACAGACTCGATGCCTGTACAGGTGGATACATTCCACATCCGCAGGATGCTGCATTTCCAGCAGGTCAGCGCGCTTACGGGAGTGTCGGTGGAAATGCTGAAGAAACTGAATCCGCAGTATGTTCACGATATCGTGCCTGGTACGGCGAAAGAGGAATATGTCCTTAGGCTGCCTTATCAGTATACGTCGAAATTCATTGAGAATGAAGACTCTGTGTATGCCTACAATGCCAAGGAGTATTTCAGCCCTGCCACGTTGCAGAACATTGCGGTTTCCGGCAGCGCCTCTTCCCAGAGGATAGCCTACAAGGTCAAGAGCGGTGATTATCTCGGCAGGATCGCTTCCAGGTATCATGTCACCGTCAAGCAGATTATGGAGTGGAATCATCTGCGCAATACCAATCTGCGGGTAGGTCAGGTGCTCTACATTTACGGGAAGTTCAACGGGCCTGTGGCACAGTCGTCCGGAGCATCCTCGAAGAGCTCGGCTGCATCTTCCTCGAAGGGATCCGCTTCTTCAGACGGCGCGACCCGGGCATCTTCGAAGGGCAGTGCCGCCACGCCGCCACCGGCAGACTCTGCAGCCGAGGGAACATACACGGTCTATGTCGTGAAGTCCGGAGATTCGCTCTACAGAATCTCGCAGGACTATCCGGGCGTCAGTGCGGATGATATCATGAAGTTCAATGGAATCGGAACGGATATCCGTCCCGGAATGAAGCTGAAAATCCCGAAGAAATAGAGAAAATGGCAAATTTTCTAAAAATAATGTCGAAAAAGTTTGCATTGTAAGAAATATTGCCTATCTTTGTAATCCCAAACGAAAGGAATGGTGCCATAGCTCAGTTGGTAGAGCAAAGGACTGAAAATCCTTGTGTCCCTAGTTCGATTCTCGGTGGCACCACTTTCAAGAAGCCGGCCTTATGGTCGGCTTCTTTTTTTGGGTGGGGATGGGCTGAAGAGGGGTTCAGGAGGATAACAACGGAAAACTAAATCCCTCCCACTTCGTGGGCCCCTCCCGTTCACAAGGCCACGGGCGGCCATGGTTTTCCTTTTGTTACCCTCCTGAACCCCATGATGTCACCTAAAATAAAATAGCTATTCTTTTGTTTGTCAAAGGAATGGGTCAGGGGTAAAACTCTGTGTACTCCTACAAGTTTCCTTAGTGGCATATTGACTGTCAGGTGATTTGCACGAACTGCCACCTTGAAACGGAAAAAGGGCGTCCGTAAGGCGCCCTCATCAGTTCAGATCGGAAATCTGCAAAAAATACAGATTCCATGACTCTTATCAATAATTCTCGGCCTTGATCTGGAAATAGCTCTTGGCATGCTTGCAGACAGGGCAGAGTTCCGGAGCCTTCTTGCCTACCACGATGTGGCCGCAGTTTGAACACTCCCAGATGGCATCCTCGTCCCTTGAGAATACCACGTCGCCATTGACATTGGCAAGGAGCTTCCTGTAGCGCTCCTCGTGGGTCTTCTCGATGGCTCCGACCTTGGAGAAGAGGAATGCAATGTCCTCGAAACCTTCCTCCTTCGCTGTCTTGGCGAACTCGTCGTACATTTCTGTCCACTCGTAGTTTTCGCCGTCGGCTGCATCTTCAAGATTCACCCTGGTGTCAGGCATTTCACCTCCGTGAAGATACTTGAACCAGATCTTTGCGTGCTCCTTCTCGTTCAATGCGGTCTCCTCGAAAAGCTTGCCTATCTGGACATAACCGTCCTTCTTGGCCTTTGAGGCATAGTAGAGATACTTTGTGTGTGCCTGGGACTCCCCGGCAAATGCGGTCTGAAGATTCTTTTCGGTCTTCGATCCTTTTAATTCTTTCATATTCTGTCTCCTTTATTGTTTTGGTGATATGATGTTCATGACAATGTATATGCTGAATATGATCAGTATCGTCAGCGACCAATGCAGCCTGAATGCGGCCACAATGCAGACTGTCAGTACGGCTGCTGTCAGGAAGATGATTCTCAGGATACCCGTCCTCCTGTCCTGGACCGTATCCTTTCCGAATTTCATGGAGAACATCGGGATCTCGCTGACAAGAAGCAGGGAAAGGACTATTGACAACGCAGGGACAAACCAGCAGCTGTGGCACAATGAGGCCAGAATGCTCTCGGGTGACGAGAATGCGAAGCAGGCCAGTGAGCCGCATATCATTGCGCAGGCCGGGGTAGGCAGGCCTAGGAATCCGCTGTGCTGGCGTTCGTCCAGATTGAACTTGGCCAGCCTGAGTGCAGAGAATACCGCGATGATGAGCGGAATGTAGCATATCCATCCGCAGCTGCCGGTCATACAGTATAGCATTATGGCCGGCAATACTCCGAAACTGACCAGGTCAGAGAGGGAGTCTAGCTCCTTCCCGACTTCGGAATAAGCTCCGAGAAGCCTTGCGGCCAGTCCGTCGCAAAAATCGAAGCAGGCTGCCGCAAGCATCAGTATGAATGCTGTCTGGATATTTCCATGCAATGCGAAAATCACCCCAAGAATGCCTGAGAGCAGGTTCATTGAGGTGACCGTATTGGGTATATGCTTGATAACCCGCATAGAATCAGATTATTTTACGCCGATCTTCTTGGCCACATCCTTTGGAAGGGCATCCTTGTGGACGAAGATGCTCATTGATTTTCCGCGTACGTAGGCCTCGCTGGCGTACCAGATGCCCTTGTACTTGCCTGTCTCGCCCCAGGAGTTCTTGACCATATAATACTTGTTGCCGAACTGGTCCCTGGCAATGCCGAAAATCTGCATTCCATGGTCGTCGGTGGTGGTCTTCTCGTCGTAACCCTTCTGGCGGAATTCCTGTGTTGCCTCCAGTTCCTCCGGAGCAGACTCCTCGGCTGCCTCAGCTGACTTGCCGGTCCATCTTTCCTGGTCTGACCCGGAAGTCTTCTTTGTGTCTGCAAGAAGCTGTGCCAATCCATCTCTGGTGAAGCCTTTCTCGCTGACATCGCTGGCCCAGGCAATTGTGAACCCGTTCATTATGGCATTGTCGATAACAGCCATGAAATCGTCGATCGGGACATTCCAGTCCTGGTCGTAGCGCCAGTTGTCGCAGATCTCGAGGGCGAACTTCTTGTAGAAAGGATGGTGGGTATAGGATGTGAATGATACGTAATCATCCGGATTGATCTTGTAAGAGTCTCTATATGAGGCAGGTGTATAGGTCTTCCCATTGTACTCGAACTCGGTCGGGCATTCTCCCAGATATGCGTCAACTATGCCTTTGAAGCCCTTCTTCCAGCCTGTGGAAAGTGTGCGGTTGGGATTCTTCGCAATAACCTCGACATAAGCCTTGGTGAGAGCGTCGAGCTCGCCGTGAACAGGAAGCTCTGTGCCGTACTCTGTTCCTGGCTGAATGCTCTGAGGGACAAGGCCGTAGTCGCTCACGATATGGAGCACGTCTCCGATTTCGCTGCCGGCTCCGAAGGTGAGATTCCCGTCGAGCCTGACATATTTCTCAGCCCTGTCCTGATAGGAATGGCTTACCACGAACATCTCAGAGAAGTCCGGATAAGCCGCAGGGTCCTTGATTCCGTTGATCCTGATGGCTTCGGACTCGAGGAAGGCGAGTCCTGAGAAGCACCAGCAGGTACCTGAACGGTACTGGTTCTTGATCGGCGTTATAGGATTTTCCTTGATTGTCGTGAATGTGAGTTCGCCCTTCCTTTCATTGCCGGGAGCTGCCGGCTGGGCCATTGCCGAAACTGCGGCAAGCGCAATCAATGCTGTAGCAAAAATCTTTCTCATGATAATATATGTCTTATTTACATTCAATTTGTACGAAAAGCAAATTTATGAAAATTAAGCCGAAAAACAAATCTTTATTTTGAGGAGGAAACATTAATGCGTAATTTTGCCGGGCTCAACAGATGACAGAAATGAGAAAACTCAGCATACTCTACATTCACGGGATGGGAGGCGGCATTGACAGCCGGATTCCCTCCGTACTCAAGGCGGACCTGGGGAAAAGTCTTCCGGAAGGGGTCGTGGCGGATGTGATCGTGAGGACATATGACATTGACCCTGACATTGCCTTCGCCCAGATTACATCCTGGTTCAATGAAATCAGACCGGATCTGCTGATAGGGGAGTCTCTGGGCAGCCTTCACGCAATCCGCCTGAAGGGGGTGCCGCATATTCTGGTTTCTCCTGCCATCGGTGCGGCAAGATGGATGTCTTCAGTATCGCCGATTCCCGGCATACCTGCTTTGATGAGGCATGTTTTCAAGCCTTATTCTCCTGACCGTCAATCACTTGACTTTACTCATAAGATACTTTGGCATTATCGGGGGATAAGAAAACAGGTGCTTGACCAGTCGCCGCGCAGGGGAGGAAATGACTATTTCTTCGCATTTTTCGGCACTGCGGACCATTACCGCAGGAGCGGGGTTGTCAGTGTCAGGAAATGGAGGAAATATTTCGGTGAGGACTCCTATAATATATATGAAGGTACCCACTTCATGGAAGATGAGTACCTTCATACCATGCTGATTCCGAAAATCATATCCGTGCTCGGACTTTAATCCGGAGACGGGAAGTCCGGAGATCAGATTGTCCTGCCGGGATACTGCTGAAGACCTGCCTCAAGCACGTCCATTGCCTTTTCAAGTTCAGGAACCTCCAGGACGTATGCTGCCCTGATGTGGTTGATGCCGGCTCCCGGGGTCTTGTAGAAGGAAGCGGCAGGTGTTACCATCGTGGTCTGTCCCTCGTGTCTGAACTCCGTGAGCATCCATTTCGCGAAGTTTTCAGCGTTGTCCACAGGAATCTCGGCAACTGTATAGAAGGCGCCCATCGGAAGCGGGGAATAGACTCCCGGCATCTTCAGCATTCTGCCTATCATGTAGTCCCTTCTCGTTATGTATTCCTTCTTGACTTCCTCGAAATAGGAATCCGGAGTGTCGAGGGCGCCGAGGGCCGCGAGCTGTCCGTAAATAGGAGGGCAGAGTCTTGCCTGGGCATATTTCATCGCTGCCTTCATCACTTCCTCATTGTGTGAGACGATGCAGCCGATACGGCAGCCGCAGAGATTATATCTCTTTGATACTGAATCGATAAGGATAACATTGTCCTCAAGTCCCGGGATGTTCATCGCGGAGAAATGCGGTTCGTCTGTGTAGCAGAACTCCCTGTAAACCTCGTCGGAAATGAGGAAGAGGTCGTGCTTGCGGGCGACTTCTCCGAGGGCGAGCATGTTCTCCTTGCTGTACAGGGTTCCGGTAGGATTGCCCGGGTTGCTGATGAGGATTGCCTTGGTCCTCGGCGTGATGAGCTTCTCGAACTCGGCCACGTCAGGCACCTTGAAACCTTCCCTGATATCGGTATGGACGGTCTTCATCGTGATGCCGTTCATGAAGGCGAATGTGTTGTAGTTGGTATAGAAAGGTTCGAGGACAATGACCTCGTCGCCCTCGTCGCAGGTAATCTGGAGCGCGAGATTCACGCCTTCGCTTCCGGCTACGGTGACGATGAGTTCCCTGACATCAATGTCAATGCCGATTTTTCTGTAGTATTTTTCGACAAGCCCGCGGCGGAGTTCAATCAAACCTGCTGAATTGGAATAGGATACGTGATCCAATGTGTTCTTTCTTACAGCCTCCAGTGCGCATTCCGGAGACTTGATGTCCGGCTGGCCTACATTGAGGTGATACACCTTTACGCCTTCTTCCTTGGCGGCGTCAGCGAAAGGAACCAGCTTGCGGATTGCGGAAGCCGGCATCTGTTGGGACTTGTTGGAGATTTTTGCCATATTGTTTCGTTTTAATCTAATTTTCAGCCTGAAATCTTTCACAAAGATAGTGATTTTCTTTATCTTTGTGGACGTGCTTAACAAAATCACATAAAATTATGTCAACTTTCAGACAAAGGGCTTTGGACGAAGCCGCCGCTCATACTACAGGGCGTTATTTTGTAGAAGACAGACCGATCTCGGCCTATTTCGGAGAGAACGTGTTCGACCTCCCGAAGATGAGGAAGTACATGTCCCAGACAGCCTATGATGCCGTTCTTGCAGCAGTCAGGTTCGGCAAGACTATCGACAGGTCTGTAGCCAATGAGATTGCTTCAGCCATGAAAACCTGGGCACTGGAGAGGGGAGCGACACATTACACCCATCTCTTCCAGCCTCTTACAGGTTCTACTGCGGAGAAGCACGAGGCCTTCGTGACCGTGAAGGACGGACAGGCCTTCGAGCGTTTCAGCGGCAGCGCACTGGTCCAGCAGGAGCCTGATGCTTCGAGTTTCCCTAACGGAGGCCTCCGGAACACTTTCGAGGCCAGGGGATATTCCGCCTGGGACCCGAACTCGCCGGTGTTCATCCTTGACGAGACTCTCTGCATCCCTTCAGTATTCGTTTCCTATACTGGAGAAGCTCTTGACATGAAAGTTCCTAATCTCCGTTCAATCCAGGCTCTCAGCGCAGCCGCAACATCCGTCGCCAACCTTTTCGACGAGTCTGTGTCGGCCGTTTCAGTAAATGCCGGACTTGAGCAGGAGTATTTCCTTGTGGATGAGGCTCTTTACAATGCCAGGCCGGACCTGAAGCTCTGCGACAGGACCGTGATCGGACATACTTCAGCCAAGGACCAGCAGCTGTCAGACCACTATTTCGGAGCGATTCCTTCCAGGGTCGAGGCCTTCATGAAGGATTTCGAGACCGAAGCCTACAAGCTTGGAATCCAGCTCCAGACAAGACATAACGAGGTGGCTCCGAACCAGTTCGAGTGCGCGCCCGTATTCTGCGAGGTGACCAGGGCCATCGACCAGAACATGCTCCTGATGATTCTCATGCCGAAAGTAGCCGAGAAGCATCATCTCAAGGTGATTTTCCATGAGAAGCCGTTCGACGGCATCAACGGAAGCGGCAAGCATTGCAACTGGTCTATGCAGACCGATACCGGTGTGAACCTCCTTTCCCCTGGCAAGACTCCGGACAAGAACCTTCAGTTCCTAGCCGTATATTCATCCGTAGTGCGTGCCGTATATCGTCACAACTATCTGCTGATGACCTCGGTATGTACATTGAACAACTCCTACAGGCTTGGCGGTCACGAGGCTCCGCCTGCAGTGATGTCAATCTTCTCCGGCGCTACAGTCTCCAGGATTTTCGAGCGCATAATGAACATGAAGGACATGTCCGACGTGGAAGCGGGAAAGGCCTCCATCCAGATGGTCAGCTCCATTCCTGACCTTCTCCAGGACAATACCGACAGGAACAGGACATCACCGTTCGCATTTACCGGAAACCGTTTCGAGTTCCGCGCCGTCGGCTCCTCAGCCAATGCGGCAAGCGCCACCTATGTGCTCAACTCAATTGTGGCAGAGAGTCTCAATGACTTCAGGGCTGAAGTGGATGCCCTTGAGGCCAAGGGAGAGAGCCGTCAGAGTGCGGTCCTCAGCACGGTCCGCAAATTCATCTCCGAGGCTTCGAACGTGATGTTCGAGGGCAACGGTTACAGCAAGGAATGGGAGGAAGAGTCAGCCCGCAGGGGTCTCAAGGCCGTACGCAATGTGCCTGAGGCATACAAGGTTTACATTGACCCGAAGACTGTTGAAATGTTCAGCAGGCTTGGCGTCCTCTCTCCGGTAGAGTCCGAGGCCCGCTACGAGGTGCTCAATGAGACTTATGTTAAGAAGCTCCAGATCGAGGCGAGAATCATCGGCGACGTATGTCTGAACCACGTCATTCCTGCAGCCGTAAGCTACCAGAACATCCTCATAAAGAGCATCAAGGGCTGCAAGGATGTATTCGGTGACGAGTACAGGGATCTCTGCAAGGCCGATATGGAGACCTACAGGCATATTTCAGGTTATGTAAACAATATTTCCGCCAATGTAGCAGAGCTTGTCGAGGCCCGCAAGAAGGCCAACAAGGTCGAGAACATGGCTGAGAGGGCTTATCTCTATTCTACGGAGGTGAAGGCCGCGATGGACAAGGTGCGCTACAATGCGGACCACCTCGAGATGCTCGTTGACGACGAGCTCTGGCCGCTTCCGAAGTACAGGGAGCTCCTGTTCTTTTAATTTTGATTGATGAGGAAAAGACTTCTTTATTTGATTTTAGCATTGTCGCCGACCTTCGCGGTATCCTGCATGGACCGTGGGGCCGGTGACCCTTTGTCTGTGAAGTATGTTCAGGATATCGTCGCTGATACGGCATCATTGCAGTACACGAGGGTCAAGATGGCAGGCATGGATGGCGCAGGAGGCAGCCTGACGGTGTTCGGGCCATCCTCCGAGTCATTCTTCATGGCGGAGAAGCTGCTGAACTCCGATGATTTTGACAATGTGGACGGCAGGGCCCTGCCGGACGGGCTTCCTGATTTCGCGGGGGAGACCGTGGCGGTGATATCCGATCTGGCCAATGAGCCGTATTCCGGATACATACTCAATTCCAATGAGGATTTCCTCAGGGAGGCCGCAGTGCGCTCGATCATTGATGCGCTTGACACCGCAGTGCTTGTAAGTCAATATGACAGAAGTCTTTCCGAGAGGAAAACCGGAGCCAAGATTGTAGTGCTCTCGTCATCCTACCTGTCTGCATACGGTTATTACGACATTGCCTCATTGCTCAGGGCGGCGAGGCAGCATATCAAGGTCATTTCACCTGCCCACGCGATGTTCGATTATGCGGTCCGCAGGCACGGCGATGCTCCCGATCTGGCGGTGTGGACCAGTCACGAAATTGACAGTGCCGGGATATATCCAATCGTAACCTCCCAATTGTCAAGCGATTATCCTGAAATGAAATGCGAGGTTCTGTGTCCGTCGGGGGATGGGGATCTCCAGGACAGGATAATTTCTTTCCTCCGGATGTACAAGGCCTCCGGCAATGTCGGGGAGCTGGATGCCGCCATTGTGGATGATGTTCCATTGCGCGCATCAGAACTGAACTCTGCGCTGGAGGGTATGTGGGACAATGTCGAAGACAGCCTGATAGTGTACAGAAGTCTTCTTGCCGGGGATTTCGAGTTCATTGACGCAGGCACTGCCGTGGTTTCGGCATGCATCCGCGAAATGAGGGCTGCCAACCTGTTCACCCACAGGATCCGGTATCCGCAGGCCGAATTCTACATGACTGTTCCGCTTCCGGGAATCGGGACATATGGAGAGGAGGGATTCTTCACGGATCCATACAGGACCAACAGGGCTCCGTCATCGGGTATGGACACTTTCGTCCTGGTCAGGATGAAGAAGCGGTCGATGCCGAAGGCGGTGGCGGAAAGGCTTGAAGTATTGACACCAGCAATCTTGGAGAACTATGTTTCAGATTAGCATTTCCCCGGAAGAAATCGAGAAGCTTGAACTCGCCGCTTTTGACGGAGAGATGCATGTCATTGATTCTCAAGGACCTGAGTATGATGCTGCTGTCCGTTTCCTTGCTCGGCAGAAGATGCTTGGCTTCGATACCGAGTCCAGACCTTCGTTTTCTCCGGGACAGCCGCATTACGGGGTCTCTCTGCTTCAGCTCTCGGGACCGGGAAAGGCTTTCCTGTTCAGAGTGAAGAGCTGCGGCATCGACGACAGGCTTGCGGCAATATTGTCCAGCGAAAACATTCTGAAAATCGGAGCCGCCGTCAATGACGATGTGCGCGGTCTCCAGAGATACAAGGATTTCAAGGCGGGCGGCTTCGTGGACCTTCAGAAAATCGTGTGGGAATACGGCGTCAGGGACAAGAGCGTCAAGAAGATGGCCGCCATCATCATGGGCGTGCGGATTTCCAAGACGCAGCAGCTTTCCAACTGGGAGGCTCCGAAGCTCTCAGAGCCTCAGCAGAAATACGCAGCCACCGATGCCTGGATATGCCGGGAGATGTACAAGAAGCTGCGCAGATGTGCCAAGGCTCCTCTGTCATTCGAGCAGATGCATCCGGAACTTGCTGAAAAGCAGGAGGTTGTGTTGACTCCGGAACAATTGGAGGCCAGAGCTGAAAAGAAGAGGGAGAAGAGGCGGAGGCATCGCCGCAACCTCAGGAAGAGAAGTCGGAGAAAGAGATCAAAATCAAAGTCAAATGTCAAAGATAATACTGAAAAAAGGTAGGGAAGAGTCGCTCAAGAGATTCCATCCGTGGGTCTTTTCCGGAGCGGTGGCCCAGATAGTCGGGGAGCCGGCTGAAGGCGATGTGGTCAATGTCTTCGGCTCTGACGGAAAATTCCTGGCAACCGGTCATTTCCAGATCGGGTCGATAGCGGTCAGGGTTTTGAGCTTCGATTCGCCGGTGTTGGGTGATGATTTCTGGAAGGTGATGATTTACAATGCATTGCAGGTAAGGAAATCAGTCGGGCTGGCTGGGGTATCAGACGGAAGGACGAACTGCTACAGACTTGTACACGGTGAGGGAGACAATCTTCCTGGCCTGATTATCGACTATTATGACGGTGTCTGCGTGATGCAGGCACATTCCGCCGGAATGTTCAGGGCGAAGAAGCAGATATGCGAGGCGCTCATATCGGTTTACGGGGATGAACTCAAGGCGGTGTACGACAAGAGTTCAGGCACTGCGCCATTCAAGGCGGGACTGGAACTTGTTGACGGATACATATACAGGAAAGAGGGTTTCAATGATGACGAGCAGACTGTGCTCGAGAACGGCCATCGCTTCATCGTGAACTGGACTGAGGGTCAGAAGACTGGTTTTTTCCTGGACCAGAGGGAGAACCGGGCTCTTGTGGAGAGATATTCCAAGGGTCGTAATGTGCTGAATCTGTTTTGTTACACCGGTGGTTTCTCTATTTATGCTTTAGGTGCTGGTGCAGCGCATGTCGATTCGGTTGACAGCTCGTCCAAGGCAATGGCAATGGTCAGGAGGAACATTGAACTGGGCGGTTTCCCGGAGGAGAGCCACGGGGAATATTGCCAGGATGCGATAGAGTTCCTCCGCAATGTCCCTGCTGACAGATACGATCTCATGATAGTGGATCCGCCTGCTTTCGCAAAGCACAGGGGAGCACTCAACAATGCCCTCAGGGCATATCAGAGGCTGAATGCCGCTGCGATTTCCAAGGTCGCTCCGGGTGGACTGGTATTCACTTTCAGCTGCTCCCAGGTCGTTGACAAGGAAGCATTCGCCCTCGCTGTCTTCTCAGGTGCTGCGCAGACCGGAAGGAAAGTCCGCATACTCGACAGGCTGAACCAGCCGGCCGATCATGCAGTCAATATCTATCACCCTGAGGGAGAATATCTTAAGGGCCTTTTGCTTTACGTTGAGTAACATACCGGCGCCGGCTGGGCGCTGGAGGTAATTCTACAAGGATTCGAGCTCCCGGTACACCAGATGTATCGGGAGTCCCATTATTGTATAGAACGAACCTTCGATTCCTGTGATTCCGATGTATCCTATCCATTCCTGGATGGCGTATGCGCCGGCTTTGTCGAATGGCGCAAATTCATTGACATAATATTCTATCTCATTGTCCGTCAACTCCTTGAAGTGGACGATGGCCCTGTCTGAGACAGTCTTTTCTCCGGCATTGGTCCTTATGGTTATGGCCGTTACCACAGAGTGTTTCTTGCCGGAGAGGAAGCGCAGCATCTCTGCGGCTTCTGCAGCGGAATGCGGCTTGCCCATCGGCCTGCCTTCACATACCACAATGGTGTCTGATGTCAGAAGTATCTCATTGTCAGATAGTTCCCTATGAAATCCGTGGGATTTGCCCGCTGACATCAATGCAGGTATATCTTCAGCTTCGACCCCTTCGGGAATGTTTTCCTCGAAATTGTTTCCGGTATCCACAATGAAATCGTAGCCGGCTCCGGCGAGGAGTTCGCGGCGCCTCGGCGAGGCACTTCCCAGAATCAGAATCTTGCCTTGTAACCCTTCGCGTCGAACTCCCATAATCCGTTAGCTTTCAATACGTTCTCAATTATATCCCTTACACAGCCCCGACCGCCGGGGAAAGGGGAGATGTAGTCAGCCGCCTCCTTTACTTCCGGTACTGCGTCGGATGGGCAGCAGCCTGTTCCGCATTTCACAATCGCCTCGATGTCGGGGATGTCGTCTCCTGCGTATAGAATCTCGTCCAGTTCCAGTGAGAACCGCGAGCAGAATTTTTCCAGGTCCTCGAGCTTGTCCCTCGAGCCGAGATAGACATTTTCCGGAGGGATTCCACAACTCTTGAAGCGTTCCCTGATGGAGCCGGAACGCCCGCCGGTGATGATTGCGACAGGTATATTCTTGAGTGACAGCATTCTTACCGCAAACCCGTCCTTCGCGTCGAAACTTCTGTACAGTTCGCCGCTCAGATCGCACAGGATGCCTCCGTCCGTAAACACGCCATCAACATCGAATGCCAGGGCCTTGACATTCTTGAAATCAGGTGTCTTTGCGATTTCCGCCATCGTCAGGATTTTTTGCCGCCGTTGAACGGAGTGAAGTCGCCGAGATTGAACGTGTTCTCCTTCTGCTGATTACGTCCGCCCATATCAATCGGGCCGAAGTTGGATTCGTATTTTGAGATATTGTCAATCAATGCTGACATCAGTCTTTTGGCGTGCTCCGGCGTCATTACAATCCTGTTTGTGATGTCGGGCTTCGGAAGTCCCGGGAGGATTGTGGCGAAGTCAATGATGAACTCGCTGTGGGAGTGTGTGATGATTGCCAGATTTGAATATGTGCCCTTGGCAACTTCCGGCTTGAGCTCCAGACTGAGCTGCTGCTTGTTATCGTTTTCCATAATGAGTCAATGTTTCCACAAAAATACGAAAAATTTTCAGGAAAATTGCTTATATTTGTAAAATATTGGAACATTTAAAACCGCCTGTAAGGCGCTAATAATTGTTAATTTTATGGAACTTTCATCGAAATACGATCCGTCAAAGGTTGAAGACAAGTGGTACGCCTGGTGGCTGGAGCAGAAGTTCTTTCATTCGGAGCCGGATGAAAGAGAGCCTTATACAATCGTCATTCCGCCGCCTAACGTGACGGGTATCCTTCATATGGGCCACGTGCTCAACAATACGCTGAATGATGTTCTTATCAGGAAGGCCAGGATGGACGGCAAGAATGCCTGCTGGATTCCGGGTACGGACCACGCCTCCATTGCGACAGAGAGCAAGGTTGTCGCCAGGCTTAAGGCTCAGGGTATCAATAAGGAAGATCTGACCCGCGAGGAGTTCCTCAAATATGCCTGGGAGTGGAAGGAGGAGCACGGCGGCATCATTCTCAGCCAGCTCCGCAAGCTCGGTGCATCCTGCGACTGGGACAGGACCAAGTTCACGATGGATCCCGACCTTACCGAGGCGGTCATCAATACCTTCGTCTATTTCTACAAGAAGGGCTGGATTTACAGGGGAGTGAGGATGGTGAACTGGGATCCGGAGGGACATACTGCAGTCAGTGACGAGGAGGTTGTCCACAAGGACACCAAGAGCCATTTCTACCATCTCCGCTACTATGTCTCAGACGGCAGCGGAAACAGGACCGACAAATATATCATCGTGGCCACGACACGTCCTGAGACCATTATGGCGGACGCTGCCGTGAGTATCAATCCTGACGACGAAAGATATCATTGGCTTAGGGGCAAGAAGGTACTTATCCCATTGATCAACAAGGAGATACCTATTATCGAGGACTCATATGTCGAGATAGGTTTCGGTACCGGCTGCCTCAAGGTGACCCCGGCTCACGACATCAATGACTATGAAATCGGCCTCAGGCACAATCTTCCTGTTACAGATATCATTGACGATCACGGCAAACTGAACGAGAAGGCTCAGATTCTGGTGGGTGAGGACAGGTTTGTCGCAAGGAAGAAAATCGAGAAGATGCTTCAGGAGGCCGGCTGCCTTGAGAAGGTGGAGGAATACATTTCTCCTATAGGTTATTCCGAAAGGACCAATGCGGTAATCGAGCCGAGGCTCTCGACCCAGTGGTTCCTCAAGATGGGCAAGCTCGCCGAGATGGCCCTCGAGTCCGTAGAGAGCGGTAAGGTCAAGCTCATTCCGGACAAGTACAGAAACACATACAGGCATTGGATGGAGACTGTAAAGGACTGGTGCATCAGCCGCCAGCTCTGGTGGGGACAGCGAATTCCTGCTTATTATCTTCCTGATGGACAGTATGTTGTAGAGGCTACACCTGAAGCTGCACTTGAGGCTGCGAGGAAGATTGATCCGACGATTGAGGCGTCTCAGCTCCGTCAGGACGAGGATGTGCTCGACACCTGGTTCTCTTCCTGGCTCTGGCCGATTTCAGTATTTGACTCCCGCAAGCCGGGACATCCGGAACTTGAGCCGAACAGGGATCTCGCATACTATTATCCTACAAATGACCTCGTTTCAGGTCCGGACATTCTCTTCTTCTGGATTGCCAGGATGATTATGGCCGGGGACGAGTTCATGGGCAGGGAGCCTTTCAGCAATGTTTACCTTACAGGTATTGTGCGTGACAAGCTGGGCAGGAAGATGTCCAAGACATTGGGCAATTCTCCTGACCCGCTCGATCTCATTGCAAAATACGGTGCCGATGCGGTGCGTATCGGCATGCTTCTCTGCGCCTCAGCCGGCAACGACATTTTCTATGATGAGTCCCAGGTGGAGCAGGGAAGGAATTTCTGCGGCAAGATCTGGAATTCTTACAGGCTTGTAAAGGGCTGGACTGTGGATAGTTCCATTCCACAGCCGGAGGCCTGCGCCATTGCAGTTGACTGGTTCCGCTCGAAACTCAACAGCACTGTCGAGACTGTAGAGGATCATTATTCCAAGTTCAGGATCTCGGACGCTCTGATGAGTATATACAAACTCTTCTGGGACGATTATTGCTCCTGGTATCTTGAACTCGTGAAACCTGCTTATGGTCAGGCGATTGACAAGGCTACGCTCGATGCGACGCTCGGATTCTTCGAGGCGCTTCTCAAGATGATTCATCCGGTGATGCCTTTCATTACCGAGGAACTCTGGCACGACATGGCAGAGAGAGGGGAGAAGGAGACGATAATGTTTGCGAGAACTCCTGCCGCCGGTCCTTGGGACGAGGGCACAATCAATGATTTTGAACTTGCGGAAGAGGCCGTGAATGCTCTCAGGGGCATAAGGCAGCAGAAAAACATTTCTCCGAAGGAGGCTCTTGAGGTGAAGTTCAAGGGCGCATTCCCTGTCAGGATGCTGCCTGTGGTATGCAAGCTTGCCAATATCAGCAATGCCTCCATCGTCGAAGACTTCGGTGCCACGGCTGAGGGCGTTTCCCAGATGATCCGTACCGTCGAGATGTATGTGCCTCTCACCGGCAAGGTGAATGTGGAAGAGGAGATTGCCAAGATCGAGGCTGAACTCGAGTATCAGAAGAAATTCCTGGAGAGCGTGCGGAGGAAACTTTCCAATGAGAGTTTCGTGGCTCACGCCCCTGAGAAGGTTGTGGCAATAGAGAGGAAGAAGGAAGCGGACTCGCTATCCAAGATTGAGGGTTACGAGTCTCAGCTCAAGGCTCTTAAGAATCTGTAATACAGATAGTTATGTATTATTTTGAGACTAATTTTCCGGTCCGGTACTATGAGACCGACCAGATGGCGATAGTGCACCATTCGAATTATATAAGGTATTTCGAGTGCGCCAGGACCGAGATGCTCATCGCATTGGACTATCCGATCGAAGCCATCGAGGCTGACGGGGTAGTGATGCCGGTGGTTTCCGTAACCTGCAAATACAAGCATTCCGCGAAGATGGGAGATGTGCTCAGGGTTGTCTGCATGATAGACAAGGTCCCGCTTGCAAAGCTTCCTATCCGCGAGGAGGTGTACAATCAGGACGGGGTCCTGTGTGCGGAAGGTGTCGTGACAATAGGCTTCCTGGACAAGGTCACAGGCCGGCCGGTCGCCTGTCCTCCGAAATTCACCAAAATCCTCGAGGAGAGGATTAATGATCAGTAATATGAAAAAAATAAGTTGCGTTAGATTTGAATTGGATTTTCGAGGTCAGATTTTCACCCGAAGAAGGTCGTGAGCGGTAAGCCAAACGTCCGGTGGACGTTTGCAGCGAGCAGCCGACGGCAGTCGGACCGGACAGTAGCCGTAGCTATGTGACTGATGAGGGAGGAAATATGGACCGAAAAGATTTTCAAAGATGATGCAGGTTATTTTTTGAGGATTACGCAATAAATTAATGATACACAATATATTATAGCTATGATTAACGCATTGATTGTTCCGCTTGGTTTTGTAGGTGGTTGGGAAGTAGTCATAATTGCCCTGATAATCCTGCTTCTCTTCGGCGGCAAGAAGATTCCTGAGCTCATGAGGGGTGTCGGAAAGGGGATCAAGAGTTTCAAGGAAGGCATCAAGGATGTCGAGAAAGAAATCGAGGACGTTGACTCTGAAATCAAGAAATAGGTGAGCGAGGAAACTGGAGAAATGAGTTTCTGGGATCATCTGGATGTGCTGAGGGGGACCTTGTTCCGTTCAGCGCTTTCAGTGTTCCTGGCCAGCATAGTGATGTTCTGCTTCAAGGACTTCCTGTTCGGGAAGGTAATTCTGGCGCCTAGCCGTCCGGATTTCTTCATGTACAAGATTCTGGGAGGCGGTGTTTCCATGCAGCTTATCAATACGGAGGTCTCTGCACAGTTCTTCGTGCACCTGAAGGTTTCCTTTATATGCGGGTTTGTAATCGCCTTTCCATACATCATTTACGAGATATGGAAATTCATTGCTCCGGCATTGTACGACAATGAGATGCGCTCGGTCAGGAAGGCATTCCTCAGCTCTGCCCTGCTTTTTTATGCCGGCGTGGCGACGGGTTTCTGCCTGATATTTCCGGTGACGCTTTCATTTTTCCAGGGCTATACGGTCAGCGATGCGATTGCGAATACCATTACATTGAATTCCTACATCTCGATGTTCTCCTCGATGGTGATTCTCTTCGGAATCGTGTTCGAATTTCCTGTTCTTATCGCGATATTGTCCAATATGGGGATAGTGACAAGGGAAATGCTCACGAAGTACAGGAAACATGCATTTGTAGGAGTCCTGATTGTCGCTGCGGTCATTACGCCTGCCGATCCTTTCTCAATGTTGATTGCAGCCGCTCCGCTCTATCTGCTATATGAGCTGAGCGTAATAGTCTGTGTGCGGAAATAATGATTTCACTCAATTCAATATCAGTATCTTACGGCAGTTTTACATTGCTGGACAATATCAATTTCCATATCAGCGAGAGCGACAAGATCGGGCTGGTGGGAAAGAATGGGGCGGGCAAATCCACCATAATGAAGATGATTTGCGGGCTCCAGAGCCCGACATCGGGCCATATTGACAAGCCCAATCATCTGGAGGTGGGATATCTTCCGCAGATCATGGAGCACCACAAGGGGCGCACCGTGATCGAGGAGGCCATGACCGCATTCGCCCAGATGACGGCGCTCGAGAACGAGCTCGAGGATATTGGACGTCAGCTTTCCGAGAGGGAAGACTATGAGTCCGAGGAGTATATGTCATTGATAACCAGGATGAACGAAATCAATGATAGGCTTGCTGTGGAGCATTCGGAGCCGCCTCGCGTGAAGGCGGAGAGGACATTGCTCGGACTCGGGTTCAAGGACAGCGAGTTCGACAGGCCTACCGAGACTTTCAGCCAGGGATGGAACATGCGCATCGAACTGGCGAAGATTCTGCTTTCTGCTCCGGATGTCCTTCTCCTGGACGAGCCGACCAACCATCTTGACATTGAATCCATCGAATGGCTCGAGGGATATCTGAAAGATTATCGTGGCTCCATCCTCCTCGTGTCCCACGACAGACGTTTCCTGGATACCGTGACGAACAGGACTATCGAGATAATGGCCACGCACATACACGATTACAAGGTTTCCTATTCGAAATATCTGGAACTGAGGAAGGAGAGGATTGGCCAGCAGATGGCAGCCTACGAGAACCAGCAGAAGATGATCGAGAAGACAGAGGACTTCATCAACAAGTTCAGGTACAAGCCTACGAAATCGAATCAGGTGCAGTCCCGCATAAAGGCTCTCGAAAAGCTGGAACGCATTGAAATAGACGAGACTGACAATTCCACTCTCTGTGTGAAGTTCCCGCCTGCGCCCCGTTCCGGAGATGTAGTGTTCAAGGGGAGCGATTTGACTGTAGGCTATCCGGGCAAGGTCGTGTTCAGCAATGCCGATATTGAAATCCGCAGGGGAGAGAAAGTGGCACTGGTCGGAAGGAACGGTGAGGGAAAGACCACTCTGATGAGGGTGATGACCGGGGAGCTGTCTCCAATCTCCGGAGAAGCCAAGGTCGGGTACAATGTCAACATCGGTTATTTCGCTCAGAATCAGGAAGATGTCCTGGACAAGAACCTGACGGTCATGGAGACGCTCGAGAGTGTTGCGTCGGGTGATGTCAGGACTAGGCTGAGGGACATATTGGCTTCATTCCTGTTCAGGGGGGATGACATCGACAAGAAAGTCGCTGTTCTGAGTGGCGGCGAGCGGGCTCGTCTCGGCATGGCGGAACTGATGCTCCAGCCTTACAATCTTCTGGCTCTTGACGAGCCGACCAACCATATGGATATCAGGTCGAAGGATATTTTGAAACAGGCTCTGAAGCAGTATGACGGCACATTGGTGGTCGTTTCCCATGACAGGGATTTCCTCGACGGGCTTGTGGACAAGATGTATGAGTTCAGGGACGGAAGGGTCAAGGAGCATCTTGAAAGTATCGCCGATTTCCTGACCGAGAGGAAGATCGAGAATCTCCAGGAACTTGAGCGGAGATATCAGCCTGCCGCAGCAAAACCGGCTGCTCAGCCTGTGGAGACGGAAAACCAGAAAGCCTACAATGCCAGGAAGGCGGTTTCGAAGGAAGAGAGAAAAATCCGCAACAGAATCAATTTCCTGGAAAATGAGATTGACCGGATAGAGAAGGAGATGAAGAAGATCGAAGCTGTTCTGGCCAATCCCGGTACCAATGATGACATAATGGAACTTACCCGCGCTTATCTCGAACATAAGCGTGACCTTGACGCCAGGACCGAGGAATGGGCGGAGCTCTCCGAGCAGATGGACTCATAGATTGTTAATTCAATGTTTATTCTTGATTCTCATTGCGATACACCATCGCAGGCCGTCAGATTGAGAAATCTGTCGGCAGACAATCCTTTTGCGCACGTGGATTTTCCGAAACTGCGCCGGGGCAATGTGGATGCAGCATTTTTCGCATTGTATACATCTGGTTCAATGGAGCCGGACGCCGCCACGGCCTATGCATTGAAGATGCTGGCGGCTGTACATGACAGCGTGGAGTCGGCAGGGGATATGGCGGCATTGGCGAGAACCCCGGAAGATGCTCTCAGGAACAAGCGTAACGGATTGACTTCCATATTCATAGGAATGGAGAACGGGCTTCCTGTGCAGGACAGCCTGGCCTTGCTTCGGGAATTTCATCGCATGGGAGTCTCTTATCTGACATTGACCCACAATACGGATAATCTTATCTGCGACTCGGCTGCTTGCGGAACTCGCTGGGGAGGTCTCAGCCCTTTCGGCAGACGTGTCGTGGACGAGATGAACCGCCTTGGAATGATAATAGACCTTGCGCATGCCTCGGACAATACTTTCTACGACTGCATCAGATGTTCGAAGGCCCCTGTGGTGTCCACTCATTCCTGCTGCAGGGCTCTCGCCGGGCACAGGAGGAATATGAGTGACGATATGCTGAGGGCGTTGGCTGCCAACGGGGGAGTCATACAGATAAATTTCTATCCGGTATTTCTTTCCGATGATTTTCAGGCGGTTCTCTCAGCTTCAGGACTTGAGGACAAGGCCGACATCGTGGAGTCAGGCTTCATATCGGACCCTTCGGATCCCGAAAAGTACCGCGCCTGGGTGGATATCCTCCAGAAACTGGCTGCCCTGCCGCGGCCATCCTACAGAAGAGTCGTGGACCATATCGACCATGCGGTCTCGGTAGCCGGAATAGACCATGTCGGAATAGGCTCCGATTTTGACGGCATCAATGTCACCCCTGAGGGACTCGAAGATATTTCCAGGATAGGAATCATATTCGAGGAGATGCGGAAAAGAGGTTATTCCGAGGACGACATTGCCAAGGTTGCGGGTGGAAATTTCCTTAGAGTGATGAGGGAGGTGCAGTCTCTGGCCGAGTAGAGTGAATGTTCTAAAAGATAAAATCCGGGCGATTTCTCGTCCGGATTTTTAATTTTATGCCGTTTTGTGAAGTGTTCTTTATTTTACTGAAAATCAATTAATTATATTTTCATAAATGCCACTTATTATTTACAAAAGTTATGTAACATAAATGTTTCTGTATTTAACATTCGTGTTACATTTATTGATTATCACTGATTTAACTCGGATTTAATAATGGTAAGCAGGAAATGAAGAGCGGAGGCTGCAAAACGCTCTATATTACGCTTGCGGTCATTGCTGTATTGGAACATCTTCGTATGGACGGAGCCTTTTGAATCAGCGACTCCGACGAAAACTGTACCGTCAGGATGTACTCCGTCACCGCCACCCGGTCCGGCCAGGCCGGTGGTTGCCACGGCATAGTCGCTGCCCGTAAGTTTCCTGACTCCGGCTGCCATCGCGGCTGCGACCTCTGCGCTTACCACCCCGTATTTCTCTATGGTTTCGTGCGGAACTCCCAGGACTTTTTCCTTTACGGGGATGGCGTAGGAGGTCACGGAGCCGAGATAATAGGAGGATGAGCCCGCAACAGTGGTGATCAGATGCGATATTTCGCCGCCGGTGCAGGATTCCGCCGCGCTGAGCGTTCTGCCGGAAGCTTTCAGAAGGGCTCCTATGGCATTTTCCAGGGTATCATCCGAGTCGGAGTATATGTAGTCCCCTATTATTGCCCTGAGGGCCTCCAATTCCCTGTCTATGCGCTCTTCCTGCTCCTGTTTCTCGCCGCCGTATATGGAGAGGCGGAGTCTTACGCCTGTCAGAGTGGACGGAAGATAGGCCAGATGCATATCTGACGGCAGGGAAGTCTCCCATGCTTCAATCTTCTTGGCCAATGCGGACTCAGCAAGGCCGTAAGTCATTATGTTTCTGTGATATATGCTCGCGGTATGAAAATGTCCGCGGATGTCTTCGAGTACATCCGGCAGGGCATTCATGGTCTCGAACGGGACGCCCGGCATCGAATACAGCACTGCCTTGTGGCCGAAACGGCTCTCATTGAAGCGGAAAACCATTATCGGGGCGGTGCCGTAGCGGTTGACGATGACGTCGCAGGTATCGGGAACCATTGCCTGCTGGAGATTGCTGTCCAGAATGTCGAGACCGCGTGAGTGGAGAATCCTCCTCATCTCCTTGTCCTGACCTTCGTGAAGGACGTAAGTCTTTGAACCTGAGAGTTCTGCGAGAGCTGCTTTGGTAATGTCGTCCTTTGTGGGGCCGAGGCCTCCGGTGGTGATCACTATGTCGTGATCGGAAAGCAGGGCAGTCAGGGAACCGACGATTTCATCGTGCCGGTCACCGACGGAATGCATGTCGCTTACTTGTATCCCAATGTTATTCAGAGCTTTGGCTATTCCGGATGAATTCGTATCCACGATCTGGCCAATGAGAATCTCATCTCCGATTGTGCAGATTGAGGCAGTTGTCATTGTTTGTTTGTAATGTTTTTCTCGAGATGTTTGAGTATTTTTTCGACGAAACCGGGCCCATTGTAGATGAAGCCTGTGTAAATCTCTATCAGAGAGGCACCTGCGTCCAGCATTTCCTGTGCCTGTGCGGGTGTCATTATGCCGCCTGCGCCGATTATCGGCAGCCTTCCGCAGCTCTTTTCACGGATGTATCTTACCATTTCCAGATTTTTCCTGTAAAGAGGGGCACCTGACATTCCGCCTTTTCCTATCTCACTGATCCTTTCTTGCGGTATCGTGAGGCCGTCGCGGGACCTGGTGGTATTGCCGGCCACGATTCCGTCAATGCCGGAGACGAGAGAGTATTCAATCAGCTCATCTATTTGAGTATGAGAGAGATCCGGAGACAGTTTCAGCAGTATCGGCTTGTAGGTGTCGAAGCCTGTCCTCATATTCAGGAGGTTGTCCATTATGTCCGAGAGGCTGGATACGTCCTGAAGGCTCGTGAGGCCCTCCACATTGGGACATGAAATGTTGATGACGAACAGGTCCACGTGGTCGTAAAGAATGGAAAATGCCGTTGCATAGTCCTCGGCGACCTGTTCTCCGTGAGAGGAAGAATTCGGGGCGATATTTCCCGCAACTATGACTTCTGGACGGTCCTTGACAAGGTTTCTGACCGCATTGGAGGCACCTTCATTGTTGATTCCCATCCTGTTTATAATGGCATTGTCCTCGACGACTCTGAACAGCCGCGGTTTAGGATTGCCGGGCTGGGGTCTGGCGGTGAGTGAACCGATTTCCACGAATGAGAAACCGAAGTCACTCAATTCGTTATAGCATTCGCCATTCTTGTCCAGACCGCCGGCAAGACCTACCGGACCGGGGAATTTGATGCCGAATACGACCCTTTCCAGTGAAGGATGGGAGCGTTTGAACACGAGTTTCACCAGTTTTCTGCACAGTGGTATGCGGGAAGCCAGCTTCAGCAATCTCAGCGTCAATACGTGTATGGTCTCGGGGTTGAACCTGAACAGCAGGGGTCTGATAAGTGTGCGGTACATTGTCTCATTTGTTTACCGCAAATATACGCCATTTTCGAGGATGTGACAAGAAAGATGGCGGGAAAAAGGCATCGGGTGGAACAGGACTCTGGACTTTACTTTATTTCAATAAAAGTATTGTCATCGTAAAACACTACGATTTTCGATATTTTCCTCTGATTATCAATGATTTGTAGAGGGGAGACCGGCTGTTTTGCCTCCTGTGGGCGCGGTATTTCCGGAGCAGTGTCAGGTGCGTCGGGGATAATTGTTTCCTGTCGGGTTGAGCTCCGTCTTTCCACCGGTGCCGGGTTCACTGCGGAGAAGAGATCCTCCGGAGAATCGTCCTCCTCGTCTCTGGAAGGGACAGCAGCCGGACTCTTGTACATTTTGCCGGTTCCGTTGAGCAGCCACTCCAGGTTCAGATTAGGGTAATGCTTCATCATGCTGGTCAGAAAATCCCAGCCCGGCTTGTTCCTTCCGGCAAGGATGTGCGACACGCTGGCCCTGGCGACATTGATGGTGTCGGCGAACTGGGAGCGGGAAATATTTTCGGCAGCAAGAAATTGTTCCAACCTGTTATTCATATTTCTAAACATTGTTTTTACAAATGTAATAGAAATTCATGTAAATTCCAAATGAAAGTTTACGTTACAAAAGTAAATTTACAAAAGGATTAAATCTAAATCGAAATAAACTATTGAAGCCATTCTATAGATTGAATAATTTAAATGATTGATTTATAGGTTACAATATCTAAATATCTATGCTAAAGATACCGTATAGGGCGGCAGATGCTGAAAATTTACCTGCGTTACATATATTCTAGGTTTATTTGATAGTATACAAATAACTGAATACCAATAATATATTCATCTAAAAATTTGATGATAAATTTTGCTTATTTTACATTTTATAGATTTTACAATTCTGACATATCTTGTCTGTTTCGTTTTGTAAAATTTACAGATGTGATAACAAATGTGAAAATTGTTTATCCGTGTGGTTTGGATTTGTAAATAGGATGAGATTTGAAAATTTACGTTGATTTATGTACATTTGTATAAATTTGAGAAATTTGAACAGATGATACCTGACATTAGAATTGAAGAGTTCAACTACGATCTTCCAGACTCCAGGATTGCGAAATATCCCCTGTCCGAGAGAGATTCGTCCTACCTTCTGCATTATGACGAAGAAGGCAATATATCCCGCCACATCTTCAGGGAAATCCCGGATCTGCTGCCGGAAAACTCACTGATGATATTCAATGACACCAAGGTAGTGCCCGCCAGGCTTCATTTCGTGCGCGATACAGGCGCCAGAATCGAGATTTTCTGCCTTGAACCGACAGATCCTTCTGAATATAACCTCTCGTTTGCCGCCACTTCCGGATGCGAGTGGAAATGTGTCATCGGAAATGCCCGCAAGTGGAAGAATGACACATTGTCTCTCTACCTGCCTGAAAATGCCCCTGCAGAGGCTTCTGCGCTATGCCTGAAGGCTGAACCGGTCTCCCGCGACGGGCAGACCGGCGTGGTAAGGTTCCGCTGGGAAGGCGGCGTTCCTTTCTCCAGGGTGCTTGAGATATGCGGAACGATTCCTATACCTCCATATCTGAACCGTGAGAGCGAAACCATTGACATTGAGCGTTATCAGACTTTATATGCCCGTTTCAGGGGCTCTGTGGCCGCTCCTACCGCAGGACTTCATTTTACTGAAAATGTGCTTTCTGCAATACGCGGACGCGGCATTGACACGGATACGGTCTGCCTTCACGTCGGCGCAGGTACCTTCCTGCCGGTGAAAGAGTCGGAAATAGCCCGTCATCCCATGCACAGGGAGCCTTTTGCGGTAAGCATTGACCTTCTCCGAAAGCTCAGGGACGGCGGAAGGAAGGTGATCGCTGTCGGAACGACGTCAGTCCGCACTCTGGAATCCCTGTTCTATGCCGGCGTTTCCTGCATCGAAAACGGCCATCCGCACGATGTGGAGCAATGGTCTCCGTACGTCCGGGAATATTCGCATTCTACTGAAGAAGCTATTGATGCATTGATACAATATCTTGAATCTCATGGACTTGACGAGCTGAAAACTGGCACGCGCATCATCATTGTCCCGGGATTCCGCTTCCGTTTCACCGACTATCTCGTCACCAATTTCCACCAGCCTGAAAGCACTCTGATACTGCTCGTTTCGGCATTTCTTGGAGGGGATTGGCGCCGGGTGTACGATTATGCCCTTGCCAATGATTTCCGTTTCCTCAGCTATGGGGACAGTTCACTGCTTGCCAGGGCAGGCCGTTTTGGAAAATAAATCCGATAATTTGGACATTAGACTCTTTTTTTATAGATTTGTGGGCGATTATGCGGATTAGTCTCATCATTTGAGCACGCACAATCTGCTGAAACCAAAACTGATTCTATTGTTATGAACGAAGATTGGAATGAATTCGACAGCATAAGTCCTTATTCTGACGAGGAAGCTGTCGCTGCCTTGGGAAAGCTTGCCGATCATCCTGTTGTTTCAGAGGTGTCCAAGTCCTTGTTTCCGAAGGAAAAGGAAGACTATTTGAGGAATGTCCTGAAGAATATAAAGAGTATTGACGAGTTCCAGACACTTGTAATGGCCAAGGCTGTAGCTTGGGTTCTGGACCATACTGCCCATAATTTCTCTTACGACGGAATTGCCAATTTCAAGAAGATAAACGGAAGGTTCCTTGCCCTGTCCAACCACAGGGACATCATTCTGGATCCGGCCATCACTCAGGTGGTACTGTATCAGAATGGAATGCAGACTACTGAAATCGCCGTTGGAAGCAATCTGCTTTCCAATCCTTATGTGGAGGCCCTGATCCGCTCCAACAGGATGATAAAGGTCATCAGGGGCATCAATGCCAGGAGTCTGTACCTTTCCTCACAGCTGCTGTCAAAGTACATAAGGACCTGCATTACAAGCGGAAAGAGCTCAATCTGGATTGCCCAGCGCGAGGGCCGTACCAAAAACGGCATAGATACCACCGAGCAGGGCCTTCTCAAGATGCTGGATATGAGCGGAACCAAGGATTTCACTTCCAATTTCGAGGAATTGAACATTGTCCCGCTCAGCATCTCGTATGAATACGAGCCTTGCGATATAATGAAGGCGAGGGAACAGCTTATCTCACGTACGCAGAAATATGTCAAGGCTCCGAAAGAGGACCTTATCAGCATAATGACCGGTATACAGCAGCAGAAGGGCAATATTCATCTCAATATCGGCGAGCCTCTTACTCACGACGAGATTCAGGAGGCGTCCTACTGTACCAAGAACGACAGGTACCAGGCTATCAGGCACGCTGTGGACATCAGGGTTATCGAGGGTTATAAGTTATGGAAGACCAATTACATAGCCTATGATTTGCTCAACCATAGCTATAAGTACAGCCGACTTTATTCGCCGGCTGATGTGGAGAGTTTCACTTCGTACATAGAGCAGCAGCTCGACAAGGTTGAGAAGTCACTGAACCGTTCCGATCTTCGTGAAATTCTGCTCGGGATCTACAGCAATCCTGTTTCAGAGAAAGAGAAACTGGCTGCGTCGAAAGCATGAAACCGGCTCAACTCCTGATATGAACGTCAAGCTGCGGGAATGCGAAATTCAGTCCCTTTTCAGGAAGCGAAGTATAGATTTTCTCATTGACATCATACTTTACATCCCAGTAGTCTGCAGTCTTGACCCAGGCCTTCATCGTGTACTCAACATAGCTGTCCTTCATCGCATTTAGCCCTACAAACGGATTGGCTGCGCCCGGTGTGGTGGAGTCCAGGATTCTCGGGTCGTTTTTCAGGATCTCCATCATTGACTCCTTGGCCTTGGCGTTGTCAACTCCGTATTCCAGGGTGACGAGCCATTCCAGGCGGTTGACCTCGTGCTCGAAGTAATTCTGGATATTGCCGTTGGAGAGGGCTCCGTTCGGAAGGATGATGGTCTTGTTGTCGAATGTCCTGAGCTTTGTGCTCACGATATTGACTTCTGAAACCTTTCCGGAATAACCTAAGGCTTCAATATAGTCACCAGTCTTGAAAGGTCTGAAAATCAATATCATTATACCTCCGGCAAAATTCTGAACAGTGCCGCTGAGAGCCATACCTATGGCCATTCCTCCTGCGGCCAGCACGGCTGCTATGGAGGTCGTGTTGACTCCGAGCGTGCTGATGGTTATCAGTACGAGAAGTATCGTGAGACTGATTGAAACCAGGCTGTTGATGAAGGTCGCAAGCGTGCCTTCAGTATGGCGTCTCTCGAAAATTCTCCTGAGCATTCCCTTGACACGCTTGATGAGCCAGGCTCCGATCGTATATATTACGAGGGCGGCAACCACTTTCAATGCAAATGCGATTCCGTCCCGCAGCAGTTCCTGGAAGAACTGGTTTGGATCCGTAATCAATGCATTTGCAACATTGGCAATGGCTACCCGCGCCGAATCGGCAACATTCAAAGTGTCAACAGGGGTGATGTCCAGGGGCATTTATTAAAGTATTGCAATTAAAACAGCTTGTCAACCGCCATGATGATTTCCTCGGCAGGCAGGTCAGGACTCAGGACGAGGTCCGGTTCCTTGATTACATAGCCTTTCTTGGTCGCATTGAACAGGCCGCCTCCGGTGATGTTGAGCATCACGGTTTCGTCCCTCTTTACAATGCCTGCATCGATGGCCTGCTTCAGGCTGGCTACAGCACAGGCGGATGCAGGGAAGATGTCATAGCCCTCGAGATTTATGTACTGGACAACCCAATAGACAATCTCGTCATTGCTGACCTTGAACATGTCTCCGTTGGATTTCTCGAGCACGTCGAAAAGGCCTCCTGCTATGCTGTAAGGCGGTTTCCTGTTTGAAAGAACCTTTCCGAGTATGACTTCTGCCTTTCTGCGGGACTCTTCCGGGCTGATCGGTACGAGCTCCCTGCTATGCGCCTTCCAGGAGTCGTACATCAGGGTGAACGGGGCATTCTGGCTGGCATAGATTCTCATCCTGTTCTCTCCGAACCGTCCGTCAGCCGCAAGCCTTTCAGCATTTTCCCAGGCCGCAATGGCGCCTGTACCGCTTCCTACAGCCTGGAAATAGGCGTCAGGAATCCTTCCGATAGCCTCAACTGCGGATAGCACGGTTGTTCCCATTCCGTCTCTTCTTGCAACGTTCTTTGCGCCTCCCTCAGCCATGAACCTGGGATTCTGGCAAATCTTTTCGCCGAGGGCAATGGCATCGTAATAATCTGTACCTGACGGTGTTGCGATAACTTTCACGCAGGATGAGAGCTTCTTGGTGAACCAGAGGTCTCCCGCATTGTCCTTAGGTATGCAGATCACGATAGGAATATTGTTGTCGGAGCAGACTTTCGCAAATGCCCTGGCTGTATTGCCTGCAGACTGGACCACGAGAATCCGCTTGTTGTTCTTCGGAAGCCTTGCGCATACGGAGAAAGCCTCCGTCTCCTTGAACGAGCACGTTTCCATCTTGGCGCCGAATTTCGGGCAGTATCCTGACAATGTGATGTAGAGATTCTCCATCCCGAGCATCCCGGCCAGTCCCTTGCTCTTGTATGTCACGGGAGCATGGCTATGTCTCAGTGTCTTTTTGATCGGAAGCCAGTTTCCATATCTGTACAGTCCCTTTTTGCCTTCAACTGGTTCGAATTTGGTTTTTTCGTACACGGCACGGACCAGCGATGGCGTCTCGGATTCCGGATCTGACAATGTCCAGCCTTCGTCTTCGAAGACTCGTCCGTCAGCTACGTTAAGCAGCTTGTAATTTGTTGGTTTGAAAGCCATTGCGTAATGTATTAGATTTTAGTACTATCCTTTGATAATGAGCCAGGCCATATATGCAATGTCGAGAATCACGAGAATTGCACCGTCCGCTCTGTCGATCTGATTCCGCTTTCCGACATAGATGCTTGACCATATCAGGAGGGCGCTCATCAGGAGCATGCCGAGATCTACGAGGCTTATGTTATTGAGCGAAAGCGGATTGATCAATGCTGAACCACCAAGTATCAGCAATATGTTGAACATGTTGGAGCCGATGATGTTGCCGAGGGCGAGCTGGCCTTTTTTCCTGGCTGCAGCCACCACGCATGTAGCAAGTTCAGGAAGGGAAGTGCCGCCTGCCAGGATTGTGATTGCAATGAATTTGTCGCTGACCTTCAGCATCTTGGCAATGATTTCAGCGGAGTTGACGAAGAGTCTTCCGCCGAGGATCAGGGCTGCCAATCCTGCTGCGATGAGAAGCAGGGACCAGCCGATTTTCCTTTCCTTCACCTCTTCAGATGAAGATTCCGGGACATCGTAGCGGAACGATATGTACATATATGCGCAGAACAATGCCAGGAGCACCGCTCCGTCGATTCTGCTGAGCCTGTCAGCTCCTGCTCCGAAGATGGTGAAATTGATTCCGAGAAGAATCAGGAGAACCGTCACGGCAATGTTGATGGGAATGTCCTTCTTGCGGTTCATCGAGGTAATCCCCATAGGAAGAATCATTGCCGTGATTCCAAGGATGAGCATCGTGTTGAAGATGTTGGAACCTATCACATTGCCCACGGCGATGTCGGCATTGCCCTTGAATGCTCCTATGAAGCTTACGACCATCTCAGGGGCGGATGTCCCCATTCCCACGATGGTCAGTCCTATGACGAATTCACTTATGCCGAACTTTCTCGCGACAGAGGAGGAACCTTCCACGAGGGCCTCCGCTCCTCCGACCACAAGAACCAGGCCGGCTATCAATATCAATATCTGAATAATCATAAGCAGTTCTTTGAATGCAAATATAACAATCTTCGCAGAATATGCGCATCATTTTCTTGTCAACGCGCAGATATTCTCCACGTGAATGGTCTGCGGGAACATATCCACAGGCTGGACGGCGGTAATCTCGTATTGCTCTGACATCATTGCAAGGTCCCTGGCCTGCGAGGCCGGATTGCAGCTGACATAGACAATGCGCTGTGGCGCAGCCTCGAGGATGGTCCTGACAACGTCCGGATGCATTCCGGCGCGCGGAGGGTCAATTATCATTACCTCAGGCTTGCCGTTTTCCCTGATGAAGTCGGAAGTGAGCACATCCTTCATGTCGCCTGCATAGAAGCGGCAGTTGGTGATTCCGTTGGCCTCAGCATTGACTTTGGCGTCGTCAATTGCTTCCTTTACATACTCGATGCCTATTACCTTCGAGGCTTTGGCGGACACGAACTGCGCAATGGTTCCGGTTCCGGTGTAGAGGTCGTAAACCACTTCGCCGCCTTCCAACGCCGCCAGATTACGTGCCGCAGAGTAAAGCTTGTAGGCCTGCTCGCTGTTTGTCTGGTAGAATGACTTCGGACCAATCTTGAATCTGAGGTTCTCCATCCTTTCCCAGATGGCGTCTTCACCCTTGTAGAGGATGCATTCCTGGTCGGAAATCGAATCGTTTAACTTACTGTTTATTACGTAGTAAAGTGATTTTATCTCCGGAAATGCTTCATATATGGACGAGAGGAAAGGATCCATCAGCGAGTGGTCCTCAAAGGCGAATACCACTGTCAGCATTATGTCTCCTGCAGTATTGCTCCTTACCACCATGTTGCGGAGAAAACCTGTGTTTTCCCTGATGTTGTAGAACTCCAGACCGTGGCTCAGGGCATAGTCCTTCATGAAGAGCCTGATTCTGTTGGATGGCTCCTTCTGAAGCCAGCAATGCTTGATATCCAGAACTTTGTCGAAGAATCTTCCTACATGGAAACCGAGTCCGCAGCGTTCTTCAGGACTCAGGCTTTCCGGATCCTCGTCTCCGTAGATCCATCTTTTGGAGGAGAATGTGAATTCCAGCTTGTTGCGGTAGTATCTCGTGTTGTCAGACGGGATTATCGGAGAAATCTCAGGTATGCTGAGATGTCCTATCCGTACGAGTTGGTCATATACCTGCTGCTGCTTGGCCTGGAGCTGCATTTCGTAGGGGAGATGCTGCCATTTGCAGCCTCCGCATATTCCGAAATGCTCGCAGAAAGGCTCCGCTCTCTGCTCGGAAGGCTTTATCATTGAGGTGATTACGCCTTCCATATAGTTTTTCTTCTTTTTGATGATCTTGACGTTGACCACATCTCCCGGAACAGCGTATTCGACGAAGAGGACAACCCCGTCGATTCTCGCTATTGCCTTTCCCTCTGCGGCAACCCCCTCAATCAGTACGTTTTCGAGAATAATGTCAGTCTTTTTCTTTCTCATTGTCAATCAGGTTTCCATAAAGGTCTGACCAGCTCAGCTGGCCTTTCGTTTCGATACTGCCTGCGATACGTTGATCATGAAGTCTCCCATAGCCTCAAGCTCCGAGATAATGTCGAGGAAGTAGTTGAGAGACTGGTAGTTGCCTGTCTGCTGGCCAATCTGTTCAATGCCCTCGTTCCTGAGTCTGTTCCTGGTCTCATTTATCTTGTTCTCGGCCTCGTAGGCGTTGCTTATGTCATTGAGATTGCCGGAAATCGCGGTTTTCAGGTTCGCAACCATTACTTCATAGGCTTCAGTCACGGCGTCAATCATCAGATTGATATTGGCTACAGCCTTTTCGTCGAATTTCCTGTTGTGGACTCTTTCGCGTTCGAGAATGCGGCTGATGTTCTCGCCGCTGTCTCCGAGACTTTCGAGCTCGCCGATGACCCTGTAAAGGATTTTGACCTCGTCGGCTTCCTCGTCAGTAAGCGGCTCTGTAGTAAGCCCGTTAAGGAAGTCGGCTATCTGATATTCCATCTTGTCCGAGATTTCCTCAAGCTGGACGAGAGACATCCTGTATTCCTCGAATTTGTCCGGGTCGCTCTCGTTCAATGCCTTCCTGACATATCCGAAGCCGCTGCCCAGCTCCTCGCCGAAGCCTGCTATTTCCTTGAATGCCTGGTCAATGCCGATGGCAGGGGTGCTGAAATGGCGGGCTGATATGAACTTGAGCCTGGATTCTTCCTCGGATGAGCCTTCCTGCTTCTTGACAAGGAGAGTCATCAGTCTCTCGATCGGCTTTGTGAACCAGGCCAGCACGCAGGTGTTCAGGAAATTGAACATGGTATGGAAAATGGCTATCCCATAGACTCCCGAAAGGACGGCTTCTCTTCCTGAAGAAAGCGATCCAAGATAAGGATTGTCCAGTCCAAGTCCGGTGACCATCAGGCCTATCAGTTTAAGGAATGGCTTGAATGTCAGTATAATGAGAATGGCGCCGATGAGGTTGAAAAGTGTATGTACAAGGGCCGCTCTCTTGGCCTGAAGATTGGCTTCGGAGGCTGCGAGGTTGGCGGTTATGGTGGTACCGATGTTTTCACCCATCACCATTGCGGCGGCCATGTCGAAGCTGATCCATCCGCAGGAGGCGATTACCATTGTGAGTGTTATCGCACCTGTGCTCTGGCAGGCGAACGCGAGGATGCATCCTGCGGCCATGAAGAGGAGTATTGTAAGGAATCCGTTGCCGGTGAAGCTGTCGAATGCGGCCTTGATTCCCGTCATTTCGCCTGCTGCCGGGAAATTGTTCATCATATAGGACATTCCGAGGAATATGAATGCGAAGCCCAATATGGATTCGCCTGCGATTTTCCTCTTTTTCCCTTTCATCATAAGGAGGACGAAGCCGAGGGCTATGAAAGGGTAGGATATGGTCCCGATTCCTAGACTGAATCCGAAAACAGCTATGAACCAGGCGGTTAAGGTAGCTCCGATATTGGCACCCATTATCATCAGGATTGCCTGGGCGAGGGTTATCGCTCCGGCGTTTGCGAAGCTGACGATTGCCACGGTCGCGGCGCTGGAGGATTCGGCTATTGCCGCCATACCGGCTCCGGAGGCTATGCTGGAAATCGGATTTTTCTTGGCCAGGCTGAGCCAGGTGGTGAATCTGTCACCGGTCAGTTTCAGGATTCCGTTGCTGAGCAGATTCATTCCGTAGAGGAAGAGGCCGACGGCTCCGAGTAGGGTGAGGAATGTGAGGACCATAGTCTAACTTAACATAATATAAATTGTGTAACAAGTCTTTTACAAGGGGAGTCTAAGCTTCGAGGATGTCCACAAACGCCTTGATGTCAGGTTTGGCCTGGGAGAATGCCTGCTTGAACGGCATTCCTTCACCAAGTACATCAAGCCCGGCAGATTCCGCCATCAGATTCATCAGCTTGACGCTGCCGCCGACCCAGGTGTAGGAGCCGAATGCGGCGAATCTGTGATTTTTGATCATTCTGGCCGCGACGCCTTTGAGAATGTGCGCGACGGCCGGGAAAATGTCATTGTTGTACGTAGGTGCGCCGCAAACGAGCGTGTCATATTCGAATATGTCCTTGTATATGAATGAAGGATTCTCCATGACGGCGTCGTGGATGGCGCATTTGATGCCCCTTGCCCTGCATTCATCGTAGATGGCTTTGGCGGCCTCGGCCGTATTGCCGTACATTGAGCCATATACGATGCAGACTCCCTTTGCGGTCTGGTATCGGCTCATTCTGTCATAGATGTCCAGGACTTTCGGTATGTCCTTCTCCCAGACAGGGCCGTGAGTGCTGCAGATCCTTGATACAGGCACGCCTGCGAGCTTTTTCATCGCAGCCTGGACCGTCTGGCCGTATTTTCCCACGATGCTGGCGTAATATCTCACCATCTCGTCCCTGAATTCTTCGAAATGGTCTTCTCCCCTGCCTTTCAGGGCTCCGAAGCATCCGAATGCGTCTCCGGAGAAAAGTGTCTCTTCCTCAGGCAGATATGTCATCATTGTCTCCGGCCAGTGGACCATCGGGGTCATTTTGAAAACAAGAGAACAATGCCCCAGGTCAAGGGTATCGTTCTCTTTCACTATCAATATGTTATCTGTAATTCCGTGATATCCGGCCACCATCGGTACGGCCTTGGCATTGGTGACTATTGTCATATCCGGCCAGTTTTTCCTGGCGAGAGAGATCAGGGCGGAATGGTCCGGCTCCATGTGGTTTATGATGAGATAATCCACCGGTTTTCCTCCGGTTGCCCTCTTTACTTCCCCAATGAACTTGTCACCGAATGCTGCTGCGGCCGTGTCAATGAGCGCTGTCTTTTCATCTGCTACCACATAGGAGTTGTATGCGACTCCTTCAGGCAGAGTCCATTGATTTTCAAAGAGAAAATCCCTGAGGTCATCAGTCCCCACGTATTTTATGAATTTCGATTCCATTTTGTTTTAGGGTTTGTTACATTTTGCAAATATAATCATTTTCAGCCAAGTAATCGGAAAAATAATTACTGCTTCAGATCTGAATATGATTTCCGAGGTCAGATTGTATTCCGATGCAATGAATATTCAGAATACCAGTGCCGTCGTCAGGAAAAAACCTGCATTGAAGCATTTGAGTCCTCTTGCGGATTCTCTTGTCAGATATCGTCCGGAATATTTGTCGTAAATGTCCGGATGTGTCCGTGAGACCTGCAGGCCGGCGTTGAAATCCAGGACCAGATGCTGCGAAAGTATTGTCCTCCAGCCGGTTCCGAGTTTCGCGAACAATGAAATGTCAGCATTTTTCCGGAAGAAAACTCCTCCTTCGGCAAAGATTGAGGCTCCCCCGGCATCCGGCTTCCTTCCCAGGCGCAATGTCGGCCGCAATGAAAGCGGCACTCCCCTTTCACCGTCCGCGATTCCGGCATAACCGCTGTGAAGGGAGATGTTCATCCTTCTGGCGAAATCAATTCCCACGAAGCCTTCCAGCGTCCCGTTGACGTGCAGCCTGTTCGATAATTTCCTGTACTCGACGACGAAGCCTTCGTCCGCGGTATAGACGCAGTAGGTATTGGAATGGCAGATTCCGGATGCTCCCCATTCCAGACCCCATCTAAACCCCTTCCCTGTCATCTGCGATGGAAAAAGAAGGGCTGCGGCGAGTGTTATGAGAATGAATCTGCGCATCAGAATCTGTATTTTATGGTGATTTCCGGTATTCCGGCATATTTCAGTCCGTTGCGGTACAGCTCAAGGGTCCCGAATTCGGAATTGTGGTAGTTGAGATGGAAGCCAAGTATTGCCGTAGCCGAACAGGAAATTGTCAATTTGTTGAAAATCAAGTCAATGACGGCAATCCCGGAGACTCCTCCAAGCAGTCCCCTGTCCTTGTCGCCATCCCGGACGAAGCCTGCCGTCATTCCCGGTCCCGCTTCGAACCGGAAGGTGCAGGATTCGCTCAAGTCCTTGCATATCAACGGGAAACTTATCTGGTATCCGGCTCTGTAGCCCGGGCTGGAGAAAGTACCGTCAATGACTTTGTAGAGATCCGCACATATTTCAAACCTGGAAGTGGACTGTCTTCCCCTTATGTCAAGGGCGGCACCGAATGACTTGGCTGAGGATTTCACTCCCGCTTCAATCCTCTGTCCGCGGGAAATCCCTGATGACAGAATGATGGAAGCAATGCAGAATATGATGCGTAACCTTCTCAATATCAGATATATTTCAATTCCATATAAGTTGCGCCTACCTGTTCGCCGAAGACTCCTCCTATGAAGCCTACGAGGTCGCCTTTTCTGATTATGCCCTCCGAGGAGAGTATCTCGATGGATCTCGCCGCGAATTCTTCCTTGTCCCTGACCTTGGAGAACGGATAGGTATTCACCCCGAATACAAGTCCTAACTCCCTCATGGTATAATCGTTATAGCACATTGCATAAATCGGCACTTTAGGTCTGAATGTCGACAGATATCTTCCGACGCGGCCTGTGTAGGTGTCGAAGATTATGGCTTTCACAGGGAGTTCGAGGGTCGCTGCGACAAGCGATTTGGCCAGGACTACGGCCACGGGCTTCTGGGTTTTCCTGAGATCGAGCTCCAGATTTACGTCGATGGTCTTCTCCGTTTCGGTCGCGATTCGGGTCATCGTATTTACAGCTTCAGCCGGATATTTTCCGTATGCGCTTTCCCCGCTCAGCATGATCGCATCGGCGCTCTGGAATATGGCATTGGCAATGTCGGTGACTTCCGCCCTGGTCGGGCGCGGGTTGTCAATCATGCTCTGGAGCATCTGGGTGGCAATGATCACAGGCTTTTTCCTGTCCCTGCATTTCTTGACTATCTCCTTTTGTATCAGAGGAATGCGTTCAGCAGGAATCTCTACTCCGAGGTCTCCCCTGGCGACCATTACGCCGTAGCAATATGTGAGTATGTCGTCGAGATTGTCCACGCCCTGCTGATTTTCGATTTTGGAGATTATCTTCAGATGGCTTCCCCTCTCGTCCAGGATGGCCTGGATTTCCTTGAGGTCATCGGCGCTTCGAACGAAAGAGTGTGCGATGAAGTCGATATCGGCCTCGATTGCCCAGTCTATGAATTTCTTGTCTTTTTCTGTCAATGCCGGCAGGTTGATGTGAACTGAGGGCACGTTTACGCTTTTGTGTCCTTTGATCACGCCCTCATTCATCACCCGGCAGAGCAGTCTGCCCTCGCTTTTGTCAATGACCGCAAGGTCAACTGTGCCGTCGTCAATGAGAATGTCTGAGCCTACCGGAACGTCAACTGAGAGATTTGGGTATGTGGTCCGGAGGCAGCCCTTCGTGCAGGGCGAATCAGGATCGTCCAGGATTTCCACCAGTTCGCCTGTATGTGCGACGAAACCCACGGAGTCGTTCATCCTCGTGAGTCTGACTTCGGGACCTTTGGTGTCTATCAGAATAGCGATGCGGTCTGAGACTTTCCGGACGTTTTCCACGATTTTCCCCGCACCTTCGATTGTGGCGTGTGCGGAATTGATGCGGACTACGTTCATTCCGTTCTCGTAAAGGCTCTTGATGAAATCCACATCGCACCTGTTGTCTGCTACGGTGCAGATGATTTTTGTCTTTTTCATTTCAATGGTCTATTTGTTTTCCCTTTTTATAATACAAATTTAGTAATTTTATCCCGTTTTGGCTTATCTTTGTATAGAATTGATGCGCAATTTAGGCATAACATTTTTGTTATAGCTCCAAACATAAATGTTACATTAATTAATATTCAATTAATTACGGACATAGACATGAATGATGCTAAAGGAATGAACAGAATGCTCCCTCCCCTTCCGGAAAGGATGAGGCCGACCTCGCTGAAGGAGTATTCGGGGCAGAAACACATTGTCGGAGAGGGTGCTGTGCTGTGGCGGATGCTGTCTTCCGGCAACATTTCATCGTTCATTCTCTGGGGGCCTCCGGGTGTCGGCAAGACCACGCTTGCGAGAATTGTGGCGAATGCTCTCGACCGGGATTTCTACACTCTTTCGGCCGTTTCTTCCGGGGTGAAGGATGTCCGTGATGTGATTGAGCGTGCCAAGGCTGAGAGTTCGTCCGTGTTTGCATCGAGGCCGGCACCGATTCTGTTCATTGACGAGATTCACAGGTTCAACAAGGCACAGCAGGATGCTCTTCTGGGGGCTGTGGAGGACGGAACCGTTGTCCTGATCGGCGCAACGACCGAGAATCCTTCCTTCGAGGTGATCAATCCCCTTCTCTCAAGATGTCAGGTATTCGTTCTCAAGCCGCTTGGTGCTGAGGATCTGCGCGAGTTGGCTGCTCGGGCCATTGCAGATGATGAGATTCTGAAGTACCGGGATATTGAACTGCGTGAGACTGAGGCGTTTTTCAGGTATTCCGGAGGCGACGCCAGGAAGTTGTTGAATATTCTTGAGCTGGTTGTGGATTCGGTGCCTGCCGGAGAGAGGGTAATCATTGACAATCAGACTGTTGAGTCCTGTATTCAATCTGATGTGGCGAGGTATGACAAGGGCGGGGAGATGCATTATGACATTATTTCCGCTTTCATAAAGAGTGTACGGGGCTCGGATCCCAATGCGGCCATTTATTATCTGGCGAGGATGCTGGATGCCGGCGAGGATCCGAAGTTCATTGCCAGGAGGCTTTGCATTTCTGCGGCTGAGGACGTGGGGCTGGCGAACCCGAATGCGCTGCTCCTGGCCAATGCCTGTTTCCAGACGGTCTCGTCAATCGGTATGCCTGAGGGCCGGATTCCTTTGGCTGAAACGACTATCTACCTGGCATCGTCGCCGAAGAGTAACTCAGCCTATATGGCTATCAATGAGGCTCTTGGAGTGGCCAAAAAGACTCAGGCCGAGTCTGTTCCCCTTTATTTGCGGAATGCACCGACCGGGCTGATGGAGGAACTTGGATACGGAGATGGCTACAAGTATGCCCACGATTATCCCGGGCATTTCGCCGATCTGGAGTTCATGCCTGCCGGCCTGACCGGCAAGGTATTCTACAATCCGGCCGACAATCGCCATGAGGATGTCCTGAAGTCTTATCTGGAGTCCTGCTGGCCAAAGTACTACAAGAAGTAATTTCACTGCCGGCATTCTATAAGGCGTACGAGTCTCTTCAATGGCTGGCTTGTCCGAAAAGTACCCCTTTGACTGATTCCACCCCTTCCAGGGCTTTGCAGGAGGCCTATTATGCTTCGATATTCCGATTTTCCGGACAGGATGGGGCACTGGCACTGCCAGGTGACTTGACGATCCGGGCAGCCGGCATGGTACCTCATTTCTCCGGACCAGGCCCTCCCAAACTGCGTTTGGGTCCCTCCCTCTAGTGCCGAGGGCGGCAAGTCCTGCGAAATGAGGTGCCATCCCGGCTCATGGCATTGACGTAGAGCTGAATTTGCGGCGAACCTTCCACGCTGTATTCCCGAATTGTGGACAGTTCGAGGTCAAAGGGGTGAACCTTCCACGCTGGAGGTCGATACCATGGACGGTTCAATATCTAGGGGCGAACCTTCCACGCTGTATGCCCGAATCGTGGACGCTTCGAGATCAAAATGGCGAACCTTCCACGCTAGATGTCGATATCATGGACGGTTCATATCTTAAGCACGAACCTGCCCACGAAGCACCTTTAAGCAGACGAAGTCTGCAGGCGGCATCAGCCGCCTCGCGAAGGAATGCGAAGGGTTGGCCTGAGGCGATGGTACGCACGGTATGTTTTCATTGTAATGTAACGTGGGCGCCGGGATGGTACCTCATTTCTCCGGACCAGGCCCTCCCAAACTGCGTTTGGGTCCCTCTTTTAGATTTGCACCGTGATTTCAATATGGAGTTACGGTGTTATT
>OBLI01000102.1_pt1 | contig 87217 bp, 71 predicted proteins | sample 1519701 | NCBI WGS metagenome assembly OBLI01 (sample SAMEA3663005, study PRJEB22513) | pig gut metagenome | biome: pig gut; feature: pig-associated habitat; material: faeces | place: France | collected 2012
CGCATTTTGATTTAAACCCCGGCCTTTATGGCCGGGGCCGCCCTTCTGGGCGGTAACAAGAGTTAATAACGGGGGGGGCGGGCTTCCGCCTTCCCGAAAAAGCAAAAGGGATATGGCGAACAAAGTAACTAAAACTTGTGGTAACTGCCAGCTTTGCATACACACCTATACGGGCGGAGAATGTAGTATTACAGACAACGCGGTAGAGTATTCCCAGGAAGGCTGTATAGATCATATTTTAGAAGATAATAATTATGGAGAAGACGAAGACTAAATTTAACGCCACGCTTAGCCGAACGCTGACGGGCGCCCAGCTGCAAAAGATATACGACCGGCTGGAAGATGAGGCCACCCCGTACGAAGCTACAGTAAAGAACGTGCACGGGGGTAAGCGTCTTCTTACTATGCGGATCCAAAAAGAGAATAAGCAGTATTTCCAGGAATTAGTAAACAGTGCGTGCTATGAAGCTAAAATATGATTTTATCGTAGACCTGGCCACTGGCCACAGCCGTACGTCTAAGAAATGGCGTAACAGGCACTGGCAATGGTCCGAGCTTCTGGAGCGATGCAGCAAGACACAGCGTACCAACGAAACCGCCGCGGAATACGCCCGTATGAGCCGCGAAGAGCAAAGCAACATTAAGGACGTAGGCGGCTTTGTTGGCGGCTACCTGAGCCAGGGAACCCGTAAGAACGCTAACGTACTATATCGCACAGTAGCCACGCTGGATATAGACTACGGCACGCTAAACGTATGGGAAGACTTTACCTGCGCGTTTAACTTCGCCGCGATGCTATACAGCACACATAAACACAGCGACGAGCACCCGCGTTTCCGTTTGGTATTCCCGCTTAACCGACAGGTAAAGCCCGCCGAGTATGAGCCGCTTTGCCGTAAGATAGCCGCGGAACTGGGTATAGATCTTTTCGACGATACCACCTACGAGCTTCCGCGCTTATTCTACTGGCCGAGTACCAGCAAGGATGCGCCCTACGTCTTCGAATACCAGGACGGCCCGGCGTGCGATGTAGATAAGATCCTGGGGCAATATGTGGACCCGTACGACGTAAGCAGCTGGCCAATGAGCAGCCGCGAAGGCGATATTATAGCACACGAAATTAAAAAGGCTGGAGATCCGACCGAGAAGCCCGGACTTATAGGCGCCTTCTGCCGTGCTTACACTATCGAGGACGTTATTACGCGCTTCCTGGGCGACGTCTACGAGCCTACAGGCACCGAAGGACGCTATACCTATAAGCTGGGTAGTGTAGCGGGTGGCCTGGTTTGTTACGAAGGAAAATACGCGTACAGTCACCACGAAACGGACCCCTGTAGTAAGCAGCTGTGCAACGCCTTCGACTTATGCCGCGTACATTTATTCGGAATTAAAGACGAAGGTAGCCGCGCCCTGGACGTAACCAGGAAACCGAGCTACCAGGCTATGCAAGAATTTGCAGCCGGGGATCGTAACGTTAAACTGCTTATGGGCAGAGAACGCCAGCAATCAGTAGCCGACGACTTCGCCGAAGTGGAAATACCGGAAGACTATAGCGACGAATGGAAGGCCGATTTAGACTACACTAAAAGCGGAAAGCTGATAAGCAACATAAATAACATTATTCTTATACTGGAGCACGACCCCGCGCTGGCCGGAAAAATAACGCACGACCTTTTTAGCGGCTTCGACGCCGTGCGCGGCGGCCTGCCCTGGAACCCCAACGCGGAGGAATGGGGCGACCGCGACGACGCTAACCTGCGCGTCTGGTTGGAAAAGAACTACGATATAACGGGTAAGGATAAGATTAACGACGCCCTGGCCGCGATCCTGACGCGCCACAGCTACCACCCGATAAGGGACTACCTTAACGGGCTGAAATGGGACGGCGTGGAACGACTGGACAGGCTTATTATAGACTATCTGGGCGCGCAAGATACCGCCCTAAATAGAGCTATGACACGCAAGCACTTTGTAGCCGCCGTAGCGCGTATCTTTAAGCCTGGTATCAAATACGACCAATGCCTTATTATGACTGGACCGGAGGGCGCCGGAAAGTCTACCCTTCTTAATATTATGGGCGGTAAATGGTTTAACGACAGTATAACCACCACCGAAGGAAAAGAAGGTATGGACCAACTACGCCGAAGCTGGGTAATAGAGTTAGGCGAGCTTAGCAGTATTAAGCGTAGCGATGTAGAGAGCGTCAAAGCCTATCTATCTAAGCGGGTAGATATATACCGCGCGGCGTACGAACGTAGAGCAGCCGCGCACCCGCGCCAGTGCATATTCTGCGGAACGACCAACGAAACCAACTTTTTGAAAGGCGACACTGGTAACCGCCGCTTTTGGATCATACATATAGAACCAACGCTAAGGAAATATAAGAACTGGCACGAAGCTATTACAGCGGACAGGAACCAGCTATGGGCTGAGGCCGTCCACTTCTTCCGCGCCGGAGAACCTTTATACCTTAGTGGAGAAATGGAGCAGGAAGCACGGCAGATGCAGGAAGCGTATAACGACGACAACGACGACCCGGTTATTAGTATGCTGTACCGATACCTGGATACACCGTTACCTTCCGACTGGGGGCTTAAGGATATACGCCAGCGACGCGAATGGCTACGAGATCCGGGCGGGGATCCTACCCAGCCCAGGGGCGACGAAAAGCGGACGCGGGTATGCGCGGCCGAGTTTATTTGCGAAGTGCTGGGCAAGGATCTGGCCGACAAAGAATTTAAGTACCTGGCGCGCCGGATAAGCAAGGCTATAAGCAAGCTACCAAACTGGGAGAAAGTAAGCAGCACAAGACACGCGGAAAGGCTTTACGGCATACAGCGGGGCTTTAAACGCGTAGGCGGCTTCGAGGAAGAAGACCTGTAAACAAATACGGATAATGTAAGCGGAAAACCGCCGAAACGCGGAAAACGAAAAAACGATGACGCGGGTAAACTTGTAAACAGTAAAATTCCGTTTACATATTCCGTTTACTGCTTTGTTTACGCCTAACTGCTTAATAATCAATATATAACTATATATGTAAACGATGTAAACGTAAATATGTATATAAATAGTAGGAGTATGTAATATATAGATATAACCTATTATTACAGGCGAAAAAACGCATATACACGCGTATAGCCTAATATATATAAAAAAGCATTTCGTTTCGTTTGCACGTTTACCAAACAGAAAATAACGATGAACAGGAACATAAAAAACATAGTAGAACACGCCGACGTAAGCGAAAAAGCAATAGAACGCTATTTGTGCGACGTGGTTAAGAAGCTGGGCGGCGTGTGTCTAAAGTACAGTAACGCCAATATGGTAGGCTATCCGGACCGCGTAGCCTTAATGCCTGGGGGGCTTTGTGTCTGGTTTGAGTTGAAAAGCAAGGGGCGCAAGACGTCCAAAGTACAGGATATACGGATAGACCAACTGGCAAGAATAGGCCACACGGTTTACGTATGCGATAGCAAACAGAGTATTAACAACGTTTTCGAAGATAAAGGCTATGATATATAACCCCTACGAATACCAGCGTACCGCTATGCGGTGGATCCTGGATAACCCACGATGTGGCCTTTTCCTGGATATGGGACTGGGAAAGACGGTAAGCACACTTACGGCCGTGCAGCAGATGATCGACGACTGCGAAGTAAGCCGCGTTTTGGTAGTGGCGCCTAAAAAGGTAGCGGAAACAACCTGGAGCACGGAAGCGGAGAAGTGGGACCACTTGCAAGACCTTAAGGTAGTAAAGGTCCTGGGAACTGAGAAGCAGCGCTGCGCCGCCCTGGCCGAAAAAGCTGACGTTTACGTAACCGGCCGCGATAACTTTGTGTGGTTGGTAGGAAAATATGGCGGCCAGCTTCCCTTCGATGTGTTAGTGATCGACGAGCTTACGAGCTTTAAGAGTAGCAAAAGCGAAAGGTTTAAAGCGATGCGTATAGCGGCGCCTTCCGTTAAGCGAGTTATCGGCCTGACAGGAACGCCGGCACCAAACGGCCTTATAGATCTGTGGGCGCAAATGTACTGTATCGACCAGGGGGAACGCCTGGGAAAATCAGTAAGCAAATACCGGGAAACCTACTTCGAAACGCACAAATGGAATAACATAGTAGTAAGATGCGACGTTAAAAAAGGCTGCGAACAAATAATACGGGATAAGATCGCGGATATTTGCCTGAGTATGCAGGCCAAAGACTACCTACAGCTTCCGAAGATGATAACCCACAAAATCAAAGTGCAGCTATCGGCTAAGACAGCAGCGGCCTATACAAAGTTTGAACGCGACAAGGTTTTGGAGTTTAAGGCAGAACACGGGGAAGAACCGGCAAACGTTATGGCCAACAGCGCCGCCGGACTTATGAACAAGCTAAGCCAGTTTGCAAACGGCGCGATTTACGACGATGATAGGCAAGTGCACGAAATACACAGTGAAAAACTGGACCGCCTGGCTGAGATCGTGGAGGCCGCAAACGGTAATAGCGTTTTGGTATTCTACCAGTTTAAGCACGATATAGCACGTATCAAAGCAAAGCTAAAAGGCCTTAACGTAGTAACCTACGAAGGAGAAGGGGACCTAAAGCAGTGGAACGCCGGTAATATAGACGTACTACTGGCCCACCCTGCAAGTACGGCTTTTGGCCTCAATATGCAAGAAGGCGGCCATTACATAGTCTGGTATGGTACCGGCTGGAACCTGGAGCTATACCAACAGGCTAACGCCCGACTACACAGACAGGGGCAAAAGTACCCTGTTACGGTTTATCAGTTACTATGCGCGGACACTGTGGACGAAAGAGCCTGCGCGGCGCTGGAAGGTAAGACAGGCGTACAGCAGTCCTTACTTGATAGCCTTAACTATCTGTTACGCAAATATGAGTAAAAGGCGAAGGGTGAATATATCCGTAGATCCGGATACTTACGAAAGACTACAAAAGCTAAAAGAGCAGCACGGCTTTAAGAACGCCTGCGAATTAGTTGTAGCCTTCGTGCATATATTACTGGATAGGTTAGAAGACCCAGCAGAAAGAAGGTACGACCTTCCAGAGGATGAAGGGGACTATATAACGGGTATGTTTGACGACCTGGGCCACGTCCAGCCCACGCCCGACGGCAACCCGCCAAAGCGTAGGAATAGAAGAAAGATAAAGTAGAAGACTATGGCAAAGGACAAAGACTACCAGAAGCTGATACATACGGGTAAGTGGCTGAGGCTTCGCAAAGATATACTTACACGTTACCCGTTATGCCAGCGCTGTGCCAGTGAAGGAAGGATAACCGTGGCTACAGAAGTGCACCACATAAGGCCAGTAGAAGAGGCGATAACGTACGCGGATAAACGACAGCGTATGTATGACCCTTCCAACCTACAGGCCTTATGCCACGACTGCCACGTTAGGATCCATACAGAGCTGGGGCGATGCGGCAAAGATGCAACGAAGCGACGAAACGAAAAGCAGGTAGCGCAAGTAGTAAAAAAATTTTTCGGCGGCGATGATTAAGCCGGGGGCCTATTTTTGAAAGCGGGGGTAGGTGGTCAAACCTCGCCCCCAGTCTTTTGTCTGCCTGAGTAATTTTTTGAATTTGCGGAACTTTGCCCGAAAACGCCTAAAAATTGAAAATAATGCAAATAAAGTGAAAGATATGAGTAAAAGCGTAGAAGACTACCAAAAAGAGATCGTGCGAGTAATGAAAGCGCACAGAACCTATACTAAGGCGCTGGATATGCAGATACACAGCCTGGCAAGTGCTATGCGTAACTTGGACCTGGCTAACCAGCAGATCGACGGACTAACGGAAGTAACCGTATGGGAAACTACCCGCTACGGCGAAAAGCTGGCGCCGCACCCAGTATTCAAGATCGCGAAGGACGCCCAGGATATGATAACGCGCCAGATGAAAGCGCTGGGCCTTACGGTTGAAGATCTGGCCGGGGAAGCTGACGAAGACCCGCTAACCGACCTTACGAAGAAGCTAACCAAAAAGCGTAAGGCGCCTAAAATTATTAAGCCGCTGGATGATGCAGAGGTAAAAGACTAATAGCTTATGACAGAAGAAGAAAAAGATAGACTACGCCAGGCGAAGGAAGACGTTACGAACCAGTTAGCGAATACGAATATAGACCGCTACCGACTTTCGGAAGTGGATAGCCGACTGGATAGCTATGTGCGCGAGGTGGCCAGCAACCCGGACGGGCATAACCTGTACGAGCAGCTGGCCGTAGTGCATTTCTTCACGATGTGCGATAAATACGGGATCAACGTAACAGAAGTACAGCAGTTTTACGACTTCTACGAAAGCCTGTACTTCCCCGGCAAGAAAGGCCAGCAGCGCTACGAGCTTACGCCGGTACAGTGCTTCCAGTTTGCGAGTATCTTTGCCTTCTGGACTAACGGCCGCCGCGTAGTACGCGAAGCCGTGCTATTTGTGCCCCGTAAATTCAGTAAAACGACCAGTACGGCTTCGCTGGCTATATACGACGTGCTGTACGGCGATGCAAACGCGGAGTGCTACACGGCCGCCAACAGCGCCGACCAGGCTAAAAAGTGCTTCGACGTGATCCGCGGCTGCTTTCGAAAGTTAGACCCGAAAGAACGCCGCTACCTGGTTAATGAACAGACGATAAAAAGCCGCCGTCGTGATCGTAGCGCCTTCGCCCAATGTTTAACGGCTAACGCGAAGACTAAAGACGGCCTTAACGCGTCGGTAGTTATTATGGATGAATTTAGCCAGGCGCCGGATAGCGAGCTGCTAACCGTGCTTACTACTTCTATGGGCGTGCGGGACAACCCGCTAACGGTTATTATTACTACGGCTTCCGACGTCTTCGACGGTCCATTTTACGAGATGCTACAGGGCTATAAGTCTGTATTACTTGGGGAGTATGAAGACGACAGCCTTTTTGCTCACATATTCGAACCCGACCTGGACGACCCAGAAGACGAAGAAGGAACCTGGCGAAAGGTGCACCCGCATTTAGGCGTTACGGTAAACCTGGATTTTTACTACCAGGAATACAATAAGGCGCTACGTAACGGCGCGGAAGCTATGCTGGCCTTCCGTACTAAGCTGCTTAATATATTTGCCGAAAACGAGCAGCGTAGCTGGATAAGTAGCACCTTAGCGCGCCATATATCAAGACCTATGCCACTGGATGCGATAAAGGGAAGACCGGACGCTATGGTAGCTATAGACCTTTCGGAAAGCGACGACTTTAGCGCCGTTACCGCCGGTATATACAGCTACGAAAATAAAAGTTTTAGCTTCCATACCGCTTACTTTTTTCCGGAAGGCGCCCTGCCTGGGCACCCTAATGAAAAGCTATACAGAACTTGGGCTGCAAAGGGCTTCTTAACCCTAACGAAGGGCGACGTTATAGACTACCGTACTATCGTGGACTATGTGCTGAGGCTTAACCAATGCGTCCGGATCCTGGGGATAGGTTACGACCCCTGGAAAAGCCAGGAAGTAATAAATATGCTGGCCGCCTCAGGCGCCGGCAATGTAATAAAGGGTGTACGCCAAACATACGGAACCTTTACGGCGCCGGTTGAGAGCTTCGAGCACGGCGCGAAGACGGGCCATATATTTATCAACGATAACCCTATTAACGCCTACTGCTTTGGTAACGCTGTGCTGGATACCGATAAGCTGGAAAACTGCAAGCCTATTAAGAGAAAGCAAACGCAAAAGATCGACGGCGTAATTACTATGTTGATGTGTTTACGCCTTTTTATCGACTACGAAAGATAAGTTTTTATCGAGTTTAGATGAAAGCGGGTACCAGATACCCGTTTTCGTGCGTATAGTAGAAACGCGTTATATTTTATGGGATTTATACAGCACTTAAAGCGAATGTTTGCCCGCGAAGCCTCAGCAGACCGTAGCAACGACGTAACGGCGCCTTATGCGGGTGGCGCTACTTTGTTGTATCCTTCCGGATCCGGTCCGCTGCACATAGCTACGGTTTACCGATGCGTAGACTTACTGGCTAATAGCGTGGCTAACCTTCGCCTGCAATATATGCGTAGGAAGGGCGATATTTTTGTAGAGGACACTAACAGCCGCCTGCACTACCTTCTAACGGTGCAGCCGGATACTTACCTGTCCGCTTTCGACTTCTGGCGGCAAGTAGTTACTTATATGCTTTTGAAGGGTAACGCTTATATCGTGCCCGTTTATGATACCCTTACTATGGATATTGCACGCCTGGCGCTGGTGGATCCTCACTGCGTGGCGCACGATACGATCCATAACACCTACAAGGTAACGGACATAAACGCCGGTATAAATGACACTTTCGACGAAGACGAAATTATACATATCAAGAACTACACACGCGACGGCAAAGTAGGTATATCTACGCTTACTTATGCAGCCACTACGCTATCTATAGCTAATACGGGCAACGCCGAAACGCTTAACCGCTTCGAGAATGGCGGTAACGTGCGCGGTATCGTATCCAACGATACAAGCGTACGCGGCTTCGGAGAGTACCAGGACGACCAGCTGGAAGTAACGGCTAAGGACCTTGATAGCAGATTTAGAACTGGCCAGCGTATAGTAAGCGTCCCCGGCCAGGTGCAATTCAGCCCGCTTTCGTTGAGTAGTACAGATATGCAGTTTTTGGAAACGCGGAAGTTTACCGTACGCGAGATCTGTAGATTTTTCGGCGTGCACCCTTCCTTCGTTTTTGATGATACGAGCAATAACTACAAAAGCGCGGAAATGGCTAACGTAGCCTTCTTATCCAACACGCTTAACCCGATCCTTCGTAAGATAGAAAACGAATTGCACCGGAAATTGGTAGCGCCCACACTTTGCTGTAAGCGCCGCTTTGAGTTTGACCGCCGCGACCTATACGCCTGCGACCTGGATAGCAAAGTAAAATATCAGACCAGCACTATAGCGGCTGGCATATATACCGTAAACGAGTGGCGCCAGGCAGAGAACAAAGAACCCGTAAAGGGCGGCGACCTGGTACTGGTAAGCGCGAACCTTAAGAGCATTAAGGAAGTAGGCAGCCCGACAGCTGCGCCAGCACAAACGGCTAAGCCAGTAGAGGAACCCGGCAATAACGACGACGATAATAACAAGCAAGAAGATGAAACAGGAAAAGAATAAAGACGCAATGGTGGCGCGAATGGTGCACACCCCCGCGGAACTTCGCGTACGCGAAGCTGGAGAAGGAGAAGCGCCCAGCCGTACTATTACCGGCTACGCTATCTTGTTTAATACGCAAAGCGCGCCGCTTTGGTCCGATGACGAGGAAGAGGCCCGCGAAGTAATAGCGCCGGAGGCCGTGACACGTGAACTGCTGGACGGCTGCGACATTAAAATGACTATGTTTCACGACCGCCAGCTTATACTGGCGCGTAGTAAGAACGGTACCGGAACGCTTACCTACAACGTAGACGAACGCGGCGTAGCGTTTAGCTTTGACGCCCCAAATACAGCAGATGGAGATAAGGCCCTGGAACTTGTACGCCGTGGCGATATATCCGGCTGTAGCTTTGCCTTCCGGACCCACTATTACGACAGGGCATATGTAGAACGAAACGTAGAGCGTAAGGACGGCAAAACGCTTATTACGTACACTGTGCGTAGTATCATAGGTATTTACGACTTTACCCTGGCTTCGGATCCGGCCTACCCGGACACTAACTGCGAGGCCGAACAGCGCGAACTGGTTAGCCAGCTGCGCAAGCCGGAAGACCCCGAAAAGAATAACGAGAAGATGCGCGAGCAAGTGCAGGATATGCGCCGCGCTGCTTCGCGTAAATTATAGATTTGTTTAACCCTTAAAAGTTTCAAGTATGAGTAAGAGAAAGCAAGTAAACGTGCGCCAGCTGGTTAATCAGTACCAGACTAACTGCGAGCGTATTAACGCTATCGCTGACGCGTGCGAGAATGAGCAGCGCGAGCGCACAGAGCAGGAGGAAGCCGAGTACGGCAACCTTCTTCGCGAAAACCAGCTGCTGCAAATGCGTATGCAGGCAGCACTTAACGCCACTAACGAGGCAGAGGCCAGAAGCGTAACTACCCAGCTTCGCGAAGCCCTTAACGAGGCAATGGAGAACGGCAGCCGTAATCCGGTAATGCTCACGCTTACGCGAGAGATCCAGACTACAGCCGCCCTGGAGGGTACAGGTATCGTGCCTGTGAGCGAACAGGAAATGTTGGAGCCGCTTCGCGCTGGTCTTATCTACGGTAAGGTAGGTATTACTATCCGTACCGGTTTGGTAGGTAGTCTTCGCTGGCCTAAGCACGGCAAGGCCGTAGCAAAATTCTTGGGAGAGGCTGAGAAGCTGACTGAGAGCAAGATCGACTGGGATAAGATCACGGTAGCGCCTAAGCGTCTGGGCGTGGCTATCCCCGTAACACGCCAGGAGCTTTTCAACAGCGAAGGCGTAGTGGAAAGCGTTATTAAAGCCGAAATGCCACAGGCTATTATCGACAAGATTAACGACGCGCTGTTTACTACCGACAAAGCGGGCCGCGTAGTTTATGGACCTTTTGCTACAGCAGGCGAGGAAGGCGGTTGCACTAAGGTTGAGTTTGCCGCCGCTATCCCTACACGTAAGGAACTGCTTAAGATGAAGGCCACCGTAGCTAAGGCAGGTATCGAAACGTCTACCTGCTGCTTCGTAATGACCGAAACAATGAAGGCCGAATTAGAGGACGTTCCAGTAGATGCAGGTAGCGGCCGCTTCCTTTGCGAAAATGATCGTATCCTGGGCTTCCCCGTCTTCACTACTGACGTTATCGGCGAAGGTAAGGTAGGCTTCGGCGACTGGGGCTACCAGGCAGCCGGCTTCTTCGGCGCTATGAACTTTATCGTAGATCCGTATAGCCTCAGCCTGGAAGACTCTACCCGCTTTGTGCTTAATACTGATTTTGCCACCCTGACACTTCGCCCAGAAGCCTTTATTTTGGGTGTGGCTAAGGGTAGTGTATAATTTTGCCGGAAGGCGTAACATTATAGCAGCGATTTAACTATGGCCGTAAATTTAGAACTTCTTAAAAAGCACGTCCGCGCCGACGATTTTAGCGACGACGACGAATACCTACAGCACCTACTGGAAGCCGCGGAGGCCTACGTATGCACCAGCACGAAAAGGACCGACGAGGAACTGCAAGAGCTGGGCGGCGGCGAATGGCCGAAGCCACTACAGCAGGCAGTACTGCTGGCAGCGGGACACTGGTACAACCAGCGCGAAGCCGTAAGTGGCGTGCAAATGGCGGAAGTACCCTATACCCTTACGGCTTTAGTTAAACCGTATAGAAAGTTAGCAAGATGATAGCCGGAAAGATGAAGTATAAAATACAGATCCTGGAACCGCACAGCACGGAAGATCGTATGGGCGCCAAAAAGGTAGAGTACCAGGAAACGCGAACCGTACACGCGGAACGCATAGCAGCGTCCGGCGGCCGTAGCGAAGAAGTGGGCGAACACTTCGCCGACTACAGCGTACAGTTTAATATCCGCGATGCGCACCCCGTTAGCGAGAACTGGCGAGTAAAGCAGCTGGGCGGGTATCTGTACACAGTTACGGCTATTATCCCCAATGCCGACCGAGGCTATAAGACGCTGATCTGCGAAAGAGTGAACGAGTAATGGCGACAACGGTAGAGTATAACGACGGTAATTTGCAGCGGCTATTCGCTGAGCTGGAGCCAAAACGTAGGACACAGGCGTTAAAGGGAGGCTTCCGTAAGGCAGCCAACAACGTACGCAAAAAAGCGGTAGCAAACCTACGCGGGAAGGAAATCCGTACCGACAAAGACCTGGAGAAGGGCATACGCGCCGTAGTTTTCAAACGTAAGGCTGGCTTCCGCGTAACGATCGGAACTAAGAAAGCCGGAAAGAACGGTAAAGGCGAACGCGGTATGCACACCAACCGCCAGGGCTTAAAGAAGCCTATACTTATCTGGGCGGAAATGGGTACAAAGCAGCGCGAAACTAAAAACGGCGGCGGAAGACGCGCGGCCCGATATAGAGCAGCGCACAGTACCGGAAGTATGCCCCGTTACGGCTTTATGGAAGACACCCGGAACCAGGTACGCGATACCGTAACCGAAGATATGCGTAAACAAGTAGCAGAAAATGTACAAAGAGTAGCAAAGAAATATGGCTGTAAGTAAATCGAGTTTAAGCGCCGGCGAGATCATACGCGCCGTGCTTACTTCGGATCCAGAAGTAACCGCCCGCGCTAAGAAGGTGTACCCCGTGGTAGAAGATACAGCGGAACTTCCCTACGTAGTCTACCGCCGCACCCAATTAGAGCAGGGACAGGTAAAGGGAAGGCGTGGCAATGATAACGTAACTATCGAGGTACTTTGCTATACCAAAGGCTACACGGAAGGCGTAGAACTGGCCGAAGCTGTGCGCGACGCCCTGGACAACAAGACAGCGGAAAGCGACGGCCTGGTAATGCGTAGCTGCTACCTGACGGACAGTGAAGAAGCCTGGCAAGATGATGCGTATTTACAAGTTTTAGTGTTTAACGTCAAAATGTAGTATTATGGTAAAAAGTGGATATTGTAACGGTAGCGACCTTCTGCTTTATGTAGACGGTAAGGCCGTGGGTAGCTGTACCAGTCACACAGCGACTTTTAACAGCGAAACGAAGGAGCGCGCGGTAAAGCCTGTAGCTTCCGCGGCTTTGTCTTCTGGTAAATGGAAGAAGAAGGGCGTAGTAGGTTTATCCTATTCAATTAGCGCCGAAGGTTTACGTTTCTATGATGAAACGGAATGTGGATTTAAGCACCTTTTCAAGTTGTGGAAAGCGGGCAAGAGCGTAGAAGTAAAATGTATGGAGCGCGCCGAGTCTGAAAAGCCATATCTGGTGGGCGCGTGTGTTATTACTTCTTTGGAGGAGAGCGCCCCGGCACAGGACGACGCTACCTATAGCGCGAGCTTTGAGAACGACGGCGAGCCTACCACGCTGGACGAGGAAGCAATTACCGAAAACACTGTAGGAGGCTAAGCGTATGATCGAAGTAAAGATTAACGGTAAATCGTATCCGTGCCGCCCTACTATGGGGGCTATGCTTCGTTTCAAGAAGGAAACGGGCAAAGAGGTAACAGAGATTAGCAACGGTAATTTTTCGGATCTGTGCGCTTACCTTTACTGCTGCGTGGCTTCCGCCTGTGCGGCCGATAAGGTGCCCTTCGATTTTACGCTAATGGACTTCGCCGACAATCTTAGCCCGGACGAAATGACCGCCTGGGCTAACCAGATGCGCGCCGAAAGCGAGCCGGCAGCCGAAAGCGACGAAGAAAAAAAAAGATAGAGCCGAAAGGTATATATGAAATATTAGGTATCGCGCTGGGCTGTATAAGACTAACATACGACGACTTCTGCAAACTGGAATATAAAGAATTTGCGGCCGTCTGGAAGGCTTATGCAGAACAGCGCGATACTGATTTTAAGGACCGCTGGCAGCGTATGCGCATACTGGCTACCTTATCAATACAGCCGCATTTAAGCAAGCGGCACAAGATAACGCCCGAAAAGTTGCTACCATTCCCCTGGGATAAGCCTACACAGAGGAAAAGCGCGCCGGAGATCACGGCAGAGGAGCAGCGCGAGCGTATGCGAAGATTAGTAGAAAAGTTAGGCGATGAATTAGTATAGCTATGGCAGGTAACACTATAAGTATAACCTTCAAGCTGGAAGGCGATAACAATTCCTTCAAGGATCTGACGAAGGACGCCGAAGGCTTAAAGAAGGCAATGGCCGGAGTAATAACAGAGGGCCAACAGCTAAAGGGCAACGTTATTAACTTCGCTGCGCTGGCTACCGGTATAGATGCAGCCCAGCGTAGCTTCGGACAGCTGCAAGGCGCTATGCAGGAGTTAGCGGACGCCTACGCGGTGCAGGAAACAGCAGAAAGAAAACTGGAAACCGTTATGCGGCAACGTATGGGGGCTTCCGAAGACGATATACAATCTATTAAGGATCTGGCCAGCGCCCAGCAGGAAATCGGCGTAATAGGCGATGAAGTGCAGCTAAGCGGCGCCCAGCAGATAGCTACCTTCCTTAAAGAGCGTGACAGCCTGGCGGCCCTTATGCCGGCTATGAATAATTTGTTAGCCCAGCAGAAAGGACTAACCGCTACAACTGGCGACGCCGTGCAGATAGGTAACTTAATGGGTAAAGCGATGATGGGCCAAGTAGACGCCCTTAAGCGCGTCGGCATTACATTTACCGAAGCGGAAGGTAACGTAATGAAATACGGAACCGAGCAGGAACGCGCGGCGATGTTGGCCCAAATCATTACTAACAACGTCGGCGAAATGAACGCCGAATTAGCCAATACCGAAAGCGGAAAGCAGCAGCAGTTAGTTAATACGCTGGGAGATATGAAGGAAGAATTAGGCGCCCTGGTAAACGGTGCCCTTCCCTTCGTTACTATAGCCGCCGAGAGTACGCAAGCCCTGGCAAGTATTACGACCCTTATAACTGGCGTAAAGGCGCTTAGTACTACTATATACGCCAGCGCTAAGGCCTTCGCGGTATCTACGGCCGCCTTCATTAAAAACAAAGCAGCCACACTGGCGACCGCCGCTGCGCAAGGCGTAGTAAAGGCTGCTACCCTGGCGTGGACTGGAGTACAGAAGGTACTTAACATAGTACTTACCGCGAACCCTATAGGCCTGGTAATAGCTGCTATCGGCGCCCTGGTAACAGCGGTAATATACGCGTACAACAACTGCGAGAGCTTCCGCAAGATCGTAGATAAAGTCTGGGAGGCTATAAAGCCGCTGGCTACGGCTATTATGAACGGCTTAGCTAAAGCCTTCGAATGGTTAGTAGAAAAATGTAAAGAAGCGTGGGAATGGCTTAAGAATATCTTAGGCCTGGGCGGCAAAAAGGCGGAAGTAACGGTAGAAGTAAAGCGGCCCAAGAAGGCAGCGCCTTCTATCGACCTGGGCGAAGTACAAAATAAGTACAAAGGCGCCGGAAAAACCACGCCAAAGGTAAAGACGCCCAAAGTATCAACCCCGAAGAATAACGCGCCCGTATGGAGAGAAGACGCGGAAACCTTAGAGCACATAAACGAGAACCTGGACGTATTAAAGGCGAAACTTCAACGCGCGACCGTAGAAGAAGCCGCCGATATTAACAAACAGATCGCTTTATGGCAGGCTAAAGCGGACGCTATCGAGGACGCCGGTAAGGCAGTAGAAGATAATACGCCACTGTGGAAGGAAGACGCGACCACGCTAAAGGATATTAACACTAATATACAGATCCTACAGGACAAGCTAAACAGCGCCAGCATAGAGGAAGCAGCGGGCCTTAATAAGCAGATCGCTTTATGGCAAGAAAAAGCCGACGCTATTAAGAACGCCGGAAAGGCTGTAGAAGACAATACGCCAAAGTGGAACGCCCAGGCCTCAACGCTAAAGGATATTAACGATAATATCCAGATCCTACAGGATAGGCTACAAACAGCCAGCGTAACGGAGGCGGCCGCTATTAACCAGGAAATAGACCTGTGGAATAAGAAAGCGGACGCTATCAAAAACGCCGGACGTGAAGCGGAGAGCGCCGGCGAAAAGAACTATAAGGCGTTTACTACTTCCTGGGGCGCGGCCAAGCAGATGCAAAGCGGAGTAGAAGGAATAACCAAAGCCCTTAAGGGAAACGGCAACGCCTGGACTGTAGTATGCGGTATTATAGACGGCTTTATAGCTCTATACAATGGAATACAGACGGTAATAGGTGTAATTAACCTGCTGACTGCCGCAAGCACTGCGCACAGCGTAGCTAAGGGTGTAGAGGCGACAAGCGAAGGAACGGAGGCAGGTGTACGCGCTACGGCTGCTACCACTAACGCTGCTGCCGCCGCTACTACAATAGTGGCAAACAAATTAGAAGCCGCCAGCTGGAAGGAGTTAGCAGCCGCAAAGTATATGGCAGCGCACGCCGCTATACCTTTTGCCGGCTACGGAATAGCCGCTGGCTTCGTCGCCGCAATGATAGCCACAGTCACGGCTGCGGGCGTGCCTATGCTGGCTAATGGTGGCTTAGCTACAGGTCCGACGCTGGCAATGGTAGGCGAATACGCCGGAGCCAGCGGCAACCCGGAAGTAATAGCCCCGCTGGATAAGCTACGTAGCCTTCTTCCGGAACCCGACGAAGGTGTAGGCGATTTGGAATTTAGAATTAAGGGTGACGACCTGGTAGCTGTTTACAATCGTAGAACTAATAAAGTAAGGAGATCATAGTATGGCAATGGAATTACGATATATGGGCGAATTTCTTAGCCGTGAGGGCGTAGCCTGGCGCGTAGAGATACGCCAGGAGGCGCCCGCCCCCTTCGAAGAGGTAGGCGCCCTTACCTTTGAGGCAAACCAGGCGCTAACTATCGAATGGACGGAGAAGAAAAAAGAAGAAGTGGTTTGCGGATCCGTAGCCACTATCCAAATAGAAAGTCCAGGCGATAGAACCTACGAAGACCTTTACACTATCGAGGTAGGGCAAATACGTATGGACGCGTACCGGGAAGGACGCCTATACTGGTCCGGTATGCTGGATCCTGAATTTTACGAAGAGCCATACGAGCGAGCGGCGAACTACGAAGTAAGCCTTACCTTTTCGGACTTCGGTATATTACAGCGCAAAAAGTATGCTTTGGCAGGTATGCGCACTATCCAGGAGGTTTTAGAAATGTGTATGCGCGAAGCGGGCTTTATTCATACCGGAATAGATCAGACGCTTATAAGTACCGGCCTATATGGGAGTACGCCGCTACAGCTTAGCGATATTAAGATACGTAGCGACAACTTCTACGATGAAGACGGGGAAGCCTCAACGCTGGAAGATGTGCTTACTGGTATATTCCAGCCTTTGGGCCTTCGTTTGGTGCAGCGATGCGGTAAAATATATGTCTACGACCTAAACGGCTTATACAGCAAAGCGAAGACAGCGGAAGCTATCTGGAGCGGCGATAGTAGTACTATGGGCGTGGACGTAGTATATAATAACGCTAAGATAACCTGGAGTACTTACGCGCAAAGCGGAAACCTGGCGCCTACAGAGTGCTGGCCGCACAAGGTAGACCCCAACCTGGTAAATATCAATAGCACGGACTACAAGACCTACGAGGGCAGCAAATACATAAGCTACCACTACAGCACGGATCTTTCGGACTGGATAGACGCTACCGACGCGGGCTTTACCCTATGGCTTAACAAGCAGGGCAATAACGCCGAACTGGCGGCGGATCTTAATTGCGAGTTTTTTAAGACCGTCCCGCAATACGACGGAAGCGAAGCAGAAGGTATTATGCTGTTGCACCCGTTAGTACACGCCTATAGTATGAACGGGCACACGGAGGCTACCCGGGTCAGGACCGGAATAAACCCCACCGATATGCAGGGCAACGCCGCAACGATAGACCGGCATATATTCAAAAGCGCGCACGTATGGATCCCGCCCGCGGATAAACCAAACGACCTACTTATACGTATATCGCTGGAAATGCTGCTGGACCCACGCTGGAACTTTAACGAGCAGGCAACTAATTTTATGAAATGGTTGGAACAGGAAGACTGGCAGAAGCAATGGAAGAAGCGCGGAAACTTCCTGTACGTCCCTGTAACGATTAAGTTTAAGCCGGACGGTAGCGACAAAACATACTGCTGGGATAATAGGCAGATCTGCAAGCAGAGCGTAAAAGCGCCTGTGCGCAATCTGTACGGCACGTACGGCCGCTGGGCGAACTACGACACGGCTAAGGACGATAAGCCCGACGTATGGGGCTGGCTATGCTATTACGATGTATCAGACCGGAAGGAGAACAGCGGCGTAGCTAACGGCTGGGCGAAGAACCGCCCGGCAATTAACCCACATACGGAGCAGGTAGCGTCTATTCTGGCTAACAGCGACGCGGGGCAATACATACCCTACCCCACCCAGGGAGGCGGGGAACTATGGGTAGAAGTACGCCGGGACGGCTGGATGATAAGCGACGGCGGCAAGGATCTTAGCGAAACAAAGATAATAGACAGCTACGGGCTATTTTATGGCGACGCGTGGCGAAGCCCTAAAGTAAACTGGATATTATGCAAGCTACCCGAAATCGAGATAGTTAATAACGTCCAATTTGAAAAAGAGATAAGCACCGACGACGTAGAATATAGCGCGCAGCTCAACGAAAAGGCGAAGGACGCTTTAGAAATAGATACCGTTTGCGGCACTAAGGCCGGAGGCGTACCCACGGCACGCGGCGCCTATTTCAATGCTTCGAACGGGAAGCAGATAACCGAGCTAAGCAGAGCCGGAAGACGCGCCCAGGCGGAACAACTGCTAATAGGTACCCTATATAGCCAATACGCCGAAAGACGTACGAAGCTAAGCGGAGAAATAGAGCTGCACCCCGACACCCTGGTTACGTACACCGAGCAGAACCAGGAAGGAAAGAAATTTATATTAACAGGCGAAACGCAGGACTGTATTACAGACACTACGCAGGCCACTATTATAGAACTTCGACCAGACGAATACGACAGGCAATGAACAGAAAATTTACTTTATCAACAAACGACCGAGAGCCGAAGCCACGCAGTAAACGTCTTCGCGAATTGGGCGGCGGCAATGCTTCCGGAACTTCCGGCAGTACTATAGTTAATGTGTCCGGCGGGGAAAGCGCCCCGGATCCGAACAGCCATACGCACGCTAACAAAAGCGACCTGGATAAATTCGGAACAGACGCAGAGGGCTACGCGTATCTTAGCCAGATGCGCGAAGTAGAGGAAACCGACGACAACGGCAACCCGCACACTAACTGGGCAGCCGTGAAGGAGAAAGTAAAGGCCGGCTACGCTGATCGCGCGGCCATAGCCAACGACCTTACACCGGATAGCCCCGTACGCAAGCAGTTTTTAAGCCGACTGGCTGATGATGTGGCCGCCGGCCGTATCACGTTCGAGCAGGGGCTACACGCTTTAAGTAGCAGCAGCTTCGACGGCGGTATTAGTGTAGGCAACTATACGGCTGGCTACAGCGGCGCCGATATTGATAAAGCCGGTAACGCCGAGGTGGAAAGCATTACGGCGCGCAGCTATCTTAAGGTTTTTGAACTTATCTATAACCGTATTAACGCGCTGGAAGGTAATACCAGCTTCGCGGATGTGGGCACTATCGACGCAGTGGACGGGCAGCTGCTTACTATGCGCAAGCGCTGGGACGGGGACTTTACCGCCTTCCAGCCTGGCGATATAGTGTACGGATACGTAAACGACCTGGAGAGCGAAAACGGCGGAAAGTATTATAAATCGTGGGCGCGCGTGCAAGCGGTAGACCGTACGGCCAATACGCTAAGCATAGTATATTACAGTGCCACAGAAACGCCAGCGGGCGTAAACTTCGAGCTTCGCCCAGGTATGGTAATTACGCGCTGGGGAAACGCTTTGGAAGCAAACGCTATTACCTGGGCAAATCCGGACTATAAGGGCGTTATCGAGAAGCGCGAAAAAGGTTACTTCAATACCAGACAAAGCAGCTTTTTTATTTCGTGCGAAGACGGGAACCTGGTAGAACTTATGGGAGTAAGCAGCCCTATACTACAAGCCGGAAACTACGGCACAATCTTAGGACGCATACCGGACGGCCTACTGGATAGCGCTACGGCGAAGCTAATAAACAAGGACCAGCCGTACTTATACGCCCGCGGTATAATCGTGCAGGATCTTATACGCGTAGACTACCGCGGCGTAGTAACCCGTACGGCAAATTACCGCGGAACCTGGAGCGCGAAGACGGCGGCCAGCGAAACCGACTATTACCGCAGCACTACAGGCGCCTACGATACCGTAACCTGGAAGAACTGCTTATGGCAATGCGTGGCGGACGGAAACACCGACGAGCCGAGCAATACGACTGGATCCTGGGTAAATATGTCCGGAGGCGTGGAAGTGCCTACGCTTAGCGTATGGAAGATAATACCTAATACGGATATAGTAACCCTTCGTTACGATGCGGAAGGCAAAGTAAGCATAGAACCGGCGCGCGTTACTTGTAATGTGCTGCTTACTGATACGAAAGGTACACAAACCTATAGTAGCAGTTTGGATCTTTACACGGATCACGGCGTTAAGCTATATTACAGTCTGGACGGTGCAACCTGGAAAGAATTTACTATAGGCAATACTGAACCACTGGAAACCGAGGCAAGCGGCGAAGCCTTCGAGGCAGAAACCAGTACGGCCGAAAATCCGCAGTACCTTATCCTGGGCGGCGATGATATAGCCAGTACGTTAATAGGCGACCGTATCTACTTCGAACTTCGCGGCGCTGATGTGTTGGCGCGTAGTGTTATACCTGTAGTAAAGGACGGGGCCGACGGTAAAGACGGCGTGGACGGGATTAACGGCAAAGACGGAAAGGACGGTATAATGGTTTACCCCGCTGGAAACTATAGCGCGGATATTACGTATAGCGCCGACAACGAAACCAGCCCCGTGATAGCGTACGAAGGTAACTACTATATGCTTATCCGCGGCAAGTCTTACCACGGCACGGCTATGCCTGAGAACCGCAGGAACCCCGCCGAAGATGTGGCCAACGGCGGAGCCGATGTGCGCTGGCAGTTATTCGAAAAGTTTAACGCAGTCTTCGCGGACGTGATTATGGCCAGCTTCGCTAAGTTAGGCGGCGCAGTATTCTACGGCGACTATATGTTTAGCCAAAGTGGAACGCTGAATTATTCCGAGGTATCTGGAGTAGACGCGGACGGAAAAGCCTATTATCGAAAATTTACAGACGGTGTGACACCAGGGACTTTTATACCCAATCTTATGCTAAACTTTGTAACAGGAGAAATTAAAGCGGCAAAGGGAAATATAAAAGGCCGTATAGAAGCAAATTCTGGTAAAATCGGCGGCTTTGAAATAGGAGAAGGGCGAATAGGCGTAGATAAGGGCACAGATAATAATAACGGAAACTATGTAGGAGAAAGTGGTATGTCCTTATACCCGTCGTTTATTCTATTCAGAGATAACGAAAGAAAAATATTTTCAGCTGTTGGTAGTAATGTCCTTCCGCTATCCTCAGGTATCGCAGCCTTAGCCCGTTTTGAACATAACGAAGAAAAGATAGGTACTAATTACGGAATAATAATAGATGTAAGTGGAGGCTGGAATAACATAGCGGTGTCGGCAAAAGGAAATATAGTTACAAACAATGTAAATACAGAATACGGAGTTAAGACTATAACGTTAAGCGCTAATACTGTATCACACGAAAAGTTTGACCAATCAACCTGGCTAATTAAATGCACAGTTGAGAAAGGGCATATTTGCTTACCGAGCCTCGACGACGTTAGAAGCGCTTTAGGCATAGGCGAAAATACACCGTTTAGCGTACGACTACGAATAATAGGGGATGCTTCCTGCACTAAAACTTTTAGAGTACAGGGCAGAAACACCGAGCTATTTAAAATGGTAAATAACGAAAAATACTTTTTTTTAGATATAGCCGACTATCCCTATAGACTTGATAATAACGCCGCAAAACAGCTAACAGACGGTTTGGAAATGGCCGCCGGTGATGTAGCGGAATTTCAATTGATTTACGACGGAGCAACTTATAACGCCTACTTTGTAAGTCATAGAAGCTAAAGTAAAAAACAGAGAAAATATGAAAATATCAGAGCTTAGCCCGCTGGCCCAACTTCAAAAGGCCGCACAGATCCCCGTAGCGATAGCTGGGGAGAACAGAAGTATAACGCTGGGGCAGATCCTTAGCGCGTTACAAAATACTATAGTACCCTTTAGTGGAGAGATAGACCCAAGCAGCTTACAGGTAACATACGCAACCGGCGACACAGCCGGATCGGCTTTTCTACCTATTGTTTGGGACCCCGTGCCAGCAAAATTCTACGCCGCCAAATATATAGGAACACCGCTAACAGGAATACAAAAAGTAACGCTGTATAGCAACTTCGCGACGTATGACAACTTCTACGACGGAGAAGGCAACGTGCGGCAGAATGTTTTATACGTTACGCCCGTGGGACGGCTGTACGTTTTCGACGGTAGCGCCCTGTTATCGGCTGGGCTAACAGACGAACAAGAAGAGCTGCTTAAGAAGCTGACGCCGCAAGCCGTAGCAAGCGAAAGCGACCTGGAGGCGATGAAGGCAGCCGGCGAGATAGTGCCAGGGCAGATATACTACATAGCCGAAACAGAATAGCGTATGATAACAGTAGGATCTAACAAGGTAGGGCGCTTTTTCATAGGCGCCACTACTACCACCGTGGTATCTATCGGAAGCCTATATAAGGGTACCGAAGCCGAGAAAGTGGCAAAGATATGGGAGGCAGTAAGTAGCTGCTTCGGTAGTGGGCTATGGCGAGGCGCTAAGCCCTGGAGAGGTAAAGACAAATGGAAATATTAACTAATATGTATAACAGACTATGGCAGACAAGATCACAACGCCTATACCAGATATAGGCACAAGCTGGGAGAACTACGGAGGCGATCAGGTAGAAGCCTTCCTTAAGGATCAGCTTATGGGGCTGACGAACGCCAAAATAGGCGACTGGCACCTGGTAAACGGCGCCGACGGTATGGCTACCCTTTACGGCTTTGCTTCCGTCGATACGAAAGAGAAGTGGCAGCAGCTTACAGAGGCAGGCGACACAGAAGGCGCGGCTAAACTTGTGCTTAGTAGCGTAAGTTTTTACAGCCAGCCGGTACAGGACGACTATACGCTGGCCGCCCGTATTACTAAGAACCTGGATAACCCTATGGTAATGGGCGCGGAAAACGTGCTACAGTTTACCTATAACTGCTACTACGGCGGCGATCCTAACGACACGGATACGCAGCCAGGCTGGGCAAAATTCTACGTTAATGGCACACAGCTAACGGACTTTAATATGGTTTTGCAGCCGGGCGGATCCTACAGCGTAGACCTGGGCAAATACCTTACCCAAGAAAACAATAGCGTTAAAATGGAGGTGGGCAACCAGCACGGCAAAAGCCGTACCTGGAACTTTACCGTACGTTCGCTGGAAATTGTGCTTTATCTGGATAATAGCTACGTGGAAAGCCTGGTACGTAACGCCGACTGGCGCCTACGCGTGGGCTGTAGAGGCGTGGCCGCCCTGGTGCACCTTCTGATCGACGGGCAGGAAGTGGCAACAAGCAGCATTACAAACAGTACCTACGACTTCCCGATAGACACGACCGGGCGCCTGGATGCAGGCGCACACGAAATTACGCTTTACGCCGAGAACGCGACCTACGGACTACGAAGCGAGGATATAAGCACCCGCTTTATTAAGGCTGGACTATCTACGCCTACTATATGTGTGGGCAAAGATGCGGATAAGCGCGTAACAATGTACGGCACCGCGTCTATACCCTACTTCTTCTATTACCCAGGAGCACCCGCCGGAAGCACGGCTACCGTTAATTTCGAGATCCAGAATAAGAGCGGCCAAGTACTTACAACTGGCGCGCCTCAGACTGTAGCCATAAAGAACGACGGAACCAGCGGCCCCCAGGAATGGAAATTTATTTTAGGCGATAACCAATACCTTACCCTGGGTGAAATCGTAGTAGCTGTAAAGCTGCTTAATAGCACGGCTAAGCACACTATCCAAGTAGCCGACGCGGGCGTAAAGCTGGAGCCGGCCACGGAGTGCAAAATATATTTTAGCGCTGCTGGCCGAACCAACGCGGACAGCGACGCGGAAGACTGGCACAGTACTTACGACGGGAAGCGCACCTGTACCGTAGAGCGTAGCGAAAACTTCCGCCTTACCGGCGAGAATGGATTTAATAACGACGCCTTCCTGATCAAGGCTAATAAGTATATCCGCCTGGCGGGTAACTTCCCCTTCGCTAACGACTTCGGCGTTAATGCAGCCAGCGCGGCCGCACGAACCGGCAAGACCTTAGAATTTGAGTTTAAGACGCTGAACTGTACTAACAGCGATACAAAGGTTATGGAGTGCCTTAACGGCGGCGTAGGCTTTGTTATATACGCCAACCGCGTAGAGCTGCACAGCGCCGCCGGAGTACTGGAAACCCGCTATAACGACGAAGAAAAGATACGCGTAGGCTTCTGTATCGACGGAACTACTACGCACTGTGTTAATAAACTTATAGACGGCACGGTAGAAAGCGACTGTAATATAGCATATATCTACATTAACGGCGTTATCGTACGAATGATAAATTACGATACCGCGGCCTGGCGCCAGCCTACGCCTCAGAATATCGTAATAGGATCCGCCGAATGTGACGTAGAGCTTTACACGGTCCGCATATTTGACAAATCGCTGAACTACCAGCAGATGATCAATAACTTTGCGTATGATACGCCGGACCTGCTGGAGAAAATCGCGATAGCCAAGCGTAATAACGTGCTGGATAGCACTAACGCCGTAGACTTCGCTAAGGTAGCGGCTGCCCTTCCTATGACGCCGTACAAGATATGGGAAATACCCCGTATGCCTACAGGTAAGAAGGACTGGGTAAAGAGTAACACCGAATTTGTAAACCCGCTGTGGAACCTGGAAGAGTACGGCCACACAGTAGCGCCGTTTACTTGCAAGCAGCACGATATGGCCCTGGACGGCACCAGCTCACTATCTTATCCGGATCCTTATAAGAACTGGGCGAACAAGTATAACGGAGAATGGACTATACACCTGGGCGATACTGACCTGGTAATAACGAAGTATAGTATTACTAAGGGACTGGAAGCTGGGGAAAAGCAATTCGTAGATAAGGTAAACTTCGCATCTTCGGAAGGTATTAGCAATATCTTAGCGATGAACGCCTACCAAAAGATCCTGCTTAACGCGGCGGCGCAATATCCAAACCTTCTGACGCCTCAGCAAGCGAAGCAGCAGGCCGAGGGCAAGGAAATTATCTACCGCCACAGCCTTAGCGGCTTCCCTATTATAGGCTGGCTTCGCGAATACGTGGACGGCACGCCGTCGGTACGCTTTTTGTCGCTGTTTAACTTTATCAGCAATAAGTACAGCCCGTCTATTTTCGGAATGGATAACAGCGGCGAGGCGGAAGTATGGGAGGTAGAGGACAACGTTAATTTCTTTATGGACCACCTGGACGAAGGAGCCTACGAAGACGGGAAGTGGAAGTGTTTAGCCACTACGCTTTATTACGCCCGCGTGCCCAAGACTTCGCCGACCACCGGCACGGACTTCGGTAAAGCTGGAAATGCTAACCAGGTAGCCCAGGCTAACCAGGAAAACTACTGGCTTCGCCGCTTCCATAACTGGATCGTGGACTGTAACCCCCACGTGGCCGAACGCTACAGAATGAAGTACGGCAGCTACGCCAGCCTTCCCGCGCCTGTAACCTACGGCGATACCACCTACCGCCGAGATACCCCAGACTACCGCCTGGCGAAATTCAACGCCGAGCACGCCGAGTATATGAGCAAGGAAAGCGTACTTTTCTACCTCAACTTTTGCGATAACGACCTGTGTACGGATAGCTTCGACAAGAATATGAGTATAGCGTTAATCAGGCAGAAGGAAAACGGTCCGAAGATAGCGTATATATTCCTTCGCGATACCGATACGTCCAAGATGTTTAACAACCGCGGCCCGCTGGCCTTCCGCTTTTACCACGAATGGGGCGACAGCTTCGACGCGGCAACGGGAGAAACGGGAAGCGTACGCGGCGAAACCTACGACCCCGAAACGGACCAGTATAGCGTAGACTGCACGGCAGGAACGCCGGTATATAACGGCCGACTATCCGGACTTTTCGACTGTGCGAACCAGGCGTGGCCGGCTGATCGACGCGCTATGTATCAAGCAATGCGAAGCGCCGGCCTTAACGCTACCGACCTTATGGCGATGTATAACAGCTTTTGGAACCAGTGGAGCGAAGCGCTATACAATAACGACGGAATGGGCTATGCCACTACCGGACGCTTCGATATGGCCTACGGCGATAAGCGCGAAATCTATAAGTACTTCTATAAGTACAGGCAGCGCTATATGGATAGCAAGTTTAACGCCAATACGTCGCAAGCCCTGGAGCTTCGCCTGTGGGGACCCGGCGCGGGTGTAGCCCTTCGCCACTACTGCCCGATCTATGCGGCGCTTAACTGGGGCGCGGGCGATATAAAAACCCAGCGTAGCTTAGTACCTGGCCAGCCTACGTACTTCGAAACAAGCGGCAAGAACAACACCGAAACTACATTTACGGTGTACGATGCGGACCTGCTTACTAAGATAAACACCTACGTAGAGCTACCAGACGGAAGCAAGAAGGAAGACGGCCTACAGGCAATATCTACCAGTTTGGATATTACCGGCCTGGAGTTTTGCAAACGTCTTAAGGAACTTGTACTGGACTACAGCGAGAAGGCCGCGAACACCAACCTATCCAACCGCGTAACCAATATAGGCACGTCTAAGGCACTGGAGAAGTTAGTAATAAGGAACTGCCCGAACGTAAACGGTACCTTCAACCTGCAAAGCGAGCAGATACGGGAAGTAGACCTACGCGACACAGCAGCCGCCGGACTATCCATACCAGAAACGGGCAGCCTGGTATCCGTGCGGCTGGGCGAAAAGATCCGTACGCTTAAGTTAGTAGGTATGCCGAACCTTACTACACTGACGCTGCAAGGCCATAGCCTGCTTACCAAACTGGAAGTAAGCGACTGTCCGAACGCTAACAGCCGCGAACTGCTGGAAGGCATACTTAGCGACAGCAGCAGCGTACTTAACGAAGTAAAGCTGCGCGGCGTTAAGTGGGAAGGCTTTAACGTGCTGTATCTGGAACGCCTTACAGATATGAAGCTGGCGAACCCCGACAACGAGCTAACCGGCGAAATAACGGTAGTAGGTAACATTACCTTCGCGCTGAAAGTTAAACTTATCCGCGCCTGGGGCGATGTGGACGGCGGCGGACAGCTTAAGATCAACTACGTAAAGCGTGCCCTTACTACGACGTCTATCCTGGGCGATATATATATGGGCGAAGCCGGGAAGGACTACCAGCTGAGGATCCAGCCGGACCCAGTAAGCGCCAACCGCGTAACCGCTATTAAGTGGAGCCTGGATAACAGCACCTACGCGTCGATCGACGCAAGCAGCGGCGTAGTACACGTTAATAAAATAGGCCTGGAAGAGAATAACCCGCACGCTAAGGCTATATGCGAGATAACCACCGACGACGGCCAGGTAATAGTAGCCGAACGTACTATAGGCTTCTACGTGCGTAGCTGTAAAGTGGGCGATTTGGTATTTTCCGACGGAACCTATAGCGATATTAACGACACGGCGAAGACCGTAGTAGGTGTATGCTTCTATATTAACCCACTCGACAAGACCCAGCGCTTATGCGTGGCGCTTAAGGACCTGGCTACCTCAGTATGGGGACTTTACCCGGATAGCAATAACGGCGACAACGGATTTAAAGAAATCGTGCTACAGGATCACCCGAACTATAGCGCCTTCGATATACCGACGATCGCGAATATAACCAGCCGCGGACTAACCACCAACTATGTAACGGAAGAAACCTACCGCGACGAAACCGACGCGGGCGACCCCGACGGCTTCCGAGTAGTAACAGGCGCCGCCGGCGATATAGGCTTTACCAAAGTGGACGAACCTATAGCGGGATACAAGAAGAACGAAGTTATACCTATCGGCCTGCTTAAAACGCTTAAGATAATCGCGCACCGTAATTTAATCCTTATGGATCCTTCGTGCGATGAATTGCCAGTACCCGCCGACGAAGGCGCCGGACTGTATCAGGCGACCGTTAATGCGATCAGCAACGCGAATAACATAGCGCCGAAGTACAGACAGTTTTACTACCCTGCTGCTTCGCTTTGTAATGCGTACCAGCCTGGCGTTAAGAAAGACGAAGTACTGGCGGACTGCTTCAAGCAGGGCAAATGGTTTTTACCGGCGGAAGGCGACCTTATGCGTATGTATTGGTATCACAGACTGGGCTACGGCTACGATGATAACGGACTGCCAAGACCTTTGCGTAATGCGCAAGTATTAGGCGTCTTTAGCCAGTTTAGCAATACCTGGTACTGGAGTTGTACGGAGTATAACCCGAACAGCGCCTGGAACGTGAACTTTTCCTATGGCAGCACGTACTACGGCAACAAGTTCGACGAGATCGCCGTAAGGGCGGTGGCCGCATTTTGATTTAAACCCCGGCCTTTATGGCCGGGGCCGCCCTTCTGGGCGGTACAATATCGTAACTACATAAATTTAGCAATGAAGACAAAGAAAGCAAAAACACCACCAATTTACCGAGCTTCGGAAAGGCTGCTATCGTGGGCTGTGCCCGTGGTAGACAGCTTACCGAAATCTTTAGCCAGCCAGACTTTAGGCGGGCTTCTTATCCGCGACCTGCGCGACTGCCTTAACGCCGTCCTTTTGGGACAGGACACAGCAGACGTACCCGCGAAAATACAATGTATTAGGCTGCTTCTTACTAATCTGACGGCCGTACGTACCACTATGCGGGTATTTACTGAAAACCGCTATATTTCGGTAAAACAGGAAATGGAATTTTTAGATTTGGTAAACCCCGTGCAGATCCAGGCTGTAGCCTGGTTACGCAAGTGGGAACCAGCGGTGGCCGAATAAGCTAAATATCCACGGTTACGGCTATGGATATAAACGGCTTCTTATTATCTAATGGGCGCGGCGCTGGACCTTCTGCGGAAGGCTTAGCTATGGGATTTTTAGCCCGCGCGATAACTGCTACGGAGTATAACCCGAACAACGCCTGGAACGTGAACTTTTCCAATGGCAACACGAACAACAACAACAAGTACAACGGGAACGCCGTAAGGGCGGTGGCCGCATTAGGTGTAGAAGTAAAAATAGGTTGGCTGGTTGCTTTCCACGACTGCTGCGCTAATAAGAAAAGTAGTTATGAGTGCTGCGACTATCGTATGCACTACGAATTAGATTTATGGATTTTAATATATGAAGTATATACGAGAACCTACAGACCAGGTAAAAGCACCTGCTTTGTAGTTACCCGCCCTAAACTTAGAGAAGTTTTCGCCGCGGCCTTCCGTGATCGCATAGTGCACCACTGGATATGCCTACGCCTTAACCCACTTTTCGAAGCGAGATTTAACGCCCAGGGCAACGTTAGCCATAACTGTAGGAAGGGCTACGGAACCAGTAGCGCCGTTACCGCCTTCGCCGAAGATGTCCGGATAGTAACCCAGGACTACACGCGCCAGGCCTGGATAGGCAAGTTTGACGTAAAGGCCTTCTTTATGAGCATAGACCCCGTATTGCTTTGGGATCTGCTACGGCCCTTCATAGAAGAGAACTACGAAGGAAGCGATAAAGGTACGCTGCTTTTCCTTACGGAAGTAGTAATACTTAACCGCCCGCAAGATAACTGCCTAAAGAAATCGGCCGAAGAACTATACGAAGCCTTACCGCCTGGAAAGTCTTTGTTTAATTCGAAAACGGGCGTACCTATCGGCAACCTTCCCAGCCAGCTATTTGCTAACTTCTTTATGTCCTTCCTGGATGCAGCTATGGCGGCGCTTACGCGCTACCTGGGCGCCGAGAACTTCCGCTACGAAAGATACGTAGACGACTTCGAAGTGGCCTGTACGGATAAAGAAGTAATACTGGCTATCCGTCCGCTTATCATAGAAGCGCTGCGCCGTGAATTGTCGCTGGACCTACACCCGGATAAATTCTACCTACAGGAAGCCAGGAAGGGCACCAGCTTTGTAGGATCCGTAGTAAAGCAGGGCCGCGTCTATTTGATTAACCGTACGATCCACGGACTGCACGACGCTTTGGGTACCTTAAACGGCATTTGCACCGATATAGTAGAGAAGGGCGCTAACTACGAGAGGCTGCGCGATCTGGAACACTCGATAGCCTCAGTTAATAGTTATCTGGGCTTTACCGTCCACTGCGACGCGTATAACGTCCGCCTGGAGGCCTTCGCGAGAATGGGGCCGGCCTTTAAACACGTTTGCTTTATCAAGGGCGACGCTATGGCCTGCGTGAAGATCCGAAGGAAGTACAAAGTAAAAGTTTATCTATACGAACAAGAAAAAGAAGAATATGGTATGGTATTACGGTAATGATCGCCCGGCCAGCGTAGAAAAGAAGCTGCGCTTAGGGCAGAGGCAGTACACGGTTAATTTTAACCTGGAAGTCTTAAAGAATGAGGCCTACAAATACCGCTGGCAAAGCGTAACGCTGGAGCCTGGCGTATGGGCCTACGGTCCACTGGTTAGCGCTATCGTATCGCTGCGCTACCCGGAAGACGCGATGCAGGCGATAGTTAATAACTACCTGCTGGAACCGAGAACCGAGGAAGCCAAAAGCGAAATGCAAGCTATGCAAAAGTGGCGAGCTTACGCGAAAGAAGTAGCTAACCAATGTCTAAAAGATAGCAGCCAATGAACTGGGATACTCTGATAACGATTTTAGGTACTATACTGGGCAGCCAGACAGTAATCGAAATCATACGCTGGCTAAAGAACCGAAAAACGGATAGCCGTATAGAAGAAGCCCACGCCGACAGCGAAGAGTTTAACGGACTACGCGAAACGCTGCAATTTTTGCAGGATCAGCTAAAAGCCAAAGAAGAGCGCTTCGCGTGCCAGACAGACTTAGTAAGAAACCTTAATACGGAAGTAATACAGCTTACCCGCGAAAAAGCGACCGTAGAACTGGAGTACGCCCGCTATAAGGCCGATACAGAACTGGAGCTGGAGAAGGTACGATGCGAGGATAAACCCTGCCCCTGGCGCCGTCCGCCCAACGCCTATACAGAACCAAAACCACAGGGAGTAACTAAGGAGGAATACCAAAATGAGAAAAATAAATAGCATTATTATTCACTGTAGCGCCACTAAGGAAGGACGCGACTATACCGTTATGGATATAGACCGCTGGCACCGCGCCAGGAACTTTGCCTGCATAGGCTACCACTACGTTATCTACCGCGACGGATCCATACACGAAGGCCGCCCGATCGGCCAGGTAGGCGCCCACTGCTTAGGCCACAATACCGAAAGTATAGGTATCTGCTATATCGGCGGACTGGATGAAAACGGGAAGCCGAAAGATACCCGTACACCTCAGCAACGCGCGGCCCTTATCAAGCTGGTAAAGGACCTACAGGCGAGATACAACATAAAGAAGCAGCGCATATACGGCCACTGCGAATTTGCAGACAAGGCCTGCCCCTGCTTCGACGTAAAAAAGGAGTTTAGAGTATGAAGCACTTACTTTGTATCCTGGCGACGTTACTGCTTACGAGCTGCGTCGCCACTAAGCGGACTACAACGGAAACCCACGAACGCGAGTATAACAGTACACAGCACCTGGATAGCCTTTTCACGTCTACCCTATCACGCGACAGTATCTACATACACGATAGCATATACGTACGCGAAAAAGGCGACACGCTGTATAAGTACGTAGAGAAGATACGCTACAAGTACATAACACGCCAGGACACTATAACCCGCTACACGCTAAAAGTAGATACCGTATATAGGGACAGCGGGCGCGTAGAAGTGCACGAGCGCCCCGAATATGTAGAGAAGCCCGTTAAATGGTATAATAAGGGCTTTATGTGGCTGGGCCGTATGTGCTGTATCGCCGCGATCCTTTGGGCTTTATTCTTGTATCTTAAAAGGAAATTTTAATATGAACAAAGAGCACATAGACGAAAGCAGCGCTAAGCACTTCCTGGTATGTTTTACGCTGGCCTTATATTCTACGGAACTGGCCGTAGGCTGTGGCGTAGGTAAGGAAGTGGGCGACTACAAGAACTACGGTCACTTTTGCGGCGGGGACTTGTTTTTTGATACTTTGGGCGCGGCCGCCGGAACGGCCGTACGCCTTATTCTTATACGGCTGATTTATGGCCGCTGGCAGTATAACTGGTATTAACTTTTTGTGTCATTTCGTTTGGCCGCGTCGGACTGGGAAGCCTGGCGCGGCTTTTCGTTCAGGTAGTCTATTACCTGCCTATTAGCTTTGTCTACCTTATCCAGGCTATACTTAATATAGATACCCGTAACGGCGCTACCGTGCTTATGGCCCAGGGCTTCGCTTATAGTGTCCTTCGGTATATCAAGATCTACGGCGTAGTTAGCCCAACTGTAGCGCGCCCAGTACCAGGTAAGGCCGTTTTCCAACTTATTAAGCAGATCGTTACAATTATACCGGAAACAGCTAACCTTTTCGGCAAAGCTCAGAAGATGCGTTTTACCTGGGTATTTGTCGATGATAGCCTGCGCCTCAGGCTGCACCAAAATACTATAATTCTTTCCCGTCTTCGCACGCTTGTAATGAAGGCGCCCGTTTACGATGCAGTCTTTAGGAAGCGCCAGCAAATCCGCCATATTTATTCCTATCAAGTAGAAAGAAAGCATAAAGGCGTCCAGATATACGGCCGTCTTACCCTTTATCTTTGTGTCGCGGATCCTTCGTAACGTTTCTACCGGAAGGTTACGCATAGGCGTATCCGTTTCGGCCCGGCTGTTTACTTTGGTGTACGCCTGGTTTACCGTTACACCGTCTTCCGCCGCGTAGCGTATAACCGTTTTAATGCACTTAAGATATTTAGCCACTGTATTACGCTTTAGGCCTTCGTTTTCCATATACTTAACAAAGCCTTCGAACCACGCGTAGGACATATCGGCAAAGTGTATTTTGGAAGGATCACAATAAAGGCGTAGCTTTGCTATAGTGTTATCGTAAGATTTGGCTGTTTGGTCCGTCTTTAGCGCCTTTACCTTTTCGATGTATTCCAGGAGCGAAGGCACGCCGAGCGTAGGCGATGTTAGCGACAAGTTAGTAAGCATTTCGCGAAGCTGGGCGCTGGTTAGTTTATCCCACTGGCCCGCTTCCCTTAATTCCAGGATCCGGTTACTTATGGAGGTAAGCAGCGTGCGCAATATGTTATTAATACTGCGCGACTGCTTACCTGTACATATCTGTAGCCCGGTGTCCCAGTCTTCCTTAGCTAAGTAAATACCGGTGGCCAGGTATAAGTTAGTACCGTAGCCTACCTTTATCTGTACTGGGTAGGTGCCGTCCTGTAGCGCCCTACGAGTATCTAAGCGTAGCGTCGATTTTGCCATAGTGATTTGCTGAAAATTTGCTGAAAAATGTACCTATAACTACCTAAATGTTCCTTTTTATACCGTATTACAGCCACAATACGCCCCGCTTCGAAGTACCCCAGACGCCGCCATATTAAGGCTAAACCGCTGATAATCAGCACCCAAAGAGAAACGACGCCCGTAAAAGCGCCGTGTCCCTTTGGGTATACTTGGTTTTGCCATTAATAATTTAGAGTTATTGAATTAAAAAAGCTAAAGAAGTTAAAGCCACTTGCTGCAACTTTAACTTCTTTAGTTCAGTTATTTTTTTTACTTTCTTACGATAGTCTGTGCGCGGTCCGGACCGATAGAGATGATGCGGATAGGAGTCTCAAGATACTCTTCGAGGAACTTCACATAGTCGTTGAACTCCTGCGGGAACTGATCTTCAGATGTGAACTTTGTCATATCCGTGTTCCATCCCTTGAACTCCTTGTACACCGGTTTAGCGTCGTAGAGCTCATAAGGCAGGTCGGTGGTCTGTGTACCGTCGGGCAACTCGTATGCTACGCAAGCCTTGACAACGGGGAAGCTGTCGAGCACGTCGCTCTTCATCATGATAAGCTCTGTTACGCCGTTGATCATAACAGAATACTTAAGCTGAACGAGGTCGCACCATCCACAACGACGCTCACGACCGGTAACAGCGCCATACTCGTGACCGAGGTCGCGAATCTTTGCGCCTGTCTCGTCGAAAAGTTCTGTCGGGAACGGACCTGAACCAACACGTGTGCAGTAAGCCTTCATGATGCCGTATACGTTGCCGATGCGGTTCGGGCCGACACCCAAGCCGATGCAAGCACCTGCGCAGATAGTGTTAGAAGAAGTAACGAAAGGATAAGAACCGAAGTCGACGTCGAGCATTGTACCCTGAGCACCCTCGCAAAGGATGTCCTTGCCCGAGCGCAGAATCTTGTTGATCTCGTGCTCGCTGTCCACAATCTGGAACTGCTTGAGATACTCGATGCCTTCCATCCAAACCTTCTCCACCTCAGTGATGTCGAAGTCGGTATAGCCGAGTGCTGCAATCTGCTTCAGGTGAGCAGCCTTGTGAGCCTCATACTTCTCCTGGAAGTTGTCGAGGATATCGCCAACACGCAAGCCGTTGCGCGAAACCTTATCTGTGTATGTCGGACCAATGCCCTTACCGGTTGTTCCCACCTTATTCTTGCCCTTCGAAGCCTCGATAGCTGCATCGAGCACACGGTGTGTAGGCATGATGAGGTGGGCCTTCTTAGAAATGTGCAGACGACTCTTCAGGTCGTGACCGCTCTTCTCCAAGTCCTTCGCCTCATTCATGAAAAGGTCGGGAGCGAGAACCACGCCATTGCCGATAATGTTCACCTTGCCACCCTGGAAAATACCAGACGGGATGCTGCGGAGGACATACTTCTGACCTTCAAACTCGAGGGTATGACCAGCGTTCGGACCACCCTGGAAACGTGCGATAATATCATACTTAGGGGTCAGTACGTCTACTACCTTACCCTTGCCTTCATCGCCCCACTGCAATCCGAGCAGGACATCAACTTTACCTTTATTCATTTTTATCAATATTTGATTTCTTCGTTCCTTTTAAGTTGTTCTTCTTGCGTTTGCTTCGTGTCTGGCACGTCTGACATACTCCGTAAAAATACACAGAGTAGTATTCTTTGCGGAAACGTTTCAGGCGCACGCTTTCGAGCGCTTTTGCCACTTCCGGCACGTCCAGCTCCACCACTTTGCCACATACAGTGCATGTCTGGTAGCAATGGTTGGACGTGTCGCAACATGCTTCGTACTTTGTCTCTGCCTGAAACCTATGTCTTACCACAAGACACAACTTAACAAACAGATTGAGCGAGTTGTAAAGCGTGGCTCTGCTCACATGGAAGTTCTGCACCGCCATACGCTCCGCAAGCTCTTCCATAGTGAAAAGTCCTTCAATATCGTATATCGTATCGAGGAGCGCGAACCTCTCCGTAGTCTTCCTACAGTTGTTCTCTTCTATGTATTTGGTCAGCGCAGCGCGTGCTGCCGCCTTTTTATCGTTTTCCATCAATATGCAAAGTTACATTATTTTGGGAAAGTGACCAAAAAGAAACACTAAAAAGCGCCAAATCCTGCCTCTTTCAACAATTGTGTAGCCTCTTTAGCCTGTTCTGTATCAGTAGACGAAACATAATCGAGACATTTGACGAGCGGATAAAGCAGTTGGCGGTCGGCACTTTTAAGGTCGATTGCGGCTTTCTTGAACAACGCAGCATACAGTTGCGGCGTACATTCGTTATTGCGCTTCAACAGACGGCATACGAGGTTGTAAGCACAGATGCGCACCAGCTTATCTTCGTTCGCGAGCAGCATCAGCGAGAACTGTTCTGCCTCCGTCATGTGCTGGAAAAGGTTGAATACAGCCGTCTCTGCCATCTCTACTGTCGACAACGTAGCAGCCCACTCCATCGCCTCGGTTGCCGTAAAGTCGGCAGCGGGCATGATGAGCGTAGCCAGTATCTTACATTCGCGTATATTCTCCTGCCACAGAGCCGCAGCAAGGGCTTTGTCCTTGCCGTACTGCTCTGCCATGTGTCGCAAATCCATCTGCGACACTCCCCAATTTATCTTATAGTCGAGTCCTTTCTGTCGCATCGAAGACGACGTTACGCCGTTCATATACAGACGAAAAGAACGCTTTATCTGTTTTACCTGTTCGGATGTTTCCATGTCACACATTATATTATATATAACTAAAGATAGCCATACTCTTTCGAGTAGCGCAGCATCTGCTCGTCGTAGGCTTCTGTATAGTCGAGGCGCACATCGGTAGCGTTGCCTTCGCTGTCGCTCACGAGCTCCATCTTCGGGTTCAGGAAGCCCTTGTACGGCGCTATGCCGAGCGACTTGTAGCGTGCCAGAAGTTCTTCATGCAACTTCGGTTCTACGTGTATTGCGTAGCGCTCTACGAGTTGCTTTGCAGCTTCGAAGTCGCCTTCGCTCTTTATGCGCTGAATCTCTGCAAGCAGTTTGGCAAATGCCTCACGCAACTGCTCGTAGTCGCTCACTTCTACGTATGTTTTCTCCTCATGCTTCACGAGTCTTACTGCCGACGGATAGTGCTCCAGCGTCCAACGGGCTATGAGAGCCCTGTTACGCATGTGCGCTTCCTCAATCTCGTTTCCCGGCTGAATGCGAGTGAGCTGAGTAAGCAGACCGTTCATCATGTATGTGTAGTACTGCGACTTGTATGCTTCAGCGTCGGGCACAAGACCCAGTTCTACGAGTTTTGCATCGGCTATGTAGTACAGGCCGAACAAATCGGCGCGTGCTTCTTCTATCGTGCTGCCGTACGAACCGAGTGCGTCTGCCGACACTCCTGCGAGCAGTTGTCCCGATCCGTGTCCGAGACATTCGTGCAGGTCGGTATGCAGGTCGTCACATACGTCACCATATTTCTCAATCATGGCGCGTGTCGCTTCGTCGGCTACGAACTCCAGCAGGAAACCGTTGCCTTTAGCCGCCTGATTATATGCGTGTGTCAGATTGCCTATCGTTATACTCTTCGAACCGTAGCGCGCTCTTATCCAGTCGGCATTGGGCAAATTGATGCCTATCGCCGTAGACGGATATTCGTCGCCGCCGAGCATCGCCGAGCATACCACGTTAGCCGTCACGCCGACAACCTGCGGCTTTCGGAAGCGAGGGTCTACGGGCGAGTGGTCTTCAAACCATTGCGCATTCTTGCTGATGGTCTGCGTGCGTTGCGTTGCCACCATGTCCTTGTACGTCACAATGCCTTCCCACGATGCCTTCATGCCGAGTGGGTCGCCATACACTTCTATGAAGCCGTTGATAAAGTCGATGCGTCCTTCGTGCTCTTTCAGCCATTCTATTGAATAGGCGTCGAACTTGCTGAGGTCGCCTGTTCTATAGTAGTCCACGAGCATACCAATTATCTTCGCCTGAAGCTCGTTCTCTGCTACTTCCGCCGCTTTCTCGAGCCAGTAAGCGATGTGCTTTATCGCATCGCCATAGAGTCCGCCTTCGTGCCACACATCTTCCTTCAGCATGCCGTCGGCTGTCTTGCGGAGCGTTGAGTTGAGTCCGTAGGATATTGGCATTGGGTCGTTCTCGTCGCGCATGGCCTCGTAGAAGTCCTCCGCTTCCTGCTGTGTCACATCCTCGTAATAATTACATGCAGATGTCTGCACGAGATCGTCACCGGCTTTCTGGTTTACACGCTTTGGCTGAATAGTAGGGTCGAATATCACCTTGCAAAGCTCATCGATATTCTCGTCTTCGCAACCGCAACAGTCCACAACCTGTCTGAAGTATTCCTCAGTAAAAGCTGGTACAAACTTCTCGCAGCCGTAATGGTGGTGTATGCCGTTCGAGAACCACACTCGCTTAAGGTATGTCTCCAACGCCTTGTACTCTGTCGTCGTGCGGTCGCCTTCGTAGCGTTCGTATATAGCTTCGAGCACTTTGCGTATGCGCAGATTGTAGCGTCCGAACTGGTCGGTTGTTATGTCGCGTCCGCAGAGAGTTGCCTTGGCGAGGTAGTATATGTATAGCTTCTGACGCAGGGTCAGCGCCTCAAAACCGTCGAGACGGTAGCGTAGCATCTGTATGTCGGCAAACCGCTCGTCGGTATATCTGAATTGTTCTGTCATTGTTTACATTTAGAGGTTTTCACATTCTGCCAGCCAAAGCGCGCTTGATGCGTCGGTGGGCATACGCCAGTCGCCGCGCGGACTCAAGCTCACGCTGCCCACCTTCGGACCATCGGGCAAACACGAGCGCTTGAACTGCTGGTTGAAGAATCTTCTAACGAAGGTCTTCAGCCAATGCTTTATCACTTCGTCCGAATAGAGGTCTTTGCTGAACGCATGGCGTGCAAGCATGTATATCTTTGCCGGACTGAAGCCGAAGCGCATGAAGTTGTAAATGAAGAAGTCGTGCAGCTCGTACGGACCTACAAGGTCTTCTGTCTTCTGCTTTATGTTGCCATGCTCGTCGGCAGGTATCAGCTCGGGCGAGATAGGTGTGTCGATGATGTCGAGCAGGGTTGTTCTCGACTGCTCGTCTACGCTGTTCTCTGCCACATGGCTCACGAGATAGCGTATGAGGGTCTTCGGTATGCTCGCGTTCACGCCGTACATCGACATGTGATCTCCGTTGTATGTAGCCCATCCGAGCGCCAGTTCGCTCAAGTCGCCCGTACCGATAACCATGCCGCCCAACTCGTTGCTGAGATCCATGAGTATCTGCGTGCGCTCTCTTGCCTGTCCGTTCTCGTACGTCACGTCGTGTACGTTTATGTCGTGACCAATATCCTCAAAGTGCTGCGTAACGCTCTTGCGAATGCTTATCTCACGTATAGTAATGCCCAAGCCCTTCATAAGGGTCATGGCGTTGTTGTATGTGCGGTCTGTGGTACCGAAGCCCGGCATCGTGACGCCCACAATGCCCTTGCGATCGTAGCCCAACTTGTCGAAGGTCTTAACGCAGACGAGCAGGGCGAGTGTAGAGTCAAGACCACCACTGATGCCAATCACGACACACTTGCAATGGGTGTGCACCAAGCGTTTTGCCAAACCGCACACCTGAATACTGAATATCTCGTCACACGAAGCATACATGTCGTCGCTCTCTGGTATGAATGGATGCGAATCGACATGGCGAAGCAGCTCGAATCTTCTTTCGTCTGTTTCGTCTGCATCGAACACTCTGGCTTTATGTCCACGCTGGGCATGTACGAACGAGGTGTTTCTTCTGCGCTCTGTGCGAAGCTTGTCCACGTCTATCTGGCTCACCACGAGCTGTTCTTCCAACGAGAAGCGCTCCGACTCTGCCACCAGAGCGCCGTTCTCATAGACGAACGCATTGCCGCCATAAACCACGTCTTGCGTGCTCTCGCCGAAGCCGCACGAACTATATACGTAGCCGCATATCAGTCGGGCACTCTGCTGTGCAAGCAGACTCTTAAGATAGACGTTCTTGCCGATGAGGTCGTCTGATGCCGATAGGTTAAGTATAATATCAGCTCCCGACAGCACGAGGTCGGTCGACGGGGGCAATGGCGACCATACATCCTCGCATAGTTCTATGCCGAACTTCACGCCGCGTGCCGTCTTGAACAACGTTTCTTCGCCACTCACGCTCACCCAACTGCCGGCGTAGCCAATCACAACCGATTCTGTAAGGTCGTCCGATGAGGCGAACCATCGCTTCTCGTAGAACTCGCCGTAGTTGGGCAGAAAGCGCTTTGGTACAATGCCCAGCACCTTGCCGTGCTGGCATACCACGGCGCAGTTGTACACTCCGCCGCCAATGCATACCGGAGCGCCAACAACGCTTATCACATCGCATCGCTCTGTAGCCACAAGCATGTCGGCAATCTTCTTCTCCACACGATCAAGCAAAGCCTGTTGTGCAAAGAGGTCCTGACACGAGTAGCCCGTAACCGACAGTTCGGGGAACACCAATATCTCCACGCCGCGCTTGTCTGCGTCTACAACAAAGCGTTCTATCTGCTCTACGTTGTAGTCTACATCGGCAACCCTCACCTGAGGTATCGCCGAAGCAACAGTTATATATCCGAAATTCATAAAAGCCTTTTTTATCTTTTACTTTTAAAAGTTTTGTGGCTGCGTGGTATGGGCATCTTGCCCATACCTCCTACTTTTTACTTTTTTACTCTTTTACTTTTATCGTATCGTTACCTGCGTCGCTCCATATCCATACTCCTGGAACGAAGCGTCCTGGTATCTATAGTTCTTATATCTATATCTCAGTTCGTTAACAAGAGCATGGCGTAGCACGCCTTCGCCCTTACCATGTATGAACACGATACGTTTGCCTTTGTTGTGTTTGTTCTCCTCGAGCGTACGGCGGAAGTAGTCGAGCTGATAGTTGAGGATATCTGCAGAGCCCATACCTGCAGTTGTCTCCAGCAGTTCGTCAGCATGAAGGTCTACAACAAGGATGTCATCGCCATTGGCGCGGCTGTTACGATGAGTAGCAGAAGTGTTCAGACTACTTTTCTTCAACTTCTCCATAGCGCTTTTCGGCAGTTCGCCAGCTTTGTCAGCAGCCTTCTTCTCCTCCTTCTCCTCGTCCACGTATATCAGCTGTTCTGCATCAACGGGCTTCAGCTGCGCTACGCCGTCGTTCTTCACTACGGGGTACAGCAACGCAGGCGTCTCAAAGAAGTCGTTCTTCTGGAACGTATGCAGTTTGTAGAACTTCACCTTGTCGATGCGGAACTGCACGTCGCAAACCGGCTTTGCCACAAAATCCTTGTCGCGCTTGAAAGAGAGCAACTGGAAACGCACGCGGTCAATCTCGTTCAACTCATCGAGTGCGAAACTCTCCACATACATCTTCGTGTTCGGCTCTAGTTCTCCCTCGCCACGCAACGTGTATGTGCCGCCCTCTACGCTCATGTACAGATAGTGAACGTAGTAGTTGCTGTCGTTAACGAGATAGCAAGCGAAACTTGTCTTAGAGAAGTTTTTCACATCCTCCGGCACGAACGCATAGTACACGTTCAGCACGTTACCGCCCTTGCGCTCCTCCACTTTCGCCTTGTACGTAATTTCTCTGTCCGCAGCGTCATACTCGTCTTCATCCTCCAGCACGTCTTCGTCCATCTGGTTTATCTTCGCCTTCACCGACATGTTGAACGTATCGGGACCAGCTGCCGTCGGCTCCTCCGCCCCACTCTTCTTCTGTATTGACTTCGATATCGAGTAGTCGTCGCTACTGCTCATCACTACGAGGTCCGTCACTGGCGTCGGAATCTGAAAACCATCTTCATCCTCCACCAGCGCTATATCTTTACCTTGAAAACCGGCAATGCGTCCGCCGCCGATATCACTCAAGAATTGTACTTTATCTCCTATCTTCATTTTACTTTTCTTCTTTACTCTTTTACTTTTAACTAAGGTATCAGCAGCGAGCTATCACCATAGCTCAAGAATCTGAAATCGTGCGCCAGCGCATAGTCGTACACCTTATGCCAGTCGCCGTGCAGAAACGCGCTCACCAACAACAGCAACGTGCTCTGCGGCTGATGAAAGTTAGTCACGAGCATCTTCACAATCTTATACTCATAGCCCGGCGCAATGATAATCTGTGTGCTCGAGTGCAGAACGCTCAGCCCGTGTTTGTCCAGATAAGCCACGATATTCTCCAAAGCCTTCATCGGTGTCACACCCTTCGCAGCCTCGTTCTCGTAAGGTTCCCACTGGTTCACGTGCAGTTCCTCCTCTGAGAGATCCATGTTCTGTTCCAGCTTCACGCCCATGTAGTAAAGACTCTCCAACGTGCGCACACTCGTCGTGCCTACAGCTATAGCCTCTGCTCCATGCTTTATCAGCTTCTCAAGTGTCTCTCTATGCACACACACATACTCAGTATGCATCTCGTGGTCTTGAATCTCCTCCGACTTCACCGGCTTGAACGTACCCGCACCCACGTGCAGCGTCAGCTCTTCGCGGTCGATACCCTTGCGGTCAATAGCCGCCAGCACCTCCGGCGTAAAGTGCAGACCAGCTGTCGGAGCAGCCACCGATCCCTTTACCTTCGAGTAGACGGTCTGATATGTCGTCTTGTCGCTCTCCTGCGTCTCGCGGTTCAAGTACGGCGGAATAGGCAACTCGCCCACAGCGTCGAGCAGTTCGGCTAATGACACCTCCGCATTGTTCCACACGAAGCGCACTCTGTAGCTCTTGCCCACATCCTCAAGGCGCTCAGCCTTCAGAGTAACAGCCTCGCCGTTCACATCGAACGTGCGCTCAAGCGTCTCGCCCTTCCACTTCTTCAGATTGCCAATCATGCAGAGCCATTCGCATTCGCCCTTGGTCTGAAACATCTGCTCGTAGTCTGCCGGAGCATAAGGCTCGAGCAAGAATACCTCTATCAACGCTCCCGTAGCCTTGCGGAAATGCATACGCGCCTGAATGACACGCGTATTGTTGAACACCATCAAAGCGCCCTTGGGCAGATGATCCGCAATGTTGCAGAACACGTCCTCCGACACCTCGCCATGCTTATACAGCAACAGCTTGCTTCTGTCACGCTGCGCCAACGGAAACTTAGCGATACGCTCGTCCGGCAACGCATAGTTATAATCCTTGATATGTATGTGTTTTGTCTCCATAATCGTTTTGTTGTATTTGCCACACGGGGCTTCATCTTAATCTACAAAGGTAATTATAAATTCTGACATACTAATCTTTGCAATCAACTATTTTAACTAAAAATATGAACGAATTCCGGTAGGTCTGGAATAAGGCTCCTGCAGTGATGGAATAAAATTGCCTCTATGACGGAATATTATTCTATCATAGAGGCAATTCACTATCAATGCAGTACACCACGCAGCACGGTGTAGATGAGAGTAGCCACAAGCACAAGCATCACGATGTCTATGTCGTCCGTGCTGAAGCCCGTTGAAGTATACTGTGTAGAAACGAAACACTTCGACTGCGACATCTTCGCCCTAAACTTATAGTAGAGAAAATAGACAGCACAGCCTACCGTGCCACCCCACAATAGTCCTACGAGCACATCAAACGGATAGTGTACGCCCAGATACATACGGGTGTAACAGCATACAAGCGACCACAAGAGCAAGCCCGTACTCAGTATGCCACTTCTCACAAGCAGACTGAAGAACACGGCTATCGAGAACGTATTTGACGCATGCGCCGAGAAGAAGCCGTACAGACCATTGGCGCAGTAGCCGTCCACAGTCTGTACAACGCCTCGCAGCAAAGGGTCGTTGCACGGGCGAAAACGCGCCACACCCGGCTTTACGATGCCGTCTGCCAAACCGTCGGCAAACAGAACGCACAAAGCGGCACAAGCCACTATCAGCGCTATCTGTCCCATCGTCTCGCTATTCTTTATCACAAGATACAGCAAGGCTATGTACAACGGAATCCAAGTCATACCCGACGTCAGGGCCATCATCAGTCCGTCCATAAACTGCGAGTCGCTGCCATTCAGCGCCAACAACAGTTCCTGATCATATCCTAAAAGCGTGTCGATATTCATTTTTATAATTTGAAAGTAAACCACAAACTTGAATCGTCTCTTCCTTATCCCACGACGGGGAGGAACGTGGGAGAACTTATATCACCTCTACCGAGTTCTTGGGCAGCCAGCCCTCCTTGCCGTCGTCAAGACGCACGCCATACCAAGCGTTCATCGAACGGTCGGTGATGGTCAGACGTGTACCCTCGTGTATCACGAAGGCGTCCGAACTGCTCTCCGACGGTGTTGCCTTCACGTTGAGCGTCGGCGAAAGCACTATGGCTACGCTATGCTCCGAAAGCGCAGCCTTGCGCTGGTAGGCGAACAGAACGCTCACAAGGAACAGCACGAAAAGTGCAGAGCCTGCGAAGAAGCCCACCTTACGCAGAACGATGTTGCTACCGAAGAGATATACAAGCATGAGCACCAGCGACACCACGAAAGCCACAACAGCCATCGTAGCCCATGTGTCGATGCTCAACACATTCTGCAGCGAGTGATACCACGTCACGAAGAACATCTCGTCTACCGGCACCACCTTGTCGATGGTCTTGCCACGCAGGAACTGCAGATTGTAGCGTACGTCGCTGTCGTCAGGGTTAAGTCGCAGCGCACGCTCGTAGGCTATTATCGACTGCGTGATGTTGCCCAAACGATACTCGCAGTTGCCGAGATTGTAGTACAGTTCCGCGCTCTCGCCTGCCTTCAGCAGTTCGGTATAGCAAGCCGCAGCCTGCTGATAGTCGCCCTTGGCATAAGCAGTGGCTGCTATGGCAGCGCCACGCTTACCATGCTGGGATGTCGTGATGGCTATTGTGCCGTTGCGGCTTGCCTGCTGCTCATTAGAGGCATTGTCAGCGGCATTTGCACTTATCGCTCCAAAGCCGAAGCTCATCGCCATAAACAGCAATATTAATCTCACCACATTGCCACTTTTCTTTGCTGTCTTGCCACGCAAGACTCCATCAATCTCCGTAATAGCTACCATAGCACTATCGTATGTCTTTGTCATATTTCCCTCTGCACTGCCCGGAGCATAGCGTTCGTACTCACACTCGTCGAGAGCCGAGAGGAACTTGCCTATAATATCTTCGCCTATGCCACGTGTAGCAAGCTGCTCGCTGATGTTCTCACGTGAGAGTTTCTCTACCGGCATGTTCAGTTTGTCGCCAACATAGCCCCAAAGCGCACGCAGCACCTCGTCATAGAACTCGTTTTGCTTGCCTGCCGTGAGCAACTTGTAAGCGGTCTTAAGGCGCTTCGTAGCCACCTTGTTGGCACGCTTGCCGCGCTTGCCTATGATGTCGGCGTTATCCACAGCCTTCTTGTGGAAGATAACCACAAGTGCTACAAACACAACGAACGGCACAATCAGCCACAACCAGAAACCCACAGATCCAAAGAAGAGGTGCGCGGTATCAATCGTGTCGTACATGCCCTGCTTTATAGGCCTTATATCGGTCGGCTGCGCCTCAGAATAGTCTGTTACTGACGTACCCTTGCCATCGCCCGGCTCCACCTTGACTGTGAGCGGCGACGTCTTCACCGTCTTGTACTGATTGCTTGCCGTGTCATAGTAAGTGAGCGACACAGCAGGTATGGTATAGTTGCCCTGGTTGCGCGGCACCACAAGAAAGTCGTACACCATGTTGCCTTCCAAGCCATTCGTTGTGAGCTTTGTCTTGTCGGTCACCTTCGGGTCGTACTTATCGAAGTCCTTCGGGAAGGTAACAACTGGCTGCTTGATGAGTTTAAGGTTGCCGTTGCCACCCACCACAACACGCAACGTTACAGGCGTTCCTGCCTTCACGCTGTTGCTCAGAAGCTGCGAAGATATTGAGAAGCGGCCTACTCCGCCCGAGAAGTCGGCAGGCTTCTGCGGCAGTGGGTCTACCTGTATATCTATAGCCGGTGCTACGATGTTTCGCTTCACCTCTATATATCCCGAGCCACCGTTGAAGAACGCTTCGAACGGGTCTACATTACGGTTTTGCATAACGACAACACCCTTGAACGTGAGGCTCGGTATCGTCATCTTGCCAGTCATTTGCGGGTACATAACATACTGGCTCCACGTTACGCAACGATAGTTTCTACCGTTCAACTTCTCTATGTGGAAGCTCTTCTGCTGCGGCAGAGGTATCTCCTGCGTGTGGAAGCCCTTCAAGTCGGGCATCTTGCCATCGAGCGACGTAAGGTCTACAAGGGTGTACACCTTGTACGTAAGCAATATCGGCTCCTGCTCATGCACGTGCTTCTTGTTGGCTGTCACCTTCACGAAGAGATCTTTAGAAGATATTCTGCCTACCGAACTATGCGACGGCGAAACGGCGTCATCGTGCATATTTGGCGCCGACGAACCGTTGTTGCGTGTGGCGCCCGACACCTGTATGCGGAATGGCCGCGAGGCGATTGTCTTGCCGCCTGCCTTGGCGTGTGCTGCACCTATGGTGTATGAGCCAGCTTTCTCCGCATAGAGCGTGTAGGTATAGGTTATCGACGACGAGCGGCTGGTATGTCCGTTCACAATCTGATAGCTCGACTGCTGAGATGTGTACGGACCAGCTATCACTTCCAGACCGGAAGGAATGGAAGCCGAACGAAACTCGTCTACCGACACATTAGCTATAGTGTATGACACACGGAAGTTCTCGCCAGTAGCAACGTGTGTAGGGGCAGAAACAGAAATGTTTTGCGCACATACCGTGAGTACATACGCAAAACATGTCAGTAATAGTGTGGTTATCTTCTTATTCATTCTGAATGATGTATTTTATGTGGTCTACCAGTTTTTCTGCAACTTGCGCGATCTGTTCTGACGCATGGCGTCCTTTATGCGTTGCTGTGTCTGCTGCTCCTGCTGCATGGCGGCGTTAAGCATCTGCTCGGCGTTCTCCTTGCTCATCTTTTCCTGCTGCTTCTGCTGCTGTTGCTTTTGGTTCTTGTCTTGTTCTTTCTTTTCCTTGCTCTTGTTCTCGCCCTTGTTCTGCTGCTTCTTCTTTTGCTGTTGCTTGTCCTTGTTCTGCTTGTTCTTTTTCTGCTGGCGCATGCAGAGCGCAAGGTTGTAGCGGGTCTCGTTGTCAGACGGGTTGTTGCGCAAACTCTCCTTGTATGCCTCCGCAGCCTCGCCGTACATCTTCAACGACTGGCATATCCATCCGATGTTGTGGTATGCCATAGCCTTACGCTTCGGGTCGGTCTCTATCTTGCCAGCATGCTCAAACTGCTGTATGGCTGCCGAGTCTTTCTTCTGCATGAGCAAGGCGCAACCGAGATTGTAGAGCGCTTGCGGATTTGACGGGTTCTTGTCTACTGCCTTGCGGTATTCTGCCTCAGCCTTCACATAGTTGTCCTGCTTGAACCAGCGGTTGCCGTAGCGTATGTGCTGGCGGTCGGTCTGCGCAAAGCCTACCAATGCCTGAATCATCAAGATTGAAAGAACTAAAAACTTCTTCATGTTGAATATCGTTTATTTCTTGAATAGTCTGAAATGTTCGAACAACGGATTCTTCTTCTCCATGATGCACGCCTCCACTATCAGCAGAACGAGCAACACGATGCAGAACGACTGGAACTGCTCGGCATACTCGCTGTAGATAACGCTCTCGGTCTCGCCTTTCTGGAGCTTCGAAAGCTCGTCGTTCAACTTCTCCTGAGCGTCGTTGGTGTTGTCTACATGGATATATGTGCCGCTACCGGCACGGGCTATGTCGCGACACATGTCTTCGTTGAGAGCCGACATAACGATGTTGCCTGCATTGTCGCGGATATACTCACCGCCGCCAATGGGTATCGGAGAGCCCTTTGTGCTGCCTATGCCGAGGATGAACACGTTGATGCCTTTCTTGCGTGCTTCCTTAGCTGCATCCAACGCTCCACCTTCATGGTCCTCGCCATCGGTTATCACGATGATCGCCTTGCCTACACCCTGCTGCTGCGTGAAACTGCTCGATGCTACGGAGATGGCGCGTGCTATATCTGTGCCTTGTGTGGAGATGAGCGCCGGACTGATGCCCTGCAGGAACATCTTTGCCGACACATAGTCGCTCGTGATAGGCAGCTGTACGAAGGCGTCGCCAGCAAACACTACAAGACCAATCTTGTCGTTAGAGAAGTTGTCAACGAGGTTCTCTACAAGCATCTTGCTCTTGTCCAAGCGCGATGGCGCTACGTCCTGAGCCAGCATCGAGTTACTGATGTCGAGGCAGATGATGGTTTCTATGCCGTTGCGCTTCTCGTTGCTTATCTTTGAGCCCATCTGCGGACGAGCTATTACAACCACAAGCACGGCCACGGCTGCCATCGTAAGCCAAAACTTCACGCGGCGACGCATGGTCGAGGCATCGGGCATAAGCTGACGCACAAGGTCTTTGTCGCCAATGCGCGTTATCTTCTTTTGCCTGCGCCATAGGCTATAGTATCTGACTGCTACCAGCACTACCACAAGCCATAGCAGCCATAAATATTGGGGGCTCTCAAATCTGAACATTGTTTTAAACTTTGAATTTTGAGTTTTTATTTTGGCAATAGCCTAAGGTTATGCCACTAAAGACAACACTATACGGTTGTTGCAACCCGTATCTGTAGCGGATTCCGTACGCCGCCAACCTTAAGGTATTCGGCGAAGAACCGTAAAGCGTAGCAGAATCTCTGCTACGAGCAGCAGCAAAGCCACAATGGCAAAGGGCTGATAAGCCTCGTAGTGCTTAGAGAAACGCTTAACGTCCATCTTTGTCTTCTCGAGCTTGTCGATGTCCTTGTATATCTGCGACAGCTCTCGGTTGTTTGTTGCACGATAAGAGTTGGCATTCGTTATCTGCGCAATCTCGCTCAGAGTCTTCGTGTCTATCTCCACCGGCATATTCACATACTGAACGCCTCCGGCTACTGGCACGGGATAAGGTGCCACTTTGTTGGTTCCTACCGCAATAGTATATACACGCACGCCAAGACTGTGCGCTATCTCTGCACTCGTCATCGGCGAGATGTCGCCCATGTTGTTGCTACCGTCTGTAAGAAGGATTACGACCTTGCTCTTTGCCTTCGATTCCTTCAGTCGCGAAACGGCGTTTGCAAGTCCCATACCGATGGCTGTACCGTCTGAGATAATGCCGCGTGCAGCTATGTCTGTACGAACTGATCCGAGCAGATTCAGAAGCGATGCATGGTCGGTAGTCATAGGACATTGTGTGAACGACTCGCCGGCAAAGATTGTAAGACCGATGTTGTCGTTCGGACGACCAGCCACGAACTCTGCTGCTACGTTCTTGGCTGCCTCAAGACGATTTGGTTTCAGGTCTTCAGCAAGCATAGACGTCGAGACGTCCATAGCAAGCATGATGTCGATGCCTTCTACCGACTTGTTGTCCCAAGAGTTGCGAGTCTGAGGACGTGCCATGACGCACACAATCATCACAAAGGCAAAGCAACGCAGAACCATAGGGGCGTGCACTATGCGCTGTCGCCAGCTCTTAGGCGCCTTGTAGTAGGCAGCCACGGTGCTGACACGCATGGTAGGTTCGCTATGCTTGCGATTGCGCCAATACCATATTATATAAGGTATCAGCAACGTGAGCAGTATGAAGTATTCTTTATTTACAAATTCCATTGTTGTATATTACTTTCGTTCTGTACCAGCCTGCCCTTACATAAGGAGCAGCCATACACGATAAACCACATAGCCTGCCAGTGCGACTACAGCCACGGCGATAGCGCCCAAAAGCGTATTAAGCGCAACACGCGTCTTGCGTGTACGCACCTCTTCCTCGCTAAGTGTCGGTTCTATACGCTCTTCTGTAGGAGCATCCTCACGCTTGGTCTGGTCTATGAAGTTAATGGCGTTAAGAAGGTTCATGTCTTTCTCGTTGAGAAGTGTCGAATATTTCGCAAACTTCACAAGGTCGGCAGTCATGAACAACTCGCTTAGCTCTGCAAGCATTTTCTCATCGCCGGCACTACGCAGGTTTTCGAGAATCTCCGAAGAGGTCATCTCCATAGCGTTGAAACCGAAACGCTCGCGTATATACTGGCGTAGGGTGTCTGTAAGCTGCGTATAGTAAGCCTTCTGGTCATAATCGGCTGTATGCGACTCGCCCTTCAAGCGGTTCATCTCGTCCAATGCCTTCTTGTGTGGCGGCACTTTCTTCACGATGCGTATGCGGGCAACAATCGGTTTGTTCTGTTTCAGACGTACTATAACCCATGAGCCTAACGCAATAAGTAACAGCACGATAAGCATCATCCAAATAAGCGGTGTCCACTCTGACCAAAGGAACGGATTGTCCTGTACCGACTTCGGCGGGAAGAACTTGTCCATGTTGAGAGTGTCTACATCGCAAGTGATAACCTTAAGCGCTACGGGGTTCGACTTGTAGCTCTTGCCGTCTACCTTCACCGTAATGCCAGGTATGGCATACAGTCGTTCGTCAAAACTCGTAAGCGTAAGTATCTTCTTCACGCTCCAATAGCCGTCGACAACAGCCGTGTCGCCCTTCGAATCGTCAAGCACCTCAACACCAGGCACAATATATTGCGAACGCTTGTAGTGCGGATACACAATCTTTGCGCCCTGGCGAGCTGTGATAGTCAGTTGAAGATGTGTCTGTTCGCCAATCATTATCGCAACAGAGTCGATCTTAGCCTCAACACCCACCTGCTGTGCGGCAGCCATCGTGAGTGACGACACGAACAATATGAGAGTTATTAATCTTTTCATTGTTTAACTGTTTCTTGATGAGAACAAAGTCATCATCGCTTTCACGAAATCCTCATCGGTAGCCACAGACATCCAGTCGACATTTGCCTGAGAGAATGTCTCACGAAGTATCGCCTCACGCTCCGTCCAATAGCGAGCATGAGCAGCACGCACCTTCTTGCTTGAGGTATCGATATACATCTCGCTACCCGTTTCTGCATCCTGCACCTTCATAAGTCCTACATCCGGCAACTGCTTTGCCCAGCGGTCGTAAACCTGCACAGCCATAAGGTCGTGCTTGCTGTTGGCTATCTGGAACTGCTTCAGGAAGTCCTTATTGTCATAGAAGTCGCTGATGACGAATGCGGTTGTGCGGCGTTTCATCATACGTGTGAAGTAAGCCACCGCTTCGCCAATGTCCGTTTTCGTACTTTGCGGATGGAAGTCGAGCATCTCTCGTATTATATACAAGATATGCTTACGTCCCTTCTTCGGTGGAATATACTTCTCTATACGGTCTGAGAAGAACACAACACCAATCTTGTCGTTGTTCTGCATAGCGCTGAAGGCAATGGTAGCAGCAATCTCAGTAGCCATCACCGACTTCATACACTTGCGTGTGCCGAAATCGAGCGACCCCGAGACATCAATCAACAACATAACGGTGAGTTCGCGCTCCTCCTCAAACACTTTCACGTAAGGCTTGCGGAAACGTGCTGTGACATTCCAGTCTATGTCGCGAACGTCATCGCCAAACTGATACTCGCGAACCTCGGCAAACGCCATACCCCTACCCTTAAAGGCAGAATGGTACTGGCCTGCGAATATGTTCTGGCTCAGACCCTTCGTCTTGATTTCTATCTTGCGAACCTTTTTAAGTATCTCTGACGTTTCCATTGTCTTATGTTTAAGGCACCTCTACCTTATTTATTATCTTAGATACGATCTCCTCACTTGTAATGTTGCTTGCCTCAGCCTCGTATGAGAGACCTATGCGATGGCGCAGCACGTCGTGTGCAACGGCACGCACATCCTCTGGCACTACGTAGCCGCGACGCTTGATGAAAGCGTAAGCACGTGCAGCCTTTGCAAGCGAGATACTTGCACGCGGCGAACCGCCGAAGGTAATCATATCCTTCAGTTCGCCCAAACCGTACTTCTCGGGGTAACGTGAAGCGAAGACTATGTCAGCAATATACTGCTCAATCTTCTCGTCGATATATACCTCTTCAACCACCTCGCGAGCCTTCAAAATCTCCGCTGCAGTTGTTACTGGCAACACCTTCTTCTCCTCACCACGCAGATTCTCACGGATAATGAGTTTCTCCTCCTCAAGTGTAGGATAGCCGATAACCACCTTGAGCATGAAACGGTCTACCTGAGCCTCAGGCAACTGATAGGTACCCTCCTGTTCAATAGGATTCTGTGTAGCCATTACGAGGAACGGATTAGGAAGATTGAATGTCTGCTCGCCAATAGTAACCTGATGCTCCTGCATAGCCTCGAGTAAAGCACTCTGAACCTTAGCCGGCGCACGGTTGATTTCATCCGCAAGTACGAAGTTCGCAAATACCGGACCCTTCTTTACCTGAAAGTTCTCGTCCTTCTGTGAATAGATGAGCGTACCTACAACGTCGGCTGGTAGCAAGTCGGGGGTAAACTGAATGCGACTGTAGTCGGCATCGATAAGCTGTGAGAGAGTTTTTATGGCGAGAGTCTTTGCCAAACCAGGCACACCCTCCAAAAGGATGTGACCATCGCTAAGAAGCGAGATAAGCAACGACTCGATGAGGTGTTTCTGTCCAACAATCACTTGGTTCATACCTGTCACCAAGTTGGTGACAAAACTGCTTTGCTGTTCTATCCGAGCGTTAAGCTGGCGGATATCTATTGATTCTGACATAATAGTTTATGTTTAATATTTACTCGTTAAATCGGGCACAACCTTTATAGCTGCGCCATAAATTAAGCGCAAAATTACTGAAATAATAAAACAGAGGCGAAATATATAGACTAAAATATATTAAATAGTCGAAACATTTCACTAATATTGAACAATCTTAAACCGATTTGTCAATTCTGCATACACGCGCTGAACGGGGAAACCCATAACATTATAATAGCTACCTTCTAGTCCGGTAACGCCGATATAGCCTATCCATTCCTGAATTCCGTAGGCACCGGCCTTGTCGAATGGCTTATAGTGCTCAATGTAATAATCGATCTCGGAATCTGTCAGTTCCTTGAAAGTAACTCCAGTCATGACCGAGAAGCTATGCTGCTCCTGGTTGGTCTTCATACAAACGCCTGTAACGACATGGTGTGTGCGTCCGCTTATCTTACGCAACATGGCGTGAGCCTCAGCTGCGTCATGCGGCTTGCCGAGGATATCGTCGCCAACAATCACCACCGTGTCAGCAGTTATCACGAGTTCGTCGTCTGCCACTTCATACGCAGCAGCCTTCTCACGTGCTATATACTCTGCCACATCCTTTGACGGCAGCGTGTCGGGATACGACTCGTCTACACCTTTTATTACTTTCACTTCAAAATCAACGCCAAGACCGGCGAGTAGCTCTCTGCGGCGTGGCGAATTACTTGACAATATTATCTTCATCTCTGCGTACTATTGCTTGTTGATTATTTCCATCTGTTGACGTACCGACTCTTCGTGAATCAGTTCAAATATATGCTTAACGAAATCCGAATCCATACCACACAAGTCGCCTTGTGCTCCACGCTTATCTATTATCTCTTTGTATCGGTTAGCCTGCAGAACCGTCATATTATGCTCTTTCTTATAGCAGCCTATCTTTCGACAGATGTTCATGCGATTGGAAAGAATCTCTATAAGGTTATTGTCGAGGGCATCTATCTGCTCTCGCAAGCCGTGTATGCCTTCTATATTTATATGTCCGTCGCGTATTGTAAGTTGTGACAACATTATGTAGAGTTCGTTGGGCGTAATCTGTTGTGCAGCATCGCTCCACGCTTCATCCGGAGAGCAATGAGTCTCCACAATCAAACCATCAAAACCAAGATCCATAGCCTGCTGGCTAAGTGGAGCTATCAGATTACGCCTTCCACCGATATGACTTGGGTCGCAGATTATCGGCAACTCTGGTATGCGGCGGCGCAATTCTATAGGTATCTGCCACATTGGGGCATTGCGATAAATCTTGTTATCGTAACTCGAGAAGCCACGATGAATGGCAGCCAAGCGCTTGATGCCTGCCTGATTAAGACGTTCCATCGCTCCTAACCACAATTCAAGATCAGGATTTACGGGGTTCTTCACAAGTACGGGGATATCAACGCCACTAAGCGAATCGGCAATAGCCTGCATAGCGAAAGGGTTGGCAGATGTGCGAGCTCCTATCCAAAGGACATCGACACAATATTCAAGAGCATGCTCCACATGTTCGGGCGTAGCAACCTCTGTAGCCACAAGCATTCCTGTCTCTTCCTTCACACGCTTCAGCCACGGCAAAGCTTTCTCGCCGTGTCCTTCAAAACCGCCAGGCTTGGTGCGAGGTTTCCAAACGCCGGCCCGATACACGTTACAACCAAGCGAAGCGAGTTGTCGGGCTGTTGACATCACTTGTTCTTCTGTCTCTGCCGAACATGGACCGGCTATGACAAATGGACGCTGTCCACTGCCTTTTATATTTAGAGGGATCAAAGACAAATCCATCGTTTTCAGTTTAAAAGTTGTTATTTTACAAACAAATGTATAACAATTATTTCTATCCTACAAATAAATTATGATTAATTGCCACATTTACATCTTTTCATTGTAACTTTGCGTCTAATAACAAGAACATTTTGTCTCGCAATATCCAAATATGAACAATATAGACAGCAATAATGCAGAAGAACTGCTGAAACAAAAAGGTGTGCGTCCTACGGCTAACCGCATTCTCATTCTGAAAACGCTTCAAAACGAACATCGCCCCATGAGTCTTTCGACTATGGAGGCGATATTGCTGCCTATGGACAAGTCGAGCATCTTCCGCGTTCTTACACTTTTCCTCGAACACGACATCGTGCATGCTTTCGAGGACGGCAAAGGTGCGCTCAACTATGAGCTGTGCTCTCATCACGACTCGCACGACCATACGGCAAGTCACGCCCATTTCTATTGCGAAAAGTGCGCACGCACCTTCTGCCTGAAAGACATTCCGGTAGAAAACGTCGCCCTACCCGATGGTTTCAAAGCCAACTCCTTGTCTTTCATCATTAAGGGAGAATGCCCCGAGTGTAGCAGACGCAAATAAAGTTACAATCCGAAATATCACCATCCGAAGGCTCTGCCTTCTGCCATCCATTTTCCTTGAGCCTTGAGCACTTGCTCAATGATATCGCGACCTACTCCACAACCGCCTCGACGCTGACAGATGTACTTGCTGACCGACTTTATTTCCGCGCTTGCGTCTGCCGGGCAGCAAGGACAGCCTACGAGCGACATCACTTCGTAATCTGGTATATCATCGCCTACATATATTACTTCGTCATCAGACAGCGAGTACTTAGCCTTGAACTCGTTATAGGTCTTTATCTTCACACTACAACCCATATATAGTTCCTTCACCCCAAGCGCCTCATAGCGTTTGCGTACCGCCTCGGTATTTCCACCCGTAATGATACAAACGTTCAGACCTACCTTGCAGGCATATTGTATGGCATAACCATCCTTCAGGTTGGCAGTTCGCAGAGGTTCGCCTGTAGGAGACACGGTGACAGTATCGCACGAGAGCACGCCGTCCACATCAAATATTACGGCACGTATCTTTTTTAAATCGTAGTCAATCATTCTTCTTTATCAAAACAATTAAACACAAGCATTTACACTCTATTCTTCAATATGTAATCGGACAGGACACTATACACCTCGCTCAATTCCTTGTCGCCTTCAAGCAAAGCAAGATGCTTGCCTACCACACCAACGTCTCCTCTCGAAGCTGGTCCAGTCTGCGCTTCTTTCGGATGTAATCGATGGAGTTTAGCCACAGTCTCATCGAGAAGCGGAAGCATCACATTAAAATCGAGTCCATGACGTTCGAGTATCTTTGCAGCCATAGTGTTGCACACATTAGCAAAGTTGCAGGAGAAAACCGCAGCTATGTGAAGCCATTTACGGTCAGCCTCCTTAAGTTCGCGAACATTATCGGAGAGAAGTCGTGCCAACTCCATTATTATATCCAGCGTCTGCTGGTCGGAAGCCTCAACAAAACAAGGAATGGTTCTGAAGTTCACTTCTTTCTGCTTTGAGAAAGTCTGCATTGGATAAAGCACGCCATAATGCTCTGCTTTACCCGTGAACAGACTCATCGACATTGTGCCAGCCGTATGTACAAAGACGCCATGCTTGCATCGGCTGCAAAGTTGTTCAATCACATCAAGCATTGCGTCGTCTTTTACAGACACTATATACGCATCAGCATCCTTCATTACACTATTCCAATCGCTTGTAGCACAACTATCTACAGTTTCAGCGAGCGCTTCAGCCGAAGCAAGTGTCCTACTCCATATCTGCGCTGGCGTTTCTCCTATCTTGGCAAGGGTTTTAGCAATGTTTGTTGCCACATTGCCAGCTCCTATCATTACTATTTTCATAAGTTCTTTTCCTGTTATAGCTACAAAAGTAAGCAAATGCGCAGAAAAAGCACAGAAAACGAGTCGATTTTTAAAAAAGATTTGCTATTTTTGCCACATGAAAGAAGAGGTTAGCGTTACTCTGATAACTAAAGCATCCGATTTGCCCGGCATAATATGCGATGATTTCTTTCAAAGTGTGGAGTTGTTCAAGATACTTGAAGCCACACCCAAACAGAAACCATACATGGCATTAGCTACTGACGGGCAGGGACTTATTGTGGCACATCTCTTGGCTGTAGTGTCTTACCACCACTTGCTATTACCACCGTTTACCTATTCGCATTGCCACATATATGGCGAGGGCGTTTATGCGCCAGAAGTAGAGAACAAGGAAGCTATCTTCTCTCTCTTCGTGAAAGCAATAACTGCCGAACTGACACACAAGCTGTGCCTGTTCATAGAGATAAGCGACTTGAGCAGCAAGATGTTCGGATATGGCAAACTGCGCGAGAACGGCTTCTTTCCTATACAATGGCAGAAGATACACAATTCGCTGCACTCGAAAACGCCCTACGAACGTCTGCCACAAAAGCTTCGCGACAAGATTTCGGCTGCAGAACAGCGCGGAGTGAAAGCCGCAACAATAGAGTCTGAAGGCAAAGAACTGCAGCAAGCCGTGAAGCTCATGCGCCACTACTTCAGACTGAAGCCTCGACGCACCGTGCGTAGCGGCAAGCTCTTCGAAAACCTGGCAACAAGCAAGCATTGCAAGATATTCGCAACAAAATACCGAAACCGTATCATCGGCACATGCGTTTGCTTCTTCTTCGGCGGCAACGCCTACATGTGGCAGTTGGCTTCGCGCCGCAAGAGTTTCATGATGCTCTACCCTGCTACATACACGGTATGGTCTGCATTGAAGTATGCACACGAGCATGGCTATGCACACATGTACTTCCTTGATGCCGGACTGCCTTTCAAGCGCAACCCCATGCGCGAGTTCATCCTCAACTTCGGGGGCAAGCAAGTCTCTGAATACCGCTGGTTTCGCATACAGTTTCCTTGGGTAGGCAGGCTCATGGATTGGTTCTATAACGAGTAACGGCATACGATGATAAAAGCATAGCATGCTTAAAAGATATCTCTAACAGACAGACACCAAAACAATAAAAAAATAAACAAAAACTCAATAACAATGAAAGCACTCATAGACAGAATTCAGAAAGACGGCAAATGCTACCCTGGTGGCATTCTCAAAGTAGACAAGTTCATTAACCACCAGATGGATCCTAACCTTATGAAGGACATCGCCGTGGAGTTCATACGCCGCTTTGCAAACACCAAAGTGAACAAGATTATTACTATTGAGGCATCGGGCATTGCGCCGGCTATCATGATGGGATTTCTGATGAACCTACCGGTTGTGTTCGCAAAGAAGAAGAAGCCGAACACGCTCGACAACATGCTCGCTACAAAGGTTACGTCGTTCACAAAGCAGCGCGACTACGACGTGGTTATCTCACGCGACTACCTCACTCCTGACGACCACGTTATTTTCATCGACGACTTCCTTGCATACGGCAACGCAGCCAAGGGCATCATCGACCTCTGCAAGCAGTCGGGAGCCACACTCGAAGGCATGGGCTTCATCATCGAGAAGGCATTCCAGGATGGCGGACAGTATCTGCGCGAACATGGTGTGCGTGTAGAGTCGCTCGCTATCATTGAGTCGCTCGACAACTGCGAGATTAAGATTAAAAACGCATAATGAGGAACGACCTTCAACTCCTCGAACTGCTCCTAAAAGACCAATCGCTCAGTTCGCCCGAGAGCAACTCATACATCTCTTGGGCAACTGACGATTACAGCGTTACTGACGCAGACAAAACGGGCGATAACAGCCCGTTTTCGTTTAATGCGCAGATAACACCGGAGCTGGTCAGCCACCATCAAGACCTTATACAGCCTCGCATAAAAAAACATCCATCCATGCAGACCTCACGCTCGAAAAACCGTGCAGAGGTCTTCACACCAGCGTGGATATGCAATGCGCAAAACAACCTCGTCGATGAGCAATGGTTCGGCAAGAGAGATGTGTTCAATTCTGAACATATCGACGAGAACGGCGAACACGCATGGGTGACATCTCAACAGCCTGTCGTCTTTCCGAAGAACCGCACATGGATGTCATACGTGCGAGCAAGACGCATGGAGATAACCTGCGGAGAAGGACCTTATCTGGTTTCGCGCTACGACACAACAACGGGCAGACTGATTCCTATTGGCGAACGCATTGGCATGCTCGACCGCAAGTTCCGTATCATCAACGAGAACACTCCGTCAGAGCCAACAAAGGCAAATAAGCGCCAATGGATTCGCAAAGCCTACCAAGCACTTCAGTCGGTATACGGCTTCGACAGTCAGGGCGACAACGTCTTTCTGACGCGCGAGTCTGTATTTCTTTCGTTCTGCGAATACTACACAGAGCGTTGGCACCGACAGCCCCACCGCGACGCCGTCTTGAAGGCTGCAGAAATCATTTCATGGAACATATGGCAGATGGACGGACTGAACTTCAACGTTCCCAACTCCGACCGCGACGCCGTCATCATGGAATGGCATAACGCCGAACCGCTCGACGGCAAGAGAATTGCTTACAAAGACATAGTGAAATAGATATACGACTGAACAGTCGCAACTAAAATACTCAACAAGAATGATATCAACAGAAAGCATAGTATTCCGAGCAGAACAAGAAGAAGCTATCGACTTTACGGTGACAGCTCTGAAACGCTCACGCAAAGTGCTCTGGAATGCAAAGATGCGCTTCGGTAAGACGCTCTGCGCTATCGAAGTGGCACATCGTCTTGGATACAGACGCACACTCGTACTCACTCATCGCCCTGCTGTGCGACAGGAGTGGTTCGACTCTATAGAGAAGCTGCAACTTGAAGGATGGACATACGGCAGCCGTACAACGTCTGCCATGTCTGAGGACGAGCGAAAGCGTCGTGGCGCGTCGTTTGCCGAACTTGAGGATGCTGCAAAAGACAAAGACACCCACTACGTCTATTTCGCATCTATGCAGGATTTGCGCTCTTCTAAACGCGTGAACCAGCAGAAGGGCATCGTGAAGAACGACGACGTGTTCTCGGCAAAGTGGGATTTCCTTATCGTCGACGAGGCACACGAGGGCATCACCACACGCCTCGGCAACGATGTTATAGCCGAACTGCAGAAGCGTCGCAGCATGCGCACGCTCTATCTCTCGGGCACACCATATAGTATACGCCAGAACTTCGACACAGCTGACGTATACAACTGGGACTATTGCATGGAGCAGCGCGCAAAGGAGCAGTGGGACAGCTCTGCTGCCGGCGCTCCGAACCCGTACGCTAACATGGCGCGAATGAACATCTTAACTTACAATCTGCGCAACACATTCGCTCCTTATTTCCTTACAGACAACGAGGGCTTCAACTTCGCAGAGTTCTTCCGTGTTGACGAGGTTCAGATGTGCTTCGTGCATGAAGCCGACGTAAGAAAGTTCGTCAGCCTTCTCGCCACAGCTCCTCAGTATCCGTTCGCTAACGAGACGCTGAGCCAGTCGCTCTGCCACACATTATGGTATATGCCGGGTGTGAATGCAGCGCGTTGTCTTGCGCAGATGCTCACAGAGCAGACTTTAGAGAATCCGTTCCGCGGCTATAAGGTTATTAATGTAGCAGGCGACGGAGTATCTTCGCAGACTTCCCCGCTTGAGGAAGTGAAGACGGCTATCAGCAGCAACGAACGCACCATCACTCTTTCTTGCGGACGTCTCACAACGGGTGTTTCCATACCCGAATGGACAGCCGTATTCATGCTCGCAGGTTCAGCCGAAACAGGTTGCGCCCACTACTTCCAGACCATTTTCCGCTGCCAGAGTCCGTATCGTGAGGGCATGAAAGCCGAATGCTACACCTTCGACTTCTCGCCTGTTAGAACACTCACAGCCATCGACCAGTATATCAGCAACAACCTCGCTACGACCGATCACGAAGCACGCGTGCAGAAGCTCACCGAGTTCCTTCACTACTGCCCCACCATCATCGTAGACGGAGGCAAGCGCAATCAGATTGACACGGAAACATTCATCCGCTATATCAACACCTCATACTCTACAAGCCTCATCCGCAACGGTTTCCACGGCGACTGTCTATATACCGACTTGAACAATCTCGGCAAGAACGACATACGCCTTCTCGAAGAAGTGGCAGAGGCAATGGCTAATGCGGTGCTCGAGGAGCGCCGACAGAGAAGCAACGACATTCAGGCAGCAAAGAAGCCGGCGAAGAAGGCTAAGAGCAAGGCTGCTGAAAACGCAGAAAAGCAGAACGAGGCGACAGCCGCTCAGTCGAGAGAGGCTGCAGCTATGGCACGCCTCACCCCACGCCAGCGAGCAATAGCCATATTGAGCCAGATATCTACCCGCTTCCCTATCATGATTTACGGCACGGTGGACAACATCGAGGGTCTTACCATCGACTCGTTCCTGCGTAACATCGACGCCGAATCGTGGCGCCATTTCATGCCGCGCGGCATCACCATGCAGCTCTTCAAGCGCCTTAAGCACCTCTACCGCGAAGACATCTTCGTGGCCACAGCCAAGGCTATCGTTGCACGCCTGCGCCATGCCGACACACTTGCGCCGGACGAGCGTGTGGCTGAGATTGCAAACATCCTCTCCGACTTTTCTTACCCCGACCGCGAGACCATTCTCACTCCGTGGAACGTCGTCAACCGTCATCTCTCCGACACGCTCGGCGGCTACTGCTTCTTCGACGACAAGTTTGAGAAGCCGCTCGCGCAGACACGCTTCGTATACAACGAGGGCGTAACAAACCGCACGCTGATGAACCCGAACGCACAAATCCTCGACATCTGCTCGAAGACGGGCCTCTATTCGCTCTACGTTGCCTACTCTTTATATAAGGTGCGCAGCAGCCAGTCGCAGGGTCTGTTCGACATGCTGTCCGACCAGGAGTCGTGCTCCATGTGGAAAGAGGTTGTTGAGCATAACGTGTTTGCTGTCTGCAAGACTGCCATGGCGGCATGCATCACACGCCGCACACTCGTAGGCTTCGACAGCGACGTGAAGCCCAACATCATCACCATACCCGACCTCAACAGTCAGGTGATTGTGTACAAGACGAAACTTGCCAACACCCTCAGCGACCCACGTAACTATCCAAATACAAGCACAAACCAGAAAATGAAATTCGACGCAATCATAGGCAATCCGCCCTATCAGATGAATATCGGCGAGAAGAAAGACAACTACGGCATACCGCTCTACAACCAGTTTGTGGACATTGCCCGCCAGATACGCCCACAATTCATCACGATGATAACGCCTTCAAGATGGTTCACCGGCGGACGCGGACTCGACCAGTTCCGCCAGTCGATGCTTGGCGACACGCACATTCGTGCCATCTTCGACTATGTAGACTCTAAGGATTGCTTCCCTACAGTCGATATCTCTGGCGGTGTGAGCTACTTCCTGTGGGACGCTAAGCACAAGACCAACTGCCAGTTTACGAACCACTTCGGCGGCAACGCAAACACGCTGCCCCGCAAGCTCGACGAGTTCAATATATTCGTGCGCAATAATGGTGCTCTTTCGCTCATCCACAAGGTGAAGGCTATGTCGAAGACTATGCTCAACGCACAGATAAGTCCGCAAACTCCGTTCGGCTTCGTGTCTACATACCGTGGCACAGCACAGCCCGAGACCGACCCTACATGCGTAATGCTGAAGTCGTCGGGCGATGCGTCGTACGTGCTGCGCGAGGACATCAAGAAAAACCAGCAATGGGTTGACCTACACAAGGTGATCTTCTCGAAGGCTACATGCGAGCATGCCGGCACACCCGACCGCAACGGACAGTATCGTGTGCTCTCGGCTCTCGCCCTCCTGCAGCCGCAATGTGTCTGCACGCAGAGCTATCTTGTAGCCGGCGCCTACGCCACAGCCGAAGAGGCAGAAAACCTGCTCACATATCTGAAAACAAAGTTTGTGCGCTACCTCATCCTGCAGACTATCACTTCACAGGACCTCTCGCCGGAGAAGTTCATGTTTGTGCCGCTGCAGAACTTCACAAGCAAGTCGGATATAAACTGGAGTGCTACTGTTGAGGAGATAGACAAACAGCTTTACGAGAAATATGGTGTTGACGAGGCGGAAAGAAGCCTTATAGAAAACACTATTAAGGAGATGTAAAGTTATCGGACACCGAACGCGATCCGATCGGACTGCGAACGCAACCCATGCAGGCGGCGGACGCAATCCAATCGGGCGGCGTTCGGTGTACGATGACTTTTCTTAAGCTAAGCAATAACAATCGGTGGGCTTAGCTTTTATGCTTCGTCAGAATAAAGATTGTTCACATCAAGAATGTTAAGTTCAAAAGCCTTAACAACAAGACGTGTTGCGTTCACTCCCATACCGCCATTGCCGTTAGGGAACAAGCGCTGAACCAGCTCGTTCTGTCTTTTCTCCAGACTCTTCACGCCGAACGGCATTGTGCGCAACTGCGAAATCTGGTCTTTCGTGTAACCTAAAGCCAGATGGCGCAGGAAACGCTCGTCGTATTCGTCAATCTCATAGCGTATCAGAGCCTCCTGATGATCCATCTGCTGCTGTATTGTGTCGCAGAACTTGTCCACTATCTTCTTGAGTATGGGCTGGTTGAACACATATTTCTTGCCGTTCATCACGCTCAAAACGTCGTCGCGAGTGAGCAGTTCGCCACTCTTAAGGATGATGCCGTCGCAATGGGCGTGCAGAGCGTCCACCCACAACTGCTCGTTGAGTATCTCGCCGGTGAAGATGAGCACCTTCACGTCCTTGTGTTCCGCCTTCAGCTTCTTGCAGATTTCGACACCGATGGTTGTGCTGCCGCCCAGTCCGAGGTCGAGCAGCACGAGGTCGGGCTTGCTTGAAGCGAAAACTTCCCAAAACGAATCCTCAGAGTTAGCCGTAGCTATAATCTCAGCCTCCGGCACCTCGCTATGCAGAAGACCTTCCGTGCCCTTCAGTTCGAGCAGCACGTCCTCCACTATTATAACTTTAAACTTTTCCATATATCTTGCTTTATATAAATTACTATTATTGATGTTCCTTCTTTTGTGCGCTTTGTCTCCACGCCGCAACCGCGTGCACGGTAATACTCGCCCATGTCGCGCATAATCTGGCAGAGCACGAGGTAGTCGTACGTAGACTGGGGATTGCTCTCCGTCGGATATTGCGTGTCGAGATTGAAGACCAGCTTTATGTATCCGTTCGCGGCGTCCATCTCGGTGTGCTTCGGCAACTTGCCTCCATTAGCCCGTTTCAGCAATACGAGCACGTAACGCATCGCTACACTCGGCTCGAACGAAGACATCGCCTGCGCCACCTGAACGGTCTGGCTGAGCAGCGTTGTATACATCGTCTCGTAGTAGGACGCTATCTCGTCGAGCGTTGCCAGCAGTTCCTTTTCAGACATCTGAGCGTTGCCGCAACGAGCCTGCAATATCTGCTTCAGACGCGAGGGATAGAACATCGTCTCGTGCTTCAGCGTAGAAAGTCGGTTGTCCAGAATATTATTGATGACGTAAAGGCGGTCGCGGTTGACGGTGATGCGTTTGGTGTCCTCCTCAAGCACTACCAGTTGCTGCTCCATCGAAGCCGTCTTGTTCACATCCTCTGCAAGCACACCGCAGATACGCTCCACGATGTCTGATATGAGCGTGGTGTTCTTGCCCATCACCGCTATCTGTTTCGGAATCTTTATATCGTTCTTCCACAACGCTCTTATCTGCCTCATCTTCACATGCGACGAGAGCGTGTCCGACTGCAACAGGTCGTTTATCTGCCCGATGCGCTCTATGCACGAGTTGTAGAAGCGCTTGTGGCGATAGTAGAGGAAGTAGTAGGCAGGGAAAACGGCAAGCAACAACAGTACAAGCAGCACGATAGCCACGTTGCGGTTGTTCTCTGCCCGCTGCATCTTCTGCACATAGGTGGCTATGGAACGGTCGGCACTAGTCTCGCGGAATAGTTTCGTGAACACCTGATTGTTGTACGTGTACAAGTCGATATCGTGTACGGCAAGTGCTGCCACCGCTACTTCGTTGCGCAGGGCGAGAAGCATGCTGTAGTCCATGCCCACGCTGTCGCGGAACCACTTCAGTTCGATGGCGTCGTCGGCATCCGTACCTTTAAGCAGCATGCCGCGCTCGCCGTTGCCAATAAGCAGGCTGTCGGCGAACAAGCGGTTGAGCACTCGCACGCAACTGTCAGAGAGTTGAAGCGTGCGCTGATAGTTGCCAGCTACATTATAATAATATATACTGTCTACGAGCGAGTCGGCTTGGCGTGTACGTTCGCTTTCGTTTATCACTTTTCCCGTCGGCGCAGGCTTGGTGCACGAGCTGAGCACGCCAAGGAACAAGGCGCAAAGCATGAGAGCCTTCTTCATGCCCTTTGGCAGTCGGAAGAAGACGCGACTACCCTTGCCCACTTCACTCTCGGCCTCTATAGAGCAGACGCTGAAGAACGAACTCATCTTCTTGTACTTCTCTATGATACCCTTGCAGTTGAGGAGTCCGAAGCCATGTCCGCCCTCCTTCGTCGTATCGTTGGAGTCGGTGATATAACGTGGCTTGAAGAGTGAAGCGAGCTGTGCCTCGTCCATTCCCTTGCCGCTGTCTTTCACAGAAACCTCTACATAATCGTCGGTCTCGTCGGCATAGACGTCAATGCTTCCGCCGTTCGGCGTGAAGCGGCGTGCGTTCTCGGCAATGGTGTTGAGCATGAAAAGCGTCAGCACCTTGTCTGCTTTGACGACGCTGTGGGTTGGAGAAATGTTGAGCCTGATGCCGTGGAGTTTGTATTCGATGTCGCTACTGCGGAGTGTGTCGAACAAGGCTTGCAGCTCGAAGCTCTCTATGCGCAGCACTATCTCGCCTTGCTTCAGCTTCACCCAATCGGTAAGCCGCTCGTTGGTCTGCTCGATAGAAGACGCCAGCTGACCGATGTACTCGTAACGGAGGTTGCGCTGCTCGTCGGTCTCCTTGTCGGACGAAAGCACCTTCACCTCATGTAGCATGCGATTGATGAGCGGAGCTACCGATGATGCCAGCGACACCTTGGCGCGTTGCTCTATATTCTTCTCAAGATAATGCTCGTACTGGTTCTGAAGGATGGCTATCTGCTCGCGCATTTCCTCGTAGCGTTCCTCGGTCTGTTCGTAATAGTCGGAACGCGTTTTCTGCCAATCGTTGAGCGGCTGCAGCAGACTGTCTATCGGGAAGCTGGCAGCCTCCTTCTTGGTCTTATAGATGAAGAACGCCATTGCCACAATGAGCAAGATGATGGCTACAATAACGATAGCGATCATGATGTCCTGCTTGCGCAGCGACGAGTCGAGCTGCTCGGCACGCGCCTCGAGCATACGGTCCTGGCGTGTGTACTCCTGCATGTCGAGATAGATATTGCGGTTGTAGTCGCTCAGTTTCTTGTTGTCGAGTGCGGAATAGACAATAGACATCTGCTCGCGTATGGAGGCAACGAGGTCGGGAGCGGCGTTTATGGTGGTGTCGTTGGCAATGGCATTATTAAGGCAGATAAGCGCCGACTTATTGTCGCCCACCTTGAAGAATGCCTCCGACAATGTGCGCCATGCGCCTGCAATCTGATAGACATCGCCATACTTACGGAACAAATCTAAAGCGCGCTCCGCAAGGTTGCCGGCAAGCAACGTGTCGGGCATATAGTCGACATTGAGGAAGTTAATCTCGGGGCGATAGTTCTTCAAGAGAAACTCACGCTTGCTCTCGTCCTGCAGTTTCTCGCTCAATGCCTGCATCGAGTTAGCCTCCCAATAGGTATAACCGCATTGGCGCGCAAGCATGTAGCAACGTATGAGATAGTTGAACTCCGTGCGCAGTATCTTATCGTGCTGTCTGCCCAGCAATATTCCGCCAGAACCAACATTATAATAGAACGTGAGCAACTGCGGCATATCGCTCATCAACAGCGCATCTTCCTCGATGCTCAGCACTGCCTCCGACGCTCCGCGCGGCTGTCCGATATAATACAAATAGGTGGAGAGCACAATCCAATACTCCGAACGGGCGTAGACAAAACGCTTGCGGTCGGTAGCCGACAGACTGGCGTACTCCTTCTCTATCTGCTTCATGTGCTGCAGGGCGTAATGACGCTCGTGATAGAAGTTCTTGTTCTGCGACTTGCGCTGGCAAAGACGCATCAGCTGCACACGACTAATCATCAGTTCTATTTCGTCGTCGGCATTTTCTACGACCTCGTCGAGTATTCGCTCGGCTTCTGCATATTGCATCTTTGCGATGTAGTAGAAAGCCATGTCGTTCATGGCGTGAGCCCATTCCTTTGACTCAAAAGTTGCCAACGAAAGAGCCTTCTCTGCATATACCTTTGTTGAATCCAAACTCTTATAATGCGCTTCGTATGCTTTCTCGTTCAAAGCTGCTACCTTTCCATTATTGGAGGCAGAACACGAAGCTATAAGCATGACCAAACAAACGAGCCATGCTGCAACAAAGATATATCGGGATTTGAATGTTTTCATAAGCCAAATATTTAAATACAAAAGTATACAAAAAACTCCATTTACTTGCACACTCCGAAATAAAACTTTAACTTTGAAACGCTATATTGTATAGCTACCAAATTACGCCCTTTAGTATTCAACATTATTCACGTAATAAAACGAACGACAATGATAAAACGACTTCTTTCTTTCCTTGACGCTTCGCCGGTGAACTTCCTGGCTGTCAAGAATATCGCAGACACTCTTCTTGCTAATGGTTTCCGCCGTGTAGACCCGTCACAGCCTTTGGGCGAGGTGAAGAGTGGCGACCGCTTCTTTGTTACCAAGAACGACTCTTCTGTATTTGCTTTCCGCATCGGCAACAAGCCTATTGCCGACGCCGGCTTCCACATGATTTGCGCTCATTGCGACTCGCCTACTTTCCGCATCAAGCCCAACGCAGAAATGCTTACCGAGGGCGGCATCGTGAAGCTGAACACCGAGGTGTACGGTGGTCCGATTATGTCTACATGGTTCGACCGTCCACTTACTCTTGCCGGTCGCGTGATTGTCAGAGGCGAGGACGTTATGCAGCCGCAGACTCTGCTGCTGCACATCAAGCGCCCGCTCTTGCAGATAAGCAATCTTGCTATCCACTTCAACCGTCAGGTGAACGACGGCGTTGCTCTCAGCAAGCAGAAAGATGTGCTGCCGCTGCTCGGACAGATTACAAGCCAGCTCGAAGCCGGCAATCTCTTGATGAATGTAATTCTTGAGGAACTGAACAGCAACGCAGCAGGACGCGAGTTATGCGCTAAAGACATTCTCGACTTCGACCTTTACCTTGCAGACGCAACTCCGGCGTGTACATTCGGCGTACACAACGAGTTCATATCTTCAGGACGTCTCGACGACCTCTCTATGTGCTACGCTGGTCTTGAGGCTCTTATCGCTTCAGATACGACCGACACAACGCAGGTGCTTGCACTCTTCGACAACGAGGAGACTGGTTCGCAGACAAAGCAGGGCGCGGGCAGTCCGTTCCTCTCATTCATGCTGAAGCGCATCGCTCTTGCTCAAAGCAATACTGAGGAGGCTTACTATCAAGCTGTAGAGCGTGCGTTCATGATTTCGGCTGACAACGCTCACGCTTGGCATCCTAACTATCCTGAGAAATACGACCCAACTAACCATCCGATGCTCGGCGGCGGACCGGTTATCAAGTTCAACGCTGCACAAAAGTATGCTTCTGACGCTGTTTCGGCTGCAGTATTTGCAGGTCTTTGCGAGAAAGCGGGCGTTCCGTGTCAGCGTTTCGTAAATCATAGTGATGTGGCTGGCGGAAGCACATTAGGCAATATCCTTGCTTCGTCTATTCCGCTTCGTGGCGTGGATATGGGCAACGCTATCCTTGCTATGCATAGTTGTAGAGAGACGGGAAGCGTGGCTGACCATGTATTCTGCGTGAAGGTATTTACAGAATTCTATTCGTAACGCCTTCGACTCATGACATTGAACAAAACAACCATCGACGCTTCTCACGACCCGATGGGCAGCGCTATCAGCGACTACTATAAGAACGGAAGAGCAGCACATCTGCGTGTGCTCTCTTCCATGTTCGAAGAGGACGAAATGCCGGTTGCGCATCTGTTCCGATCTGAACAAGAGATGCCACAGCTTGAAAAGCGTGCATTAGAGCTTGTACGTGGCAAGGTGTTGGATATTGGTGCAGGAGCCGGATGCCATGCGCTTGCGTTGAAGAAAAAGGGATTTGAGGTGAAAGCCATTGATGTGTCGCCGCTAAGCTGCGAAGTAATGAAGGCTCGTGGAATAGAAGATGTGGAATGTATCAACCTCTTCGACCCTCAGCTACAAGGCAAGTTCGACACTATTCTTTTGCTTATGAACGGCACGGGCATTGCAGGCAAACTCTCGCGCTTGCCGATGTTGCTCAACCGCTTGAAGGAACTGATGGCTGAAGGTGCACAGATTCTTATCGATTCAAGCGACTTGAAGTATATTTACGAAAACGAGGACGGATCAGTGGATATTGATCTCGGAGGCAGCTATTATGGTGAGGTTGACTATCAAATGGTCTACAAGAACATAAAAGGCGACTCGTTCGATTGGCTATACGTAGACCCGATACTTCTAAAAGCAAGTTGCGAGCAATGCGGACTGAATTGTGAGGTTATAGAGGAAGGCAATCATTACGACTATCTCGCACGAATTACGTCTACACAATAATAAATCGCCAGATTAATCAATATTAATTGATACTCTAATTAACAGAAATCGATACTCTAATTAATAGAAAACGACGCATTAATCATCAATATCAATTCATATAATAACTAATATTAAATAGAAATAATGAACAAACGCGAATATGCTAAGGCAAACCTCGACTGGCTTGCTGCAAAAGCTGAAGAAGAAGGTGTGATTGTGCTTCCGGAAGGTATATATTATAAGGTGTTGAGCTCAGGAAACAACGACGGAAAGCATCCTACTCCACGCTCCATCGTTACGGCTCATTACACCGGTCGCACAATAAACGGCAAGAAGTTCGACTCAAGTCGTGGCGGTGCTCCTATTGCGTTCCGCCTGAGCGATCTGATAAAGGGTTGGATTGTAGCCATGCAACAGATGTGTGTAGGCGACAAATGGGAAGTGTATATCCCTGCAAATATGGGATACGGCAAGTTCTCGCAGCCAGGAATACCTGGCGGTTCGACACTTATATTCGAAATAGAATTATTAGGAATAGCGTAGCAATTGCTACACTATTCCTTTTTTTATATACTTCATCAAGAACTTTGAGTGTACTTGATAAGACAATTAGTCGAGCAACGTTGAAGCTCTTACACGCGACAACGTTTCTGGTGTCATCTGCAAATAGCTTGCTATGTATACAAGCGGAGCGCGAAGCACCACCTGCGGCATAAGCTTACATAATTTCTTGTAACGATCCTGTGCAGTCTCGAAGCGCACAAGGTCGGCATGTACCTGAGAAGTAATAAGGCTCTCCTCAAGAATTTTGCGATAGAGAATCTGTATGTTGACGTTATGCAGAGCCACTCTCTCAAGGTCCACCTTAGGAATAGCATACACGACAGTAGGTTCGAGGGTTTCTATCTGGAGATGTGTAGGTTCCTCCTTAAAGAGACTTTCTATACACATAACGATAGTATGATCCTGCGCAAGATGTTCTGTCACTTCCTTGCCATGCTTGAAGTAGAACTGGCGCATCAAACCACGGTCGATGTAGTAAAAGTTACGGCACACATCGCCCTCCTTAAGCACCAGTTCACCTTTCGGGTACTTAATCGGAACAAGAATGCTTTCGAGAGCGTCAAGCTCTTCATGCGTCATAGTACTATATCTTCGCGCTAACTCGCGAGCTACGTCGCGGGTATTGGCGTTGAACTTCTCTTTCATAAGATACTTTCCTTTCTATTCTATTTTTTAGTAAACAAGTTGAGTTTATATGTAGTCTAATAGACAAGTCTCTTAGTCGAGTTTAAGCACGGCGAGGAATGCCTTCTGCGGCACTTCCACGTTACCGATTTGCTTCATGCGTTTCTTACCCTTCTTCTGCTTCTCAAGCAACTTACGCTTACGGCTGACGTCACCACCGTAACACTTGGCTGTAACGTCCTTGCGCACACACTTGATGGTCTCGCGAGCCACAATCTTTGCGCCGATAGCTGCCTGAATTGCAATATCAAACTGCTGGCGCGGGATAAGGTCTTTCAACTTCTCGCACATCTTGCGTCCGATTGTAACGGCATTGTCCTGATGTGTCAATGCAGAAAGGGCGTCGACCGGCTCACCATTAAGCAGAATGTCGAGCTTTGCAAGACGCGACGGACGGAAGCCATCGAGATGATAGTCGAACGAAGCGTATCCCTTGCTTATCGACTTCAACTTGTCGTAGAAGTCGATGACGATTTCGCCCAACGGAAGCATGAAGTGCAACTCAACACGATTGCCACTAACGTATTCCTGATTGATAAGTTCACCACGCTTGTCGAGACAGAGCGTCATAATCGGACCGATAAAGTTGGTGGTTGTGATGATTGTTGAGCGGATGTACGGCTCTTCAATATGGTCAATCATTGTCTGTTCCGGCAATCCAGACGGGTTATGAACTTCCTTTACATTGCCATGCTTGTCATAAACCATGTACGACACGTTGGGAACAGTTGTGATTACGTCCATATTGAACTCACGATCAAGGCGTTCCTGCACAATCTCCATGTGCAAGAGTCCGAGAAAGCCACAACGGAAACCGAAGCCAAGCGCTACCGACGACTCGGGAGAGAACGTGAGCGAAGCGTCATTAAGCTGCAACTTCTCAAGCGAAGCACGTAGATTCTCGTAATCATTCGGGTCGATAGGATAAACTCCGGCGAAGACCATCGGTTTCACTTCCTGAAAACCTGCAATCGCCTTGTCGCATGGACGTGTTACGTGAGTGATCGTATCACCCACCTTAACCTCAGTAGCATCCTTGATACCCGAAATAATATATCCTACCTCACCTGTCTCAAGTACATCGCGAGGCACCATATCCATTTTCAGCACACCAACCTCATCGGCAACGTATTCCATACCGGTGTTGAAGAACTTCACTTTATCACCCTTGCGTATCTCGCCATTCTCTATCTTGAAGTAAGCGATGATACCACGGAACGAATTAAACACAGAGTCGAAGATAAGCGCCTGAAGCGGAGCTTTCGTGTCACCATTAGGATGCGGCACTCGCTCTACGATTGCAGCAAGCACTTCGTCGACGCCCTCACCAGTCTTACCCGATGCGCGCAGAATGTCTTCGCGCTTACATCCGATAAGCTCGATTATCTCGTCCTCCACCTCATCCGGCATTGCGCTCGGCATGTCTATCTTGTTGAGCACGGGGATAATCTCCAAGTCGTGCTCAATAGCCATATAGAGGTTAGAGATGGTCTGTGCCTGCACACCCTGTGTAGCATCGACAACGAGCAAAGCACCTTCGCAGGCAGCAATGCTTCGCGACACTTCGTAAGAAAAGTCGACGTGCCCCGGAGTGTCAATAAGATTCAATATATACGTTTCGCCATTATGCTTGTACTCCATCTGGATAGCGTGACTCTTGATGGTTATACCACGCTCACGCTCCAGATCCATGTTATCCAACATCTGGCCTTCAGTTATCTTGATAGTTTGTGTACGCTCCAACAATCGGTCGGCAAGTGTCGACTTGCCATGGTCGATATGAGCAATAATACAGAAATTCCTTATATTATTCATTGATATATATCAGTTTTTACTTGCAAAATTACTTATTTTTTCTGACAATTAGGTATCTTTGCACAAGAAAAACAACTAAGAAAATGAAAACGTTTTTATATTGCACCATAGCAAGTGCCATGCTGCTCTGCAGTTGCCACGAGAGTATTGAAAAACGCGCCCAGCGTGAGGCCCGTGAATACACGGAAAGGAACTGCCCCACTCCGGTTCTCAACTACATGCGTACGGATAGTGTTGTCTTCGAAATGAACACGAGGACATACCATTATTATTGTTCGATAATGGACGAGTTGGACGACGCTAAAGTATTCGAAATGAACCGCAAACTTATTGTCGACAACTTCATGAAGCAAATTGACGAAAGCACAAGTCTGCGCGCCTACAAGAGCGAAGGCTTCAACTTTGCATTGACTCTGCATTCGGGCAAGGACTCGAAAGTGAAGTATTTCAACAAAGTGTACACGCCGGAAGAGTACAACAAGTAAGTTGAGAATTGTTCCAGTTGAGAATCGAGAGTTGAAAGTTGAGAGTTATAATATGTAAAATTCCAACAATTTCAAAAACAATAATTGGTAATCATAACTCCCAATTCTCAACTCTCAACTGGACAAACTCTACGGCAGTTTCGGATACTTGCTGAAGTCGGGCTTGCGCTTCTCAAGGAACGCCTTGCCACCCTCCTGCGCTTCATCAAGCATATAATAGAGCATTGTTGCGTCACCGGCAAGTTCCTGAATACCAGCCTGGCCGTCGAGTTCGGCATTGAGACCAGCCTTTATCATACGCAGAGCGAGAGGCGAACGCTCCATCATTGTCTCAGCCCACTCTACGCAGGTGTCCTCAAGTTCATCGAAAGGCACAACCTTGTTGACCATCCCCATTCGCTCAGCCTCAACAGCCGAATACTGACGGCAGAGGAACCAAATCTCGCGAGCCTTCTTCTGACCTACGATGCGAGCCAGATAGCTTGCGCCGAAGCCAGCGTCGAACGAACCCACCTTAGGTCCGGTCTGTCCGAAGATTGCGTTATCGCTTGCAATGGTTAGGTCGCACATCAAGTGAAGCACATGACCGCCACCGATAGCGTAGCCGTTGACCATAGCGATAACCGGTTTAGGCAGCGAGCGGATCTGCTTCTGCACGTCGAGTACATTAAGACGAGGCACGCCATCCTCACCAACATAACCGCCGCGTCCCTTCACGTGCATGTCGCCACCCGAGCAGAACGCCTTATCGCCTGCGCCGGTAAGGATTACGACGCTGATGCGCTGCGCCTCACGACACCATGCGAATGCCTGCGACATCTCCCATGTAGTGCGCGGTGTGAATGCGTTGCGATAGCGCGGACGATTGATCGTTATCTTCGCTATGCCATTATATTCTTCGAAGAGTATCTCCTTAAAGTCGAAGCCTTCAATGGTTTTCCAATTTCTTGTCTCCATATATTTCTTTTTATTATATTAGGTGCGTCACGTAAGGACGGCACCGAAGTTAATAGCCCATCTGCTCCAAGGCTGCAGCAAGCTGGTCAGGACAACTTGTGTCCTTACTGCCGCAGGTGATGCCCTTGAGCGTCTGCTTTATCTCTGCAGCCGGCTTGCCGACAGCGAGGGCGCAGATTCCCTTAAGGTTGCCGTTGCAGCCGCCGAGGAAAGAAAGGTTGCGGATGATGCCGGCTGCATCAACGTCGATAGTGATAAGTCGGCTGCATGTGCCGCAGGTTACGTACTCCAAATGATTCATGACTAATATTGTTATCTCCTAAAGCGTTCCGCAGGAACAACACTTGCGGAACATCTGTTGTCAACTAAAAAAAGAGTGGCTGTAGCCAACCACTCTTTTCAATATTTTTTATTCTTACTCTTACTCAGCCTCTTCCGGCTTCATGTTTGTGTAAACGTTCTGTACATCGTCGAACTCCTCAAGGCGCTCAACCATCTTGTTGATGGTAGCACGCTGCTCAGCGTCAAGGTCCTTAAGGTCGTTAGGTACGTATGTGAACTCGCCACCGATATCTTCGAAGCCCTGCTCTTCGAGGAACTTCTGGATTTGTGCGTAAGCCTTTACGTCGTCACCGTAGATAGTGATTGTGCCTTCCTCGTCGTCCTCGTCGAACTCGTCCTCAACGTTGAAGTCGATGAGCTCAAGAATAAGCTCTTCCATGTCCACGCCGTCCTTCTTCTTAAAAGTGAACACGCACTTGTGGTCGAAGAGGTAAGAAAGCGAACCTGTTGTACCGAGTGTACCGTTGAACTTGTTGAACACCGAGCGAACGTCGCCTACAGTACGTGTAGTGTTGTCGGTAAGTGTGTCAACGAAGACAGCAATGCCATGAGGGCCATATCCCTCGTATGTTACTTCCTTGTACTCGCTCTGGTCCTTACCCATAGCGTTCTTGATAGCACGCTCGATGTTATCCTTCGGCATGTTCTCGCGCTTACATGTAGCGATGATAGAACGGAGTGACGGGTTGTTCTCAGGTTCCGGACCGCCTGCCTTAACAGCGATAGCGATCTGCTTGCCCAGACGGGTGAATGTCTTAGCCATGTGGCCCCAACGCTTCAGCTTTGTAGCTTTGCGGTATTCAAATGCTCTTCCCATTTTGTTTTATATTGTATTTTTATTGTTTGTTATCTGAGTTCAGCTCCCAACTTTGTCTTCAGATTATTGATGAGCTTAGACATGATAGCCTCAATCTGCTTGTCGTTGAGAGTTCTTGCCTCGTCCTGCAGAATGAAGTTAACGGCGTAGCTCTTCTTGCCTTCCGGCAGGTTCTTGCCTTCGTATACGTCGAAGAGTTCTACGCTCTTGAGGAGCTTCTTCTCTGTCTGACGTGCAATCTGCTCAATCTGCTCGAATTGTACATTCTTGTCGAGGAGCAATGCGAGGTCGCGGCTTACCGACGGGAATTTGCAGATGTCGTGATAGAGCACCTCGTTCTTCTTGATGGCGCGCATCATGTTGTCCCAGTTGATGTCGGCATAGAACACCTCCTGCTCGATGTCCATCTTCTTGAGCAACTTGTGCGAAACGATGCCCATCTCGCAGAGCACCTTACCCGAGCGTGCCTTCAGAGCGAGCGCCTTGCCGAACACGTTGTTATCTGATGACTCTGTAACGACGATGCCCGGGTTGACGCCCAAGCGTGTGAAGATGTTCATCACATAAGCCTTCAATTCATAGAACGACGACTGCTCGTCGGCGTGTGCCCATGAGCCTTCAACGCGCTTGCCAGTGAGCCACATGCCGAGATGCATCTCCTCGGTATAAGCCTTTATCGGGTCCTCGTTGTTCTTCTTCTCCGGCGAGTAGTGGTAGCAGTTGCCGAACTCGAAGAAGCGCAGGTTAGGCATCTTGTGGTTCACGTTGCGACCTACACTCTCCAAACCGCCGAAGAGCAGAGTCTGGCGCATAACACCGAGGTCAGAGCTCAGCGGGTTCATCACCTTTACGGTAGTCTCCTCTGTATAGCGATTCAGTTCGGTATAGTATGCCGTCTTTGTGAGCGAGTTGTTGAGAATCTCGCGGAAGCCGCAGCCTACGAGCTGTTCTCCCACTACGTTCTGCCAATGGTATGCCTTGTCCTCGTCGCCGAGGATTGTGAGCGACGACTTGAGCTGTGTCGGAATCTCTACATTATTATATCCGTAGATGCGCAGAATATCCTCCACAACGTCGCATGGACGCTGTACGTCTACGCGATAAGCCGGCACGTCGAGCAGCAATCCCTCGGCTGTCTCCTCAACGATCTTCATATCAAGGCTCTCCACGATGCTCTTTATCATATCATTGCCAATCTTCTTGCCAATCAGACGGTCTACATACTCGAAGTCGAGCTGCACACGTGCGTCGGCAATCGGAGTAGGATATACGTCCTTTATCTCCATGCTCACCTTTCCGCCTGCCAGCTGCTTGCAAAGGATGGCAGCCTGCTTCAAGGCGTAGATTGTACCGTTCGGGTCGATGCCGCGCTCGAAGCGATAGCTTGCGTCGGTGCTCAGACCATGACGGCGTGCGCTCTTGCGTATCCATGTCGGGTGGAAGTAAGCGCTCTCCAGGACAACGTTTGTAGTTGTGTCGTATGTGCCCGAACCCTTACCGCCGAAGATGCCAGCGATGCACATCGGTTCGTTGGCGTTGCAGATGCTGAGGTCGTGCTCGCCGAGTGTGTGCTCCTCGCCGTCGAGAGTGACGAACTTTGTACCTTCGGGCTGAGTGCGCACAACTATCTTCTTGCCTTCCACCATGTCGGCATCGAAGCAATGCATCGGCTGACCGTATGCCATCATCACATAGTTGGTGATGTCGACGATGTTGTTGATAGGACGCAGACCTACAATCTTCAGTTTGTCCTGCAACCACTCGGGGCTCTCCTTCACCTTGCAGCCTGTGATGCTTACGCAAGCATAGCGGCGGCAAGCCTCGGTGTTCTCTATCTCTACGTCGATAGGCATGTCGTTGTTGTCGACGTTGAACTCAGAGCAGTCGGGACGGTGCAACGATGTCTCGTGACCGTTGCGCTTGAGCCAAGCATAGAGGTCGCGCGCTACGCCCCAGTGAGAGAGTGCGTCAGAGCGGTTGGCTGTGATGTCTATCTCGATAACCCAGTCGCTCTCCAAGTGATAATACTCGGCAGCAGGCTGACCGACGGGAGCATCCTCCGGCAGCACGATGATGCCATCATGAGCGGTGCCCACGCCTATCTCGTCTTCGGCACAAATCATACCAAAAGACTCTACGCCGCGGAGCTTCGACTTCTTGATCGTAAACTCGCTGTCGCCGTCGTAGAGCACGCAGCCCAGGTCGGCAACGATAACCTTCTGACCAGCAGCTACGTTCGGTGCGCCGCAAACAATCTGCTGCGGTTCGCCCTTGCCGAGGTCGACGGTTGTGATATGAAGGTGGTCTGAATTAGGATGCAGTTCGCATGTGAGCACCTTACCCACGTACAGGCCTTTCAATCCGCCACGAATGGTCTGCACTTCTTCAAGAGCGTCCACTTCGAGACCGCATGATGTCAGCGCGTCGGCTGTCTCCTGCGGTGTGAGATCGAAATCGACATACTCCTTAAGCCATTTGTATGAAATCTCCATTATATTGATTTTATTTTGTTTACTACTTGAAACTTTGTGCAAAAGTAATAAAATTTGAGAAAGTGAGCAAAATTATGAATAATAAAAGTAGCAAGAGTTGCGTAGCAATGTTAAATTGCACACTATCAGATACAAAAAAAGAGAAACGCTTACATAAAAACGTTTCTCTTTTCAGTCGGGGCGACAGGATTCGAACCTGCGACCACCTGGTCCCAAACCAGGCGCGCTACCGGACTGCGCTACACCCCGTTGGTGTTGTTTATGTTCAAGTTCCTCAGCTGAGAAACCCGTTGTTGAAATCGGAAAGAAGTCGGGGCGACAGGATTCGAACCTGCGACCACCTGGTCCCAAACCAGGCGCGCTACCGGACTGCGCTACACCCCGTTTTCAAATTGCGAGTGCAAAGGTACAATTATTTTTTGACACAACCAAAATTTAACACGTGTTTTTTCACCAAACACCACAATAATCGAAACAATAATGCACGATAATAGCAAATAATATGGCTCACTTTCCTACTCCACCTTTACTTGCAGACTCCAAACCGCATAACGCAAAAGGCAGGCAATCCACACGGAAAGCCTGCCTTTTGCTGCATATAGAAATAATACATTAGTCCTTAATGATGTCAAGTTCCTTGAACACACGCTTTAGAATCTGAACGCCACGCTCTACTTGCTCCTCTGTATGGGTAGCCATGAGTGCGAAACGCACTAGGGTATCCTGCGGGGCGCAAGCCGGCGGAATAACGGGGTTGATGAACACGCCATACTCGAAAGCCTTTGCAGTAGCAACGAATGTCTTCTCTACATCGTGAACATAGAGCGGAATAATCGGACTCTGTGTCTCACCGATCTCAAAGCCCTCTTCCTTGAAGCGACGTAGCGCGTAGCGTGTAACCTTCCAAAGGTCGTCGATGCGCTGCGGCTCATTCTGGATGATGTGCAGAGCCTCAAGAGCAGCTGCTGTAGCAGCCGGAGTGTTAGATGCGCTGAAGATGTATGTGCGACAAGTGTGGCGCAACCAGTTGATTGTGTCCTTATCGCCAGCGATGAAGCCACCGATAGAAGCCATAGACTTAGAGAATGTACCCATGATAAGGTCAACCTCATCGGTAAGTCCGAAGTGGTCGCAAACACCACGGCCCTGCTTGCCAAACACACCGAGACCGTGAGCCTCGTCTACCATAATAGAGCAGTTGTACTTATGCTTCAGCTCTACGATAGCAGGCAGATTAGCAAGGTCACCCTCCATTGAGAACACGCCGTCAACGATGATGAGTTTGATAGCCTCCTCTGGAAGGTTCTTCAGCACGCGCTCAAGATCTTCCATATCGTTGTGCTTGTAGTGGAGCTGTGTAGCAAACGAGAGGCGACGTCCGTCAACGATGCTGGCGTGGTCGCGATCGTCGCATATTATATAGTCGCCACGACCAACAACTGCGGGGATTACACCGCTGTTCACGAAGAAACCTGTAGAGAAACAGAGAGCGTCGTCCTTGCCGATGTACTCAGAAAGTTCTTTTTCAAGCTGTACGTGAATATCGAGCGTACCGTTGAGGAAGCGGCTACCTGCGCAACCAGAACCGTATTTGTCGAGAGCAGCCTTACCAGCATCGATGATGCGCTGATCGCCGGTAAGTCCTGTATAAGCGTTCGAGCCGAACATAAGAACCTTGTGTCCGCCCATTTCTACTTCTGTGCCCTGCTTGCTCGTAATCTCACGAAAATAGGGATAAACACCTTCTGCCATGTACTTCTGTGGAAGGCGATAGCTTTTATACTTTTCTTGTAACTGTCCCATTATAATATTAAATAGGTATATTTCAAATTTGTTATTTCCAAGGTGCAAAGTTACGAAAAATATGTTAAACACACACATTTTTTGCAAGAAATATGACTTTTTGATATTTTTCACCAAACGAAATTCCTACGTGTAACATTATTTTATTATCTTTGTACCTTATTTATAGCATTAATATATGAAGAAAAAAGCCATTTTCATAATCAACCTCATTTCAGGCACGTCGGACAAGGCTGCCATCCCCGGACTGATCGACCAGCTTCTTGACAAAGAGAAGTTTGAATATGAAATCGCAATAACCGAATACGCCGGACACGCCTCGGAGATAGCCGCCAAGGCTAAGGATGACGGCGTAGACATGGTTGTGGCTGTCGGAGGCGACGGCACCGTAAACGAAGTGGCACGCGCCATCGTGCACTCCAACACCGCTCTCGGCATCATACCATGCGGTTCGGGCAATGGACTGGCACGCCACCTGCAGTTGCCTATCAACGTAAAGAAGTCGATTGAAATAATAAACGCTTTCGAGGTGCGCGATCTCGACTACGGCATCATCAACGGCTACCCGTTCTTCTGCACCTGCGGAATGGGATTCGACGCCTTCATCAGCCTGAAGTTCGCCGAGGCTGGCAAACGCGGACCGCTCACATATATAGAGAATGTGCTGCGAGAAGGACTCAAATACGAACCAGAGACATATACCGTGATGGCAGACGACGAGACGAGCCTGCACAAGGCATTCCTCATATCGTGCGCCAACGCGTCCCAGTACGGCAACAACGCATATATCGCACCGCAAGCTTCCATGAGCGACGGACTGATGGATGTTATCATCATGGAACCGTTCGGACTCATCGACGCTCCGCAGATAAGCATCGAGATGTTCAACAAGACGCTCAACAAGAACAACTCGAAGATAAAGACATTCCGCTGCAAGAAGCTGCACGTTCATCGCAACACCCCCGGCGCCATCCACTACGACGGCGACCCCGTAATGACTGGTGCGGACATAGACGTCGAGCTTAAGCCGAAGGGAATAAAGATTGTAGTGAACCCGTTCGCCGACAGGAACCAGCGTAAGCCGAATGCGCTACAGAACGCTGCTACCGAACTGTTTAACGAGATAAATAACATACGCGAGGAAATAAGCAAGAGTCGACAGAAACTGCAGCAGTGGAGCAAAGCTGTGCAGAATAAGCTCGACTTGTAATACAGCGGAGGCGCTACGCCTCCACCGACACATCTTTACTATCACGAATGTTTGCTTTTAAGAAGTTTGCAATCCACCAAGACCACTGCGCCATGAAGGTGGGCACCGATGGCGTGCTACTCGGAGCATGGGCTAATGGCGGCTCACGCATTCTCGACATTGGCACTGGCACCGGACTCATTGCGCTCATGATGGCTCAGCGTTTCGCTTACGCCACTATAGACGCCGTTGAGATAGACGCTGAAGCCGCCGCTCAGGCGCGCGAGAACGTAGCCGCCACTGCATACGCCGACCGCATCAGCATTGCGGAAACAGCCATCCAGCTCTACCCTACTCACCACAAGTACGACGCAATAGTGTCAAATCCTCCTTTCTTCATCGACAGCCTCATCAACCCCAACGCACAGCGTACTACAGCAAGACATGCTTGTGCGCTGAAATACTGCGAGTTATTCGCCGCCGTGAAAGCGCTACTCGATAGCGACGGCGAGTTCAGCGCTATAATACCTACGGAATGTCTACAAGCGTTCATTGCGGAAGCTTACAAGGCAGGACTTGCGATGTCACGCCAATGCGCCGTGCGCACCACCCCACGCAAACAACCTAAACGCCATCTTGTTGCGTTCCGTCACGCCTACTGCAGATGTGAGAGAGAAATGGAGGAAGTATGCCTGCAAGAGGCAAACGGATCAAGATCAGAATGGTACGCTAATCTGACCGCTGATTTCTACATAAAATAACAGCAAAAATTCACTCATTAGCAGAATTTTAAGTAACTTTGCACGGAAATACACACGCCCCGATACACAGATAACGAGATATGAATAAGAGAACGAGTACTTCAATACAGATGATTGCCGATTACGACGGCGATATTTCAAATTTGTTCAACGTAAATATAGAAGGCGAATTGCCCATCCTTGCCACACGTAACATGGCAATGTTCCCGGGAGTGATTACTCCTGTCATCATCGGAAGAAAACAAAGCCTCAATCTGCTCGACCATTTACGCAAGAAGCAGGACATAAGTTTCGCTGTGTTCTGCCAACACGACCAGGAGGTTGAGCATCCAAGCACCAACGATCTCTTCGAATACGGAGTTTATGCACGCCTCGTAAAGATACTTGAACTGCCCGGACCTGGCAATAACATTACAGCCATAATCCAGGGCTTGGGTCGTTGCCGTCTGAACAAGCTCACGACCAACAAGCCATTCCTCATGGGCGAAGTGGCACCGGCGATGGAGGAACTGCCCGCTGCCGACGACAAGGAGTTCAACACCGCAATGGATGACTTGCGCTCTACAACCATAGAGTATATCAGACAGAACGAAGACCTGCCCGACGAGTCACAGTTCGCTCTGAACAACATATCGAATGATGTTATAGCTGTCGACTTCGTATGTACGAATCTGCCCTTCTCGATAGACGACAAGGCTGAACTTATCTCTACAAGTTCTATCAAGGATCGTGTAATCAAGACGCTGAAGGTGCTGCACAAGGAGATTCAGTTGCTCGAACTGAAGCAGAATATCCGCACAAAGACCCGCGAGGATCTCGACGAGCAGCAGCGCGAATACTTCCTGCAGCAGCAGATTAAGAACATAAAGGAGGAACTTGGCAGAGGCGAAGGTTCGCCGGAACGCAAGGAGCTTGAGCTGAAAGCGGCTAAGAAGAACTGGTCGGAGGACATTGCAAAGACTTTCCGCAAGGAACTTGACAAACTCGACATGTTCAACCCGCAAAGTCCGGAGTATAGCATACAGTTCAACTATCTGCAGACAATGATTGCTTTGCCTTGGGGCGAATATACCAAGGACAATCTCGACCTGAAGCGTGCGCAGCGCGTGCTCAACCACGACCACTATGGTATGGAGAAAGTGAAGGAACGCATCCTCGAATACATGGCTGTGCTGAAGCTGCGCGGCGACCTCAAGTCGCCTATCATTTGTCTCTACGGTCCTCCGGGAGTCGGAAAGACTTCGCTCGGAAAGAGCATCGCTGCAGCAATGAAGCGCAAGTATGTGCGCATGTCACTGGGTGGTCTGCACGACGAGAGCGAGATTCGCGGACATCGACGCACATACGTCGGAGCGATGCCCGGCAGAATCATCAAGAACATTCAGAAGGCAGGCTCTTCAAACCCCGTGTTTATACTAGACGAGATTGACAAGGTGACGCAGAACACCATCAACGGCGACCCGTCGTCTGCGCTGCTCGAAGTGCTCGACCCAGAGCAGAACAGCGCTTTCCACGACAACTATCTCGACGTCGACTACGACCTTTCAAAGGTGCTCTTCATTGCAACCGCCAACGACCTCAACACCATACCGCGTCCGTTGCTCGACCGTATGGAGCTTATCGAGGTGAGCGGCTACATCACAGAGGAGAAGATAGAGATAGCAAAACGTCATCTCATTCCGCGCGAGATAGAGAACTGCGGACTTGACAAGAACGAGGAGAAGCCTACATTCACAAAGGCTGCAATCGAGAGAATCATTGAGCAATACACTCGTGAAAGCGGCGTACGCCAGTTGGAGAAGCAGGTGAACAAGGCTCTGCGCAAGATTGCTTACAAAAAGGCGCTCGACAGCGACGTAAACGAGAAGATTACGCCTAACGAAATTGAAGGATTGCTCGGCAAGGCTCCGTTCTACCGCGACATCTACCAGGGCAACAGCTATGCAGGTGTCGTTACGGGTTTGGCTTGGACAAGCGTGGGCGGCGAGATTCTGTTCATCGAGACATCGCTCAGCAAAGGCAAGACGGGCAAATTAACGCTCACCGGCAATCTCGGCGACGTGATGAAGGAGTCGGCTGTCATAGCTCTCGAATATGTAAAGGCGCATATCGACACACTCGGCGTAGACTATCGCATCTTTGACAACTGGAACATACATATCCATGTACCAGAAGGTGCTACACCGAAGGATGGTCCGTCGGCTGGCATAACTATCGCAACATCTATTGCCTCGGCACTCACTCAGCGCAAGGTGCGCAAGAACACAGCTATGACCGGCGAGATTACGCTCCGCGGTAAGGTATTGCCGGTAGGTGGCATCAAGGAGAAGATTCTTGCAGCAAAGCGTGCCGGCATCACCGACATCGTAATGTGCCAGGAGAACCGCAAGGACATCGAGGAGATTCCTGAGATGTACCGCAAGGGTGTGGAGTTCCACTACGTCGAGAACGTACAAGATGTGTGGAAGTTTGCTCTCACCGACGAAATTGTAGACAACCCTATTGATTTTAAAATTGAAGAAGAAAAGAAAGAATGACTTTTGAACTGCAACATACCGACCCATGCAGCGACGCTCGCACTGGTATAATCACCACCGACCACGGACAGATTAAGACCCCGATATTCATGCCCGTCGGTACGGTAGGCTCTGTAAAGGGAGTACATTTCAACGAACTCCGCGAACAAGTAAAGGCACAGATAATTTTGGGCAACACCTACCATCTGTACCTTCGCCCGGGTCTTGACACTCTACAAAAGGCAGGCGGACTGCATAAGTTCAACACATGGGACCGCCCTATACTCACCGACTCTGGCGGCTTCCAGGTTTTCTCGCTCACCGGCATACGCAAGTTGCGCGAAGAAGGCTGCGAGTTCCGTTCGCACATCGACGGATCGAAGCATATCTTCACACCGGAGAACGTAATGGATACGGAGCGTATCATCGGTGCCGACATCATGATGGCATTCGACGAGTGCCCTCCAGGCGAGAGCGACTACGAGTACGCAAAGAAGAGTCTCGGACTCACTCAGCGCTGGCTCGACCGCTGCGTCAAGCGTTTCAACGAAACAGAGCCGCTCTACGGTTACAACCAGAGTCTCTTCCCTATCGTGCAGGGCTGCAAGTACAAGGACTTGCGCCGCGAAGCAGCAAAGCACGTAGCCGACAAGGGAGCTGACGGCAACGCTATCGGCGGACTGGCTGTAGGCGAACCTACAGAGGTGATGTACGAGATGATTGAGGTGGTGAACGAGATTCTGCCAAAGGACAAGCCTCGCTACCTTATGGGCGTCGGCACTCCGCAGAACATACTTGAGGCTATTGAGCGCGGCGTAGACATGTTCGACTGCGTGATGCCTACACGCAACGGTCGCAATGCAATGCTCTTCACTTACGAAGGCACAATAAATATACGCAATAAGAAATGGGAGCAGGACTTCTCTCCTATCGACCCTGACGGATGCGACATCGACCGCATTCACACTAAGGCTTATCTACACCACCTCTTCAAGGCGCAGGAGCTGTTGGCTATGCAGATTGCGAGCATTCATAACTTGGCATTCTACCTGCGACTGGTCACCGACGCACGCAAACACATAGAGCAAGGCGACTTCGTACAATGGAAAGCAAGCGTTATAGACAACCTCGGAAGAAGAATTTAAATGAAAATAAAGAACATCAGGCGTTTACACAAGCTGCTGCATTTGCAGCAGACCTTGCACAGAAAGACAAAAGGGATACGCACGGCTTTTGCATGGTTATGCCACAAGCTGCGCTTCCTTAGTGTCTTGAACGTGATAAACCCATTCCATTATATCAGCATTCTCGATTGGTATATCATACGCAAGTTCATCGGCACATATATCTATTCCATCATACTGATCATCTCTATCAGTATCGTGTTCGACGTGAACGAGAACCTCGTAAAGTTCGCACAATACCACGCACCGCTTAAGGCTATCGTCTTTGACTATTACGCCAACTTCGTGCCTTACTTCGCCAACTTGTTCAGTCCGCTATTCGTATTCATCGCGGTGATTTTCTTCACATCAAAGTTGGCATCTAACTCCGAAATCATATCCATGCTCGCCGCGGGCGTATCATTCCGACGCCTCATGCGCCCTTACATGATTTCGTGCGTACTCATCTCTACTTTGTCCTTCTTCCTTAGTGCTTACATCATTCCGCACGGCACGGTTGTTAGACAGAACTTCGAGACGATGTACAAGAACAAGAAGAAGAACACGTCGGCAGAAAATGTTATGCTGCAGGTGGACAAAGGTACGATTGCGTACATACAGCATTATGACAACAACCAGAAACGTGGCTACGGATTCTCACTCGATAAGTTCGAGAACAAGAAGCTTGTTAGCCACCTAACGGCAATGGATGCGCAGTATGATACTATCTCCGACTCGAAGTATCACTGGACTCTGTCTAACTGGAAGATTCGCGAACTGCGCGGACTGCGCGAGCATATCACAAGCGGAACCAAACAAGACACCATAATACAGATGGAGCCGACAGACCTCGTATACTCGAAAGGTCAGCAAGAGACATTCACCAACCCCGAATTGAAGGAGTATATCGGCAAGCAGCGCAACCGCGGCAACGGCAACGTAGTGCAGTACGAAGTGGAATACCACAAGCGAATAGCCTCGTCATTCGCTTCGTTCATCCTCACGACAATCGGTCTCTCGCTGTCTTCGCGCAAACGTAAAGGTGGCATGGGTATGTATCTCGGTATGGGTCTCGCCCTGAGTTTCGGATACATCATGCTGCAGACCGTATCGTCTACCTTCGCCATCAACGCCAATACACCACCTATACTGGCAGCGTGGATACCGAACATCATCTTTGCTATCGTAGCATACTTCTGCTATAGAAAAGCACCAAACTAATAATAATATAAATAATAACACAATATGTATTTCGACGAAACACAACTCAACGACAATGTGCTCGACGCATTATATGACATGCGCTTTGACCAGTGCACACCTATTCAGGAGAAATGTATACCGCCAATACTCGAAGGCTGCGACCTTCTTGGCGTAGCACAGACCGGAACAGGAAAGACAGCAGCTTATCTGCTCCCTATACTCTCTAAACTCGACGATGGCGGCTATCCGCACGATGCCATCAACTGCGTAATCATGAGTCCAACACGCGAACTCGCACAGCAGATTGATCAGGCTATGCAGGGCTTCGGCTACTATCTCAACGGCGTGAGCAGCGTAGCTGTGTACGGCGGCAACGACGGCAACCGCTACGACCAAGAGCTGAAAAGTTTCCAGATGGGTGCCGATGTGGTTATCGCCACACCGGGACGCCTTATCAGCCACATCTCTCTCGGCTCTGCCGACCTGAGCAAGGTGAGTTTCTTCGTTCTCGATGAGGCAGATCGTATGCTCGACATGGGATTCTCTGAGGACATCAAGATGATTGCAAGCAAACTGCCTGCTACTTGTCAAACCATCATGTTCTCGGCTACTATGCCCGAAAAGATCGAAGAACTGGCAAAGAGTCTGCTGAAGAACCCCGTGGAAGTGAAGATTGCTGTGAGCAAACCTGCAGAGAAAATCAAGCAAAGCGCATACGTATGCTACGAGACACAGAAGATAGGCATCGTAAAGGACCTCTTCCGTAAAGGCGACCTCAACCGCGTAATCATCTTCTCTGGCAAAAAACAGAAGGTGAAGGCTATCAATCGCACTCTGCAGCAGATGAAAATCAACTCAGGCGAGATGCACTCAGACCTCGAGCAGGCTGAGCGCGACGAGATTCTCTACAAGTTCAAGACCGGACAAATCGACGTGCTCGTGGCTACTGATATCGTGGCTCGCGGCATTGACATCGACGACATCGCAATGGTTATCAACTTCGATGTACCGCACGACCCGGAGGACTATGTCCACCGCATCGGTCGTACAGCACGTGCACAGCGCGACGGCGTTGCCATCACATTCGTAAGCGAAGACGAAATCAGCAGCTTCAAACAGATTGAAAAGTTTCTCGGACGTGTCGTAGACAAGAACGAACTGCCGGAAGGTCTCGGCGAGACTCCTGACTACAACGCTCCCCGATCAAGAGGCAGAGGCGGAAAGGGACGCGACGAGAAACGCCCGAGAAACGGTTCTAAGTCAAACCGCTCACAAGGCGACAACAAGCGCCGCGACAACAACAGAAAGAAGAACGGCGCCAACGATCAAAACAACGGCGAGAAGCCTGCTACAGAAGCTCAGCAGACTGATAACGCTCAGGAGAACGTAGCCGCTACTACAAATCCCGACAACACGCAGACAGCACCGCAGAAGAAGCGCAGACGCAAACCTAACCGCAAGCCTGCCAACGCTGAAGCTGGCAACGTTCAGCAAACAGAAAAGGACGCTAAGGACAGCAACGAGAACAAAGGCGACAACGCAAAGAAACGCAACGAGCGCCCTGCTCGCAATAATGAGCACACAAATCGTGACGGAGAGCGCCCTGCCCGTGACGGCGAACAGCCAAAACGCAACAATCAGCAGCGCCGTCAGCGCAAAGACAACGCTTCACGCCGTTCAAACCAGAACCGCAAGCAGGATAGAAAGGATAATGCACAAAGCGCAAATGCAAAATCCACACCGAATGTACCGGCAGTAAAACAGCCAACAACACTCACAACTATCCTCAAAAAGCCCTTAAGCTGGATAAAATCGCTCGGAAAGAAGAAAAATTAAAGAAAATATCAAAAAAGGTACGCAAATATTTTGGAGTTTCAAAATAAATGCGTACCTTTGCACTCGCAATTAAGGAACAACACTTAATGCTTAATAAAAGAAGGCTCCGTAGCTCAACTGAATAGAGCATCTGACTACGGATCAGAAGGTTGCAGGTTTGAATCCTGCCGGAGTCACACAGAGGATATTACATTACGTAATGTCCTCTTTTTTTGTGTCTTTTTCCTGACTTCGTCATCGTGTCGGCTCACCCGATATATCTAGGGGGAAAGCTTTTTGATTCTATAGAAAATTTATAC